>WNGA01001883.1_pt1 | contig 45516 bp, 40 predicted proteins | sample 5400061 | NCBI WGS metagenome assembly WNGA01 (sample SAMN13153366, study PRJNA577476) | soil metagenome | isolation source: 100 cm soil or saprolite under grassland replicate 2 | place: USA:California | collected 2016-06-15 | reverse complement strand
CACGGGTGAGGGAGATGATCTCGCCGCCAGGCAGCGGGCGTGTAGCTCCGTGGAAGAGCACTCGCCCTGACAGGCGACGGGTCGCTGGTTTGAACCTGGCCATGCCACCCTCACTACGGGGACGACTGCTGTGCTTCGTAATCCCACTGTACGGTGTTATCTTCACATGGACTTAACATCGGCTGATGTGAGGTGACTCGGCATGGCATGGCTGGGCGTCGATCTCGGCACCCAGAGCGTGCGTGCCGTGCTGGTCGGCGGGCCGGACGCCGCCGCGGCCGGAATCGGGGCTGGAGCCGGGGCCCGAAGCCGGACCGGAGACGGCGCCGGGGCCGGGGCGGTGCTGGGTCGGGGGGCGGCGCCGCTGCGGAGCCGCCGGTGGGACGACGGTCGGCACGAACAGGACCCGGAGTCGTGGTGGACCGCCGTGGCCGACGCGACTCGCCAGGCGCTCGCGCAGAGCGGTGCCGTCGAGATCGACGGGGTCGCGTGCTGCGGCACGTCGGGGACCGTACTGCTGGTCGAGGAGACGGCGGACGACCCGGCACGGCCGCTGACTCCCGGCCTGATGTACGACGACGCCCGCGCTGTCGCCGAAGCCGCGCTGGTGGAGCGGGAGCCGGCGCCGGTGTGGTCCGAACTGGGCCTGACCCCACAGCGGACCTGGGCGCTGCCGAAGGCGCTCTGGCTGGTACGCCACGCGCTCGGCGCCGCGACCGCACCTGGTCCGTCACCACGCTGGGCACCTGGCCCGGCACCGGGTACCGGATCAGGCGGGGCGGCCGCCGGGGCTTCGCCGGACGGCGGGCCTGGCCGGGTTCGGTTGGCGCACCAGGTCGACGTGATCACCTCCCGGCTCATCGGGCAGCCTGCTCCCGCCGACACCAGCCATGCGTTGAAGACCGGCGTCGACCCGCTCACCGCCGCGTGGCCGTACGACGATCTGGTACGGCTCGGGCTCGACCCCGGCGTACTGCCTCGGGTGGTACGGCCCGGCACCGTACTGGGTGGGGTGTGCCGGGCGGCGGCGGAGCGTACCGGGATTCCGGAGGGCGTACCGGTGGTGGCCGGGATGACGGACGGGTGCGCCGCGCAGATCGCGGCCGGCGTGCTCGGGCCTGGGCAGTGGGGCTTCGTGCTCGGCACCACCACGGTGCTGAAGGGCGTCTCCGCCCAGCTGCTGCACGACCCCACCGGCGCGCTCTACTCGCACCGTTCGCCGGACGGCTTCTGGTGGCCGGGTGGCGCCTCGAGCGCCGGTGCGGGCGTACTGAACCAGGAGTTCGATCCTGACGACTTTCCCGGGTTGGAGGGCCTGGCGGCCGCTCGTGAGCCGGCGGGCTGCTTGACGTACCCGCTGGTCAGCCCGGGGGAGCGGTTTCCTTTCCGGCGGCCCGACGCGCGGCGGTTGACGCTCGGTACGCCCCGCGACGACGCCGACCGGTTCGCCGCGATCCTGCAGGGCGTCGGGTACGTCCAACGGCTGTGCCTGGACCATCTGCGGGCGCTCGGAGCGTCGGTCGGCAACCCGATCACGGTCACCGGCGGCGCGACCCGCAGCGCGTACTGGACGCAGCTGCAGGCCGACATCCTGCGCCGCGACGTGGCGGTGCCGCGGTACGCCGAGGGCGCCGTCGGGATGGCCGTACTCGCCGCCTCGACGGTCCACGGACTGCCGGCCGCGGCCGAGCGGATGACCGGCCCCGCGACGGTGTTCCACCCGCGCGACGGCACCCATTTCGACGAGCCGTACGCCCGGCTGGTCACCGAGTTGGAACGCCGCGGCTGGATCGACCGACGACTGGCACAGTCCGCCCTCGCCGGAGCGGCCACATGACCCTGCTGTATCTGGTACGCCACGGCGAAACGCCCTGGCACGCGGAGAACCGCTACTGCGGGCGGACCGATCTGCCGCTCACCGATAACGGTCGAAGACAGGCCGAGGCACTCGCAGGTTGGGCGGCGAGGCTCCGCGGCACCGCAGCGCGCGCGACCGGAGGCAGCGCGACCGGAGGCAGCGGGACCGGAGGCAGCGGGACCGGCGGCAGCGCGACCGGAGACAGCGCCACAGACAGCGCCACCGCAGGTGACGCGACGGGCGCAGAGGTCGGCGGCGGGCTCGTCGCGGTCTACAGTTCACCGCTGACCCGCGCCCGCGAGACGGCGGTGCTCGCGGCGGCCGCGGCCGGAGTGCCGCTCGAGATCGACGAGCGCCTGACCGAGCTGGATTTCGGTGAGGCCGAGGGGCTCACGTCGGCGGAGATGCGGCGGCGCTGGCCCGAGCGGCGGGCGGCGTTCGAGGCCGATCCGGTGGCGTACCCGTTGCCGGGCGGCGAGGACCCGAGGGCGGCGATCGTACGCGGCGGCGCGGCGCTTGCCGAGATCGTGGCGAAGCACCCGTACGGCACCGTGCTCGTGGTGTGCCACAGCACCTTGCTGCGGTTGCTCACCTGTCAGCTCACCGGGATCGACCCGTCCCGGTACCGCGCCGAGTTCCCGACCGTGGCGAACACCAGCGGCGCGGTGCTGCGCCACGACGGCGCCGCGTGGACGCTGCTGGAGTTCAACCCCGTGCTGCGCTGAACGGACACCGGTGCGAGCCGTGATCCGAGTCCTCAGATAACGAGATTTCTTGTTAAGGACTCTTGACTTGGTGTGATCTGGCGCGCAGTCTGCTACGTGACAAGCACATTTCTGGCCGTTATCTAGGCCGTTACATCACAAGACCGAGTGGAACTTCACAGACCCAGCAGCCTCACAGGCCAGGCTCGGCGCCTACACCCCGGAGGTCCGACAGAGTCATGAACCACAACGACAGGTACGCAGACGTCAACCGCTCACTCAGTCGGCGAGGACTGCTCCGGGCCGCGGGTATCGGGGCCGCGGCCGTTGCCAGCTCGCCACTGCTCGCCGCATGCGGCTTCGGCGGCGGAGGCTCCAGCGACGGCTCGGCGGCCAACGACGTCACCGGCAAGTTCAACTGGAAGAAGTACGACGGCAAGACGGTACGGCTGCTGATGAACAAGCACCCGTACACCGACGCGCTCAAGGCCCACGTCCCCGAGTTCGAGAAGCAGACCGGGATCACGCTGAAGATCGACGAGTTCCCGGAGTCGAACTACTTCGACAAGGTCACCCTGGAGCTGCGGTCCCGGCAGGGCAACTACGACGCGTTCATGCTCGGCGCGTACATGGTCTGGCAGTACGGCCCGCCCGGCTACCTGGAGAACCTGAACCCGTGGATCAAGAACGACGCCGCCACCCACGGCGAGTTCGACCCGGACGACTTCTTCCCCAACCTGCTCACCGCCGGCCAGTGGGACTTCAAGAACGGCGACGACCTGGGCGGCGGCAAGCAGTGGATGCTGCCGTGGGGATTCGAGACGAACACGGTGGCGTACCGCAAAGATGTCTTCTCGAAGCTGGGGGTGAGGCCGGCCGAGAGCTTCGACGAGCTCATCGACCTGGCCGCCACCATCAAGCGGAAGGCGCCGTCGGCCGGCTTCGACAAGATGTACGGCATCGCGGTCCGCGGCTCCAAGGAGTGGGCGACGATCCACCCTGGGTTCATGACCATGTACTCCCGGCTCGGACTCAAGGACTTCGCCGTCGAAGGTGGCAAGCTGGTGCCGAAGATGAACACCCCCGAGGCGGCGGCCTTCACCGACAAGTGGGCGAAGATGATCCGCGCCTCCGGGCCGGCCGGATGGACCTCGTACACCTGGTACCAGGCCTCCAGCGACCTGGGCGCGGGGAAGGCGGCGATGCTGTTCGACGCCGACATCGCGGCGTACTTCCAGAACGTCGACACCCCGGCGGCCGGCAAGCTCGCCTGGCACCCCGGCCCGAAGGGCCCGGACGGTTCACTCGCCACCAACATGTGGATCTGGTCGCTCGGGATGAACTCCGCCTCCAAGAACAAGGCCGCCACCTGGTGGTTCCTGCAGTGGGCCACCTCCAAGAAGCACCTGCAGTACGCCGCCACCAAGCAGCAGCACATCGACGCGGTACGGCAGTCCGTCGCCACGTCGGGTGAGTACAAGGACCGGCTGTCGAAGGCGACGAACTTCGTCGAGACCTTCGAGGCGGTGATCAAGGACACCAAGATCCAGTTCACGCCGCAGAAGAACTTCTTCGACGCCACCACCTCGTGGGCCGCGGCGCTGCAGCAGATCTACGGCGGCGCCAACGCGAAGTCCACTCTGGACAAGCTCGCGTCGAACCTGGAAGGGAGGGTGAACGGCTGATGGCCGTGACCGCAGCGCCCGCGCGATCCCGTGACCCCGGGGGTCCGCCCGCGCCACTCGACACCGCGCCGACCGTGTCACGGCGTCGCCGGGCGCTGCGGCCTTACCTGCTCGCCGTACCCGCGGTGCTGTTGTGCGTGGGGATCCTGTACCCGTTCTTCCTCGGCGTGGCGTACACCTTCTTCAACTTCTCCGACGCCAACCCGCAGCCGAGCTTCGTCGGTCTCCGCAACTACACCGAGCTCTTCTCCAGCAGTACGTTCTGGCACTCGGTGCAGGTCACGGTGATGTTCGCGGTGCTCGCCACCGCCATCGAGACCGTGCTCGGAGTGGGTGTCGCGCTGCTGCTCAACCGGTCGTCCTGGGTCGGGCGGATCTTCGAGCGGGCGTTGATCGTGCCGCTGATGGTCGCGCCGATCATCGCCGCGATCATGTGGAAGCTGCTGCTGCTGCCCGAGGTGGGCTGGGTACGCCCGGTCGTGGAGGGGATGGGCGTACCGCGCTACAGCGGCACCGACTCGCCGGTGTGGGCGTTCGTCTGGTCGGTGGTGGTCGACGTGTGGATCTACACGCCGTTCGTCGCGATCCTGGCGCTCGCCGGGCTGCGGTCGCTGCCGCGCTCACCGTTCGAGGCGGCGGCCGTGGACGGGGCGCGCTGGTGGCTCACGTTCCGCCGGCTGACGTTGCCGATGCTCTGGCCGTACGTGCTGGTCGCCGTGATCTTCCGGCTGATGGACTGCCTGAAGGTCTTCGACATCATCTACGGCCTGACCACCGGCGGCCCCGGCGACGCGACCACCACACTGCAGATCAACGCGTACCTGGAGGCGATCAGCTACGCCCGCTACAGCCGCGGGGTGACGTACATGTTCATCCTCTGGATTGCGGTGTACGTGATCTCGATGATCCTGGTCCGCTACCTCAACAAGATCCAGTCCCGAGCGGCGGGGGTGTGAGATGAAGCCAAGGCCCGAGCGGCCGGGAGCGGGCAAGAGGGCACTGACCTCGTGGGCCGCCAACCTGGCGCTGATCGGTTATTTCGCGTTCTCGCTGATCCCGGTCGCGTTCATCGTGACGCTGAGCCTGAAGACCAACCCGGAGCAGACCACGACGTACCTGTGGTTCACACCGACGTTGGAGAACTACTCGACGGTGCTCGGGCTCGGCGGGGGCGGGTCGTCGTACGTGCGGTTCTTCGTGGCCAGCCTGATCACGTCGGTGGGTGCCGTACTGGTCTCGTTGGTGATCGGGATTCCGGCGGCGTACGCGGCGGCCCGGCACCGGTTCACCGGCAGCGAGAACCTGATGTTCACGCTGCTCAGCTTCCGGTTCGCGCCCGAGCTGATCGTGATCATCCCGCTCTCCGTGATCTACCAGCAGCTCGGCCTGTACGACACGTTCTTCGGCATGATCTGGGTGCTGCAACTGGTGACCATGCCGCTGGTGGTGTGGATCCTGCGGTCGTTCTTCCGGGACCTTCCGGTGGAGCTGGAACAGGCGGCGCTGCTCGACGGCTACAGCCGCCGTCGCGCGTTCCTGAAGCTGGTGCTCCCGCTGGTACGCCCCGGCATCGCCGCGGTCTGCCTGCTCGCCTTCATCTTCGCCTGGAACAACTTCATCTTCCCGTTCACGCTCACCTCCAGTAACGCCCAGACGGTGACCGTGAGCTCGCTGGCGTTCCTCGGCGGCAACCAGGTGCGGTTCAACCTGGTCGCCGCGGGCGCCGTGATGGCCGCACTTCCGCCGCTGATCCTGGCGCTGTTCATCCAGCGCTACCTGGTCCGCGGCCTGTCGTTCGGGGCGGTGAAGGACTGATGGCGACGATCTCGGTCGAGGGTCTGCACAAGGAGTACGGCAAGGTCACGGCGCTGCAGGACGTCTCCTTCGACGTACGCGACGGCGAGTTCTTCTGCCTGCTCGGCCCGTCCGGCGCCGGCAAGACCACGACGTTGAAGAGCATCGCCGGGCTGGTCGAGCCGGACGCCGGTGTGGTCAGCATCGGCGGTCAGGATGTGGCGGACGTCGAGCCGACCCACCGCAGTCTCGCGATGTGCTTCGAGAGCTACGCGCTCTACCCGCAGTACGACGTCTTCGGCAACCTGGCCTCGCCGCTGCGCTCCCCGCTGTTCCGGCTCCCGGCCGCCGAGGTACGTGAGCGGGTGCAGCGGGTCGCCGACATGCTCGGCATCGGGCACCTGCTCGAACGCTCCGTGGGCCAGCTGTCCAACGGGCAGCGGCAGCGGGTCGCGCTCGGCCGGGTGCTGGTACGGCCGGCCCACGCGTACCTGCTGGACGAGCCGCTGGCGCACCTGGACGCGAAGCTGCGCGCCACGATGCGGGCCGAGCTGAAGGCGATCAGCCACGACGACAAGACGACCACCGTCTACGTCACCCACGACTACGTGGAGGCGCTGTCGCTCGCCGACCGGATCGGCGTGATCCGCTCCGGCCGGATCCTGCAGGTCGGCACCCCGACACAGGTGTGGGCCGAGCCGGAGAACGCCTTCGTGGCGCAGGCGTTCGGCAAGCCCCGGATCAACATGATCTCCGGAGGCCTGGTCGGCGGCGACGACGGCGGCGCGCGGTTCGTCAGCACGGACGGCGCGGTCGACATCCCGGTCCCGTCGGTCGACGCGCCGGCCGGGGAGTCGGTGCAGCTCGGGCTCCGCCCCAGGACCGGCGTGCTGCACCTCGGAGCGGGCGACCCGCCGCCCGGGAAGGTGCACCTGCGCGGCGTGGTGTACGTGCTGGAGCACCTGGGTCGGCAGACTGAGGTGACCGTGCAGATCGGAGAGTCGCTGGTGTCCGTGGTGGTGCCACGTACGGCGGTGCCGGCGATGGCGCTCGACGACAAGGTCGGCGTACTGATCGATCCGTCCACCACACACGTCTTCCTGGCGGGGGACGAAGGGAAGCGAGTCTCACCGTGACCGAGGAGCAGAGCGACCGGGCGCGCAGCCCCGAGCAGCGGCAGAAGCAGATCGCCGACGTCGTGATGGAGCGCGGCAGCCTGTCCGCCCAGGAGCTGGCCGCGATGTTCGGCGTCAGCGTGATGACCGTGCACCGCGATCTGGACGAGCTGGAACGGCAGGGCATCGTACGCAAGTACCGCGGTGGGGTGACCGCGCAGCCGTCGGGCGTCTTCGAGTCCAACGTGGCGTACCGGCAGAAGGCGATGCGGGAGGAGAAGCGGGCGGTCGCCAAGCACGCCGTACAGCACATCGAGCCGGGCATGTCGATCATGCTGGACGACGCCACCACGACCGCCGCGATGATCCCGCACCTGGAGGGGTTGGCGCCGCTGCGGGTCGCCACCAACTACCTGTCCGCGATGCAGCAGCTCACCCAGCTCAAGAACATCGGGCTGATGGCGCTCGGCGGCGACTACGACCCGCTGCACGACTCGTTCCTCGGGACCACGTGTCTGGAGTGCATCGAGTCGATCCGGGTGGACGCCGTCTTCGTCTCCACGTCGGCGTTGTCCGGGCGGTACTCGTACCACCAGGAGGACCGGATCGTGGCCGTGAAGCGCAAGATGCTCGAGGCCGCGGCGAAGCGCTACCTGCTCATGGACCACACCAAACTCGGCAAGGTGGCGCTGCACCGGTTGGTGCCGCTGGTCGAGTTCGACCTGGTGATCGTCGACGCCGGGGCGTCCGAGGCGGCGCTGGCCGACCTGAAGCGCCACAGCGTCCGGTACGAGGTGGCTTCCTAATGACCGTCAGCGGTGTGGTCCTCGACCTGGACGGTGTGATCGTCGACAGCGAGCACCTCTGGGAGGAGAGCTGGGTCGCCTGCTGTGAGCGGCGGGGCGCGTCGTGGAGCTCGGAGGACACGGCGGCGTGCCAGGGGATGAGCCCGCCCGAGTGGGCGCGCTACATCGCCGAGAAGCTGGGCGACCCGGCCGCGGCCGACGCGATCCAGGCGGAGTGCGTGGACCACGTCGTCGCCGCGATCCACGGTGGACACGCGCCGCTGCTGGACGGCGCCGGGGACCTGATCGTGAAGGTGAGCGCCCACGTACCGCTGGCCCTCGCGTCCTCGGCGGCGCGGCGGGTGATCGACGCGGTGCTGCACCAGCACCGGATCACCGACCGGTTCAAGGCCACCGTCTCCAGCGAAGAGGTGCCGCGCGGCAAACCCAGCCCCGACGTGTACGCCGAGGCCGCCCGCCGGATCGGCGTGGCTCCCGGCACCGGGATCGCCGTGGAGGACTCCAGCAACGGGATCCGGGCCGCCCACGCGGCCGGTCTGTCCGTGGTCGCGATCCCGAACCCGCACTACCCGCCGAAGCCCGACGCGCTCGAACTCGCCGACCACGTCGCCGCCGACCACGGCGACGCCCTCGACTACCTGCTCGCCCGCCTGCGCTGAGCCGCCCGGAAGGGAGACCGCACGATGACCCGCCTGTACAACGACCCGGCCCGGTTCTCCGACGACATGGTCGACGGCTTTCTGGCCGCGTACGGCCGTTATGTCGAGCGGGTGCCGGGGGCCTCCGGGGTGATGCGGGCCGGCGGGCCGACCCCGGGCAGGGTGAGCGTCATCGTGGGCGGCGGTTCCGGCCACTATCCAGCGTTCTGCGGGCTGGTCGGGCCCGGGCTGGCGGCCGGCGCGGTGATCGGGGACATCTTCACCTCGCCGTCGGCGGAGCAGGCGTACCTGGTCGGGCGGGCGTTGGACGGCGGCGCGGGGGTGCTGTTCAGCTACGGCAACTACGCCGGTGACGTGATGAACTTCGGCCTGGCCGAGCAGCGGCTGCGCGACGAGGGGATCGACTGCCGGACCGTACTGGTCACCGACGATGTCGCCTCGGCGCCGGTGGACGCGGTGGAGAAGCGGCGGGGGATCGCGGGCGACTTCTGCGTCTTCAAGGTGGCGGGTGCGGCAGCCGAGCAGGGCTGGTCGATGGACGAGGTCGAGCGGGTTGCGCGGAAGGCCAACGACACGACCCGTACGCTCGGCGTCGCCTTCGCCGGCTGCACCTTCCCCGGGAAGTCCGAGCCGCTGTTCACCGTCGACCCGGCGAGCATGGAGCTGGGGCTGGGGATCCACGGCGAGCCGGGGGTACGTACCACCGGGCGGCTGAGCGCGTCGGAGCTGGCCGGCGAGCTGGTCGCCGCGCTGCTCGCCGAGCGCCCGGACACCGCCGACGGCCGGGCAGCCGTCATCCTCAACGGCCTCGGCGCCACGAAGTACGAAGAGCTCTTCGTGGTCTGGAAGGACGTCCTGCCCCTGCTGAAGGCGGCCGGCGTCGAGGTCGTGAACCCCGAGATCGGCGAGCTGGTCACCAGCCTCGACATGGCCGGCTGCTCTCTCACCCTCTGCTGGCTGGACGACGAACTCACCGACCTCTGGAACGCCCCCGCCGACACCCCCGCGTACCGGAAGGGCCAGGTGCAGGCTGCGCCTCCACTCGGGATGGCGACGGCACCGCGACACGCCGAGCGGCACGGCGTGTCGACCAGCTCTCAACCTCCCAAGTCGGAGGCGGGGGAGCGGGCAGGTGCGGCGGCGAGTGCGGAGTCGCGGGAAGTGGCAGGGACGGTACGGGGCTGTCTGGAGCGGATGCTCGCCACGGTCACGGCGCACGAGGGGATGCTCGGGGACATCGATGCCGTGGCGGGGGACGGGGACCACGGGCGGGGGATGTTGCGCGGGTTGACGGCCGCGTGTGAGGCGATTCGGGACGACACCCTGGGGGCGGGCACTGTCCTCCGTACCGCTGGGGCGGCGTGGGCGGACAACGGCGGCGGCTCGTCGGGGGTGCTTTGGGGGGCGCTGCTGCAGGCCGTCGGCCGGGCGGTCGGCGACGAGGTCGCGCCTGACGCGCGGACCGTCGCGCAGGCGGTACGAAACGGCGCGGACGCCCTCGTGAAGCTGGGCGGCGCGAAGCTCGGCGACAAGACCATGCTCGACGCGCTGGACCCGTTCGTGACGGCGCTCGACGGCGCCGTCGCGGCCGGTCGGCCGCTCGCGACCGCGTGGCCGGAAGCGGCGCGGGTCGCGACCGAGGCGGCCGAGCGCACCCGGGTCCTGACCCCCAGGATCGGCCGGGCCAGGCCACTCGCCGAGAAGAGCGTCGGTACGCCCGACCCCGGAGCAGTCTCCCTGGCCCTCTGCGCCACAGCCGCCGGCGAAGTCCTTGCCGCGACGGCCGGGACGGGCGGCCCGGCGCAGCACGACGACGAGGTCCTGACCGAGAAGGACGGTGAGCGGACATGACATGGCGGATCGCGGTCGGGGCCGACGAGGCCGGGTACGAGTACAAGGAGGCGATCCTGCGGGACCTGGAGCAGGACCCTCGGGTGGCGGTCGTCGAGGACTTCGGCGTCAACGCGGGGGAGGCGACGGCGTACCCGCGGATCGGGTTGAAGGTGGCAGAGGCGGTGGCGCGCGGGGACGTCGACCGGGCAGTGCTGATCTGCGGCACCGGCATCGGGATGGCGATCAGCGCCAACAAGGTCCCGGGAGTACGCGCCACCACGGTCAACGACAGCTACTCGTGTGAGCGTTCGGTGCTATCGAACGACTGCCAGATCATCGCGTTCGGGCAGCGGGTGGTGGGAATCGAGCTGGCCCGCCGGCTGGTCACCGAATGGCTCGGGTACGTCTTCGACCCGGGATCGCCGTCCAACTCGAAGGTCGGCGTGATCACCGCGTACGAGCAGAGGAGAGGGGCATGAGCGACCTCGCGATGCGGGACCTGCGGAAGGTCTACCGCACGAAGGGCCGTCCCGAGGTGGAGGCGGTACGCGGCTTCAACCTCGAGGTGAACAGCGGCGAACTGGTCGGTCTGCTCGGCCCGTCCGGCTGCGGCAAGTCCACGACGCTGCGGATGATCGCGGGTCTGGAGGAGGTGACCGGCGGCGACATCCAGGTGGGCGGCCGGTCGATGGTCGGGCTGGCGCCGCAGGAGCGCAACATCGGGGTCGCGTTCGAGAACTACGCGCTCTACCCGCCGCTGACCGTGGCGGAGAACATCGCGTTCGGCCTGCGGGCCCGCCGCAAGCGCGACCGCGACGCCCGGGTCCGCGCCGTCGCCGAGCGGATCGGCCTCACCGACATCCTGCAGGCGGTGCCGGCGGGGCTGTCGTCCGGGCAGAAACAGCGGGTGGCGCTGGCCCGCGCGGTGGTACGCGAGCCCGACGTACTGCTGCTGGACGAGCCGCTGTCGCACCTGGACGCCGCCCAGCGGGACACCACCCGGCGCGAGCTGCGCCACCTGCAGCTGGAGCTGGGCTACACCACGATCCTGGTCACCCACGACCAGGAGGAGGCGCTGAGCCTCGCCGACCGGGTGGTGGTGATGAACGACGGCGTGGTGCAGCAGGTCGGCACCCCCGACGAGATCTACGACGACCCGAAGAACCTGTTCGTCGCCCAGTTCGTCGGCGAGCCCGCGATGAACCTCTTCGCCGGCACGCTGGACGCCGGGCGGGTCGCCCTGTCGCCCGATGTCGCGGTGGCGGTGCCCGCCAACGGCGGCCGCGGCGACGTGACGCTCGGCATCCGGCCCGAGGACGTCAGCATCGTGGAGCCGGCGGACGCGCACCTCACCGGCACGTTGCTGGTCTACGAAGACCTTCTGGAGTACGGCCTCGCCACGATCCAGCTCCCCGGCGTCGAAGGCCGGATCGTCGCCCAGACCGGGCCCGGGTTGCGGTTGGCGCCCGGGGACACCACGCCGCTCGCGCTGCACCTGGACCGTACGTACCTGTTCGACGGGGAGACCGGGGAGCGGGTGCGATGACCGTCCTGGCTGCCGGCGACGAGTTCGTACTGACCCGGCTGTTCCGCGACGCGCTGCGGGCCGAGCTGGGCAGCAGCCAGCCGATCCGGGAGCTCAGCCTGCCGTGGCCGGGGGTGCCGTTCGGGCAGGTGGGGGAGGTGGACGAGGCGTCCGGCGACGAGGCCGAGTTGATCGAGGCGCTGGCCGGGGTGGACATAGCCGTCACGCACCTGGCGCCGTTCACCAAGCAGGTGTTCGCCAACGCGCCCGATCTGCGGCTGGTGGTGGTCTCCCGGGGCGGCCCGGTCAACGTCAACGTCGAGGCGGCGACCGACCACGGTGTCGCGGTCTGCTACGCGCCCGGCCGCAACGCCAACGCGGTCGCCGAGTTCACGATCGGCCTGACGATCGCCACCTGTCGCAACCTGGTCGCCGGCCATACGCACCTCACGGCCGGCACCTGGCCCGGCCATTTCTACGAGTACGGCAACAGCGGCGCCGAACTCGCCGGCTCCACCGTCGGCCTGGTCGGGTACGGCGCGATCGGCCACATCGTCGCCCGCCTGTTCCAAGCCTTCGGCGCCACCGTGCTGTTCTACGACCCGTACGTGGACGAGATCGAGCCCGACGCCGGGTTGGGACCCGGAGTCGGACCCGGCGTGACCAAGGTCGACGATCTCGCTGAGCTGCTGGAACGGTCGGACATCGTGAGCCTGCATCAGCGGGTCACGCCCGAGACCCGGGGCCAGATCGGCGCCGCCGAGATCGCCCGGATGCCGGCCGGCTCCGTGCTCGTCAACACCGCCCGGGGCGCGGTGCTCGACTACCAGGCGCTCTGCGAGGCGCTCGACTCGGGCCACCTGGCCGCCGCCGGCCTCGACGTGTACGCCACCGAACCGCTGCCCCCCGACGACCGGCTCCTACGTACCCCCAATCTGGTGTTGGCGCCGCACATCGCCGGCTGCAGCCGTGAGGTCGCCGAGCGGGCAGCGACCATCTGCGCCGCCGAGGTCGGCCGGTGGGTACGCCGTGACCCGCTCGCCAACTGCGCCAACCCGGAGGTGCTCGGTGTATCTCGGCGTTGACGTCGGTACGTCGGTCACCAAGGCGGCGGTGTTCTCCGAAACCGGCGAGCTGAGGGCCGTCGAGACCCGCCCCACCCACCTCGACAGCCCGGCGGAGGGGTGGTTCGAACAGGACCCGGAGGCGGTGCTCGGCTCGGTCGCCGCCGTGGTCCGTTCCGTCGTCGCGCAGACCGGCCCGCCGGCGGTCATCGGCCTCACCGGTCAGGGCGACGGCGTCTGGCTGACCGACGAAACCGGCCACGCGGTACGGCCAGCGATCTCCTGGATGGACGGCCGCGCGGTCGACATCCTGCGGCGCTGGGTGGCGCAGGACGTGGTGGAGAAGGCGTACCGGCACACCGGGAACACGATCTTCCCGGGCTCGGCGGCGCCGGTGTTGGCGTGGCTCGCCGAGCACGAGCCTGCCTCGCTGGAACGGGCCACCACCGCCGGCTACTGCAAGGACGTGGTGATGCAGCGGCTCACCGGGGTCCGCGCGACGGACGCGTCGGACGCTTCGCTGCCGTTCCTGGACCCGGGCTCCCGAACGTACGACCCGGACGTGCTCACCTGGTGCGGGCTGTCGGGCTGGGCGCACCTGCTCCCCCCGATCGCGAGCCCGCTGCCGACCGGGGAACTGACCGCCGAGGCCGCCGGACTGCTCCGCCTGCCCGCCGGCACCCCGGTCACCGCCGGCCCCTTCGACCTGCCGGCATGTGCCCTCGGCTCCGGCGTACGGCGACCCGGCGAGGGGCACGTGATCGTCGGCACCACGCTCGCCTGCCAGGTGATGGTCGACTCCGTCGACACCGCCGGGGAAGCGGCCGGCATGACGCTCGCAGCGTTCGATGGCGGGGCTCAGCCACTCGCTCCGCTCCTCGGCCCTGGCGGGCCTGCGATGCTCACTCGGGATCGCCCCGCGACCCAGGCGCCGGGGCGGTGGCTGCGCGCGATGCCGGCGATGGTCGGCACCGCGGCGATCGACTGGGTGCTGGACCTGATCGGCCAGTCCCACGAGGCGCTGGACGGCCTGCTCACGGCGAGCCCGCCGGGGTCGCACGGGGTGACCTGCCTGCCGTACTTCTCTCCGGCGGGGGAGCGGGCGCCGTTCCTGGAGCCGCGCGCCCGCGCCGGGTTCGACCGGCTCACCGTACAAACCTCCAAGGCCGATCTGGTACGCGCCGCGTGCGAGGCCGTCGGCTACGCCGCCCGCCACTGCTTCGACGTCGCCGGGCTCGAGGGTGACGTGGCGATGTGCGGTGGCGGCACCCGGAGCGCGACCTGGTTGCGGATCTTCGCCGACGTACTCGGCCGTCCGGTACGCCTCGCCCGGCAGCCCGAGACCGGTGCCCGGGGCGCGGTGCTCGCCGCCCTGCAGGCACTGGGCCGCGACGTCGACATCGAGGCTTGGACCGCGTCGGAAGGCGTGATCGAACCCGGACCCGACGCGGCCTACTACGCCGAGGGGTACGCCGGCTATCGCGCCCGCGTGGACGCCGCCCGCGCGACGTGGAGGGAGCACGAGTGATGCCGACCGACCACGGGCAGCGAGCGACGCGGATCGACCAGTTGGTCGAGTTGTCGCGGACGCTCGGCGCGCCCGAGCGTGACCTCGTGGTGCTCGCCGAGGGCAACACCTCGGTACGCACCAGCCCCGACCGGATGCTCGTCAAGGCGAGCGGCTCCGCGATGGGTACGGCGAGCGCGACCGACTTCGTCGAGGTCGCGACGACGCCGCTGCTCGAGCTGGTCGGCTCCACCGAGACGGACGACGCGCTGGTCGACGCGACGATGCTCGCCGCCCGCAAGGACCCGGACGGTCCGCGACCGTCGATGGAGGCGCTGCTGCACGCGATCTGCCTGCGGCAGCCGGGGGTCGGCGTCGTCGCCCACACCCATCCGGTCGCGGTGAACGCGATCCTCTGCTCGGATCAGGCCCCCGCGCTGGTCGACGGGGCGCTGTTCCCGGACCAGATCGTGGTGCTCGGACGGCATGCGGTGCTGGTGCCGTACGCGGACCCGGGTCTGTCACTGGCGAGGGCGGTGAGCGGGGCGATCGACCGGCACGTGGCAGTGCATGACCGCCCGCCGAAGGTGGTGTACCTCGCGAACCACGGGATCTTCGTGCTCGCCGGCAGCCCGAAGGAGGCGCTCGCGATCACGGAGATGACGGTGAAGACGGCGCGGGTCCTGCAGGGCGTGCTCGCGGTCGGCAAGCCGCGCTACCTGACCGGGGCCGAGGCGGACCGGATCGACACCCGGCCCGACGAGGCCCACCGCCGCGCCCGGCTCGACGGAGGCGGAGGCGGAGGCGAGTGAGCATCGCAGGGCCGCCCGCGGCCCGAGGAGCGGAGCGAGCCGGGAGCCGACCATCAGCACAGGAGGTACGAATGCTGCTGTTCAATGAGCGCGCCGACGTCGCCCGGTACGCCCGCCGCATGGTCCGCGACGGCCTCGTGGTCGGTACGTCCGGCAACGTCAGTCTCCGCGTCGGCGACCTGGTCGCGGTCACCCCGAGCGGCCTCGACTACGAGGAGTTGGCGCCGGAGCTGGTGACCGTCTGCGATCTGGCCGGCGAGAGAGTCGAAGGGCCGCTGGAGCCGACCAGCGAGCTGCCGATGCACCTGGCGGTCTACGCCAACACCGAGGACCACGCCGTGGTCCACACCCACTCGACGGCCGCGACAGTGGTCTCCACGCTGGTGGACGAGCTGCCGTCGGTGCACTACCTGGTGGCGCTGTTCGGCGGGCCGGTCCGGGTCGCCGACTACGCGACCTTCGGCACTCCCCAGCTCGCCGAGAACATGGTCAAGGCGCTGCAGGGGCGGCGCGGCTGCATTCTCGGCAACCACGGCACGATCACGATCGGTGAGGACCTGGCGAAGGCGTACTCGCTGAGTCTCTATCTGGAATGGCTGTGCGAGGTGTGGCTGCGCGCGACGGCGGCGGGCACCCCGCGCCTGCTGCCACCCGAGGAGATCGAGCGGGTACGCCGCAAGGTCGCCAGCTACGGCCAGACACCCCCGAAACCCGCCGACCCGAAGGAGGCCCGATGAGGTCCATGCTGAACCCCGAGCAGCGGGCCGGCGCGCTGAGGAAGCTGGCGCAGCGGACCTTCGACGTGGTCGTGGTCGGCGGCGGCGTGACCGGGGTCGGTACGGCGCTCGACGCGGTGTCCCGGGGCCTGTCGGTGGCGCTGCTGGAGGCGGGCGACCTGGCCAACGGCACGTCGTCGCGGTCGGGCAAGGTGTTCCACGGCGGCCTGCGCTACCTGGAGCAGTTGAACTTCTCGCTGGTACGCGAGGCGCTCAAGGAGCGCGACCTGATGGTGGACCGGCTGTGCCCGCATCTGGTGTCGCCCGAGAAGTTCATGTACCCGTTCACCCACCGCTGGGAGCGGCCGTACGTCGGTGCCGGCGTCCTGTTGTACGACCTGCTCCGGCTCACCGGCACCCGTAGCGTGAAGGGCCATCGGCACCTGACCCGCGGTGGCGTGCTGCGGGAGTCCCCGGCGCTGCGCCCGGACCACATCACGGGCGGGGTGCAGTACTACGACGTACGGGTGGACGACGCTCGGCACACGATGACTGTGGCGCGTACCGCCGCGGCTCTGGGTGCGCAGATCGCGAGCCGGGCGCGCGTCACGGCCGTGACCCGCGACGGCGGCCGCGTCACCGGTGTGCGGGCGCAGGACATGGAGACGGGCGAGACCGTGACGGTGCGCGGCCGGTCGGTCGTGAACGCGGCCGGGGTGTGGGCGGAGCAGGTGCAGGCGATGGCCGGCGAGCCGAACATCGGGGTCACCGCGGCGAAGGGCATCCACCTGGTGGTGCCGGCCGACCGGATCGACTCGCGTACCGGGCTGATCGTGAAGACGGACGACAGCGTGTTCATCATCCGGCGCTGGTTCGACTACTGGCTGATGGGCACCACCGACACGAAGTGGGACTACGAGCGGGACGACCCGGCCGCGACGAAGGCCGACGTCGAATACCTGCTCGGTCACGCCAACCGCTGGCTGCGTACGCCGTTGACCGCCGGCGACGTGGTGGGGGTGTACGCCGGCCTGCGGCCGTTGGTCAGCGGGAAGGGCGCGTCGACGGCGGCGCTGTCCCGGGACCACGCCGTGGTGGCGGGGCCGCCCGGCATGTTCACGGTGGTGGGCGGGAAGTACACCACGTACCGGATCATGGCGCGGGACGCGGTCGACGCCTGCGCCGGCGTCCTCGGCCGCGAGGTGCCGGGTTCGGTGACCGAGCGGTTGCCGCTGCTGGGCGCGGCCGGCTACCACGCGCTGCGCAACCAGGCGCCCGCCCTGGCCGCCGAGTCGGGCCTGGCCGCCGACCGGATCGGCCATCTGCTCGGCCGCTACGGCGACCAGACCCCCGACCTGCTCGACCTGATCGCCGAACGGCCCTCGCTGGCCGAGCCGGTGCCGGGCGCACCCGGCTACCTCGCCGCCGAGCTGCACTACGCGGCGAGCCACGAAGGCGCGCTGCACCTCGACGACGTGCTGGTACGGCGTACCCGGATCTTCATGGAGACCCCGGACCAGGGGGTCGCGGCGGCTGGCTTCGCCGCTGGTGTGGTGGGTGACGTACTGGGCTGGGACGACGTACGCCGCAAGCACGAGGTGGAGGCGTACCGCCACGACCGCGAAGCGGACCGGCGGGCCGCCGCGGCGTTGACCGACGGCGACGCGGTGGCGGCGCGACAGGCGGCGCGCGCGGGTACGCCATGAGACCGGTCGTCGTCGGGGTCGACATCGGGACCACGTCGGCGAAGGCGGTCGTCGTCGACGACACGTGGCGGGTGCGCGGCGAGGCCCGCGAGGAGTACCCGACGCACTACGTCGGCGCCACCGGCGCCGAACAGGACCCCGACGACTGGTGGCACGCCTCGGCCCGCTGCATCGCCGCGGCGCTGCAGGTCAGTTCGATCGAGGCGTCGTCAGTGGTCGCCGTCGGCGTGTCGAGTCAAGCTCCCAGCGTGGTCCTGCTCGATTCCGGGGGTACGCCGCTGCACCCCGCCCTGCTGTGGCTGGACCGCCGGGGTGGTGCGGAGTGCACCGACCGCGCCAGCGAGGCGACCCACGTGGTCAAGCTGACCGGCAACCGGCCCGACCCGTACTACGCCGCCCCGAAGCTGGCCTGGCTGCTGCGGTCCGTACCGGGTCTCGACCGCCGGGTCTCCTCGGTGCTCATGGCGAACGGGTACGTGGTCCATCGACTGACCGGCGCCCTGTCCGTCGACAGCGGACACGCGGGCCTGACCCTGCTGAACGACCTGGATGCCGGTGGCTGGTCAAGCGCGCTGGCTTCGCTCTGGGGCCTCCGCGACGAGTGGTTGCCGCCGGTGTCCTCGCCGTCCGACGTGGTCGGCGTCGTGACCGCCGACGCAGCCGCGCTGACCGGTCTCGCCGCCGGTACGCCCGTCGTCGCCGGCGTCGTCGACGGCGCCGCCGCGAGCCTGGAATCCGGCGTGGTGGCACAGGGCGACGTCTGCGAGATGACCGGCCAGTCCACCGTCGTCAACGCGGCCGTACCGGTCGAGCTCGCGCGCCAGTCCACCGGCGCTTTGAGCGTCATGCCGTACGTGGTCCCCGGCCACCACCTGGTCTTCGGCTCGATGGTCGCCACCGGCGGCATCCTGCGCTGGTTCCGCGACGAACTCGGCGGCGCCGGCGGGTCCGACCCGGACGCGTTCGCCCGGCTGGACTCACTGGCCGGCGAGGCGCCGCTCGGCAGCGGCGGACTGGTGATGCTGCCGTACTTCCTGGGCGAACGTTCCCCGATCTGGGACAGCGACGCCCGCGGCGCCATCATCGGCCTGTCGATGTCAACCACCAAGGCCGACCTGGTGCGCGCCATCCTCGAAGGCACCGCGTACGGCCTCGCCCACAACCTGGACGAGATGTCCGCACTGGGCCTGCGCCCGGCAGCGTTGCGGGTGGTCGGCGGGGGAGCCCAGGGCCGTACCTGGAACCAGATCAAGGCCGACGTCACCGGCCTGCCCGTCGAGCTCCCGTCCCACTCGATGGGCGCCCCGGTCGGCACCGCCCTGGTCGCCGCTGCCGGCGTCGGCCTCATCACCGACCTGGTCGACGTGGTACGCAACCGCCTCACCATCGCCGACCGCTACACCCCGGACCCGCCCTCGTACGCCGCCTACCGCCCCCGCTACGCCGTCTACCGCGCCCTCTATCCGGCGCTTCGAGACGTACACTCCGCGCTGGCCGCACTGCGCTGAGACGAGGTTTCGGACTGCGGCACCGGACTGACCATCGCCGGGTTCCAGCGGACCTTCGTACGCGGCATCGCCACCTCGGGCGTCAAAGGCTGACCGCTACGCCAGGACGATCGTCATCACCGCGAACGCTACGCACGCCAGTGCGACGGTCTCGGCGCTGAGTGCCCAGAACAGATAGCCGGCCTTGATGCCGTTGCCGTCCCGCCACGAGTCCAGCTCGTCCACCCGGCGTTCGGCGATCCGCCTGACCGCCTCCGGCTTGTCCGCACCCCACGCCTGCGGCCGTACGGCCTGTCGCAGGTCCTGGACCCGGGTACGCGCGAAGAACCGTGCCATCGGCCTGCCGATCGTGAGCCCGAGCAGGAGCGCGACAAGGAACAGCAACAACCCCGCCACGAGGAAGCCCTTCGCGAGCGCTGAGATCGCCAGTCCGTTGTCCTGGCTGAGAAACGCGGCGATGCCGAACAGCAGGGTGATCAATGTGCCCGAGGTGGTGACCACGGACAGCCCTCGCTGCTCCAGCGCCGTCTTCCGCGCATGCTCCTGCTTCAGCAGTTCCTCGATGAAGGCCGCGTACGCCTCCCCGGCGATCCCGCCGGTGCGGCCCTCAGTCGGCACTGCGTCCCATCCGCCACCCCAGTACGCGACTCAACCGCACCAGCCACGACCGGCGAGCGGGGGCCGAATACCGCTGGGACGCACCGCCACGGAACGATCCGTCCCAACGGGGTGGCAGGGGCGGCGGCGCACTGCCGTGAAACGAGCCGTCCCATGACGCGCGCTTCACCTCGGGCTCGCGAGGCGCTGATTCCGAAGGCGGTGTCTCGTCGCTCATCGCCACCTCCAGCGACAGTCATCCGATGACCACAGGTTACCGACTCCGGCGCACTCGAGCCGGGCTCGGCGCGCCCGACGGCGGCGCAGCGTGGTGGCGGTGGACAGCACGGTCGACGCGGCGGTGACCGCGAGCAGCAGGAAGCCGACCAGGTAGCTGCCGAGGGCACCGTAGACGGCGCCCATGACCAGCGGCGGGCAGAATCCGCTTCGGTACGGGCGAGGGATGGCAACTGCTGGTCAAGACCCATGGGGACCGGTACGCCGAGCTTGGAGCACATCTGTTGAACATCATCCGTGGAAGAACCCGGAGATCAGCGCCGTGCCGATCGTGGCTGGTTCGCAGTCCTACCTGGACTGGATTCCGCGTACGACCGAGCCGGAGTCGGACGAATGACCTGCCGTCAAGACTCAGACCGGCCGGTGGATGCGGCCACCAGTGACTGATATCGCTGCTCTCCAGCGGCCGTGATGTCCACCCGCACCACCGGTTCGTCGTACGAGTCAGGGGTTCGCCACCAACGCGTGTCGGACATCAGCCGCAGCGCTTCGTTCTGATCCTCGACGGGCGTCGTGTCGCCCTCGACAGCAGGTGCGGCCAAGACCGTCAAGGCCCCATCGCGCACGAGTTGCTCGGTGACCGTCCTCGCCTGCTCGGCGGCCCGCGCCCGATCTGGCACGAGCGCATGAACCTCGTCGATCAGCGACCAGAGGGCAGGAAGGTCTTCGATCGCGGCCCACAGGATGACGCGCTCGACATCAGCCGTCGTCGTCATGTCTGCCCCTCCTCGTCCTCGCCGGACGCATGGTTGGTCATTGGCTACGCGCGGTATTTCTCGAGGTGCAGGTACAAGAGAGCCGACGCGGTGGTGCTGGCTGGGATTTCGCCCTGGGTGATCAAGGTCGGTACGTCGGCAAGCGGGACCCACTTGACCGACTCGGATTCGTGGGCGTCCTCGGGTGGTCCTGCATACTCGGCGCCGTCGCCGACGAAGACGTGGTGTACGCAGTCGCCGAGCCCGCTGGCGGGCTCCAGGTCGAACAGCGGTCGAAGGTTCTTGACTCGCCATCCGGTCTCTTCTTCGGCCTCGCGAGCGGCGGTCTGAATCGGGGTTTCGCCCTCGTCCACGACGCCGGCGGGCACCTCCCAGCCCCAGCTGTCGGTAATGAAGCGGTGCCGCCACAGCAGAAGTACCTCGTCTTGCTCGTTGAGGATCGCGGTCGCGGCGACGGCGCGTTGCCGCAGCACGTAGTGATCGAGGTGCCTTCCATCCGGCAGTTCGACGTCGGCGAGATTCAGGCTGAGCCAAGGGTTGCTGTGGACCGTGCGCTCCGAGACGACCTTCCACCTCATGCCAGTTCCTCCCTAGAGCGGGACGGCGAGCGCGAGGTCGAGTTGCTCGATCAGCTCCCGCGCGCCGAGTGCGCCGTCCGAAGGGCGCGAGGATTCGTAGTCCTTACATTCCTCGTACGGCACGATTGCGGCAGTTTCATCCGCACTTCCCATTATCGGGTGGCGAATGACGGTCACCACGAGGGAGGAAGCGGTGCGACGGAAGTTTTGGATCATCCCGGCGGTGCTGAGTGTGGCGCTCGCGGGCACGGCGTACGGGGCGGAGGTGACGAACGTCAGCCCGACGGGCCACGTCGCGGCCGGTACGAAGCCGAACATCGTGTTCGTCCTCACCGACGACCTGTCGATGAACCTGGTCAAGCACATGTCCGCAGTGCGCGCCATGCGCCGCGGCGGCACCTCGTTCGACAACTATTACGTGGCGGACGGGCTGTGCTGCCCGTCGCGCTCGACGATCATGACCGGCCGGTTCCCGCACAACTCCGGGGTCACCACCAACAAGAACGAGCAGCCGGGGGGCGGCTACCACGCGTTCGTCAAGCACGGCAACCCGAAGCGCACGTACGCCGTCCCGCTCGATCAGGCCGGTTACCGTACCGGCTTCTTCGGCAAGTTCCTCAACGGGTACGACATCCACAAGCACCCGGTGCCGCCCGGCTGGGACGAGTGGACCGTGGCGAGCAACGGCTACTCCGAGATCGCCGGCTCGTACCGGATCACCAACGTGCACCACAAGGGGGCCGGCAAGCACATCACGAAGCCGGACTCGTACCTCACCGACTACGTGGGCGGGGCGGCGCGGGACTTCACCGACCGGGCGCACAACGCACACCAGCCGTTCTTCCTGGAGCTGTCGACGTTCGCGCCGCACGGCGGGGTGTCGGGCTCCAAGACCGAGCCGCGGTTCCCGCCGGCGCCGCGGGACCGGCCGGGCCACGAGTTCGAGCACGGCGACTGCGGGGTGCTCGACGGCAAGCGGGTCGACTGCGACACGCTGCACGTCAAGCGGGGCACCGGGCTCGGCGAGGACACGTACCGGCAGCTGGACCGCGACCTGCGTAACCGGGTACGGATGGTGCAGTCGGTCAACGACCAGATGATCGCGCTGCGCAAGCACCTGGCGGACACCGGTCAGCTGGACCACACGTACTTCGTGTTCTCCTCCGACAACGGGTTCCACCTCGGCGAACACGGTCTGCTGCGGGGCAAGGGCACCGCGTACGACCACGACACCAACGTGCCGCTGGTGGTGACCGGCCCGGGCGTCAAGCGCGGCCAGGTGCGTCACGTGTTCGCCCAGAACACCGACCTGTACCCGACGTTCCTGCGGATGGCGCACCTGGAGCCGGCGAAGCGCGACGGCCACAGTCTGCTCGGGCTGCTGGGCACCGAGTCGCCCGGCCCGTGGCGCGACGGCGTCCTGTACGAGCACCAGGGACGCGAGGGCCCGTCCGTCGCCGGGTTCGACCCGGACGCGTTCGACGGCGACACGGCGGCCAGGAAGTTCCTGCCGAGCGCGCACACGTACAACGCGGTGCGTACCAAGGAATGGCTCTACGTCGAGTACGCCAACGGCCGGCACGAGCTCTACCACCTCACCAGCGACCCCGGCCAGAACCACAACGTGTACCGGTCGCATCCCCAGGTGGCGGACCGGCTGCACAAGTGGCTGAGGAAACTGCACAACTGCGGCAAGCCCGGCAAGCCGACCTGCTGGTCGGTCGCCAACCGGTAGCGGCCGCCATGCGGATGGCTTCGACCCGGTTCCGGAGCCGAACCGGGCCGAAGCCATTCCGGGTGAGGAGGAGTGTCAGGTCATTCGATGGTGACGTCGTCGATCTGGATCCAGGTGTCCGTGCCGGGCGCGACCATTCCGATGTAGACGGTGACGCTGTGCACCCCGCCGGGAATCGTGACGTCGACCTTGCGTTCGGTGTGGTCGGCGGTGGCGCCGTACCTGGTCTCGCCGAGGACCTCGCTGCCGTCCGCGCCGAGGCGTACGCCGAACCGGCCCTCCTCGAGAGCGGACGAGGAGCGTACCCAGGAGGAGAAGGTGTACGTCCTGCCCGGCACCACCGGCACCGCCTGGCTGATCGCGCTCCAACCCGTCCCGGAGGTACGGATCCACGCGTTGTTCAACCCGGAGTGCGCGAACCCGAGGTTGCGGTCCACGCCGTGGTACGCCGATCCCTCGAAGTCCCACACCGACGGCCCGCCAGCCGGCGCCTCGAACCCGCCGTCCGTCACCTGCGTGGCGTAGTACGCCGCCAGCTCCGACACCGACGTGAACGTCTTCGCGCCACCCGGCACCCCGATCACCCGTACGCCGTCGGCGACCGCCGGCTTGAACGTGATCCGGTACTTCGTGAACGCGCCCGCCGACCTGTCACCCGGGTACGTCGGCGCCACTGACTGCGACGCCGCGTCGACCCACTGGCCGTCCTGCCGCAGCTGTACCTTCGGCCGCCCGGTGAACCAGCCGCCGTCGTCGTACACCTGCCCGCTGGTGAAGTCGACCCGGTTCAGGTTGTACTTGCGCGGCCAGGTGTAGCCCCACCAGCTCGCCGACTTCACCTCGTCGTCGAAGTCGTCCTCGCCGGTGGTCGTGTCGCCGTCGTTGAGCACCGACAGCCGGCCGAAGTGCGCCGACTTGGAGATCGGCACCACACCGGTGTCCGGCGCGGCGAGGTTCACCGAAGCGTCCGGCGGGTTGGTCGCCTCGCTCGGCGTACGCGGGGTGAGGTGGAGTTCGCGCAGGCTGTAGCGGTACGCCTCGTTGTAGCCACCGCCACCGCACGGGCACACGTTGGACTGCACCCACATGTCCCGCCCGTCGGCGCTGAGGAACTTCGACGGGATCGTGGTGGCGTACCCGCCGTGCTTGGCGGCGCTCCACGGGTAGCCGCCGAAGTCCTTGCTCATGAACCGCTTCCACGGCCCCCACGGGGTGGGCGACTCGTAGAACTCGAAGGTGTACTCGGTCCAACTCGAGTAGATGTAGCGGTTGAGCGGCTTGTCGTACAGCACGCCGCCCTGGCTGATCACGGACAGGTTGGACGCGTTGCTGGAGTACGTCTGCTGGTAGAGCCGCCGCCCGTCGTGCAGCACCGGATAGCGGTCTCCGACGCTTCCGCTCCACTTAGGCTGCCCCTTGCTGTCGGTGCCCGTGTAGAACGTCCAGGCCTTCCGGTCCTGGATCTTGTCCTTGGGTACGCGAGCCAGGAACACGTCCTGCGGATCGGGCACCGAGTCGTCGAACGAGTCCCGCCAGTTGTTGTCCAGGCCGTACGCGTAGACGTACTTGTCGGTGGCCCAGGCGCTGTCCTTGCCGAAGTCGGCGAACCAGATCGTGGTGAACACGTGGTTGTCGAACATCGGCTTCGACTTGTCCCAGGTCCAGGTCTTGCCGTGGTCCGTGGACTTCAGGATCGTCGCCGCCGGCACGTCGTTGAAGTCCAGCGCCAGATCCTGTACGGCCAGGTAGATCGTCCCGCCGACGCAGACCATGCCGGTGGGCTTGCGGTTGTAGCCGGAGCCGCTCCAGATGCTGCCGACCGCGTCGCCCCGCGACAGGGTCTCGCCGCTCAGGTTGCCCGGATTGCCGCTGATCCGGCTCACAGCGATGTCGGCGGCCGGCTGGTCCAGGCTGAAGCCCTTGCCGTCGCCGTTGGCGGAGTAGAGGTTGCCGTCGTCGGACCAGCAGGACGGCCACAGGTCGCCGTCGCTGTCGCTCGGCGCGGTCTGGTGCTCGTCGATGCTGGTGGTCGAGAAGTACGAGCTGACCGGCGCGTCCGGCAGGTCGCTCGGCACCAGCTTGGCGGTGGTCGCGAGGGCCGCCTGCACCGTGACGGCGATGCCGAGGCAGGCAGCCAGACCAAGGCTGGCGAAGACTGTCGTGCGATGTCTGGGGCGGAGCATGAAGTCCTCCGGGGGCGCGGATGAAGGCGCGACGAACCGCCCGCACGGAGGCGCGGCCACATCCAAGTAATCGATTTCTCCACAACCTAAGCCCGAGCCCGTATCCCGTCAAGCAGGGCTTTCAGCGAGGAGGCATGCGGATGGCGCCGTCCAGTCGGATGGTGTCGCCGTTGAGCATCGGGTTGCCGACGATGTGCGCCACCAGGGCGGCGAACTCCGTCGGGTCACCGAGCCGGGCCGGGTGCGGCACCTGGGCGCCCAGCGCGAGCCGCGCCTCCTCCGGCAGGCTGGCCAGCAGGGGAGTCTCGAACAGCCCGGGCGCGATCGTCACCACCCGGATCAGACTGGTCGCCAGCTCACGGGCGATCGGCAGCGTCATGCCCACCACCCCGCCCTTCGAGGCCGAGTACGCCGCCTGCCCGATCTGCCCGTCGTACGCGGCGATCGAGGCGGTGTTCACGATGACGCCGCGCTCTTCGCCGACCGGCTCCTGGCGGGCGATCCGCTCCGCCGCCAGCCGGAGCACGTTGAACGTACCGATCAGGTTGACCGTGACGACCTTGGTGAAATCGGCCAGCGGGAACGGGCCCTTCCTGCCGACCACCTTGATCGCGTTGCCGATCCCGGCGCAGCTGACTGCCACCCGCAGCGCTCCGAGCCGCTCGGCGGCGTCCAGCGCGGCGCCGACCTGCGCCTCGTCGGTCACGTCGGCGGGGGAGAACACCACACGCTCGCCGAGCTGCTTCGCGACCTGCTCGCCGTCCGAGCTCGGCAGGTCCACGATCACCACACCCGCACCCGCGCCGGCGAGCGTACGGGCGGTGGCGAGCCCGAGGCCCGAAGCGCCTCCGGTGACGACGGCGACGCTGCCTGCGATGTCCATGTGCCCAGTCTCCCAGCCGGTCCCATGCCCCGAGCCTGGAGTACGGGGCCGCCCGACGATGATGGCACGCCTGACCCGTCGCTGGGCGCAGAGCCACCCCCCGCAGACGTCGGGCGGAGAAGCCCTACCGGGCGGCGGTGTTCGGAGCCGGCTCGCGGACCTCGATCGCCGGTTCTGTCGGCGAGGCCGGCGTCGTGCCCTGGATCATGCCGCGGCACTCCTCGATCGTCGCCACCAGCAGGTCGTGCAGGATCTCGTCCGGATTCGGCACCACCGCCACCGCGATCCCCTCCACGGCGAGCTGCACCGTGCTGGGCGCGGCGTACCGGAGGAACTGCTTGAGCGAGGTGTGGCTGTCGCGGACGTACGCGGTGGCCCAGCGCATGGCGCTGCCGTCCTGGGTCCAGGCCCACTTGCTGCCGTGGGCCACGTCGCCGGCCGGGGTGTCGTCGAGCTGCGCGAGGACCCGCTCGGCGGTCAGGATCGACACGCCCATCACCCGCTGCCGCTCGGCGTTGACCACCGGCAGCGCGGTGGTCGCGGCCCGCAGCGCGATCCGTACGTCCACGTGCGGGTCGTCGCTGGTCAGCCCGATCACCGACGGGATCAGTACGGCGAGCCGCCCGCGTCCGACATCGGTGGTGCAGTCGTTGACCAGCCGGGCCAGCGCCGCCAGCAGGGGATGGGTGCACGCCGGGTGGTCGCTCCAGCGTTCCCCGGCGAGGAAGGACGCGAGTTCCATGAAGCAGGCGCCCTTGCTCGGATTGCGGTGCTTGCCTCGGGACAGCACAGGAACCGCGTCGGGCGTACCAGTCAGGTCGCTGTACACCGGACACCCCCAGACATAGGCGGGTGAGTACGCGTACCAGTCTGCGCCGGTTCCCTCCGGCGCGCCACCGCAACCCGGATCGGGCCGTCCCGGCCGGCCGCGTCGGCAAGTACCGTGCTTCGCGTGGGGACAGCGACGGGGAGGCCCGACACCGAGGTGGTGTTCGACCCGGACACGTACCAGCGGTGCATGCCGTGGCAGCCACTGGCCCGGCTGCGGGAACGCGAGCCGGTGACCTGGGTCGAGGAGCTGCCGGTCGACGCGTGGCCGGCCGGACCGGGCTTCTGGGCGGTGTGGCGCCACGCCGACGTGAAGGCCGTCCTGCGGCAGCCGAAGCTGTTCAGCTCCTCGCTGGGAGCCACCCAGATCCGCGATCCGGCGACCCCGCAGGCGCTCGCGTACTCGCGCACGATGATGTTGAACATGGACCCGCCGGAGCACTCCCGGCTGCGTGGCCTGCTGACCCGCTCGTTCACCCCGCGTACCGTCGCGGCGCTGGCGGAACGGATCCACGCCCGGGCGCGGGCCTTGATCGACGCCGCCGCGGACTCCGCCGAGGTCGACTTCACCGCGGTCGCGGCCGACCTGCCCGTCAGCACGCTCGCCGACGTGCTCGGCGTCCCGGATTCCGACAAGCACCTGTTGTACGACTGGGCCAGCCGGGTGATCGGCTACCAGGACGCGGAGTACTCCGTCAGCGACACCGTCGACCGGGCCGCCGCGACCCCGATGGCGCAGGCCGCGCTCGCGGTGCGTCCCGAGCCCGGGCCGGACGGCGGGATGCCCGATCCGCGTACCCGCGGCGGTATCCCTGACCTCTACGCGTACGCCCACGAACTGGCGGCGTACAAGCGGGCACATCCGGGGGACGACGTGATGTCGATCCTGCTGCGGCAGGTCGACGACGCGGGCGGCCGGGTCGGCGTCGCGGAGTTCGAGAACCTGTTCTGGCTGTTCGCGGTGGCCGGCAACGAGACGCTCCGCAACGGCATCCCCGGCGGCATGTACGCCCTGGCCACCCACCCGCGGCAGTGGCAACGCCTGGCGGGGGACCGTTCCCTGCTGCCGACCGCGGCCGACGAGATGCTGCGCTGGTGGACCCCGGTGATCCACTTCCGGCGTACCGCCACGGCGGACACCGAGATCGCCGGCCAGCGGGTCCGCGCCGGTGACAAGGTGGTGGTCTACTTCGCCAGCGCGAACCGGGATCCGCGGGCGTTCGACGACCCGGACCGGTTCGACGTCGGGCGCACCGGCAACGACCACCTCGCGTTCGGGCACGGGCCGCACTTCTGCCTCGGGGCGCACCTCGGGCGTACCCAGATTCGGGCGATCTTCGCCGCGGTGCTGGACCGGTTCTCCGCGGTGGAGTTGGCCGGGGAGCCGACTCGGTTGCGCTCGAACTTCCAGAACGGCCTCAAGCACCTGCCGATCCGCTGGAAGCCGCGCTGACCACGGTCAGCCCGGCGGCCGTGGCGCACCCGACGCGGCGCGCTCACGGTCCAGCAGCGCCAGCCAGCCGGTGGCCAGGCCGATCACCAGTACGGTGGCGACCCCGCGCCACCGGTAGATGTGGCTGTCCAGCAGCGACACGCTCGCGGCGACCAGCAGGACAGCCGGCGCCGCGGCGCGCAGGCGGTGGCGCCATACCAGGTCACCCGCGACCACCAGGCACGCCAGAAGGAAGGCCCACACGCCGTACGTCGCGAGCTGGTTGCCGGTGTTGAACAGGGCGTCGACCGCGCCTGGACGGCCTGCTTCCCGGCGCATCACCGCGCCGGTGGCGACGCCGGCGAGCAGGTCCAGAGCGCTGTAGTAGACCGCGTACACGTAGACCAGCAGAGTGACGATCAGGCCCACCGGCCGGTTCAGCGGCCTCACCAGTGGGAGTAACGCCAGGCCCAGGAGGGGGAACAGCGGGAGCAGGATCAGGTGCAGGGCGTACCAGCTGTCAGCCGAGTGCTGCGTCAGCTCCGCGGGATGGGCCACCCCGAGCGCCGCGAGGACGATCCCGGGCAGGGCGAGTACGGCGGCCGTGGCGACTCGTGATGTGAGCACGGCTGACGACCGTAGAAGCTGCTCGCGGACCACGGAAGAGCCGAACGGCTCTAGTGCGGTCCGCCGCTCGTGTCGACGCGGGCCGGGCAGCATGCCGGAGCCGGCCCAGCGTCGTTGCCGGGCCGGGTCCGGATTCGGATTCGGATTCGGGGTTGCCGCAGTTGTCAGAGGATGCCGCGGGCGTGGAACGCGTTCTGCACCGTGGTGGCGGCGGTGTCGCCGTACAGGGTGCGGGCGGTGTTGACCGTGGTCTGCGCGGCCGCGGGGAACGACGTGTTCGGTGCGAAGCTGAACTGCGCCTCGAGCACCACCTTGGCGGCCTGGTCGCGGCCGAGGCCCTGGTAGATGTCGAACAGGGCACGCGACCAGATCTCACCGTCGGCGTGCACCTCGCCCACGATGTCGCCCGGGTAGACCTTGTTGCCGTCGGTACGCCGCAGGCAGTGCGGGGTGCCGGAGGTGTACGACACCGAGTCCCAGTCCGCCACGCAGGCGAGCGGGGTGACGGACGTGTCCGGGTTGCTCGGGATCGAGTTGATCACGGCCCACCAGTCGCCGAAGCCCTCGCCGATCGAGCCGGCCTCGTTGCCGGAGCCGAAGCCGGGCACCTGCGCGTCCTGGATCGCGTGGCCGTACTCGTGCCAGATGACCTCCGCGTCCTCGGCGTCGTCGACGCCGCCCGTACCGAAGGTGATCTGGTCCTTCTGCGGGCTGTAGTACGAGTTGTCAGCGGTCAGGCCGGTGGTGCGGAAGTCCTGCGCCTCGTTGTTCACGTTCGTGAACCCCAGCCCCTGGATGTACGTCTGGGTGCTGGTGATCGCCCAGTACGCCTCGGTCTGCTCGAACCCGACCTGCGACCGGTTGTAGTTGAACGTGTTCGTGGTCGAGGTGACCTCCTTGCGACTGGTGTTGCTGGCGAAGTCGCCGTCGAGGTGCCCGCTGCCGTCCAGGTGGGTCAGCGTGACGCTCTTGTACGCCCCCGCGATCGCCGGGTAGTCGGCGTTGTTCTGGTCGGTCAGCGACTCGTTCTGCAGGGTCACCACCGCGTTGGGGTCGAACACCCGGCCCTGTCCGTCCGCCCGGTCGGCGAGGTCCTCGACCTTGAGCACCTTGCCGGAGCCGGCGTCGATCAACGTGCGCCACTCACCGGAGTTGCTGTCGGTGATCACGGCGTACGCGAGCTTGGCCTGCTTGCCCGGCAGCACCACGAGGTCGTTGGCCGAAGCGGTCGCCGACGTACGGTTCTCTGCCACGGAGGCGGCCCTGGCCCGTCCGAAGGAGGCCACACCGGCGGCCAGCGAGCCGATCGTCCTGCGACCGTCGAGCGTCGTGGTCCTACCGGTCTTCGCGTCCGTGTTCCTGAGATAGAAGCTGCCGAGCACGTCGTGGCCGTCGTACGTCTGCACGTACCACTGGTGGGTGCCGAGCAGGGACGTGGTGGTACGTACCAGTCGTAGGTCCGAGGTCGAGGCCTGCGCGCCGGGCATGGCCAGCGCCGTGAGGGTGAGGCCCGCTGCGACACCGGCGGCTATGACGGCGGCGAAGCGGACCCGACGGGGCGGAAATCGCATGGATCTCTCCGAGGGGTGTCGGGTGAGGAGCGGCCGGGCGGCCTCCGGCACCGTAGCCAGCCGGCTATCGACTGCGGAAGATCCAATGGACGAATGGCACCCCTATGAGCGGGCTCACCGGCAAAAGATGCGGGATATCCCCACAGCGGACGAAATCCTGCCGTCACATCGTCAGATCGTCGGAGATCGGGTCGCCGGCGTCGTCGCGCTCCAGCACCGCCTGCTCGTCCGGCTTGTGCGCCAGCACGTTCTCCAGATAAGACGGCAGGGCCACTGTGAAGCCGACGTCCTCGCCCGCCTTCTCGGACAGGAACCACCGGTGGTCGAGGATCTGGTGGAACACCTCGGCCGCCTCCAGCTTGCCGCGCAGTTCCTGTGGCACGGCGCGTACCACCGGCTCGAAGATCTGGGTCAGCCAGCGCTGCGCGGCGTCCACCTCGTCGTCGATGCCGTTCGCCGCGCCGAACCGGTCGAGGTCGTTGAGCAGCCGCCGCGCCTGGTTCTCCTGGGTCCGCAGCCCGGTCAGCCGGGCCAGCCGGCGGGAGTGGTGCCCGGCGTCGACCACCTTGGGTCGTACGGTGAAGCCTTCGCCCACGGTGGCCAGGGCCAGCTCGCCCACGTCGAATCCGAGGTCGTTGAGCCGGCGGATCCGGGCCTCGAGCTGGTGCCGCTGGTCGAACGGGACGAACTGCTCGTACGTCAGCTCGTACCAGAGCATCTCGTAGCGGCGGATCACCTCGTCGCTGACCCACTCCGGGTCGATCGACGGGTCGAGCATCCCCGCGGCCTCGATGTCGAGCGTCTCCCCGAAGATGTTGATCCGCGCCAGCTCGATGTCCTCGGTACGTTGCCCGTCGGACAGCTGCGGGTGCAGCGCCCCGGTCTCGGCGTCGACCAGGTAGGCCGCGAACGCCCCCGCGTCACGCCGGAACAGGGTGTTCGACAGCGAGCAGTCGCCCCAGAAGAAGCCGGCCAGGTGCATCCGTACCAGCAGCAGCGCGAGTGCGTCGAGCAGCCGGTTCAGCGTGTCGGGGGTCAACTTCTCGCTGAACAGCGCCCGGTACGGCAACGAGAACCGCAGGTGCCGGGTGACCAGGGCCGCGTCGAGGTCGGGAGCCCGGTCGGACACCACGCCGACGGCCTCCACCGACGGCAGGCCGACCCGTTCCAGGGAGCGGAGCAGGCCGTACTCCCGCTCGGCCAGTCGTTGGGCGGTCTCCTTGATCGCGTACACGGTGTCTTCGATGCGTACGAACCGGACCACGTGGCGGGAGATGCCGCGCGGCAGGGTGACGACCACCTCAATGGCGAGGAGATCCACGAAGCGCCCCACGAAGGCGCGCCGCCAGCGAGGACGAGGACGCATCGATGACTGCTGAGCTTCACGTACCCGCGCATCTGCAATGGCAGAGCCTGCTCGCCACAGCAGCGACCGTGACCGGTGAGGGTTTCTCCGCGGACGGCACCCGCAACCTGGTGGGCGGCCGCTGGGTCGACGCCGGTACGCCGTCCCCGGTCGTCACGCCGGTCGACGGCTCCACGCTGTTGAACCTCCCGATGCTCGACGCCGACCAGGCCGGCGAGGCGGTACGCGCCGCCACCGAGCAGCACGCCGCGTGGGGCGCCGTGCCGCTGGCCGAGCGGAAGGCCCGGGTGCTCGCCGCCGTCGAGGCGATGACCGAGCACCGCGACCTGCTCGCCCACCTGCTGATGTGGGAGATCGGCAAGCCGTGGCGGCTGGCCTGCGCCGACGTGGACCGGGCGCTCGACGGCGTCCGCTGGTACCTCGGCGAGATCGACGGCATGCTCGCCGACGGTCAGAAGCCGCTGCCCGGGCCGGTGTCGAACATCGCCAGCTGGAACTACCCGATGAGCGTGCTGGTGCACGCCGAGCTGGTGCAGCTGCTCGCCGGCAACGCCGTGATCTCCAAGACCCCCACCCAGGGCGGCGGCGTCTGCCTCACCGTCGCGCACGCGCTGATGCACCGCGCCGGCCTGCCGGTCACGCTGCTGTCCGGTCGCGGTTCGCACCTGTCCGAGGTGTTGGTACGTTCCGACGCGATCGGCGCCGTCGCGTTCGTCGGCGGCCGTGACGTCGGTGGCCGGGTGGCCGCCCAGCTGGTCGACACCAGCAAGCGCCACATGCTCGAGATGGAGGGCCTCAACGCCTGGGGCGTCTGGGAGTTCTCCCAGTGGGACGAGCTCGGCGCGCACCTCAGGAAGGGCTTCGAGTACGGCAAGCAGCGGTGCACGGCGTACCCGCGGTTCGTGGTGCAGCGCAAGCTGGTCGACAAGTTCCTCGACGCGTACCTGCCGGTGGCGCGGTCGATCGCGATCGGGCACCCGCTCGCGGTGGCCAACGACGGCGACCCGCTGCCGGAGCTGGACTTCGGGCCGCTGATCAGCGCCGCGAAGGTGACCGAGCTGCACGAGCGGGTCTCCGAGGCGCTCGGCGGCGGCGCGGTGCCGCTGCACCGGGCCTCGCTCGACCCAGCCCGTTTCATCGAGGGCCAGAACACGGATGCGTACGTGGCCCCGGTGACCCTGCTGGCCCCGCCCGGCTCGGCCCGGTTGATGCACGCCGAGCCGTTCGGACCGGTCGACACCATCGTCGTGGTCGACACCGAGGCGGAGCTGCTCGCCGCGATGAACGCCTCCAACGGCGCCCTGGTCGCGAGCCTCGCCTGCGACGACGATGAGCTGGCGGCGAAGCTGGCCGGCGAGGTGCAGGCGTTCAAGGTCGGGATCAACAAGCCCCGGTCCCGGGGCGACAAGGCCGAGCCGTTCGGCGGCGTCGGCGCCTCCTGGAAGGGCGCCTTCGTCGGTGGCGAGCTGCTGGTGCAGGCCGTCACCGACGTCAGCGACGATCGTCTCTACGGCAACTTCCCCGGCTACAACCGGTACCCGGCGACCTGAGCTACGCGGACCGGCGTACCCCCGCCAGTCCGTGATCGCGGCCGTTGAGGGGCGGCCGGTCGTACCTGACGGGAGGTCCGGTCACCAGCCCGCCGAGCTGGGCGGCTTCGGTCAGCGCGCGCTGCACCCGGTACGTGTCCGGCAGCTGCCATCCGACGCTGCCGGGGGAGACCTGCCAGTACACCCGGCCCTCGGGATACCGGGTCGGCGGCGCGGGCACCCACGAGTTCCCGGCGTGCAGCAGTACGTGAAGCTGCTCGGCCAGCTCGGGCCGCAGCCCGTCGCCGTGCCGTACGAAGAACATCCACCGGCCGGTCGGAGTGACCGCCACGGGCGTGGCGACCTGGGAGTCGTACAACAGCCGTACGGCGGGCGCTCCGAGGCGCTCCGGCGTATCGATGACGTCGAACGCTATGCCCGTAGGCAGTAACACACTGTGACTACGCAGCGACCACCAACGGGCGATCGCTACCGGGTCGTGACTCGCCGCGCCCTGCCAGTCCTCGAATGCGGGGTGGCAGCCGCTGGTCGGGCACCCGGCGCGATCGCACAGAAATCGCGCGCCGGAAGGGTACGCACCCGGTACCACTGGCCAGCCGTGACGGGCATACTGCGAGGCAGCGCGCCTGAGCAGGGCTCGCTGTAACCGATGTGGGTGAACCAGCCACCCCATGAATGACCCCCTCGTTACTCGTTGGTCAGCACGGTCGTTGCGCCTGTAGAGCAGTAACTGGAGAGCGCCTCGTAGATCACGCTAAGAAGATCGCGTCGTCACGGAACGCACACCAAGTGCGATGGAGCCCAAACGGGTGACTTTCAGTCAGGTGGTTGTGGGTTCCGGGCGACGCGCCGAGGATTCGGGAAGTACGACAGGTCACCCGCCGATGAACGCAGGGCGAACAGACAGAGTGCAACCGGACAGGGAGCACACACCGCGCACCGGTGTCGCGACACACCGGAACCCGACCGCGTCTGAAGCCGGGGGATACGCGTTAGTCGGAGTACAGGCGACCCAGCCAGATGCGGCCGGGTTGAACCTTGGGGGGCAACGGATGGACGGTCTGCCTATCGGCCGCAGGGTCGCCTACTGGCGCCAGCGACGAAAAATGTCCCAGCAGGTGTTCGCCGACCGGATCGGCAAGTCCAAGAGCTGGGTCGACAAGGTGGAGCGGGGGGCTCGCCGACTCGACAAGTTCTCGGTGCTGTACGAGATCGCCGACGTACTGCAGGTCGACGTCCAGCTGATGCTGGGCAGCTACCCGAAGCGGCGGCCGGAGAGCGTCAACTGCATCGACGAGGTCGAGGTCGAGGAGATCCGCGACGCGCTGGAGCGGTACGACCGAATCGGCTCGATCTTCGAGCCGGCGGTCGCCGAGCCGCCGTCGCTGGAAGACCTCGACAAGTCCGTGAAGCACGCGTGGATGACCTTCCACCATGCCAAGTACGGCGTACTGGCTCGGGTGCTGCCGACGCTGATCCGCGACGCCCAGGCCGCCGACGCCGTGTACGACGCCACCGGTGACCGTGCGGCCGCCGGACTGCTGGCGCAGGCGTACCAGATCGCCGCCTCCGTACTGCGCAAACTGGGCGAGTACGACCTGTGCTGGCTCGCCGCCGACCGCGCCATCGCGGTGGCGCAGCGGGCGGACAACCCGCTGCTGGCGGGCGTGGCCACCTACCGGGTCGCCAACGCGCTGCTGGCGCTGGGCAGGCCCGGCCCGGCGCAGAACCTCAACGTCACCGTCGCCAACAAGATCGGGCGCGGCAACGACGAGCCCGACCGGCTCTCGGTGTACGGCATCCTGCTGCTGCAGGGCGCGATGGCCGCCGCGCACTCCGGCGACGCGCCCGCGGTGAAGGAGCTGATCCACGAGGCGACCGACGCCGCCGGCGCGCTGGGCGCCGACGCCAACCACTACTGGACTTCGTTCGGGCCGACCAACGTACTGGTGCACAAGGCGGCCGCCGCGGTGGAGCTGGGCGACGGGCACGTCGCGGTGCAGACCCACGAGCGGGAGCTGACCGCCGACGCGCTGGGCGGGCTGACCCCGGAGCGGCGGGCCAACCACTTCGTGGACGTGGCTCGGGGCTACACCCAGATCGGCAGGCTGGAGACGGCCGGCGAGATGCTGCTCGACGCCGACCAGCTCGCCCCGTCCGAGGTACGGTGCCGTCCGCTGGCCCAGGAGGTGCTGACCGAGGTGCTGCGGCGGACCCGTACCAGCCCGGCCGGACCGCTGGTGGAGCTCGCCGACCACATGGGGGTCGCGGTATGACGGGTGCCGCGCACCCCGTCCTCTACGTCCTAGTCTGTGGTTGTCCGGCGTCCCGGGACGCCGGGAAGCTGGTCGACCTCGCCCAGGCGGCCGGCTGGGAGACCTGTGTGATCGCCTCGCCCGACGGGCTGAAGTTCATCGACGCCGAGGCGCTGGAGAAGCAGACCGGCTACCCGGTGCGCAGCCAGTACAAGCAGCCCACCGACCCGGACATCCTGCCGCCCGCGACCGCCCTGCTGCTCGCCCCGGCGACCACCAACACGATCAACAAGTGGGCCGCCGGGATCAGCGACACGCTGCTGCTGGGGCTGCTCGTGGAGGGCCTCGGCAAGGGCCTGCCGATCGTCGCCGTACCGTTCACCAACTCGGCGCAGGCCTCGCACCCGGCGTTCGCCGAGAACGTACGGCGGCTGCGCGAGTGGGGGGTGACCGTGCTGTACGGCGACGACGTCTACCCACTGCATCCGCCCGGCACCGGGGACGGCCACATCGCGGAGTTTCCCTGGGAACAGGCGCTGGCGGCGGTCTCCGGGAAGCCGGACCGGTAGCCCCGGCAAGGCGCCGCGCGGCGTACCGGACGAGGGGGTAGCCTCCCCGCCGTGAACGTCACCGTGGCAGACCTGACCGGGGCACTGGACTCTGCGTACCCGCCCGACTGGGCCGCGCCGTGGGACCGGGTCGGCCTGGTGCTCGGCGAGCCCACCGAGCCGGCACGCCGCGCGCTGCTGGTCGTCGACGTGGTCCCCGAGACCGTGGCCGAGGCGATCGAGGCCGGCGCGGAGTTGATCGTGGCGCACCACCCGCTGCTGCTGCGCGGCGTCTCCAGCGTGGCGCCGACCACGTACAAGGGGCGGATCGTGCACCAGCTGATCCGCGCCGGGATCGCGCTGTTCGTGGCGCACACCAACGCCGACGTGGCGCGCCAAGGAGTCTCCGACGCGCTCGCCGCCCGGCTCGGCCTCGGCGCGCTGCGGCCGCTGCGGCCCGCCGAGGGCCCGGCCGCCGGCGACGGTCGCGGCTTCGGCCGGGTGGGGGAGCTGGCTGCCCCCGTGCGCTTCGCCGATCTCGTCCGCGCCGTCGGCGCCGCCCTACCCCAGACCCTTTCGGGGGTACGCGCCGCCGGCGACCCCGACCGCCCGGTCCGTACCGTCGCGGTCTGCGGCGGCGCGGGCGACGAGTTCCTCGCCGACGCGGCAGCCGCGGGGGCCGATGTCTACCTGACCGCCGACCTGCGGCACCATCCCGCCTCGGAACACCTGGCCGGAGGGGGTCCGGCGTTGATCGACGCGACACACTGGGCGACGGAACGGCCGTGGCTGGATACGGTAGCCGGACAGCTCGGGGAGTACGGGGTGCAGCCGGTGGTCTCGGACATCTGCACCGACCCGTGGAACCTGAAGGAGGACAGCCACCAGTGAAGGCCGACCCGGACGCCCAGCGGCGACTGCTGGATCTCGCGGCGATCGACACGTCGCTGGGCCAGCTGGCGCACCGTACCCGCAATCTGCCGGAGCACGCGCAGCTGCAGCAGCTGGACGAGCGGCTGCAGGCGCTGGCGGATCAGCGCGCCAAGGCCCTGGTCGCGGTCGACGACCTGGACCGCGACATCGCCCGGATGGAACGCGACGTCGACCAGGTACGCCAACGCGCCGCCAAGGACCAGGGCCGACTGGATTCGGGGGCCGGTGCGGCGAAGGAGCTGGAGAGCCTGCAACACGAGATCGGCACGCTGGCACGTCGCCAGTCGGAGCTCGAGGACGCCGAGCTGGAGCTGATGGAGCAGCGGGAGGAGGCCCAGTCCGCGCTCGACCGCGTCGACACCGAGCTGGCGAAGTTGCGGGAGGACCGGGCCGCCGCCGAACAACGCCGCGACGCCGCGCTCGCCGAGATCACGGCCGAGCAGGAGCAGCTCGCCGCCGACCGGGGTCCGCTGGTGGCGACGCTGCCGACCGACCTGGTCAACCTGTACGAGAAGATCCGCGAGCAGACCGGGCTGGGCGCGGCGATGCTGCGCGCCGGACGTTGTGAGGGGTGCCATCTCGAGCTGGCGGGAAGCGACCTGACCCAGGTACGCGCCGCCGCCCCGGACGAGGTCGTACGGTGCGAGGAGTGCCGGCGGATCCTGGTGCGTACCAAGGAATCGGGTCTGTAATGCCGATCGAGCGGGTGATCGTCGAGGCGGACGGGGGAGCCCGCGGCAACCCCGGCCCGGCCGGGTACGGCGCCGTGGTGATCGACCCGGAGACCGACATCGTGCTCGCCGAGCGGGCCGAGTCGCTGGGCACCGCCACCAACAACGTTGCCGAGTACTCCGGCCTGATCGCGGGGCTGGAAGCCGCCGCCGAGCTGGGCGCCCGGGTGGTCGACGTACGGATGGATTCCAAGCTCGTGGTGGAGCAGATGTCCGGCCGGTGGAAGATCAAGCACCCCGGGCTGCGCCCGCTCGCCACCCGCGCCGCCGCTCTGGTACGCGGCTTCGACTCGGTGACGTTGCAGTGGATCCCGCGGGCCCGCAACACCCGCGCGGACCGGCTCGCCAACGCCGCCATGGACGCCGCGGCCGCCGGCGGTGCTCCGCCGGCCGGTGAGCCGCTGGGAAAAGCGCGGCCGGGGAAGCCCCCGGCGACACCACCCTCTTCTGAGGCTGACGAGTCGGTACGCCCGCGGCACTGGTTGCCGCCGTCGTACCAGGCGACCCGGCTCATCCTGGTACGCCATGGCGAGACCGCGCTGTCAGCGGAGCGGCGGTTCTCCGGACGGGGCGATCCGGTGCTGACCACGCGGGGGGAGGCGCAGGCGCTCGCGGCCGCGGCGCGGATCTCGACCCTGGTCGGCGACGCCAAGGCGCACGTGGTCAGCTCGCCGCTGAGCCGGGCCAAGCAGACCGCCACCGAGATCGCCCGGGTGCTCGGCGTACGGGAGGTGGTGGTCGAGGACGCGCTGGTGGAGTGCGACTTCGGCGCCTGGGAGGGGCACAGCTTCGCCGACGTACGGCAGCGGTGGCCGGAGCAGCTCGACGAGTGGCTCGCCTCGACCGCGGTGGCGCCGCCCGGCGGTGAGGCGATCGACGCGGTGGCCGCCCGGGTGGCCCCGACGGTGGCGAAGCTGCGGGACGCGTACCAGGGAAAGGTCATTGTGCTGGTCAGCCATGTCACGGTGATCAAGCTGATCCTGCGGGACGCGCTGGATGGTGGAAACCGGTTCCTGCACCAGCTCTACCTCGACCCGGCGAGCGTGTCGATCGTCGACACCTGGCCCGACGACGGGGTGTCCGTACGCCTGGTAAACGACACCAGCCACCTCGGCGACCTCGCCACCTGACCGCTCGGCGGGGCAGCCGCGCCGCTTACCGGCCGTAACTGATCAAACTCTGGCCCTCGGACGGCCTCTGGTCCTAGTGTGACGACACCCCGAAAGGACATATCTAGGGAGGTCGTCTTGACCAGACCTGAGAGTCCACCGCCCACGCCGCGGTCGGACGTAAGCCCCTGGAACTGGTTACTGGCGGTGCCGATCGTGGTGCCGCTGCTGACGTTCCTGTACAACTCCGACGAGCCGCGACTGGCCGGCTTCCCGCTGTTCTACTGGCTGCAGCTGGCGTTCATCGTGCTCGGCGTCACCACCACCACGATCGTCTACCAGATGACGAAGCGGAGGTCGTGATGAGTGGCATCAAAACGACCGAGCTGGTCATCTTCGTCATCCTGTTTCTGCTGGTGAGCGTGCTGGGATTCGCCGCGTCACGGTGGCGGCGACCGGACACCATGTTGCACCTGGACGAGTGGGGGCTCGGCGGGCGCAACTTCGGCTCCTGGGTGAGCTGGTTCCTGATCGGTGGGGACCTCTACACGGCGTACACGTTCGTGGCGGTGCCGGCCCTGCTGTACGGCGCCGGCGCGATGGGGTTCTTCGCCGTCCCGTACACGGTGATCATCTATCCGCTGTTCTTCCTGGTGCTGATCCGGCTGTGGTCGGTGTCGCACGTGCACGGCTTCGTCACCCCGGCCGACTTCGTACGGGCCCGGTTCGGGTCGCCGACGCTGGCGCTGCTGGTCGCGATCACCGGGATCGTGGCGACGATGCCGTACATCGCGCTGCAGCTGGTCGGTATCGAAGCGGTGTTGAAGGCCATGGGCGTCACCGGCAGGTGGCCCATCACCCTGGCGTTCCTGATCCTGGCGATCTACACGTACAACTCGGGACTGCGGGCGCCGGCGCTGATCGCCTTCGTGAAGGACACCCTGATCTACCTGGTGATCATCGTCGCGATCATCGTGATCCCGTACAAGCTGGGTGGTTGGGACGCCATCTTCGGAGCGGCCGACGCCAAGTTCGCCAAGACACCGACCCCGGTGGACGGCGTACTGCTCAATTCGAACAACCAGCTGCAGTACATCACGCTGGCGTTCGGCTCGGCCCTCGCGCTGTTCCTGTATCCGCACTCGGTCACCGGCGTACTCGCGTCGAAGAACCGCAATGTGATCAAGCGGAACATGTCGGCGTTGCCGGCGTACTCCCTGCTGTTGGGTTTGATCGGGTTGCTCGGCTACATGGCGATCAAGGCGGGGATCATCCCGATCGGCGCCGACCCGGCGAAGGGTGTGCCCGGTGACCGCAACACGGTGGTGCCCCTGCTGTTCGACAAGATGTTCCCGGACTGGTTCGCCGGCGTCGCGCACGCGGCGGTGGGGATCGGGGCTCTGGTGCCGGCGGCGATCATGTCGATCGCGGCGGCGAACCTGTTCACCCGCAACATCTACCGCGAGTACCTGAGGCCGGACGCGACCAGCAAGCAGGAGGCTCAGGTCAGCAAGCTGACCTCGCTGGTGGTGAAGTTCGGCGCGCTGCTGTTCGTGCTGTTCATCGACCCGCAGTTCTCGATCGACCTGCAACTGATCGGCGGCGTGATCATCCTGCAGACGCTGCCGTCGGTGGCGATCGGCCTCTACACCCGGTGGTTCCACCGCTGGGCGCTGGTGACCGGTTGGGTGGTCGGGATGCTGTCCGGCCTGTGGATGCTCTACACGGTCAAGTCGATCGCTCCGGACGGCGTGACCGTGCTGCGCGAGCACTTCGGCAGCGCGGCGTTCGCCCTGTCGAACCTCGGCATGGACACCAAGATGACGATCTACGCCGGGTTCCTCGCGGTGCTGGTCAACCTGATCGTCGCGGCCCTGGCCACGTACGTGTTCCGGGCGATGAACACCCCGGACGGCGATGACCGTACCCGCACCGCGGACTACACCGCCGACGAAGGCGACCCGAAGATCCACGACCTGGAGCTGGAGAGCAGCACCTGAGTCTGTCGCTTTCGGATCTTGGACGGTTTCGCTCCCATGGCAGCCGGAACCGTCCAAGATCCGGAGCGTTGCGACCTCAGCGCTTGGGGAGCTGGGGGGTGGCGCCGTGGGCGTCGGTGAAGCTGAAGCTGGTGCCCTCGCGCCGGTAGAGGTCCGCGTACCGGGCCATCCGGTCGGTGTCGAGCGCCACCCCGATCCCGGGGCCGGGCGGCAGGGCCAGCCGGCCGTTCGGCGTCGGTGCCACCCCGCCGGTGATCACGTCGTCGGCCAGCATCGGCAGGTAGCACTGGCTGGGGTAGAGGAAGTTGCCGGTGCTCGCGATGACGTGCGCGGCGGCGTACGTGGCGACCCCCAACTCGCCGAGGCTGTGCTTCACCACGGGCAGTGCCGCCGCCTCGGCGATGCCGGCGGAGCGCTTCATGTTCAACAGTCCGCCGTCCATCTGGTTGTCGACGGACATTGCGTCGGCGGCACCGTACCGGATCACGTCGAGCTGGTCGTACCGGGTCCAGGAGGCCTCGTTGGCGAGGATCGGGACCCGCGACCTGGACCGCAGTTGCGCCATGTCGGCGAGGTTGCGGCCAGAGACCGGTTGCTCCACGAACTCCAGGCGGTACGCGGACAGCGCGTCGATCGCGGTGAGCGCCGCCGCCACCGACCAGGCCTCGTTCGCGTCGACCCGCAGCCTGGCGTCGGGGCCGATCGCGTCCCGCAGCGCGGCCACCCGCTCGATGTCGGCGGCGAGATCGTCCGCCCCGACCTTGACGTAGTACGTGGTGAAACCCGTCTCGACGCCGGCCTTCGCGGCGGCGGCGACATCCGACGGCGTACGGCCGGTGACGTAGTAGACGTATTCGGCGGCGTCGCGTACGAGGCCGCCGAACAGGGTGCTGAGCGGCAGGCCGGCGAGCTTGCCGACGATGTCCCAGCAGGCCATCTCGACAGCGGCGATCGCCGGGCTGGTGGCCTTCACGTGGTGCCAGGTGCCCACGATGTGCACCCGCTTCATCAGCCGTTCGATCATCGTCGGGTCCTCGCCGAGCACCAGCGGCTCGACGGTCTTCAGCACCGCCTGGACGATCTCCGCCGACGGGTACGCCGGCGCCTCGCCGATGCCGGTCAACCCCTCGTCGGTGGTGACCTCGAGCAGCACGCTGACCAGGCCGCGGCGCTCGCCGTACGCCCAGGTCTCGGGTGCGGCGAACGGGACCGCGACGGGCGTGGCGGCCAGGCCGGTGATGCGCATGGGTTCTCCTTCTGTACGGATCTACTGGACGGTGATCGGATCGCGCGGGCAGGTGGTGAGCACTTCGCTGCCGGTGTCGGTGACCAGCACGGTGTCGGAGACCACGTAGTCGGCCGGCGGCTGGTCGATCAGCCACGACAGCACGTGGAAGACCATGCCGGCGCGGATCTCGTAGTCGCTGTCCGGGCGGATCCCGACCACCCGGCTGCCGCCCACCCAGCTGGGCGGGAAGCCGATGCCGACCAGGTATCCGCAGTGGTGCCGCTGGTAGTCGCCGTGGCCGAGGCCGTCGGAGACCACCTTGTGCCATGCGGCGTACACGTCCCCGGCGACGACGCCCGGCCGTAGCTGCGCCGCGACCTCGTACAGTCCGGCGAGCGCGGTCTCGGCGACCCGCGCCACGCCCGCGGGCTGCCGTCCGATGTGGACCAGCCGGGTCAGCGGCGCATGGTAGCGCCCCGCCGAGGCGGACAGTTCGAGGAACAGCCCACCCCCGTACGGCAGCGGCCGGTCCCGCCAGGTCACGTGTTCCAGCCGCAGGATGTCGGCCCCGCGGATGCACGGCGCGAACCCGGGGTAGTCGCTGCCGCTGGCGATCAGTTCCCGGTAGACGGACGCGGCCACGGCGGTCTCGGTGACCCCCGGTCCCGCGGTGGCGATGCCGGCCGCCATCGCCCGGTCGGAGATCGCGGCGGCGCGGCGTACCAGGGCGATCTCGGCGGGGGACTTGACCACCCGGATCGCCTCCACCAGGTCGGACGCGTCGACCCAGTCGCGGTCGCTCAGCGACTGCCGGATGTGCTCCCAGGCGACGATCGGGAAGAACATCCCGTTGCACTCGACCCCGACCCGGGCGCCGGACGGCGCCAGATCGGCGACGGCGGCGGCCGCGGTCGTGGCGGCGTCCTGCGCGTCCCCGAACGCGGCGTGGACGCAACTCGGCGCCTGGGCGGCGATCGTCGGACCCTCCATCGCCCGGGCCACCAGCGTCGGCTCGCCCACCAGCGGCAACAGCAGCAGCGTGAACGCGAAATAGCCCTGGTGGTTGAGTCCCAGCAGGTAGTAGATGTTCTCCGGCGAGACGCAGACCAGCAGGTCGAGGCCGCGACGGCGCATCTCGGCGCGGGTGGCGGACACCCGGGCGGCGTACTCGTCCGGGCTGAAGGCGGCGACCGGCGGCGCGGCCTGCAGCGACGGGATGGGCGTGGTGGTCTCCACCGGCGGACTCCTCGAGCAGGGGTGGCTTCGCGGGCAGCGTTGGGCTGCTGCTGTGCCGAATGCTGACGCTCCGTTCGTCTGATTGTCAACAATCCTCTCGGGTACGTTTTCCCGCCGACCTGCCAGGCCGGTTATCGGAAGGCGTCAGCGAGGCCGGGTGCCGCCGCGGCGGGCGTGCGACCTCGATGCGTTATCCCAGGGCACGTACCAGGAGCAGGATGCCGATCGCGGTGCCGTACACGACGATGATCCAGCGCAGCACCTCGGACGGCAGGAGCCGGGTGAGCCGGGCGCCGACGTAGCCGCCCGCAAGCGTGGCCGGGGCCAGCACCAGCACCGACAGCCACTCGACCGGCCCGAACAGGCCGAACACCACGGCGGTCACCAACCCGACGGTCACCGACAACACGTTCTTCAGTGCGCTGATCCGGGCCATCCGCTCGTCGATCACCAGCGCGAGGACCGCCACGTAGACGACGCCGAGCGCGGCTCCGAAGTAGCCCCCGTACACCGAGCCGAGCCCGGCGAGCAGGTGCAGGTAGAGGCGCTGCCGACCGGGAGTCATCTGGTGCGGATGCCCGACCACCTGTCGCAGCCGCCCCTGGAAGGCCAGCGTCGCCGTCGCGCCCAGCACCAGGAACGGCACCACGAGCTCGAACGCCCGCGCCGGCGTCAACAACAGGATCGCCGCCCCGATCGCGGTCCCCACCGCCGCCGTCGGGATCAACTCGTACGCCCGTCGCCGCTGGCCGGTCAGGTCGGCGCGGCTGCCGTACACGCTGGCGATGTATCCCGGGCAGACCGAGATCGAATTGGTGACGTTCGCCGTGACCGGGGGCAGCCCGGTGGCGATCAGCGCGGGGAAGCTGATCAACGAGCCGCCCCCGGCCAGCGCGTTCACGCCCCCCGCCGCCAGCCCGGCGGCGATCAGCAACGCCGCATCGCCGAGATCCACACGTCGAGGCTACGGAATCAACCTCGGATCTCGGCTGTGATCTCAGGCTCGTTTCGGCCGCCAGCCGTTGACAAGCCGGACAAGATCATCGAGTGGTTGCACGTACAATTACCGGTACGGCGGACGAGTCGGCCGGGCGGTCGCGTCGGCGGGTTATCCCGCCGCCGAGGAACGTCCGGGCTCCACAGGGCAGGGTGGTTGCTAACGGCAACCCGGGGTGACCCGCGGGAAAGTGCCACAGAAAGCAAACCGCCGGACTTCGGTCCGGTAAGGGTGAAACGGCGGTGTAAGAGACCACCAGCACCCCGGGTGACCGGGGTGGCTCGGCAAACCCCACCCGGAGCAAGGTCAAGAGGGAACCTCCGGGTTCCTGTGCAGGCGTTCGAGGGCGGCCCGCCCGAGCCTGCGGGTAGACCGCTAGAGCCTGTCGGCGACGGCAGGCCGAGATGGATGGCCGTCCGTCGAGCACCCTCGGGTGCTCGACGACAGAACCCGGCGTACAGGCCGACTCGTCCACCGCAAGCCTCTGACCTGCGGAAACGCTGGTTTCAAGATCATCGGGTACAACCTGGGTACAACCAGAGCAAGATCACGACTCGGCGGCGGTCGCGGCCTCGCCCAGCACGAGATCAACCGCCTCGCGGGTCCGGTCGTCGGAGTCCGGCCACAGGTGCGAGTAGGTGTCCAGCGTCTCCCTGGCGCTCGCGTGTCCGAGGCGGCTCTGCACCGTCTTGACCGACTCGCCGTGCCGGATCAGGAGCGAGGCGTAGAAGTGCCTCAGGTCGTGGTACGTGGCACCGTCCAGGCGCTCGGCCAGCGCCCGCTGTAGCTGGACCTTGGTCGGCGTGATCTTTTCCCAGTCCTTG
>WNGA01000918.1_pt1 | contig 45536 bp, 31 predicted proteins | sample 5400061 | NCBI WGS metagenome assembly WNGA01 (sample SAMN13153366, study PRJNA577476) | soil metagenome | isolation source: 100 cm soil or saprolite under grassland replicate 2 | place: USA:California | collected 2016-06-15 | reverse complement strand
GTGCGATGTAAACCCCACCGGCGCAGTCACACGAGATGTTTTTGCGAACGACGTGCGCCTGTTCGTGAACACCACGACCCCTGGCAACGGCGACGAGCCCGGGTTTCAGTTCACGTTTTCTTCCAGCGGCCTCATTACGCAGTAGTCCAGAAACGTCATGGGGCAGGATCGCTCGCCTGCCGACCTGGCACTACTCGTCGGCCCCGAGGATCGGCCCCGACTCAACAAAAACGGGACCAACCTCGAGGGTTCCTGCGATAATGCAGCTTGTATTTTCAGCACCTTTCCTGGATGAACTGCGGGCATTGCGGCGCGAGCACATCGTCCTCGGACGCGAACTGTCGCTCCTGCGGCCGTCGTCTGCTTGCTGACGCACCAGAGGTTGCAAGAATAGTGGCGGACCAGTCGCGGGATCGGACGCCGACGACTCAGCGACCACGTTCCAACTGCCTGACGATGGCGCCACCACATTCGAGCCTGTACCGAAATCGCGTCCGCCGAGCGGACGTGCCGGCACCACTCCAGCGCCACGAGGATCGAGCGCCGATCGCCGCGACAGCGCCAGTCCTCCGCCCCGCCGTGTGCCGTCGTCAGGTCAAGACGGCCCGCTCGAGATGGGGCAATCGTTCGGAACCCGCTACCACATCATCCGCACACTGGGCGTGGGCGGCATGGGCGCGGTCTATCAGGCGTGGGACGCGGAACTCAGCCTCGCGGTTGCGGTAAAAGTCATTCGCCCGGAAATTGCGGCAGACCCAGTCGCCGCGCGTGAGATTCAGCGTCGCTTCAAGCGCGAGCTGCTGCTGGCTCGCCAGGTCACGCACAAGAACGTCGTCCGCATTCACGATCTCGGCGAGATCGAGGGCATCAAGTACATCACGATGGCGTACGTCGAGGGCTCCGACCTCGCGACGCTTCTCAAGAAAGAGACAAAGCTCACCACATCGCGTGCGTTGCGGATCGCGCGCGGCGTCGTTTCCGGGTTGATTGCCGCTCACCATGCCGGCGTCGTTCATCGCGATCTGAAGCCCGCCAACATCATGATCGCCGCAGACGATGAGCCGACGATCATGGATTTCGGCATCGCGCGCTCTGCCGACGGACCGAGTGTCGGTCCTGTGTCGAAGAAAGGCGGCGCGACTGCGGATCTCGGCGGCGCTCACATGCACCCTCACACGATGGCGGGCGCGATCGTGGGCACCGTCGAGTACATGGCGCCCGAGCAGGCGAAGGGCGAGCCCGCCGATCAACGTGCGGACATCTATGCGCTCGGACTGATTCTCTACGACATGCTGATCGGCGGCCGGAGATCGGAGCGCGCGACGAGTGCGATCGCCGAGCTGCAGGGTCGCATGGAGAAGGCGCCTCCCGCACCGCGCAGCGTCGACATCGAGATTCCACCCGCGATAGACGCCATCATCACGCGCTGTCTGGATCCCGATCCGGACAAACGCTTCCAGACAACGCTCGATCTTCAGGCGGCTTTTGACAGGCTCGACGAAGACGGCAAGCCCATTCCGATCATCCGCCGCGTCAGCCTGCGGACGATGATTGCCGCCGTGGCGCTCATGTTCATCGCGTTGATCGGCACGTGGCAGTACGCCCGGCGCTTCGTGGTGCCGCAGGAGCATGGACCGGTGTCTGTGCTGATCACGAATTTCAACAACTCGACCGGTGATCCCGTCTTTGACGGTTCGCTCGAACACGCGTTCACGGTCGATGTGGAGGGCGCTTCGTTCATCGGCACATTCGATCGCTTCGAAGCGCGAAGAATTGCTGAGCGGCTGAAGCGCGGCAGCACTCTCGACCAGGAGGGCGGCCGCCTGGTGGCGGCGCAACAAGGCGTCAACGTCATTCTCGCGGGTTCCATCGCGCCGCAGGATTCTGGCTATGCGATTTCGGTGAGAGCGATCGACCCGCGTGACGGCAAACAGCTGTGGACGGAGAGCGCGCGCGCAAAGGACAAGTCGGAGGTGCTGTCGGCCCTCGGCAGCGTCGCCGCCGAGGTGCGGAAGCAGCTCGGCGACAACGGATCGAAGAGCGAGCGGATGGCCGCCGCCACGATAACGGCCAACCGCTCGCTCGACGCCTTGCGCGAGTACGCGGTAGCGCAGGATCTGTTCCTGATCGGCAAAGTCGAGGAAGCGGTTCCATACTACCGGCGCGCCGTCGAAGCCGATCCGAACTTCGGCCGCGGGTACGCGAACTGGGGTCTTGCCGCCTTTTCGCTCGGCCGCAAGGACGAGGCCGAAGTGCTGTGGAAGAAAGCGTTGTCGCTCGCCGACCGGATGACCGAGCAAGAGAAGTACAACACACTCGCGACCTACTACGCGACCATCGCCCGCAACTACGAAAAGGCTATTGAATCGTATGAAATGCTGACCAAGCTTTCACCTGCGAACGCGCGAGCTCACAACAATCTGTCGATCGCGTACTTCAACGTTCGCAATTTCGCGAAAGCAATGGAAGAAGCCAAAAAGGCCGTGGACCTCTACCCGCGGAACGTGAATCGGCGAGTCAACTACGCCTTGTACGCGATGTACGCGAGCAACTTCGATTTAGCATCGACACAAGCGGATGAGATCGCGAAAGAAGCGCCGGGCATCTTTCAAACCTACGTGCCTCTAGCTATGGCCGCCATTGCCAAGAATGATTTTGGCGCGGCCGAAGCGGCATATGAGCGGATGGCCAAGGCGAACGCCCAAGGTGCGTCCCTGGCCGCAACTGGCAAGGCCGATTTGGCGATCTACCGCGGTCATTATTCGGAGGCGCAAGCCATTCTGACCGCAACCATCGCAGAAGACCGGGCCGCCAAGCGAACGGCGGGACTGGCTGCCAAACTCATTGCACAGGCGGAAGCCGAGGAAGCGATGGGCAACGTGACAGTCGCCGTGAAAGCGGTCCGCGAAGCCTTGCAACTCGGACGCGACGAAAGCGTGCTCGTTCCGTCGGCACTATTGTTGGTACGTGCAGGTCTTTCGGCTGAGGCTGACGATATTGCGGCGGAGCTCGACAATCAGCTGCAGACCCAGACGCGCGCCTACGCAAAAGTGATCGACGGCCGAATCGCGTTAGGCAAAAAGCGGCGCGCATCGGCAATCGATGCATTTCGCGAAGCAATCAAACTCACGGACGTTTGGATGGCGCGCTTCGAGATGGGCGTCACCTATGTCGAGGCCGCACATTACGCCGAGGCGATCGACGAGCTCGAGGCGTGTATGAAGCGGCGCGGTGAGGCGATGGCGATGTTCCTCGACGAATCACCCACCGTGCGATACCTTGCGACGCTTCCCTACTGGCTGGCACGCGCGCAGGAAGGACTCGGCCAGCAAGCCGCTGCTACTGCGAACTACAAAGCGTTTCTCTCACAGCGTTCCGACGCGACGACGGATCCGCTCGTGATCGACGCTCGTAAGCGAGTGGGATCCTAAACTGTTTCGCTGCTGAATCTGGCGATTTGGTGATCTGGAGATTTGGAGCAGATTTGGAGATTTGGCAATCTCCAGACCTGAACAGTCGCAAATCTCCAACCGGGAATTTCAGCGCGACAGATCGCCGAACTGATGTGCGTGGTCTTTAGCGCGCCGTCGACCGCAAGGGCTTTCCAGAACGACATGCGATCAGATCTGCCGGTGAGGGGCGCGCTTATTCCCAGACCTGTCGGGTGGAACTCTCCGTGCGAATGCTGTCCATGGATCATTCGAGAGAGCGGACCGGTGCGGCCGGTCCGCTCTCGATAAAGTCTCACGGTTTGACAAGGAACTGGAACGGACCGTTCACCTGATCACCCGTGTCGCCAAATACCCCGTTGTGGTTCAAATCGAGGATCACCCGGCCATTCCAGCAGCCGGCCGTCACGGGGGCAATCAACTGCCAGTTGAATTGCCACGTGTTCGCTCCAGCCGTCGGATGTGGGTTCGCCGCCGTGAAGTACTGGAAGTTGCTGTTGCCCGGGAAGTCCCGATTGATTTGTTGCGTGCTCGGATCTTCAGCGCCACTGCAATTCTTCGCGCCGACCGCACCGAGCCTCACAAATCCGATAGCAAGCAAATCCCGCACAGCGGATGAGTCGATCGCGACACCATTTGTATCGGTGTACTGCCAGACGAGCGGCACGGCCTGACCGAGATTCCAGGTCTTCTTCGGTGGCGGCTGATATGGCGCCAAAAGCCCGTTGAAGCCGTAGCCTGGTGTGACGGTGATCGATACCGTGGCCGTATTCGAATTCAGCGCTCCGTCATTGACCCCAAACGTAAAGCTGTCGGGGCCAACGTAGTTGAGCTGGGGCGTGTATGTCCGGTTCGCTCCCGACCCAGTCAGCGTTCCGTGAGTAGGTGGCGTGACAATGGTGTAGGTAAGCGGGTCCCCTTCGACATCCGCGGCTGTGAGCGTGATGGCTACGGCCGTGTTCTCTGCGGTGGTGACGCTCTGGGAATTCGCCACTGGCGCGTCGTTCACCAGAGTGATGGTGATCGTAACACTCGCCACGTTGGAGTCCACCGAGCCGTCGTTCGCTTTGTAGGTGAAGCTGTCGCTACTGTTGTAATTCGCGGCAGGTGTGTAGGTAAACGAACCATTCGCATTCAACGTCAGTGACCCGTGCGCGGGGCCGCTCACAAGGACTGCTGCCAACGTGTCCCCATCGACATCGGTGTCGTTCCCAAGGACACCAGGCGCAGCGACCACGAGCTGCACGTCCTCGTTCGTGCTGTAACTGTTGTTGGCCGCCGTCGGGGCGTCATTGACCGGGGTGACGGTGATCGAGACGGTCGCGAGATTCGAATTGAGCACGCCGTCATTGGCCCTGAACGTGAAGTTGTCGGACCCGTTGTAGTTCGCATCGGGCGTGTACGTGAGGCTTGGCGCCGTGCCGCTCAGCGTACCGTAGGTGGGGCCCGAGACGATGTCGTACGTCAAGGTGTTGCCATCGGCGTCGGTCGCCACGAGATTGATAGCGACAGGCGTGTCTTCGTTGGTGGTTGGAGACGCGTTCGACGCGACCGGCGCGTGATTGCCGTAATGCGCGCTGGCGTTCGGATCAGCCTGCGCCGTTACCGTGATCGAGGCCTGCTGCGGATTGAACGTGAAGGGTTGGCCGTCATAGGTTTCTTGGTGATAGATGCGGATCAGCACGAACGCACTCTCACCGCTTTGCAACACAAGGCTTGAATCGGCTGTATTCTGACCGCCCGTCATCCCGACGTTCGTCACGGTCTCGATGCGCGGGACCCTGTGCACGTCGCACGCGTTTCCAGTCGCTGTCGCGACGGACACCCGCGCGATCACGAGCTGCCAGATCAGATCCCCAGGAAGCGCCGCGATTGCCGTATAGAAGTCGTAGCCCGACGCGATGTTACCGTCGTTCGTGAAGAACGATGACAATTGCGTCACCTTCGGCTGCTCGTAAACCGTGTTGTTGGTGTTGGGATCCGAAGGCGTCGTATTTGTCGGATCGAAAATCGGGTTCGCCGGGTCGTAGATCGGATTCGTTGGGTCGAAGATCGGATTCGTTGGATCGTAGATCGGATTCGCCGGATCGTAGATCGGATTCGCCGGATCGTAGATGGGATTCGCTGGGTCGTAGATTGGATTCGCGGGATCGTAGATGGGATTCGTCGGATCGAAAATCGGATTCGCCGGATCGAAGATCGGATTCGTCGGATCGAAAATCGGGTTATCGACTTGCTGGACCGTGCCATCGAAGACCGTTAGTGATACATCATGCGTCTCCGGGTCACCGCCAATCGCCGAGGATGGGGTGATGATGACCGACCGTTTGAAACCATCTGTAACGTTTTCCTGGACCGTGACGATCGTTACCGGAACCGGTGGATCGCTCGGCAGAAACAATGTGACAGCCCTAGTGTTGTTCCCGGGAACCTCGAGGGAAAGGGACGTTTTTGTCGAGTCGGTAAGCGAAAACGATCCATGGTCGGTTGACACGTTGTATTGCCGCGCTGCTGTCGTCGTGTTCCCCACGAAGATTCCGTACGCTCGCAGGCCCGAGGCCGTGCTTGATTCATCCAGCACACCTGCGACGACATTGTCGACCAGCGCCGCCGTATACACGTTCTGGTTCTTGTTGGCGGTGGGAACGCCATTCACGACGCACTGTGACCCTGCCGCCTGCCAGTTCTCGATCTGGTTGCCGGTGGCATCGGTCGTCAGCCACGCATTCGTGGGCTCTGGTGGGTGACTTGTTCCCCCCGTATTCGGATCCGCGTCGCTCCCGAAAGAGAAATACGAGGGTATCGCGTCCCGGTTATCGGTCCAGGTGACATGCGTGACCACGGATTCGGTTGCCTCGGCCGTGTTTTCTGAGCCATCGGGATTGACGGCAAATGGACGATAGCCAATTGACCCGTCGGTTTTGGTATACGGAACGAGAGTGCGGTCGGGCACCAGATCAATGTAGTCGCTGATGAACGGCAACTTTCCAAACATCGGCCAGTTCACCGCGTCGTACTCGGTTTGAAGTACGAGATCCCCGATCCTGCCGAATCGATAACGCGAAACCTGAATGCTCGGCCGGAAGTTACCGTTGGCGTCTGATCGCGCCGCCCTGATGTCCATGGTATTGGTCGGCGGTGGCGGGATCGGATCCAATACGAAGCGGCCAATCTGGTAAGTCAATGGATTGTCTGAGATCTTCGCCGTGCCGAATAAATTCGAGGTCCATGGCGGATCGAATGCTCGCGGGGCGCTGTCGTTCCGCTGGTCAACCCACGCGACCGTCAGAATCCTGCCGCTGCACGTGAGCGCTGGCTGTAGCTGATTGCCTTTGAGTCCCGGCGCATCGTCGACGGCGGTAACATTCCATTGGTTACCCTGAAGCTTCGCGACCTTGACACGCGCGTAACCATACGGATCGGGACGCTCAGAAAAAGCGACGTACGTGACGCCATTGCTGGTGACGCACCCCGTTGGATACGCATTCGTTCGAAACATCCGATAGACGTCGTTCGGAGGCGCTGCCGGCAAGGACACTTGGTCGGGCGCGCGTGAGGCGTTCGCCAACCCAAAACTCCTGACGACGGAAGGCTTGCTCCAGCTTTTGCCCGGCGTAGTCGGGCCAGACTTCGAGTGTAGGATCTGGCCTTCGACACCGAGATTGGCGGTTGCAAAGACGCGCCAGGTCGCGTTGATCGATCCGTCCGGTGAGCCAAACAGGTTCACCGACTGGTTGATCGCATAACTCTCGCTGACCTTTGCGCTGTACTTCCAAGGAATGGTCCACTGGGGCCATGTGTCTGAACACGTGTTGACCGTTTTGATGACGACCTTTGACTGATTATTCGTGCCGTTGCCGGTGAAGACAGTCTCGCCAAAGACCAGCGTCCCGCAGAGATTTCCGCCGCTCGCGAGGGTTGTGATCCATGTCTTGTCGAGAAACTGACCACTGCCGCCATCGTCGGCCGTGTAAATGCCGGCAACCGTTGGGTCCTTGGTGGGATCTCCCGGATCGAGAATAACCGCGATAAATGCCACGCCTTTCTTATTCTCCACGCCCGCCGATTCGGTGTTGTTCACATCAGCGCGGTTGAACGCAATCCCGCTGACGTACCATCCGCCAGGAAACGCGCGCACCGTTGGATCCGCCGCCGCCTCTCTGCCGTGAATCGGCGTGCTCTTGCCGAATGCGGTGCCGTCGTTCGGAAAGCCCGGCAACAGCGTGGTCTTCCACTGCTTCGGTTGACCGGGTGTGGACACGCCGCCCCAGTTCCAATAGATGGCAATCCAGGAATCGCCCGTGACGGTGGCGTTCCCAGACAAGGGCAGATTGACGAGCCGCGTCGAGTTCGATGCGCCGAGACACATCTGCGGATTGCTCGGAGCGCAGGCCATCGAGGGTTCGTTGTCTCGCTGCGGCGTGGGCTCTCCGATGATCTTGGTGATCTCGTTGCCCTGAACGACGAGCTCGACGGGTCCGCCGACCATGTTGACGTTCTTGCCGGCCCTGAGTTGTTGCGCGATGGCCGGCGATGCGTCGATGGCGTTCACCAGCGCGACCGCAATGCCGATCGTGAAGAGCCGCGAACGGAATCGCGTCGTCCGGAGTTCCTGAATGTCAGTCACAGACCAGGTGGGGAGCCACATAAGATCCTCTCTCAGCGCCAGGCGCGAGTGCGTTCGTCAGCGATCACTCGAGTGCGTCTACCAAGCGTGGCGCATCACGAAGTTCTTAGCTGATTCATACGGCGGCGCATCAAAGGAAGGTTCCGGACTCAGGCGAACCCGAACCAAATGTAACGCTGCCGAAACTTTGGACACGCCAGCTTATCAGAACGACCGTTCGGAATTACCGATCAGTTATGTAATAGCCAAAGAAAATTGACCACTCGCGCTTCCCGAGTCACCCCTGAAGAACCAACGCTTTTGTAAGTACCTCTCGCGATTGCGTTTTCCTCGCATCAGGAGCAGACCGACTCGTCCGTCATCGGTCGAACACTTCGAACATCGAGGAAACGCCTGCAGGCTCGGGGATGTTGCGCACGTTGATCCGCGCGCCTTGCTGGTCGAAGACAGCTCTCGATGGGGCTTCCGCTCTGAGGACCACGAGACTCCCGGACGGGACCTCGGCAGGGTCGATTGTCTTGGGATCGAAATACAGGGCACTCAGCGACAAATCCTGGCGGCCGTATCTGTTGAGATAGAAGCGCCAGTACCAGTCGATCCACTCGATATCGGTGGGTAGATAAACCGCCGGTCGTCGTGCCACTCGCATACGGTCGAGAACTTCCTCGATTGCGCCGCGAATGTTTCCCTCGAACCAGATGGCGGATCTGGCCCGGTATCCGTTGTGGTAATCGCGGACGAAGGATGCGAATTGCAGTGGCGCCAGCGCGAGAAGGACGATCGCCGCCAACCGAGACGTGCTCTTCCGGCTTGACATCAGATGCTCGACACCGAAGGCGGCGAAGAGCGCGCAGTACGGGAGCAGGACGAGTCCGCGGTTGATTGCGAGATCCGCAACCACGACGCTGGGCAATGGAGCGGACGCAAATCCGGCAAGGAGAACGCGTTTGAAAATCGCATTGGCGTCGGAGAGCCAAAGGCTGTGAAAGAGCGAAGCAGATGCGACCTTGTACATTCCCAGCGGCAACAGCACGAGCAACGGCAGGAGCAGCGCGCCGGCCTGCCGCGTCGCGTTGAGCAGACTGCTGCCACCCGAGAAAAAGAGCATCGACGGACTGAAGAAGCTGTAGTACACGCTTGCGCGAGTCGTCACACCTGTCCAGTTCGCCACGTGCCTGACGCCCTGTAACGGAGTTAATTTCGTCGCGTCGTAGACGTTGTACATCAGCACTTGCCCGGTGTACTGCTCCTGGTGCGCGATGAGCCACGGAACGAGGAGTGTCAGCGGCAGCGCGAATCCGATCGCCGCAGGAAGGTAATACTTCAAACTCCTGCCGTATCGTTGATAGATCGCCACACACGTGATCACGAAGTACGTCGGCATCAGCACGACTGCGGCGAGATAGCTGTAGAAGCCGACACCCAGCACGAGCCCGCCGAGAAACAGCACACCCGCACGATAGCGCTCCAAAACGATGTGAAGACAAAGCAGCCACGCAAGCATGAACGGAACGACATAGAGGTGATCGACGGCAATGCGGCTATGAATGAAGTGCGCGGGACTGAGCGCGAGCAGCACGGCGGCAACGAGCGCCAGCCACTCGCACTGAAAGACTCGCCGCCCGATGAAATAGAGCAGGACGACGCTCGTCAAGCCGATGAGGACGGTCGGGAGGCGAATACTAATTTCCGAAAGAGGCAAGATCTTTTGTACAAGCGCCATCAGGTAAATGGTGACCGGCGTGGCCCAATAGCCGGCTCGCACTTCAAAGAACAAGGGGAAGAACCGACCGTTCAGATCACGCCCGGTGGTCGCAATGGCATGGCCGTGCGAGCCAAAAACGATTTCGTCGTGACTGAGATAAACGGGGGATCGATCGAGATATGCGAAATAGCTGATCCCGACAACGATCGCGACGGCAATCCCCACGATCGTGACGGGCCTGGACTGTTTCACCGCGTGCGGCCCCTCGTTTCTTATGGTCGCCGCGCGGCTACTGATTGATTTCGATATCCGGATCCAGAGGCGGCAAGCCCGTCGCGTGGACCGTGTACTTATACGTCATGCCGGCTATCTTGCTGTGGTCTTCCTTCCACGGCGATCGATGCTGCCAGCCAAAATGCCCATGCGGTTTCACGTTGAGACTCACCCGTCCCGTTCCTCCGCCGGCGACATGCACGTTATCGACTTGCCCGGGCACCATCGGATCAGGAGTCGCATCGCCGAAGGCCGGCGATGGAACGAATTGCGCGATGGGAATCTGAACCGTGTGAGCAACGGTGTCGTTGTTGGTGATATCGAAGTGCACCTGGCCTCCGACGCCGGCCCAGACTTTATCGGGCTTGTAACCGCTGCCGTTGTCCACCTTGATACCCGTGCTATCCACAATGACGCCGATCCGATTGGGTTTCTGCATCTCCACACTCCTGCAAGAATCACTGTGCCGCGGATGAGGGCGCCGGCCGAACCGGTCCCCGCAGCAGCGCATCTACCTCGTAAAGCACGCCGTCTTTGATGACGTGCCGCGTCCTGCGGATGTCGCCGATGTTCACCAGCGGGTTTCCATCGACAATCGTGAGATCCGCGAGCTTGCCCGGTTCAATTGTTCCAAGCTCCGCGCCGACGCCCATGGCTTCGGCGGGAACTGCGGTGGCTGTTCGAATCGCATCGGCGGGCGACAGCCCTCCGCGCACGTAGTGCTCGAGCTCCATGAGAAGCGATAGACCAAATGGATTGATCGGTGAGTCCGTGCCCGCGATCACGCGGCCGCCTGTCTTCACGACGTCGGCAACCATCTTCTCCTGCGGCGCGACCAGCGCTTCGCGCTGCGCGAGATCCTGCGGCGTGGCCGGCCGCTTCAGCAGCGCGCGCGCCTGCTCCGACGCCGACACCGGGAACAGCCGTTGAATTCGCACATCGTTCAACCACGAGCCGTCATGCAGCGTGAGCAGTTGATGTCCGCCCTGAATGCCTATGGTCGGCGTCAGCGTCATTTTCGATGCCGCGAGCAGATCGATGACGTCGCGGTACGATCGTCTGAGCTCGCTCATCTTCGGCGAGTATCCGCGCCGGCTCGTACCGCGAATATGCTCGACTCCGTCGGCGCCATAGGCGACCGCAGGATAAATCTCGTGCGACGTCACCGGCATGCCCATACGGTGCGCTTCTTCGATGACGCGCTTCTGGAGCAGGTCCGGCAAACGAACGTACGTCTTGATGAAATCAAATCCGAGCTTCCCGGCCCGCGCGAGCTGCTCGCCAAGCTGGGGACCGCCGTCGAGCGCCGTCCCGCCCGGATAGTAGATGCGGGTGCCGTCGAACGGCTCGCCAGTGGTGAACACACGCGGCCCGACTCGTACGCCCGACTCGATCCCCTCGCGATCCTCCTGGGCTTCGAATGCGTTCGCTGCGGGATTTCGGACGCTGGTGATGCCAAACGACAGCCAGATGCGGCCGAGCGCCTCGCCGTATCTCTTCGCGAGGTGCACATGACTCTCGATCAGGCCCGGCAGCACCGTCTCGTTCGAGGCGTCGACGACGGCACCGGTGTGCAGATCGGGACGATGAGCCTCGACTCGCGCGATGCGATTGCCTTCGATGATGATATCGACGTTCTCGCGGACAGCGCTGTTGCGCGCGTCGAACAGCCTCCCCGCATGAACGGTGATGCTGCCTGTCGTCGCCGTTGCCGTCCACGAAAAGCTCGGGACGATATCGCGCACGCGGCCATCAATCACGTCGACCAGATGAAGACCATCGGCGGACTGATACAGAAGCCGGCGCGAGTCGGCTGTCCACGTCGGTGTGTTGGCAATTTGTGGTGAGAGACGCCGCGGGGGGCCAGCGGGCGCGCCATCCCGTGCCACCTGAAAGGCCGCAAGGTGCCCGTCGATGATGGCGGCCATCTGCGATCCGTCCGGCGACCAGACCGGACCAAAATCCTCGCGCATGCCGATTGATTTGTGCGGCACCGGGTCGAACCAGCGATCGGTCCCCATTTCCACCGGCGCGCCCGGCGCCCGGCGGGCAATCGGCACGCGCAGCACTTGATTGGTGCCTTCCCGAAAGCGCGTCGAGTACGGTTTGAGCGCCGACATGACCACGTAACGGCCATCCGGCGACCAGCTCGGTCGTCCAGGCTCGTTCAGTCGATCGTGCGCTTTGTTCACCTCGGCGTTGACCGGGTCGACGATTTGCAGCTGCGCGTTGGAATCGAGAAAGGCGATGCGTGCTCCATCGGGCGACCATGCGGCCGACATCGCGTCTTTCGCGAGCTTGCGATCCGTCCGGCTCCGCATGTCGCGAACCCAGAGGTCCATGGAGCCGTCTCGATCGGAGGAGAACGCGAGCCGCGCACCGTCAGGCGACCATGCGGGATCCGTCTCGACAAACGGATCGTTCGTGAGTCGCTCGGGCACAGCCTCGCCGCCGGCGGCGGAGACGATCCACAGATCGCCCAACGCGGCAAACGCGACGCGCTCGCCGTCGGGTGAGATTGCCGGATGCATGATCCCGCGCACGGGCTGCGCGCCTTGCGGCGGAAACGCGCGGCGCTTCGGCGCAAATGCTGGTCTGGTGAACGCGACATCAGCCGAAAACTCGATCGTCCGCGCTGCCCCGCCTTTCGAGGGTCGACGCTTGATCTTTCCGTCCGCGGTATACAGCAGCTCGTTCGGCGCGAGCCACTGCGCGCGAAACGGAAACACGTCCTCGTTCGCGTCTGCGAGGTTGGTCGCGCCGGCCATCAACCGGCTCACTGCGCCGTCGACCGCGGTATAGGTAACCGTCTTGCCATCAGGAGCGAACGCAGGCGTAAACACCGTCGCCGCGTCTGCACGCACGAGCCGCTCCGGGCCGGAGTCCACACCGATCGCGTAGACACCGCGTTCGCGGCGATCGGAGACGAACACGATCTCGCGGCCGTCAGGCGACCACGCGGGCATCGAATCGTTCAAAGGATCTTTCGTGAGCTGTCGCACGTCGCCGGTAGCAAGCGTCAGCACCCAGACGTCGTAGTTGCCGCTCCGATCGGACGAGAAGGCGACGCGCGTTCCGTCGGGTGACCAGTGCGGCTCCCGATCGTCAAATGGCCCGGACGTTTCCTGATGGAGTCCGCTGCCATCTGCGTTGATCGTCCAGAGGTTCCATGTGCTGCTGCGATACGCCTGAAACGCGAGCCGGAGGCCGTCAGGCGACCAGTCGGGCATCCGCGCGTCGTAGCCGTCTTCGAGAATTCGCCTGGCCGCACCGCCGTCGACGCTGAGCGTCCACAGCGCACCGAGCAAGTCGATGGCTATCGTGCGCGTGTCGGGTGACAAGGCGGCCGCCATCGACGTGCCGTCGTGAAGCGTGAGGCGCACGTCGCGGCCGCCGGCAGGCTGGCTGTTCAGAAGGGTTCCGCAGGTCGCGATCGCCGCCGCGACGGCTGCAAGAGACTTCGTCATGTGGCTTCTCCGAGATCGCGCGGTCGGGCTTATGAGCTTATCACCGGCCCCCGCCGAGATAGTCGCCGATGAACGCAGATACGGTTTTGCTTCGTGTTGAACGACAAGCCGTCGACTGCGGATGGGACGTCGGCAGCGGCCTGAGGCTATTCAAGATCTAAGACAGGTATCTGCGGTTATCCGTGTTATCTGCGGTTATCTGCGGTTATCTGCGGCTATCTGCGGCTATCTGCGGCTCGTTACTGTCTCAGCGAGGCGATATCGAACGATGCGGTATCGATCACGAACTTCGTGACCTTGGTCCCTTTCGGCACGCGGAAGGAGAACGAGCACGAGAACGAGGGCGCTGAGCCAATTTCACCAAACGACTGCGCAGTGTTGTAGACCTTCCCGCTTTCGTCGACAAGGGTGGGTTTCGGAAGCGGCGCTTGCGTAAATGCCGGCAGCACTTTGAAGTCGACTTTGACCGTTGCGAACTCGACGGTCGTATCGCCCGGTTTGATCACGCCGCGCTGCGTGTTCGCGCCTGGCGGACAGTCCGACAGACCGACGTTCGTCGCGCGCGACACGCCGGAGACGGACACTTCGAGGCCTTTGTAGGTTTGCGGCGCAGGCGATCCCGACTGCACCAGTGATGCAATCAGAATCGCCGAGGCGAAGAGGCAACACGGACAGACAGACAGGACGTATTTCTTGGACACCAAAACCTCGGGGAGCCGGTGGGGCTGAAGCCCCGCCACCAGTGGCGTGTAACAGCCACTACCTACTCGAAATCCTTGAACCCTTGAACCCTTGAACCCTTGAACCCTTGAACCCTTGAACCCTAAAGCGGTCGATCCGGGAACATGATCGTCCGCCACATGTGCGCAACCGGACTGTTGTCGTATCCGATGCCCTCTTTCGGCTGCTTGAATTGGCGTCCGATGATGTCGATGAAGGGATCGATCGTCACTTTCTGGTTCGGATCGAACGAGTAGAGATCGTTGACCGTAACCAGCCGCGGCAGCTCGTACCACTTGTGGTTGCTCACCCACTTGTAGTTCTGCTCGAGGTACGGCTCCGGCTTGTAGTCCTCACCGAACGTGTTCAGGTACATCTCGGGGTACTCGTAGCCGTACTTCTCGTCCGGATAGAAGCGGAGCGTCTGGTGATGACGAATCGCAAAGGTGACTTTTTCTGAGACGTAGGGCTCGACGATCTGCGCGCCCCACCAGCCGTGATCGACTTTCACCAGTGCATGCACGGTATCGTGCATCAAGCAGGCGAAGATGATCTCTTCGGGCATGCCCGTCTTGAGCGCACGCGTCGCGCTCTGCAGCACGTGATTGGCCGGCGCGAAGCGCTTCTCGAAGAACTCGACCAGCGTCGGCCGATCGGACATCTTTTCCAGGAGCCCTCGTGGCTGTCCGTCGCGGCCGCTCGCGTTGAAGATGTTGCCCGCGCCGCGGCGCACACCGCTTCGCTTCGCGTTCTGCGCCTCGATCTCGGCCATCGTCGGATACTTCGGCGCCTGGCCGGCCTGCCCGCCCGGCGCCACGGCCTGGTCGAGCGACTCTTCCATGTAGGCCTCGAGCGCGTCGGCTTTCTGCTCGGATGTCATGAGCGCGACGGCCGTGGCCCCGCCAAGGCTCGCGATAAATGCACGACGATCGATTTCAACGGTGGGCATGGGTTCCCCTTTCTCGTGGCCGGCAGCTCCGCCGGGCCGCTGCTGGCTCTGAGCCGTACCGGACAAGATGCGCCTTTCGCGGCGGAGCCGTCAAGTCCGAATCATTCCACACCGAAGACGTAGATCGCGCGGCCGCCGGCAATGGAGATCCGCTGTTTTCCATCGGCGAGAAACGACATGGGCCCGCTTCTGACGGCGCCGCCTGTTTGAAACTGCCACAGGGCTTTGCCGGTTGTGGCGTCGAGCGCGTAGACGTTGCCTTCGTTCGAGCCGCCAAACACCAGACCGCCTGCAGACGACATGACGCCCGCCCACGGTGGACTGGGCAATTTGAAATCCCAGACGCGCTTGCCTGATTTCACATCGATAGCGCGCACGGCGCCCCAGGATTCTTCGTCGAGGCGCTTCTCGCTTCCGCCCGTGAAATAGGTCCCCGGCCGGTACTCGACCGACGACTTGTAATAGATCGATCCCATCTCGCGCACCGGCACGTACAACAGGCCTGTCGCAGGACTGTAGGAAGGACTCGACCAGTTTGTCGATCCTTGAAGGCTCGGATATACGAGCGTCCCCTTTTCCGACGGCTCCATGTCGGAAATCAGAATGGGCCGCCCCTTGTCGTCGAGGCCCTTTGCCCACGTCTGCTTCGCGTAAGGCGCGCCCAGCAGGTAGTCGCCCGTGCGGCGATCGAGCACGTAAAAGAAGCCGTTGCGGTTGGCCAGAACGACGAGCGTGCGCCTCTGCCCGCCGAACTCCGCGTCGACCAGGACGGGAATCTGGTTCGAATCCCAGTCGTGCACGTCGTGCGGCGTGAACTGGAAGTGCCAGCGCAATTTGCCGGTCTCTACCTCGATCGCCAGCAGCGAACACGTAAACAAGTTGTCGCCCTTGCGCGAATCGCCGTTCCAGTCGGGACCGGGGTTGCCGGTGCCCCAGTAGAGCAATTTGAGCGCCGGATCGTACGAGCCAGTGAGCCACGTCGCGCCCGCGCCGTGCACCCAGCTGTCGCCGTCCCATGTGTCGCTGCCGGTCTCGCCTGGGGAGGGAACGGTGTGCAATCGCCACACGAGTTTGCCGGTGTTCGCGTCGTAGGCATCGAGGAACCCCCGAATGCCCGCTTCTCCCCCGCTGACGCCGACGATCACTTTGCCCTCGGCGACGAGAGGCGCGGCGGTGATCGCATGACCCGTGGGGTTGTCTCCGACGTGAACCACCCAACGCTGCACGCCGGTTCTCGCATCGAGCGCGACGAGAAACCCATCGAGCGTGCCGACATACACCAGCGCACCGAGAATCGCGACGCCGCGGTTTACCCGAGGGAATCCAAGATTCAGCACGCTGGATGGAATTGGACGACTCCACTCCCAGATCGGGCGGCCGCTCCGAACGTCCAACGCGACCACGGTCGCCGGTCCCGACGTGACGTACATCACGCCGTCTGCGACGATTGGCGTCCCCTCGAGCGATCCGGCGCCAGGCGGCTGATACACCCACAGAGGTTTGAGGCGAGCGACATTCTCGGTGGAGATTTGCGTAAGGGGCGAGAACCGATGTGACGCGTACGAGCCCGAGTACATCAGCCAGTCGCCTGCCTCGGTCGGCTTGGTCGCGAGACGGTCGGAAGTCACCTGTCCCGCTATCGGAACGACGATAGCGAGGAGGACAACCACGATCACGGCGAGACGCGATTTCATGAAGGCCCCCGAAGCCCTGCGAGAAACGCAACCAGATCGTCGAGTTGTGACGCGGACAGGCGCGACTCGTAGGACGGCATCAGCGTTCCCTCGAGCTCACGATCGAGAGACGAGAGCTCGGATTTCTGCAGCACATGCAGCGTACCGCCGGCGTCGCGAATGTGGATCCAGAAAACGTCCTCGGTGATCTGGATGCCGCGGATCTCACGGCCGCCACTTGTCCTCGCACGCACGACGAGGTACCCGGTCGGATGTGATGCGGCAGGTTTGACAATCGATTCTCGAAGGTGGGCGGGCCCGCGCAGCGCGCCAATCGACGTGAGCTCGGGCCCGAGCAGGGTTCCACGGCCATTGACGACATGACACCCGCTACAACCCGATGATTCGTACAGCGCCGCGCCGCGCATGGCGTCACCCGGAAGCGGCTGCGAGGCGGCACGACCGAGCGAGCGCACGTACGCCGCTGTCTGCCAGGCGGTACCCTCGGTCAACGAGATGGCAAACGACGGCATTTCAGTGCCGGGAATGCCGTTGCGGACGATATCGACCAGCCCGCCGTCGCTCGTCGCGTGGCGCAGCGTTGCTCGCTGAAGGTTTGGTCCCATGCCGCCGGTTCCTTCTGCGCCGTGACACCACGCACACTGCGCAGCGAAGATGCGTTTGCCTGCCGCGATGTCGCTGGCCGTCGCAGAGGCCAACGCCGAGGGCTTGGGACTCCTCTGGCCGAGGGCCTCGGAGGCAGCCATCGTCAGCACGAGCGCCGAGACGTGCGCCACCGTCCAGGTCGACAATCTCACGAGACGTTCTCCTGCTGAAAGCGCGGATTCTACTAAACTTGAAGCTCACTTGTGTTCGGAGCGCCAACGGCGTCAAGAAGCTCGAACAACGCTAGTTTCGGCCCAGACAATCGAATCACCTCCATGCCACGATTCTCAATACAAGTGAATTGAGGGGTTAAGATTCAGTTCTCCATGAGTCAGCAAAATCCACTCGAACAGTTGATCGACGAAGTGCTGGCTTCGGATGCCGCGGCACTGAAGCGGTCGTTCGCGGACCATCTCGAGCGCTCCCTGGCGAAGGACACCTATTCCGCCACTGAGCTGGATCTGTTCAAAAGCCTCGCGTATGCCGTCCGCGATCGCCTCATCGAACGATGGATTGCAACGCAGCAGGCCTACTACAAACAGGACGTCAAACGAATCTATTACATGTCTCTCGAATTTCTCATGGGGCGCGCACTCGGCAACAACGCGATCAACCTTGGGCTCGCCGACCAGGCAGCCGCGGCGATGCAGCAGCTCGGATTCAACTACGAAGAGCTCGAAAACGTCGAAGTCGATGCGGGCCTGGGGAACGGCGGCCTGGGCAGACTCGCGGCGTGCTTTCTCGACTCGATGGCGACGTTGGAACTCCCCGCCTACGGGTACGGCATTCGCTACGAATACGGAATCTTCTTCCAGAAGATCGTCAACGGCGAACAGGTCGAATCACCCGACAATTGGCTGCGCTTCGAAAACCCGTGGGAGATTGCACGGCCCGAGTACCTCTATCCCGTTTCTTTCTACGGCGACGTTCGCGAGTACGTCGACGAGACCGGGCGGCTGCGCCACGACTGGGTCGATTCACAACTCGTCATGGCCATGGCCTACGACACCGCCATTGCGGGATTTGGAAACAACACCGTCAACACGCTGCGTCTGTGGGCAGCGAAGTCTTCCCGCGACTTCGACCTGAGCTGCTTCAACACCGGCGACTACATTCGAGCGGTCGAAGACAAACGACAAAGCGAGATCATCTCGAAAGTTCTCTATCCAAACGATCAGTTCGTCGTGGGCCTCGAACTGCGTCTCAAACAGGAGTACTTTCTCGTGTCGGCAACGGTGCAGGACGCGCTGCGCCGCTACAAAAAGACGCACACGACCTTGACAGCGTTCGCCGACAAGGTCGCGTTTCAACTGAACGACACGCATCCTGCGCTGGCAATCGCCGAGTTGATGCGGCTTCTGATCGATCAAGAGGGTCTTGACTGGGAGGAGGCGTGGGAGATCACCGTCGCCACTTGCGGATACACGAACCACACGGTGTTGCCCGAAGCGCTCGAACGCTGGTCGGTTCCGCTGCTCGCCAACCTGCTGCCTCGTCACCTGCAAATCATTTTCGAGATCAATCGACGTTTCCTTGCACAGGTCGCTGCACGTTTCCCAAACGACACGGATCGTCACCGCCGCATGTCGCTCATCGAAGAAGGCGAGACCAAGAAAGTCCGGATGGCGCATCTCGCCATCGTCGGCACCCACGCCACCAACGGCGTCGCGGCTCTGCACAGCCGGCTGTTGCAGACCACCGTGTTTCCGGATTTCTACGCGCTCTATCCGGAGCGTTTTCAGAACAAAACGAACGGGATCACACCGCGCCGATGGTTGAGGAAATGCAACCCGGCGCTCTCAGCGTTGATCTCCGAAGCGATTGGCGAAAAATGGCTGACCGACCTGGACGAGCTCTCCCGTCTCCGGCCGCTCGCGGATGATGCCGAGTTCAGGCACCGGTGGCACGCGGTCAAACAGTCGAACAAGCAGCGGCTTGCGGATGTCATCAGGCGCGAAAACAATCTCGACGTTCCGCTCCACTCGATTTTCGACTGTCAGACGAAACGGTTTCACGAATACAAACGACAGCTGCTGAATCTTCTGCACGCCGTCGCCCTCTATCACTACCTGCTCGATCATCCTGATGATGATGTCGTGCCGCGCACGGTGATCTTCAGCGGAAAAGCGGCGCCGGGTTACGCGGCAGCGAAACAGACCATCCGGCTCATTCATTCCGTTGCGGACATCGTCAATCGCGACCAACGTATCAAACAGCGCCTCGAGATCGTGTTTCTCGCGGACTATCGTGTGTCGCTCGCGGAACTGATCATTCCTGGCGCTGACCTGTCGGAGCAGATCTCGACGGCGGGCATGGAGGCCTCCGGCACCGGCAACATGAAGTACGCGCTCAACGGCGCGCTGACGATTGGAACGTTGGACGGCGCGACGATCGAGATCTGCGATGAGGTCGGCCGCGACAATATCTTCGTGTTCGGCATGACGGCCGACGAAGTCGCCGCGCGGCGAGCCCGGGGCGACAACCCGCGTGATTCCTACGAACGAAACCCCATGCTCCGCCAAGTAGTGGATTCGATTGCCGCCGGGGATTTCAGCCCGGACGAGCGCAACCGCTTTGCTCCGCTCATCGGATGGCTGCTCAACCACGATGAGTTTTTCGTGCTGGCGGATTTCGACGCCTACGTCCAGTGCCAGCAGCGCGTCGCGCAAGTCTATCGGGACGCGGAGGCCTGGACGCGCATGGCCATTCTCAACGTCGCCGGCATGGGGCGATTCTCGAGCGACCGCACGATTCGCGAGTACGCTTCGGACATCTGGAAGGCCTCGCCGCTCGCGATTCAGATGCAGGACAACCGCGCGCCGATCTAAACTGGGCCTTTGGCAGGCGTCGCGGCTTCGCCGCTCCGTAGGCCTGCGGAAGGCCGCGCTATGCGGTAGGCGATTCGCGGAAGCCGGCGGTAGGCGCTTCGCGTGGGCGACCGACTGCAGCGATGTAGTGGCGGGGCTTGAGCCCCGCCAGCGTTGACGGCGGACTTGAAGGTCTGCCACTACATGACACGAAACGCGTTCGACGATGTAATCCGGTCTCACGAGGAGTGTTGTGATGGTGTCAAAAGCGTTTCTCGCACTGCTGCCGTTCTTCGCCGTTGGCGTTGTGACCGCCGGCACGGCGCGCGCGGAAGCACAGAGCGCCGCCACAGCGGCACCTGAAATCACCTTCACCAAGCACGTCGCGCCGATCCTCCAACGCAGTTGTCAGAACTGTCATCGTCCAAACGGCGTCGCGCCGATGCCGCTGATGACCTACGAGGAAGTGCGGCCCTGGGCGCGCGCCATCAAGCAGCGGACCGGTGTCGGGCCGAAGGCCGGCGTGATGCCGCCGTGGTACGTCGAGAAGAACATCGGCATCCAGAAATACAAAGACGATCCGTCGCTCAGCGACGACGAGATTGCCATGATCGCAAAATGGGCCGACAGCGGCGCACCGCGCGGCAACCCGGCGGACATGCCGCCACCGTTGCAGTTCGATGATGGCGTCGCGTGGCGGATCGGGAAGCCTGACATCGTCATTTCAACCAAAGAGGTGGTCGTCAAGGCAAACGCGCCTGATTGGTGGGGCGAAATCGAAAGCGTTCCAATTCCCCTCACCGACGATCGCTACGTCGCGGCCGTTGAAGTCAAAGAGGTGAACGACATCCCGAAAGTCGGCAGCGGCCGCGATACGGTCGGCGGCCGGTACGTGTTTCACCACATGATCTGGAGCACCCGAGTGCTCAGCGAGGTGTCCGAAGAGGACGAGCTCACCGAGGTGCTCGCGCAGAATCCAAACGTGACGCCGTGGCCGGTCCACGAAGTCGGCAGGAACGCCGACATCTTCGACGAGAACGCGGGCAGGCTATTGAAAGCGGGCTCGAGCGTCGTCTCGAATTCGGTTCATCTCCACTCGAACGGACGCGATACGCGGGCGCATCTCGAGATTGGGTTCAAGCTGCACCCGAAGGGGTATAAACCGCAGTTCAAACGCGCGCCGACGCGGCCGCTCGGCAACGGCGTCGACATCGACATCAAAGCGATGGAGCCCGGCCAGCAGTTGCACGCATACACCGTGCTGCAGGACCACACCAAGATCACGTCGTTTGAGCCGCACCTGCACGCGCCGGGAGCACGCATGTGTTTCGAAGCAATCTGGGGCTTCAATATTCAGACGCTTACGTGCGCCGGCTACGATCACAACTGGGTGCGCGGCTACGTGTACGACGACGATTACGCTCCGCTGCTGCCGAAAGGGACGATTCTCCACATCATCGGGTACATGGACAACTCGCCCTCCAACAAGAACGTGCCGGATCCACGCAACTGGCAGGGTTCCGGTAATCGCTCGGTCGCGAACATGTTCATCGATCTCGGAATGGGCGTGTCGCTCACCGACGAGCAGTTCCGCGACGAGATGATGAAGCGCCGTGAGCGGATGAAACAAATGGGCACGGACGTGTTCATCGGGTGCCCGTTGTGCAATGTCGCGCCGCGGCTTGCGCCGCCAAGCGAGCGCAACACGACGGCTCCGAGCGTGCCCGGCGGCAGTCCAAGACCGCCCGGCAGCTAACGATGATTCCTGTAGCGCGGACCTTTTGAAGTCCGCGGACGTCGATGAGCAAACTGCTGCCGCGTGGGCTGATTCCCGTCCTGGCTGTCTCCGTCGCGACCACGTTGGTTGCAGCGCAGACGTACTCACGAGGACAGAACGCTTCACCCGCGTATGAGGGGTGGGAGCAGAACGCCGACGGCACTTTCAACTTCCTCTTCGGCTACATGAATCGCAACTGGGAAGAGGAGATCGACGTTCCCATCGGTCCCGACAACAACATCGAGCCCCGCGGCCCCGATCAGGGTCAGCCCACGCACTTTCTTCCGCGCCGTAATCGTTTCGTGTTTCGTGCCCGCGTGCCGAAGGACTGGGACCAGAAAGAGCTGGTCTGGACGCTCACGACGAAAGGCAAAACCGAAAAGGCCTACGCGTCGCTCAGGCCGGATTACTTCATCGACGACGTGGTGATCGCGTCGGAGACGGGCGCGCTTGGCGCAGGGACCAGCAGTCCGGAGATACGTTCAAACCAACGGCCCGACGTGAGAATCGAAGGCGAGAAGACACGCACGGTCCGTGCGGGTGAGGCGCTGACGCTCGTCGCCTGGGTCACCGACGACGGTATCCCGAAGCCGCGAACTGTAACGACAACATCGAGCGCAGGCGCTGGCCGATCAACGAACACCTCATCGACGGTGCCGCGAAATCCGGTGTTGATTCCGCCGGCGCGCATTACAGTGGTCAAACGTACCGGGCTGCATCTTTCGTGGTTTGTCTATCGAGGCGCCGGAAAGGTGACCTTCGATCCGCTGCAGATCAAAGCGTGGGAGGACACGCGTGCCGGCGCCAATTCTCCATGGGCGCCGCTCTGGATACCGCCGCAGATGCCGCAGGACGGCAAGATCACTGCTCGAGCAACGTTCGAGTCACCCGGCACGTTCGTTCTCCGCGCCCGTGCGGACGACGGGGCGTTGTTCAATGACGACGAGCTGACAGTCACGGTCACGAAGTAAAGACACAGGGGATTAACGGGATTCAAGGGATTCAAGGGATTTGCGGAGCCTTCAGCCGCGTCGGCGCGCGGCCATGGCCGCGGCGGTGAACGATCGCGGAGCGGAAAGACACGCGGCAGCGACGAATACCGCGCGTCTTCCCGCTCCGCGATCGTTCACCACTGCGCCGGCAACGCCGGCGCACGCCGGCGCGGCATCGCTAGGCTCCGCCGCGTGCAATCCGCTTAATCCCCAAAATCTCCGAAATCCCCGTTGTCTTTGGCAGACCAGCAGAGGCCTTCACGGCGTGAGTGGTTATACACTGTCCCCACTATGAAACGGCACGCTGTCGTTCTGTCGCTCGTGTTCCTGTGCGCGCTCGTCACGCTTCGCGCGCAGCGCCCCGCTAACGCGCCCGCGACCGCGCCTTCCGGCAAGCCGCCGGATAACGTTTTCCTCGAGGACCTCACGTGGGCCGAGGTGCGCGATCTCATTAAAGGCGGCACGACGACGGTGATCATCGGCACGGCAGGCACCGAGCAGAAGGGCCCGCACATGGTGGACGGCGAGCACAAGTTCGTCATGGAATACACCGCGGACAAGATTGCGCGCGCGCTGGGCAAAACGCTCGTCGCGCCGGTTGTCACGTACGTGCCGGAAGGCAGCTGGGAGAATCCGGCCGGCCACATGACCAAGCCCGGCACCATCACGCTGCCCGAAGATCGTTTCGTCGAGCTCCTCGTCAACGCGGGACGCAGCCTCAAGGCAGGGGGCTTCACAACCATCCTGTTGATCGGCGAGTCGGGCGGAAATCGCACGGGTATGAGAACGGCGGCCACCCGGCTGAACGATCTCTGGAAGGGATCGGCGCGCGCGTTCTGGATTGACGACTACTACACGAAGTCGCATGCGGATCAGAACAAGTACGTGACGGAGAAGCTTGGCGTGCCGCCCGATCAGATCGGCGGCCACGCGAACATTCTCGACACCTCCGAGATGCTCTTCGTCAACGCAAAGCACGTGCGCCGGAACAAGCTCGCTCCAGGCGGCGGATTCGAGAACAGCGGTGTCAGCGGCGATCCGTCGAAATCGACTCCCGAGCTTGGCAAAGCGTTTCTACAGATCAAGATCGACAACGCGCTCGCGCAGATCAGATCGCTGATGTCAGGAAAAGCGCAGGCAACGGGCGCCACGACCGGAGGCGACGCTGCCGAAGGCGGAGGGCGCGGCCCCGCGACCGCGCTGGGGACAGGCGGTCGGGGTGGTAGAGGAGCCGCAGGAGGAGGAGGACGCGGTGGCCGCGGGAACGCTCCGGCCGAGGGACCCACGATGATGACAGCGCCGGCCGGGATCAGTCCCTCGCAGGCGCCCGACACGGTCTTCATCGACGAACTGACATGGGAGGAAACTCGCGACGCGATGAAGGCCGGTAGGACCACGGTCATCATTCCGACCGGCGGCACCGAGAAGAACGGCTATCACATGGTTCTCGGCAAGCACAACTTCGTCGTGACGTACGGCGCAAACCTGATGGCGCGGCGACTGAAGAACGCATTGGTCGCGCCAACGATTCAATACGTCCCTGAAGGAGATCCCGACACCTCGGTGCCGGGAGAAATTTCGCTGCCGTCGCCAGCCTACGACATGTTGCTCGACGCGGCCGCGCGCAGCTTGCGGGTGCACGGCTTCAAAGAAATCCTGTTCATCGGCGACAGCGGCGGCAACCAGGCGGGACTGACCAATGTCGCCAACAAGCTCAACGAAGAGTGGAAAGATAAAGACGTGAAAGTGTTCGCGCTCACCGACTATTACAATCTGGGCCGCGATCATTACCGCGCCTGGCTCGAAGCGGCGTTTGGGTACGACGGGCAGACCGTCGGCAGCCACGCCGGCATCAGCGATACGTCACAGATGTTGTTCGTGCATCCAGCCGGCGTTCGAAAAGATCAAATCAAGCCCTGGGGCGGACCGCAGGATTCGGGCGTATCCGGCGATCCGGCAAAGGCCACCGCCGACATCGGCAAGATGGGTATCGAATTCAAAGTGAACGCTGGAATCAATCAATACAAAACCATCAAGAGTCCGCCCGGACGCGGAGGGCGCGGTGCCCGTGGTCAATAGCGTCAAGCTAGTGTCACTGTTGCTCGTGGCCTGGCTGACAACGGCCGCGGCCCAAACCGACAGCGTCCAGCAGCTTTCCTGGATGGCTGGCTGCTGGTCGGTCACTCGTGGAAACGTCGCGATCGAGGAACACTGGATGAAGCCCGCCGGCGAGATCATGCTCGGTATGGGCCGCACCGTGCGAGACGGCAAAGCGATCGAGTTCGAGTTCCTCCGTATTGCGTCGATAGACGGGAAGCTCGCGTACATCGCACGACCGTCCGGGCAGCCTGAGGCCACCTTCGCGCTTCGCAGTTTGGCAGACGACGAAATCGTGTTCGAAAACCCCGAACACGACTATCCACAACGAGTGATCTACCGCCGCACCGCGACTGGCGTCACCGCTCGCGTGGAGGGGGCAACGGAAGGCCGGGTCCGCGGCACGGATTACGTTTACCAACGATGCGAATAACCCGGCTGCATGTGCTCGGGCGAAGTCTGAATAGAAAAGCGCACCCGTGAACACCTTCGACGATCAGACGCTCGTTCGGACTGATGCCGCGCCTCAGGACCCGACGCCCGAGCCGCGCTCCGCGCCGCGCGCGGTGCTCGTGATTGCGGTCGGTGGAGTCGTGCTCGGCGCGCTCGGCGCCTGGTGGTGGTCCGCGCGATCGGTGCCGGCTCCGCGCAACGTCACGCCGCCCGTCACGGCCACCGAAGGAGCCGTTGCGGCGCCCGAAGCGGCACCGCTCCCGCCGGTAGACCAGATGGACACCTATCTGCGAGCGCTCATCGGGTCTCTGTCGTCGAACCCGGTGCTCGCACAGTGGCTCGCCACCGACAATCTCATCCGCCAGATGGCCGACGCGATCGATAAGGTCTCGCGCGGACGATCGCCGGCACGCGATGTTCCGGTGCTGAAGCCGAGAGCCATCTTCGAAACGAGCGGCACTCGCGGACGGCTCACCATCAACCCGGCGAGCTATCGCCGCTACGACGCGCTCGCCGGCGCCGTGGCGTCGCTGCATGCGGAGGGTGTCGCGCAGGCTTATCGAAGAATCCAGCCGCGGCTCGACGAGGCGTATCGGGCGCTTGGGCGGTCTGAAAACGGCGTTGATACCGCGCTCAACGTGGCGCTCGACGTTCTCTTGGCAACACCAACCGTGGCCGATCCGATTCAGATCGTGCCTGGAAAAGGGGCGACCTACGCGTTTGCGGATCCGCGACTCGAGGCCTTGTCTCCAGCGCAGAAACAACTGCTCAGAATGGGCCCGCAGAATGCGACGGTGATCCTCGAGCGGCTGCGGGCGATTGCAACAGCAATCGAAACCTCGCGCTGACGATCAGCCGATCTGCCAATCTGCGGCAATCTGCGGTTCTATCTGAGCAAATCCGCGGCTCATTCGACGATGCTGTTGTTCTTCTGGCTCTGCCGGCGCGCGCTCAAGCGTCGCTCGGCTTCGAGCCAATCCTCCATGTCGCGTCCCTGCTCGCATCCGCGCTCGCAGTAGATGTTGTACGCCTCCGCGGCAATCTCGTCCGGTGTTGGTGGTGTATCGAACGTGTCGGGATAGATCGCCGCAGCCTCCTGCGCGACGTCGCGCTTGGTTGCGCCAGCGTTCGATTTCTTGACACGTCCACCTGCACCCTCGGTGTTGCCTGTTGCCGGATCTCCCTTACGTCTTGATGTCGTCGCCACCAGAACCTCCGAAGCTCACGCATTGTGCAACTTTGGATCCAGCGCAGCGCCGACGTCGGCTGAGATAGGCGCCGCTCAGCGTTGGCCGACTGCGCGGATTATTGAAACATCTGCCAGTAAATTCTCCGCGACGATTTCTCCGACCCGCGCCGCACCCTCATTCGTGAAGTGCAGGAAGTCGTAAAAATATCTGGAATCCTTCGGCAGCTCGCGTGCGAGATCGATGAGCATCACCCCTTTTGCGGCGGCCACCTGGCGCGTGACGTCGTTGTACATCTCGAGCAGCCGCCATTCCAGATGTCCGTTGCCGCGCCCGTTTACCTTGACGCGCGCGAGCTCGATGCCGGTTGCGCGGTCCGCGCCGTCGCCGAAGAGTGCCGGTTGCGTCAGCCAGACCGGCTCGATGCCGCTCGATCTCGTCGCTGTCACAATCTGTTCCAGTCGCTCCGCGTAGCCGGGCAGATATGTCTGATACTGCGCGACCGTGCGCTCCACGATCTCGTCGGACAAATAGAGGTCGTCGATATGCCGGAGGTCGACTTCGCTGTGGCCGAAGAACCGATTGCGCGCCCGAGCCGCGCGCGCCAGGTTCAGCACGAGATTGGCGACTTCGGAGTGCGCGATGATGGCGTTCTGTATGGCGCGGAGCCGGCCGCCCTGCGGCGACACGCCGGCGTCGAACGTGTTCGATCGCTCGAGGCCGATATCGTTCGCGCCCACGAGAAAGATTGCCACGTTCGGCCGCAGACGGGTCATCACCGAGTGGAGCAGCACGAGATGACCGAATGTCGATTGACCGTCGATTCCCGCGTTGTTGACCCACACGTCCGGCCGCTCGACCGCGAGACGCCGCGCGAGCTCGTCGGTCCACGTCTTCCCGTCCGTCAAATTGACGCATTCGGTGGTGCTGCCGCCGATCGTCACAATCGTCAGCCGCTTCGCGAAATCCGCCGGAGGATCCGGTCCGCGGAAGCCAAGCGAGTTTTTGGTGTGGACGATGACGGGATCGAGCTTGCTGCTGCCGGCGTGTTGGATGCGGTAGGTCTGGTTGACGGGGAGGACGATCTCATCTCCACGCACGCGGAACACGACAGGATTGAAGATTCGAAGCGCGATTTCAAAGAGGACGACAACGATCGCGAGATCGATGGCGATGAACTTGACCCACCAGCTGGACGTGCCTTTCAGCATCCGATTTCGGTTGCACCATCGCTCAATGAGTTATCGCATACAAGTACACGTTCATGCCCAACGCGTACCCGTCCACCGAGAAGCGCAGGAAATACTGCGGATCGTCGCCCTCGCGTTCCCACGAATCCCCGATATCCGTGTTGTGGGTGATGAGCGCCAGCAGGCGGTTTTGCGAGTCGAAGATGCCGCGCGCGTGCGGGACGGCGCTGTCGGACCCGCGCTCCGAAGTGCCGCCGCCGCTGCCCGCCCAGAAATTGATCGACGGGATCTGCGGGATCTTCGGGATGGTGAACATGGTTTTGAACAACGGGTGATCCAGCGGCAGATCGCGCATCGGATATTGTGCAGGCGGCAAGACCTTGGTCAGCTCGTCGGCCCAGACTTCCCACGCGTAGCTGCCCCAGAAGTCGTCCGCCCACAGGAACCCGCCTTTCAGCAGGTAATTTCGCAGATTCTTTGCCTCGTCATCGTCCAGATAGAGCGCGCCGACTTCCGTCATCATGATGAACGGACACTCGAAGAGCGATTCGTCGTTCAGCACCATCACGAGGTTGTTCGGTTCGCCGTTCGACGCAAAACTCACGCGCGTTTTGGTGAGCTCGGACAGCCGGATGGAGAAGTTCACGTCGGCGCGCGGGTAATCCACGCCCCAACCGCCGCCGTCGCCGTTCGGGTTGCCGCGAAACATGATGCGGCAAAAATGAAAATCGCCGTCGAAGCTTTCCGGCGTCGCGCGCTGCAGGTTGAAGCCGAAGCGTCCGCGCCCTCGCTGCGCGTAGCTCGTCGCCGCCGCCGCGACGACGGCGGCGAGAACGAGGATGCACACGACACGATTCCGACGGCCTTTCAACGGATCCTCGCGCGATCGACAGTTCCAGCGTGAAATGTGCCCACCGGTTGGTTTGCGATCTCCGATGATTGTATGCTCTGCCGCTATGCAGCGAACGCTTCTCATCACCGTCACGGCGCACCTCATGTTTCTGGCGGGATGCGCCCGGCAGCAGCCGCAGCCGGCAACTCAGGCGCCGGCAAAGTTCACAGTCGTCGAGGCGTCCATCGGCGACATGCAGAAGGCGATGGAGGATGGGCGCGTCACCTCGCGACAGCTCGTCGAGCAGTACCTCGAGCGGATCGCGTTGTACGAAGAGAAGTTGAACGCAACCATGACCGTCAATCCCAACGCGCTGGCCGACGCGGACCGTCTCGACGCCGAGCGCAAGCAGGGCAAGGTCCGCGGCCCACTGCACGGTATCCCGGTCGCGCTCAAGGACAACATCCACACGACGGACATGCCGACGACCGGCGGCGCGATCGCGTTTGAAGGGCTGATCCCGCCGTATGAAGCCACCCTGACAAAGAACCTGAAGGAGGCAGGCGCAGTCATCCTCGCGAAGACCGTCCTCACCGAGCTGGCGAACTTCGTCGCCGCAGGCATGCCGGGCAACTACAGCGCGCTCGGCGGCTACGGGATGAATCCGTACGACCCACGTCGAGACCCGCGCACTTCCCTGCCGCCGCCGACGCCGCCGGGCGGCCGGGGAGGGCCGAGTCCCGCCGCAGCGTCCGCTCCTCCCACGCGCCCGGATGATGGCAGGCCGGCGTTGGGCACCGGCGGCTCGAGCTCCGGTATCGGAACCGCGGCAAATTTCTGGGCAGCCAACGTGGGCACTGAAACGTCGGGATCGGTTTTGAGTCCCTCGAATTCCAACATGCTGGCGGCCGTCAAGCCGACGGTCGGCAGAATCAGCCGTTACGGCGTCATTCCGATCACCGCGGATCAGGACACCGCCGGACCCATGGCGAAGTACGTGGCGGACGCGGCAATCATGCTGGGCGCGCTCGAAAGCGCTGCACCCGATCCCAACGATCCCGCGACGAAGACCTGCCAGCCGCCGCCGAACCGCGATTACCGGCCGCACTTGAAGGCCGACGCGCTGAAGGGCGCACGCATCGGTATTCCCCGCGCGTTTTATTACGACGCCATGAAGGCGCCAGGCGATACGGAGCCGCGCGGTGGTCTCAACGACGCGCAGAAGAAGGCGATGGAGGATGCCGTCGCGGTCCTGAAGCAACAAGGCGCGACAGTTGTCGATCCGGCTGACATTCCGAGCGTCGTCGATCCCGACGCGCAGAATAACTTCCTCAAGTGGGGGTCGTGCTCGGGTCCGGCGGATGTGCGCGGCAAGGATCAAAAGTGCTCGTATGCCCTGAAGTACGGAATGAAGCGCGACTTCAACTCATGGCTCGCGTCGCTTGGCGGCGCGTCGCCCATCAAGACGCTTTCCGATCTCCGCGCCTTCAATCTCGCGCATCCGCAGCGCAACGCCATCAAGTACGGTCAAGCCAATCTGGATGTGTCAGACGAGATCGACATCGAGCGCGACCGCGCCCGTTGGGAAGCGGACCGGAAGAAAGACATGTATCTCGCGGGAACGCACGGCATCAACGAAGTGATGGAAAAGAACAAGCTCGACGCGCTGCTGTTTCCCGGAGCGAGCGGCGCAGGGATTGCCGCACGGCCCGGCTACCCGACGGTGATCGTTCCATTCGCGATGGTGCCCAACGCGCCGGCCAACGCACCGTTCCCCGACGGGTTCAACGCGAAGCCCGGACCGTACGGCGTGAGCTTCACAGGCGCCGCGTGCAGCGAGCCGCGGCTCATCGAGCTGGCGTACGCGTTCGAGCAAGCGACCAAAAAGCGGGTGCCGCCACCGTCCGCGCCATGAGGAACGAAGAACCAAGAACGAAGAACTAAGAACAAAAACGCAGAACGCCAAAGCCGCAGAGACACAGAGCCACAGAGAATTCTTTTGTAGAGATCTCGTACATAACTGGTCGTGTCTCTGTGTCTCTGTGGCCCGTACGTGACCGTTTCGTGTTTTCGTGACTTTCGTGTTTTTGTGGTTACGCTTTTCGCTCAGGCAAGAAATGTGAAGCGCGCGCGTGAACGGCTGTCCATCCTTCACGAAGACGACGAGATCCTCGTCATCGACAAGCCAGCGGGCCTGCTGACGATTCCGAGTCTCCCGACGCGAGCGGCGTTTGAGGATACCGTGCTCCGGCGCGTCCGCGACTACGTCGCAAAACCGCGCGGGCCGCGTCCATACGTCGGCGTTCTCCATCGTCTGGACCGCGACACGTCGGGCGCGCTCGCGCTTGCGCTGACGCGCGAAGCGCATGCGATCGGTCGCGAGCTGTTTCGTTCGCATCGGTTCGAACGCCGCTATCTCGCCATCGTGCACGGCGTGCCATATCCGCTCCGCGGCAGCATTGATGTTCCGATCTCGGACCGATACGTCGCCGGCAAACGAGGCGTCGCACGAGCCGGTCAGCCGGCGCGCGGAGCGATCACGCATTACACGGTGCTTCGCGCCTTCGGGCGCGCGTCCCTGCTCGAACTGGAGCTCGAGACCGGACGCCAGCATCAGATACGCGTTCATCTCGAGCATCTCGGATATCCGCTGGTCGGCGAACGCGTGTATGGCGCCACGACATCGAAACTGCGCGCGCCGCGCCAGATGCTGCACGCCTGGAAGTTGGTGTTTCCGCACCCCGTTCGTCACAGGACAATCACAGCTGAGGCGGATCCGCCGGCCGACTTTCTCGAATTAATTGCGCGCCTTGACCGCACTTTCCGTTGACTGGCCGCACGCGAGTGGCAGAATATCCGCGCGTCGCACCCTCGACTTCGCTCGAGGCAGGTCAGGAGGACCCATGAGAAGGCTCGCGTCACTTCTCCTCATTCCCGTCACTATAGCGATTGTCACCGTCGGTACTCGAGGCCAGGAACGGCACACCACGCTGCGCGTCTTTGATGTCGTCGAGACGAGCATTCCGCAGCTGCAAGCGGCGCTCGAATCGGGGCAACTCACGTCGCACGAATTGGTGCTGCTCTACATGCAGCGCATCGCCCTGTACGAGGATCGCGTGAACGCCGTGGCGTATCTCAGCCGCACAGCGCTGGACGAAGCGGACTTGCTCGATCAGGAGCGCGCGGCAGGACGCATCCGCGGTCCGCTGCATGGCATACCCGTCGCGGTCAAAGACATCATCAATACGACAAACATGCCGACGACCGGCGGAGCAGTGGCGTTTGAAGGCATCGTGCCGCCATACGACGCTCCGCTCGTCGTCAAGCTCAAAGAGGCAGGCGCGATCATTATCGCGAAAACGGTGCTGACAGAGCTTGCCAACTGGGTGACGGTCGGCATGCCGGGAAATTACAGCGGACTGTTTGGGTTCGCGATGAACCCGTACGACCCGCGGATCGATCCCGTGGCGAACGACGGGCGGCCGGTGATGGGAACAGGGGGATCGAGCTCTGGCGGAGGAACGACGTTGAGCTTCTGGGCTGCAAGTGTTGGCACAGAAACGTCGGGGTCGATTCTGAGTCCATCGAACCAAAACATGCTTGCGGGGATCAAACCGACACTCGGCTTGATCAGCCGTTACGGGGTCATCCCGATTACCGGCGATCAGGATACCGCCGGACCGATGGCGCGCACGGTGACCGATGCCGCAATCATGCTGGGCGCCATGGCCGGCTTCGATCCAAACGATCCCGCGACCAACCGCTGCACACCGCCGCCGGGCAATGACTACACGCGGTTCCTCCGACTCGCAGGTCTGCAGGGCGCGCGCATCGGCATTCCGCGCGCGCAGTTCTACAACCCGACCACGCGGCCGGACACAGGCGCAACAGTCGGTGGCATCAACGCCGCACAACTGGCTGTGATGGAAGACGCCATTCGGGTTCTTCGCGCGCAGGGCGCGACCATTGTCGATCCTGCCGACATCCCCAGCGTGCTCGATCGGACGCCGGCGAACAACTTCAGTACGTTTCCGACGTGCTCGGGGACAGGCAACGCAAAGGGCAGCGACGCGAACTGCTCCGTGGTCTTCAAGTACGGGATGAAGCGTGACTTCAACGCGTACCTCGCCTCGCTCGGTCCCGGCGCGCCCTTCAAGACACTCACGCAGCTTCGTCAATACAATCTCGCGAATCAAAATCGCAACACGATCCGGTTTGGTCAGCAGCAGCTGGACATCTCGGATGAAATGGATCTGAACGCTGATCGCGCGCGCTACGAGGTGGATCGCAGACGCGACATTTTCATTGCCGCCACGCACGGGATAGACGAAGCCATCGCGGTGAATAATCTCGACGCGCTGCTCTTCCCCGGGAGCAGCAGCGCCGCGATTGCCGCAAAGGCGGGTCACCCGACCGTGATCGTTCCCTTTGGATTCATTCCTAATGTCGTCACTGGAGTCCCGGCCAGCTTCAATCTGCGGGATCAACCGTACGGCGTCGGGTTTACAGGCACTGCCTGCACCGAACCGCGCTTGCTCGAGCTCGCTTACGCGTTCGAGCAGGCGACAAAGCGGCGCGTTCGTCCGCCGGCTTTTCCGTAGTTGGGACTCGGCTGAATCACGACCGAGAGAGACCACTCGCATTCGCTCGTGGCGAGACCCTCGACGCGGTTGGGAAGGGCCGGCTTCGCCGGTGAGAGCAAGTCCTTCCCGCGTAGCGGGTCCTTCTCGAGCGAAGGCGAGAGTCCCTCCCGCGAACGGGTCCTTCTCGAGCGCCAGCGAGAGTCCTGAATGGCTTCACGTAAGAAACCCACCGACCCAGCGCCGCCCATCCGCTCGCTCTCCGGCCTGGCCGCCGCGTCACAGGAGTGCGAGGCGTGCCCGCTCTACAAAGACGCGACGCAGGCGGTCTTCGGCGAAGGGTCGGCTCACGCGCGTGTCGTGCTCGTCGGCGAACAGCCTGGCGACGCCGAAGATCGCGAGGGGCATCCGTTTGTCGGTCCCGCCGGATCCGTTCTCGATCGCGCGCTGGAGGAAGCAGGGATCAATCGCAAGGACGTGTATGTCACAAACGCGGTGAAGCACTTCAAGTGGGAGCCGCGCGGCAAGCGGCGCATACACAAGAAGCCACGTGTGAGCGAGATCAAGGCGTGCAAACCGTGGCTCGAGGCGGAGCTCACGCGGGTCAAACCGGCCGTCATCGTCTGCATGGGGACGAGCGCGGTTCAGTCGCTCCTCGGCCCGAAGGTGACCATCGCCAACGCGAAGGGACAGGTGTACGAAACGCCCTATGGCCCGGTCGTCGTTACACGCCATCCTTCGTCGGTGCTCCGCATGCGGGAGCGCGAAGAGCGTCGCGCTGCGCTGCAGGAGCTCGTGGAGGATCTGAAAGCCGCGGCAAAACTCCTGGCGCGAAAATAATCATCCCCACGTCCCGGCTCCGACACGTACGGGCCACAGAGACACAGAGTCACAGAGAAATTTTTGGTAGAGATGCAGCCTGCAAATCTGCCCGTCAGGATCTGTCGTGTCGGGCAATCCTCGATCGCGAATGCCTAACGACAGATCACGTTCTGCGTCCGTGATCACGAGGCGGCAATTCTCGAGAAAAGCATTCTCTGTGTCTCTGTGCCTCTGTGGCTTCGTACGCACGCCTATAACGTGAGGTCGATCGCTCCCGCCAGGAACTCGTCTCCGGGCGAGCGCCTCGGAATATCCGACAGATTCCCGTCGACAAGCTCGCCGACGGCGCGGACGCTCATCCGATTCCCGTCGATCGTCACCAGCAAAAAATGCGGCGAATCGCTCCACGACACCGTCTTCGCCTCGTCGAACGCGTTCGGGCGGCCGCGTCGCAGCTTCCCGGCGGCGCCCGACACGAAGAAATCGATGCCGTCCGAACGCGAGTGCTGAAAGTTGTGTTCGTGGCCGGAAAACATCACGCGTACGCGCGCGTCGCGGAACCGCGACACGAGCGGCTGCATGTCCGCGGTGTTGTGATGACGCGGGCCGGCCGAATACGGCGGGTGGTGGCAAAACGGAATTCGCCACCGCAGGGCGTCGTCTTCGGCAATCCTGAAGGTCTCGTCGAGAAACGCCTGATGCTCCGGGTGATTGAAGAGGCGGCCGCGCGAGAAGAAGTGCTCCTTGGACGTGTCGATGCAAATGAGCTCGACGTCGCGGCTCACGCGGACGCGATAGAACAGCCCCGGATCGAGTGAGGCCTTTCCGGACGCCTCGTCGGTGGCCATCCGTTCGCGCAGGAAGAAGTTATCGAGAACCTGCTCGCGATCGTCGTGCTCTTCGGTCTCGGCGCTGTCGTGATTGCCGATGCACGGATAGAACGGGATGCGATTCACGAAATATCGATACGGCTGGAAAAACGTGAAGAACCAGTCGTCGTCTTCATCGCCGTGATCGACTGGGAGTCCGAGCAGACGCTTTCCTGCGTAGATGTTGTCACCCGTCGTCAACACGAAGCGCACGCGCTCGTCGCGCACGGCACGCGCGAGCGCCTCGGCGATCTGGCGCTGGCGTTTCATCGGGCCGCTCTTTCGAATGCCCACGCCAAAGTCGCCGATCACCGCAAAGGTCAAGGCCCCATCGAGCGGCGCATCGGGCCGCGGGTGCGTGCGAAACGTGTTGTCGTAGCGTGCCCCGGATTTGACAAGTCCCTGCTCCGATCCCGGCTCCCAGTCGTACCGTTCGCCCTCCGCCCACACTTCGTCATTGACGATCACTTCGTAGCCGTATTCGGTGTCAGGAGTGAGTCCGCTCACGCGGCACCAGTTCGTAGTCTCGGTCGTCGCGGTCGCAACAAGGTTGCCTTGCAGATCATGGACGTTCACCCGCGCAGCACCGTACGGCGTCGATCGCACGCCGATCGTGTCGCGACGCGGCGGGTGCACGCGGACGAGATCGCGATCGTCGACAAGCTTGCACTGGCCGTTCGTACGGACTCGGAAATAAAACGCGCCCCAAGCAATCAACGCAGACGTTGGAGAGACGCCGGCGAGCTGAACGTACGGCTCAGCGTGAAACTCTGGCATTGCTACTCAGCCGTGTGGATCGTACGGCCGTCAGGCCGGACGCGCGATCGAGATATTGCCGGGAAGGCGGAAGAGGCGGAGCTTCTCAGAAAAGCCGACGAATCGAGGACGTAAAAGCAGGAAATGAGCAGGCTCAGGACAGACTAACGATCACGCGTCCTTTTTCGGCGGGGTTTCTTCCGGCTTTTGTTCTGCGTCATCACCCCACGGGTTCGCCTGCGGACCGGGGACGATCCCCGCGATGTCGGGATCTTCGCCCGCGCCGCCTTCTGGACCAGTGCCGCGGCGCGCTCGTGCTTCAGCCCGGCGCGCAGCTTTTTCTTTTTGTTTCTCGGCACGTGCGCGCTCACGCTCACGCTTTCCACGTGCCATCGGGTTCCGGGTCGCCATCGGAGGTAATTCTACCTTGGCGACACGAAGCCACAAGTTGTGCTTCGAACTTTCGCGCTTTGGATTCGGCTGTTAAAGTTCGAAGTTCCAGGTCGAGGTTCGACACTCAGCAACCGGGAACTTCGAACTGTCGACTATCGAACCTCGAACGTGTCACCGATTACGAAACGATGCGTCTGCCGGCCATGACGCCAAGCAGTAGGAACACCACAAACAGGACCAGGAACAGGCCTGCGAGAAACTTCGCAATCGCGAAGGTGGTCCCTGCCACACCCGTGAAGCCGAGCAGCGCTGCGATGATGCCGATGACGAAGAAAACCAATGCCCATCTCAGCATGTCGTCCTCCAACGCCACGGTTGAGTCGCTCTCACCATGGCTTCTATGCTGCTCGAGCAGCAAGGACGCTGCCACAACAGGCCCTCCGACTTCGACCGCGAGCGCGTTTCAGCTGGGACGCTGTGACCCGGCTCAGCCGCTCACACTCGAGTTGGTGTCCCCGCTATGCGGGTTTCTGGGCATGTTGGTTCTTCACTCGAAGCGCAACGCGACAACAGGGTCTATCCGCATGGCGCGGCGTGCGGGGACGATGCACGCGACAAGCGCAATGAACAGCAGCGTCGCGGCAGCAAAGACCATCGCGGCCGGGTCAGCGGGGTTGATTTCGTAAAGAAGACCCTGCAGGCCGCGCGTCACCAGAAGCGACGCCGTGAGGCCGAGGCCTAGGCCGACGACAGTGTGCATCAACCCCTCGCCAACGAGCTGCCGAAGGACACGCGCGGGCCGCGCGCCCAGCGCGAGTCGAATGCCGATCTCGCTGGTACGCGACGAGACGAGCTGCGACATCACGCCGTAAATGCCCACTCCTGCGAGAACGATGGCGACGAACGCAAACGATCCAAGCAGCACTGCCGACCAGCGCCGAGCCGCAATCGAGCGTGCGGCCACGTCCTCGAGCGGGCGAGTGTTTCCGAGCGGGAGGTTCGGGTCGAACTCGTGCACCGCCCGCGTAACTGGCGCAACCACTTGAACTGGATCGACTGTTGTGTGCAACACGAAATTGAGCACCGCTCCTGGTTCCTGGTCGAACGGCAGATAGACTTCGGGATTCACCTCGCGATCGAGTCCCCAGTGTCGGACGTCTGCAATGACGCCGACGATTTGCCGCCACGGCTCCTGCACCGCGTTGAAGCGCACACGCTGGCCGAGGGGCGACGAGGCAGGCCAATACCGCCGCGCCATGGTCTCGTTGACAATTGCTACGCGCGGCGCCAGCGCATTGTCGTCTTCGCTGAACGGACGCCCGGCAGTCACGCGAATTCCCACCGCGCGGAAATAATCGGGCGTGACAACGCGCGGGTGCGCGCGTGTCGGCGCATCGTCCTCGCGCGTCTCCAATCCTTCGATCGTGATGCCGCCCCTGCGATCCGCGCCGGTGAGCGGCAACATGTTCGTCGATCCGGCAGCGATCACACCCGGGATGCCGCGAAGCCGCCGTTCAATCTCATAGCGCGCCCGTCGCAGCCGATCCACGTCGCCGTACCGACTGCGCGCCAGTGTGACCGTTGCCGTGAGCCGATGATCGATCTCGATGCCGCTGGGCTGCGAAATGACACGCTCAAAGCTGTGAAGCATGAGTCCGGCTCCGACGAGCAGGACCGAGGTGAGCGCAACTTCCGCAGCGATCAAAGTCATTCGCACGCGCTTCGGCAGACTCGCCGGCGCCCTGCCGCCTTCGCGCAATGGTTCGCCGGGATCTTCTCGCGACGCGCGCCAGGCCGGTAGTAATCCGGCGATCACACCGGTCGCGATGCAGACAAGCAAGGTGAAGCCGAGGACGGTTGAGTTGAGCGACGCACGATCGAGTCCGACGCCGCGTAGGACCGGCGGCGTCTCGGCCACCAAGACCTGCAACATCAGGAACGCTCCGCCAAGCCCGACGAGGCCGCTCAGCATGGCGACGACGAGGCTTTCAGTGAGCGCTTGCCGGAGCAAGCGGCCACGAGCGGCGCCGACCGCAATCCGGATGGCGAGCTCGCGTCGCCTGCCGGCGGCACGCGCCAGCAGCAGATTTGCGACGTTCGTGCATGCAATCAGCAGCACGAAAGCGACCGCCGCCGCGAGGACGACGAGACCGCGCTGAACCGGACTGACGATTTGATCTCGCAGCGAGCTCACATTCGCGCCGTGTCCACGATTCTCGGCCGGATGCAGCGCCTCGAGCTGCCGGCCGACGGCGTCCATTTCGCTGCGCGCCTCTTCGAGGCGCACGCCGGCCTTCAAGCGACCGTACACGAACAGAAAGTGGATTGTCCGAGTCGGCGCGTCATTGCCCCCGCGGATCGCGAGCGGCAACCAGACATCGGGCGAACCCAGCGGCGCCTGGCCAAGCGCCGGCGCTGGTGATTCGAAGTCGCGCGGCAGCACGCCGATGATTTCGTGAGCTACGCCGTTCAGGAGCACGGTCTGGCCGATGGCCGATGGACTCCCGCCGAACCGCTGTTGCCAGATCGCGTGACCGAGCACGACCACTCGATGGCGCCCCGAGACGTCCTCGTCTCGGTTGAACGTCCGTCCATACAGGGGATGCACACTGAGGACGTCGAAGAATTCTGCAGTTACCGTCCCTGCAGAGGCCTGCAGCGGATCGCCGCTGCCCGTCAGGTCCACCCTGTCGGGAGAGAAGGCGGCGATAGCCGTGAACGAGTGATTGAGATTCGACCAGTCCAGAAAATCCGCGGGCGAAACCGGACCCGTCATCCGGCCTTCAGCCGGTCGTTTCTCCGAGAGCATCACGAGCCGCGCCGGATCCGGATAGGGCAGATCGCGAAGCAGCACGGCGTGCACCACCGAAAACACCGCCGTGTTTGCGCCAATACCCAGCGCCAGCGTCACTACCATCGTCGCGCTGAGAGCGGGCTGCTTGAAAAACGTGCGGACGGCGTATCGAACATCGTGTGAAAGCGTGTCCATGGAGAATCTCGATTTCCTTTGTCGATGCGTCTCGCGGCGACGTCGCCGCACGAGAGCGTCGTCGAGACGCGAACCCAACCCGTGTCTCAGAGCGTCAACGACAGCGTCCAGCCACAGGCGAGCGACGCCCGTTCCGCGTACACGCTCGCGATGATGAAGAAACAACTGCACCATCTCTTCGCCGAATTGGTCACGCACATTTGACGGGAACAGCCGGAGGAGCAGCCGGTACAGTCGTGAATCGGGCGGTCGCGGCACCACGGGCGTCATCGCGCGCGGAGGAGCTTGCGTGTCCGCGAATCCTGCACGAGCGCCTGCAGCCGCCGCGCCTCCTCACGGACAACGTGTTGGCCGCGCGGAGTCAAGCGGAAGTAGCGGCGGCGCTCGTCGGTCGACCGGCTTCTGCCGGGCACGACTTCGATCAGGCCGTCCGACAGCATGCGGCGCAGCGTGCGATAGAAATTTCCAGGCAGAATGCGCTGGCCGGCGGCTCGTTGCTGAAGGGCACGAACGAGTGCCCAGCCGTGTTGCGGCTCGTCGGTGAGCGCGAGAAGCGTTTCGAAAACCAGCGGCTTCAGCATGCCCGGGTAAATAGCATCACTTTGAGACTAATGGCGCCACTAGTCTCAGTTTGACGCTATAGCCCGCGAAAAGGTTCGAACGCCTCGTGCGACCATCCGCAACTGGTCGAGCCGCGCGGTCAACGCGCCCGTAAAGCAGTCGATCTCGTCCGGCGTGCCGCCGCTTGCCCGGACCGCATCGCCAATCTGCGACCCTTTCAGCGCTCCGACGTGCTCGACGAGCCAGCGGACGTCGCTGACGCGAATACCGTCCGCGATATCGGCTGTGCGCTGGCCCGAGTACCCCCATCGCACGAATTCCCCGTCGACCCCCTCGACGAAGTGCGGCGTCTGTTCCGTAAACCCCGCGCAGTCCCACCGCCCCCGGTTCACGACGTTGCCCCATCTTCCGAGCGCGCCGCCCCAATCGGTAATCAGATAGCGCGCTTCACGATGCCCTTGACGGGTTGGATATTCAAAGACTGCGGTGTTCGATCCGCGCGCGACGTCACGGACGTCCTTCGCGTCCCAGTTCGACAACCACATCATCACGATCTTCAATCCGTTCAGCTCGCGCGTGCCGATAAACGGATTGTCATTCCAGGCCCAGCTGTGTTCGTCGAAGTGTTTGATGACCATCTCCTCCTCGAGCTCGAATCGCGCGTTCTGGAACACACCGCCTTCGCCGAAGCAGCTCGACGCGCGGGTGAGGTCGCGGAGTCCCTCGAGACGTCCTTGGCGAACGAAGTAAGTGGTTTCCACAAAGTAGCCCGCTGCCCACGCGAGCCTCGTCGCGAGGGCCTCAACCTGGACCTCGTCGCCCCACTTCACACGCCACGCGCGACCGCGGGCGTCGCGCAGTGACACACAGGGCCGAGTGCCGGCGAGATGTTCTTCGACAAATGTGAATGGCGGAAGCGGCGCCCCATCCCGTCCCCCAGGACCCGCCGCGAGATCCAACGTGTCGACGCGTCCGGCCGGACGCCAAAGCGCAACACGCGTCGAGTGCATGGGACGCTCGCCTGCACGGCGAATCCTGATGGCTGATTGCACACGCCAGAACGCCGGGACCGCGATGGCTGCGATCGCAAGGAGCGCCACGAGCCAGACGCCAGTTGTCGCAAGCTCGTCGATTTGTGTCAACTCCTCACCGGTGGCTGGGTGCAAGAAGCGGGCTCAGCTAGGCTCGTATGTTGCAGTCGAGAACAGAGATGAAGAGCTGGATGCGCGGTTGGCGATTCTGGCTGGCGGTGGTGTTCCTGGTGACAGCGGCGCTGCTGGTCATCGCGCAGGACCAGCAAACGCTCCGGGTGCAAAGTCCCATCGCGGCGGACGACCCGCGATTTGCCGAGTACGTCGCGTCACTGGTCGGCGCCCCCATTCATACGGGAGATCAGTTCGAGGTGCTGCGCAACGGCAGCGAGGTCTTTCCGCCGATGCTCGATGCGATCCGCCGGGCGCATTCGCGTATCAGCATGGAGAGCTACATCTACGAAGACGGCGAGGTGGGCGATCAATTCACCGCGGCCCTGGTCGACGCCGCGTCGCGCGGCGTCGTCGTGCGAATCGTGCTGGACGCCTTTGGCGCGCAGCTTTCGACAGCGACGATGAAAAAGCTCAAAGACGCGGGCATCACGCTCGTCAAGTTCAACCCGATTCGCCCGTGGACGCTCGAAGAGACCAATTACCGCACGCATCGGAAAGTCCTGGTGGTGGACGGCGATGTGGCTTTCACCGGAGGCATCGGAATCGCGGACCACTGGATCGGAAACGCCGACGCCGAAGAGCACTGGCGCGACACGCAGTTGCAAGTGATGGGACCTGGCGTGCGTTCGCTCGAAGCATCCTTTTACGAGAACTGGCTCGAATCGGGCGGGCAGTCAGTACCCGCTCTGGATCCAGAGCGGCCGCCCCGTAACGCCGCGACACGGACGATGGTCGTTTGGAGCAATCCGACCGGCGGCGCGAGCAACGTCAAGCTCCTATATCTGCTCGCCATCGCCGGCTCTCGGCGCACCATCGATATTGAATCACCCTACTTCATACTCGATGAATCCACCGAATGGGCGCTGAACGCCGCGAGAGCGCGCGGCGTGCGCATTCGCATCCTGACCGACGGCGACATCACCGATGCCAAGCCGGTGAAGTTTGCGAGCCGTCAGGCATACGAACGGTTGCTCGAGAACGGCTTCGATATCTACGAATATGTGCCGACGATGATGCACGTGAAGGCGACGATGGTGGACGGCGTCTTCAGCATCGCGGGATCGGCAAACTTCGACAATCGATCGCTCGAACTGAACGACGAGCTCACGCTTGCTGTCGCGGATCCAGGGCTGGCCGGCGCCCTGACGCGTGATTTTGAAAACGACATCTCACGCGCGAAGCGCCTCAGTCTGGAAGAGTGGGCAAAACGCGGCGTGCTCGAAAAATCGCAGGAGTGGTTCTGGAGCTTCTTTGGAGAAATCTTTTGAGACGCGCCAACGAAGCCACAGAGACACAGAGAAACTTTTGTCCGAGTTGTATCTGCAACCGCACGATACCGCTCGCCAGACGATCGAAGCCACTAGAGGCAACCATCGAGGCAATTCACGGGAAGACCGCAATAACTTTTTCCCTGTGTCTCTGCGGCCTGTACGTGTCGGTGCCCGTACGGGAGACGCGTGCGCTACTCGCGCTCTGCACCAACCCACTTCCAGCCCGCGGCGTCGCGGCGGAAGTAGAACGTCGCCGGCTTCGCCCATGCTTTCTGCGTGGCGTGTTTCGCGGCGATAGTGACGCCGATGTACTCGTGCCCCTGCAGCAAAGCGGCGGGCGCCTGCGCCGCAAGGCCGTTGGCCGCCACCATGTCGCCCACGTTTGTCCTGGTGTTTGTGGCGTTATCGAAACTAAACCACTGCAGTGAATAACTCTCCGCGGGAGTGGCCGCTCCTGCGTCAACCGCGGCATTCGCAAACGACAGCGCCCCGCCAGCCGTGAGGGTTGGGTCGACGACCGGATTCACCTCGTTCAGCCACACGCGCAGCACTTTGTCGCGCCGCGCGATGATCGTGCGAGTCAGATAATCGGTCGACTTCGGATCTGTGTACCGAGCTTTTTCCACAATCGCTCGAATGTCCGCGTCTTTGAAGCGCGCCACGATCCGGGCCGCCCAGAAGGCGTCGTCCGGGCGCATGAGTCTGAACGCAGGATTCGGGTATTCGGGCTTCCACGCTTCCGGATCGAACGCGTCGGCTTCCAGTCGACCCACCGCAGGCGGTACGTCGGGATAGTCGATCAGCATCCAGGGCCGGATATATAAGCCCAGCGTCGCCAGGGTGAGCCAACCTGGCTTGTTCTCGAAGATGTACTCGTTGCCGGCGCGGTGGCGCTGCGCGTAGATCGTGCCGCTGCCGAGAATGGAGCCGAAGTCGAACATGTAGTGCTTCACCCAGGATCGCCCGTTCGTCGTCTCGACAAAATCGAGGCTGTTGATGCCGCGCGAGTCGTCGTGATTCAGCCACGCGCCGAAAACCCGCGCACCGCGCAGCTCGCGGCGGTGTTCGTGCGGGACGATGTCGTTCGGATCGTCGGGTCTGGTGCCGTAGTACCGGAAATTGCCGAGGGGTTTGCCGTCGGCAAAGCGGCTCGCCAGCACGCGGTACCGGCCATCCGCACGCCGCGCCGAACGCCGGAGCACGTCGTCGAGATCGCGGCGCGTGAATCTGCGCCGCCTTCCATTGAGCGGATCTCTAATCGTCGCGGTATCGGCGATGACGAGCCTATCGGCATCGAGATCCGCGAGATACACATCAACCGTGTAGTACCCAAACGCGTGGTAGAACGCCGTGCCGATGATCTCCGCGCCGCTTGCGAGCTCCGGGTTCGATGGAGGATCCACCTCGATCTGCCACGTGTGGCCTTCACGATCGGTCATGCGAAAGCCGGGCTGCGCCCCGCTGCTTTTTCCCGCTGACACGTTCCAGCCCGTGAGATCGATCCGATCGAAACGATCGGGACCGCGCACGATCTCCGCCGTCGACATCTCATGCCGGCCGATGCGATTGATGAACCAGCTCGAGTCAGGCACCTCGTCCAGCGTGTTGACGTTGAGCGCACGCGACGGCTGCGAGTCTCCCGGGTGCATGACCGTGTTCACCAGAAAGTCGTAGCCGTTGGTATCCTCCAACGGCAGCGCCGTCGACGCATCGAACGCCTTGTCATCCTCGACCCAGATCGGATCGTCCGGATAGAACCGAGGACCCGCAGTGAAGGCCACGGCGCCGCCGGCGGCAAGCGCCAGCACGGACACGGCGCAGAGAACGAGCCGCCTGCTCAAAACACACCACCCATGATCATGTGCAGCCGCTTGCCATCGCGGCTTCCAAATGCAGCGTCGAAGCGCATGATGACAGCGTTGTCCGTGTTGAAGTGAAACCCGAAGCCATAGGCGCGATCGAGCTGTTTGAGATTCAGATCGTCTCGATCCAGCGCCACTTTGCCGGTGTCGTAGAACAGCGCGCCCTCGAGACCCGACCAAATCTCCCATCGATATTCGCCTTGCAGCAGCAGCGAATGCGGGCCGCGGAAACGATAATTTCGGAATCCTCTGAGCGAATCTTTGCCGCCGAGGTAGGGCATGAAATAAAAGGGCACGCCACGGCCGACTTCCTGACAGGTCGTCCCGCAACCCGCAGAGTCGGTGGTCGACACCACGCCACGGAGCGCGATGACACGTCGTCCCGACAGAAAGCCGATGTACTGACGCAGGTCGACATCGGTGCGATTGAACGTCAACGTGCCTGTCGAGCGATCGTCGTAGTGACTGCGCTCGACGCGGTAATACCCGCCCTGGCGCGCGTTCTTTGGCTGGCGATAATCGAACTCGGCGAAGATCGATGACCGCAGGAAATCGGCGCGCTGAAACAACCCGGTGAGATTCGAAGCGCCGAATAACTGCTGCGTGGTGGGAATTCCGCTCGCGCGACCAATGCCAACCCGTGGCTGCAGATAATCGACGCCGCCGCCGACACTGAGCAGCGGGAAGATCCGGACGGCGGCGCGACCGCCGACGCGTGCCGTACGCAGGAGAAAACTGCTGTTGTCTTCGCGGCGAGCATCACGACCGAGACCGTAGAAATGCTCCGAGGGATATTCCCGAAGGCTGGCAACCGTTTCGGCGCTGATACGGCCGCGCGCGAGGTCGGGAAAAATGGTTCGAGCTTCGAGCGCCCAGTATTTGCGAAGACTCACGGCGCCGAATGTGTCGAGCGCTCCGTAGCGGTTGAAAATGGCGCGGTTGCGGTATCCGACACCCAGCGCGAAGCCGCTGCCCGTCGTGAGATTGCCGATCTTCGGGTGAAATCCGTCACGTGCCGTCAGGAAGAGGCCACGCTCCTCGATGGCGGTCAACGCCTGTTGAACCTTGTCGGGCTTATTCGGACGAAGAGCGGCAGCTTTGGCCTCCCGCTGTTTCCGAAGAGCCTCTTCGCGTGTCGTCGGCGATTCGGCCGTCTGGGCCTGAGCAACGACGGAACAAAGAGCAATCGAGACTACAAAAGGGAAGCAGGCGCGCATGAGCCCGGCGACATCATATCGCGCTCGCGAAAGCCCGTGGCAGTCTTGCCACGGGTCGTCTAAAGGAGGGTAAGTGTGTCAACCCGGCCGGCTTTGGCCGATTGCCAGTGGATCCTCAACTGCGCGCGCGCCTCGATGAACGGATTG
>WNGA01001055.1_pt1 | contig 45573 bp, 45 predicted proteins | sample 5400061 | NCBI WGS metagenome assembly WNGA01 (sample SAMN13153366, study PRJNA577476) | soil metagenome | isolation source: 100 cm soil or saprolite under grassland replicate 2 | place: USA:California | collected 2016-06-15 | reverse complement strand
GGGGCAGACTTTAGAACGTGGCAAAGGCCGAAACCAAGTCGCCGCGTCAATCAAAGAACAAAACTGCGATAGGCAAATCAACAAAATCTATCGCGATAAGATGGTGGCGTATTTGTCATCATTTTATGGAACGGAGGGCTCAGCTACAGCGTGAAGTATTTGTCTCAGGGAGACTGTATTGTCTGGGTAGTTCACATACTGGGCGTCCGATGACGACCTCCTTTACTCGCCACCCTTAGCCAGGCCGCTTCTCAGCGCTGATTCGGTCGCTCCGGCGCCCATCATTTTCAGCCGCTGCGGAATCGACTGGCTCAAACCCGACGCGCGCCTCTTGTCTAGGGGCGCGCGTCAGCATTTTAGGGGCCGGGTAATACGCGCAACTGAAAACTTCATCAACCGGCCTCGCAAGCAATCCCGCCGCTGCGACCTGACCGGGTGATTGATCATAATCCTGCTTCGGCTCCTCGCCGGAGCCGGCGCGAGGTTTCCGCAAAACCCCGCAGCGACCGCCGGTTCTCAGGATCGGCGGCTTTTTTTCGTTCGCGCATTTACACGCTGAAGCGTCTGGGCTACTCTCTCGCTGGCCACATACGCAGATCCGCTTGACGCTGTCGCAGTTCTTAGCGGCGCCGAATGACCACGCGATAGGTCAATACCCGTCTGAATTTTTTTCGATTATGGGGTTAGGGAGGAGATGCGTTCTCTCCGCAACCTCTATCCTTCGCCCATGCTCGACATGAAATCTGACAAGACATCGCAACGACGCATTTACCTTCACGCCTATGATTGTCTGAACAATCTCTGCGCTGAGATTCAGCGGGGCCATTATCCGACCAAAGCCGACCTGTCGCGGTTTGAGCGACGCCATTGAGGTGAAGTTTGTGCGCGGAGCGCTGCGCAATGCCGAATCTTTATGAATCGTGAAAGGCGCCGTGAGTGAAAAAATGCAGGCGCGTTGTCGAACTTCGATTCCCTCGAACGGTATATAGGGCGAGGCGAAAGCGTGGGGCGAAAAAAGATGTGGGCGGATGACGATGGCGGTAGCGATTGTTTTACTCTGTTTAAAAGCTCGAAATGTCGGCGCCAGTCCAGGCCTTATTGGACTGAGACATTAAAAGGCGCTCCCAGCCCCGATCCCGCTTTGATAGATTGCGACTGTTATGCCAAACGAGATAACAAAAGCCGTTCAGACCCGCGCGACCAGGTTGCTCGAACTGATCCGCGAGATTCAATCCAATCCCAGGCAAACGCCGGAACAACTCTGGCGCTCGCTCGGCGTCAGCCGCTCGCAATTCTTCGAGGATAGGAAAGCGCTGGCGCAGATCGGCTTCGTTTTCGATTATGACCGCCAGCGCGGGCGTTACGTGATCAAAAATGACATCTCCCTTCCCGTCGCTGACCTGACGGCGGTCGAAGCGTTGTCGCTGGTAATGGCCGTGCGCCAAATCTCAGCCGCGGGCGACCATACGCTGGCCTTCGACGCCGTCAGGGCCATCAAGAAGATCATCTCCAACTCCAACAAGCGCGTGCGCGCCCTGCTCGAATACGCGATGGACGACGACGTCCTCAAGAACAGATTCAAAGTGGACTCGCAAATTATCGAGGAGTTGTGGCACGCGCAGGAAAGATACACGCGATTGGAGATCGTCTACGACGACTTCTCGCAGCGACGCGAGCGGAAGATGGAGATCGATCCCTACGCTCTCTATTTCAAGGGGCGCGCGCTCTATCTGGACGCTTACGTGGCGGAAGAGCGGAAGGTGTTGATGCTGCGTGTGAGCCGCGTCAAATACCCATTGCGCCGCATAGGGAATTTCGCCGTGCGCCCGGATTATAACTTCCGCGAACGCCACCGCCACAGTTTCCGCGTGATGATGGGCGACAAACCACCGCAATTGGTGCGAATCCAGTTCGCCGCAAACGCGGCGCGCTACATTGACGAATCCTACCACCACGAGTCGCAGGAGAAATTGTGGTTCGCGGACGGCAGCCTGCGCTTGAGCCTGACCGTGAGCGATCCGCGCGAGGTGCTGTGGTACCTGGTCTTTCCGTGGGGCGGGGAGGCGGAGATTCTGGAGCCGCCGTGGTTGCGGGAAGAGGCATTGCGTACAGCTCGAAATATTCTGGCAAGATATCAGGCGAAGGAAGGCAAAACACAATGAGACAAGTGATACTCAAGGCGGTCTTTTCAAAGCTCGCGCCACGAGACGCAACCGACAGTTTCGTCAACGATCGCCGCCTCTCGCAACATCAGGCGCGGACGTATCAACTCCTCGGCGATCCTGACCTGGACGCGATCTTCAATCTGGCGCTGACCGGCGACGGGAAGAGCTTATCGGCGTATCTGCCTGCGCTGCGCGACAACCGCTGTACGACGGGGCTGTACCCGACCAATGAACTCAGTCGCGACCAGGAGAATCAAGTAGGCGGCTACGTTAAACAGCTTTCGCTCGCGCCGCGCCCGCAGCGCGTGTGCCGGTTGAGCGGCGAGCGACTGACCGAATTCCACTTTGGAGGACCGCGTTTGTCATGAGCAAAAAGACAACGGACCCAGATCGACAAAGCGCCATACGCGCGACTGGAAAGCCCATCAAGCCGCGACGCAAACAATCCCACCGCGGCGACCTGACAGAGCGATTGATCAAAATCCTGCTCCTGCTCGCCGAAGGCGGGCGCACGCAAAGCGAGTTGGCCCGGCTTTGCGGAGTGAACAACGTGACAATCCGGCGCAACATCGCCGAACTCATCCGCCATTACTTCATCGTGCCCGAACTTCACGGGCGCGAGATGGTTTACAAATTCGGCGATCATTACGATTTCCGCCCGCCCACGCTCACGCCGGGCGAGTTGGCCACGCTGCTGCTAGCTCAACAAACTATCGCGGCGGCTGGGATCACGGCCTTCGGCGCGCCCTTCGGGAAGTATGGCTACACGTTGCTCGAAAAAGTGCGCGCCGCATTGCCGAAAACTCTTCGTGAAAAACTCGGCACGCTGGCGACGATCTTCGGTTCCTCCGCCGTACCCGCCAAGGATTATTCTGGACACGCCGAAACCATAGACCGATTGACGAACGCCGCGATGTCATGCCGCCGCGTCAAACTATGCTACTACACGATGCACAGCGGCAAAACCGGCGACCGTTTGTTCGAGCCGTACTCGGTTTACTTCGATCCAGACGGCGCGACGTTGAAAGTAATCGGCTACGACCACCAGCGCAAAAACATCATTCCGCTCTCGATAGACCATATCCTCTCGCTCAGCGAGACCGGAGAGACCTTCACCCGTCCGCCCGATTACACGCTCTCAGACTTCCTCACCGAAAACTGCTTCAACGGAATTCACGGCGAACCGATGACCGTGCGCCTGCGAGCCTTCGGAGTGACGGCCCGAGTCTTCGCCGAACGCACCTTCCACCCTTCGCAAAGGGAAATCGAGAAGGCTACGGACAAGGCCGGGAACGTGGAGACGATCATCGTCGAGATGCGCGTAGCGCGAGGGCGTGGGCTGGAGAGATTTATTACGAGTTGGCTGCCGGAGGTGGAAGTGCTGGAACCAGTGGAATTGAGGCGGAAGATTTCCGCGATTCTCGGCCAATCGCTACGGCAATACGGCGAGCCGGAATAATTTTTTTGCGATGGCCGGGACGACAGACCGTGCATGTTCGGGGTAAGCATTAAGCTGACACGCGCAACGTACAATTCGATTGGGGGGAGAACCAATGAGCCGATTTTGGGCGCATACTGAAAACAGCAAAGGAAAACCGCATTTGCTGCGCGAGCATCTACACAGCGTCGGCCAACTTGCCAGCCAGTTCGCGGCGCATATGAATCCGCAACTGTGCGAGGCTGCGCACTGGGCCGGATTGCTGCACGATCTTGGCAAGTATCGTGACGAGTTTCAGCAGTATCTGCGCGATGAGCGCGAGAGCAGCGCCGAAACACATCACGCCGTTTATGGCGCGGCGCTGGCTTTCCAGCGTGAGTGGCTCGCCCCGGCCTTTACCATCGCCGGTCATCACGCTGGCCTGCACGACTGCGATGCCTTGCAACAGCTTGTTGAAGACCCAAAGTACCGCGCTGGGGAGCGCCTGCCGCAAATCATTGAGCGTTTTCAAGCCGAGCTTGGCGCGGCGCCTGAAAAGATTGCCGAACCGGCTTTCGTGGTGAATAACCCTTGGCGAGCTGAGTTTTACATCCGGATGCTCTTCTCGTCGCTTGTGGACGCAGATTTTCTCGATACTGAACTGCACCACAAACTCACGCCGCGTACGTCGCCGGAATTTCGCCCCGCCGAATTACTGCAACTTTTGGTCGCAGAAAAAGAGTCAAAATCGCGCGCTGGTGAACTCAATGCGCTCCGCAATCGCATTTTCCAGCAATGTCTCAACGCCGCAGCTTTACCACCAGGATTCTATTCATTGACTGTGCCAACCGGTGGCGGCAAAACAATTTCGGCAATGGCCTTCGCGCTTGAGCACGCTGCGCGTCACGATCTGCGACGCGTGATCGTCGTAATACCTTATCTCTCCATCATCGAGCAGAACGCCGCGCAGTACCGACGCATCCTCGACCCGGAAAATAGGGGCATCGTAATCGAACATCATTCCGCCGTCGCCGCTCCTGAAGATAAGGATGAATCACGCCCGCGAGCGCCCTTTGAGAAGCATGCGTCGGAATATGCAGCCGAGAACTGGGACGCGCCAATCATCATCACGACCTCGGTGCAGTTCATCGAATCGCTCTTCGCCAGTCGCACGTCGCGCTGCCGGAAATTGCATAACATCGCCCGTTCAGTCGTGATCTTTGACGAGGTGCAGACGCTTCCAAGCCATCTGCTCAATCCGCTGCTAAACGTTTTGCGGGAACTGCGTGAAAACTACGGTGTGAGTTTCGTCTTCTCGACTGCCACACAACCGGCTTTCCGCCATCGTCCGGCATCGCTCAGCGAAGGCTTCCGGCCCGACGAAGTGCGCGAAATTACCACCGACACTGCCGGCGCCTTCAACCAGTTGCGCCGCGTGAAGTTTACGCTGCCGCAAGCGACCGAGACGATGGGTTGGAGCGCCGTGGCTGAACAAATGTCGGAAAGGCGTCAGGCGCTCTGTGTCGTCAACGTGCGTCGCCACGCATTCGAGTTGTTGGAAGAGTTGAAGAAGGTATTGCGGGAGGATGAACACACGGCGCTCTTCCACCTTTCGTCCGCAATGTGCGCCGAGCACCGGCTTGATGTTCTTGGCGTAGACCGTGAGCCGCCGCCCGGCACGATTCGCTCTCGGCTGCGCCACGGTGAGCCGTGTCTGCTGGTCTCGACACAACTCATTGAGGCTGGCGTAGACGTTGATTTCCCGGCCGTCTGGCGGGCGCTCGCCCCACTCGATTCCATAGTCCAAGCTGCCGGACGCTGCAATCGCGAGGGCAATCTCCGCAATGAAGCGGGTACCGCCGCGCTTGGCGAAGTTGTCATCTTCAGACCTGAAGAACATCGCTTGCCTCCTGGCGTCTACCGCACAGCGACCGACATCACAACGACGCTGCTGGCGAGCGTCGAAGCTGAGGCGCTGGCGACCGACCATGCGCTCTTTGCGACATACTTCGATCGGCTTTACCAGCTCGTGCCAACCGACATTGACATTCAAAGCGAGCGCGAGAAGCTACATTTCCGCAAAGTGGCAGCGGCGGCGCGCGTCATCAAAGACGATACGCGCTCGGTCATTGTGCCTTATCGCAAAGGCCGCGAGTTGATTGACAGGATTCGCACACGGCCTCTGGTTAAAGGCCTTCCGCGTTTCGACCGCAATGACCTCAGAAAATTGCAGCGCTTTATGGTCAACCTGCAACGGCGCGATTTCGACCGGTTGCTGGCCCTCCGGCAAATCACGCAATTGCTGCCGAATCTCGAACTCTACGTACTGGCCGAAGGCCTGTACCACGAAACCTTCGGTCTATTGATTGAACAACGTCCGACGGAGGACTTTCTGTTATGAACAAAAACCTGGTCTCAATTCGCGTCTGGGGCGATTTCGCCTGCTTCACGCGGCCTGAAATGAAAGTCGAGCGCGTGAGCTACCCGGTGATGACGCCCTCAGCCGCGCGTGGTGTTCTGGAGGCGATCTTCTGGGAGCCGGAGATGTATTACCTGATTGATTCAATCCGCATCGTCAAGCGCGGGAGATGGATATCGTTTCGCCGTAACGAAGTTACTAGGGTCATCAAACTTGATAGGGTCAGGACCTGGATGCGTTCTCCGCAGGAAGTAAAGGTTATTCAAGCTGATGATCCTGGCAGCGATGAACCTCCTAAGCGCGAATCCACTCGCGCGCAACGCAACATGCTTGCGCTTGCGGACGTGGAATACATCATCACTGCCGAAGTTCGTCTGACCAAACTCGGCGAGTCTGCACCCGAAGAGGTATCGAAGTATCTACATGAAATCGAACGACGTGCACGCATCGGCAAGTGTTTTCACCGTCCCGCGCTTGGCGTGCGCGAGTTCGCTGCGGATTTCGAGTGGGAAGATGATGCGCAAGCGGCGTTGGAACGCCGCGCCGGGGAATCAAATAAAGACTGGCGGCGCATTTGGGCTGAAGAAGATTTGGGATTGATGCTCTATGACGTTTTCGATCACAACCAACGTTCCCACGGTTTCCGGGTGCTGGGAAAAGATGAGCGTATGGCTACGCCTGAGCGGGAAGGCGTTCCAGTCAAGCCCGAAGCCGTGTTCTTCCATGCCCGCGTCGCAAACTCTCGCCTTGACTGTCATCCACAGCAAGTGCGTTTTGTGCAGACAAAAGTATTGGAGGTGTGAAAGATGCTGCTTACACTACTTCGCGACTTCGCCGTCTCAAGAGACTTACTAAAGAATCCTGCGTTCGTGAAAAAGCCTGTTCGCTGGATTATTCAACTCGACTCCAATGGAAGGCTAATTGGACTCGGACCCATTGAGACATATGGTGGCGAAAAGAAAAAGGCTCAAGAATTTTGGATTCCAAAAACTACAAGGCCAACCGGCGGCGGACAGGTATCCGACTTTCTAGTTGACGACATTGGAGCTTTATTCAATCTGAACCCCAAACCTCAGACTGAACTCAATCAGCGGTCAATCAATAATCTCCGAGCCAAGCACGAAGACTTCTGGCGTCAGATTCGAGAGGCTAGCCTTGCTACGGGTAACCCTCTATTAGCCGCGCTGCTCAGGTTTTATGACGACTTGCGAGGAGATCCGCCTTCCTTTCTGCGACTCGATACTAGTTCGGCAAAGTGGATGATCCGCAAGGCTGACGGGGAGGAAGTCAAACTTGGCGCTGATCTACTGACTTTTGAGGTTGAAGGAAACATCCTGATCAATGATGAAGACGTTGTCCGTCCTTACTGGCAGCGAGCGCATGCGCAAGAGATGGCGCAATCTGAAGGCGCTGCCCAAAGGGGAGTATGTCTGGTGACCGGACAAGAGAACGTTCCCATTGCCCGGACTCACACTCCGATGGTGACGGGATTGCCTTCACCAGCAAGGCCAACAGGCGCCGGCCTAGTTGGGTATGATGATGACGCTTTCTGTTCTTACGGCTTTAAGCAAAGCCTCAACGCGCCGGTTTCCATTCAAGCATCGAAGGAATACCTAGCCGCGTTACAACACCTGAGTAAGCAAGATGACCATTGGATGACAGTAGGCCCGGTCTGGCTTTGCTTTTGGACCGCGCAAACAGAGGAAGCGTCAAGCTATTTTGCGCGTCTACTGAAGCGGCCAGACTCGAAAACAGTGAAGGAGTTCATGAGTTCCCCTTGGAAAGGTCTTGAGCGATTGATAAACAAACCGGAGCAGTTCATCGCAGTCACACTTTCGGCGGCAGGCCCCCGGATTGTTGTGAAGAACTGGCTCCAAATCCCTCTTCAGGAAGCAGTAAAAAATTTCCAGCTTTGGTTTCGCGATTTGGAGATCGAATCCTACAGCAAGAGAGAAACAGAAAACGAACGCTCCCCTCTGTCACTTGACCGACTCGCCTGCACAATAATCAGACGAAAGAGCGATGGAAGATTTGACCGGGACAAACTCGCTCCGGATTTGGTCGCCTCCCTTTACCGCTCCGCATTGGAAGGAGCGCCGCCTCCTCTCCCCCTTCTCAGGCAAATCCTCGAACGACTCAAATCGAATTTGATTACGGATGGCGAGAACGCTTTGTATGATCAAAGCCGCTTTGCGCTTTTGAAACTAACTCTCAACCGCCAACTGCGAATGGAAGGAAAACCTGAAATGAAACCAAAAGTCTTTGAAACGACCGACCGCGCTTACAACTGTGGACGCTTACTGGCCGTCTTCGACTCGCTACAACGATCCGCTCACGGCAAAGATTTTAGTGGGGCGACCATTGCCGAACGCTATTTCGGCTCGGCCTCAACTACTCCGAACATGGCTTTTTCACTCCTCTGGCGTCTGCATCAATACCATTTGAAGAAGCTTCGCCAGCAGGGGGAGAAAGGCCAGCGCGCCGCTGCCAGGATCAAAGATACGATCACTCAAATCGCCGGTCTATTTGAGCAAAAGGCTCCAGGCGAACCACCAAAGTTCCCGAACTACTTTGAGCCGGTTGAGCAAGGGAAATTTGCTCTTGGCTTCTACCAGCAAATGGCGGTGCGCAAGGCCGCTATCGAAGAGTACATGAAGAAGAAACAGGCCGGTGATCTGAAGCCTGGAGAAATTGATGACGAACTAGAGCTTACCGACAACGAGCAGTAATCACACCAAGCAAAGGAGATGAAAATGAACCAAAATGCATTGACCAACCGCCACGATTTTCTACTGTTGTTTGATGTCACCAACGGTAATCCAAACGGCGACCCTGACGTTGGCAACGTGCCGCGCCACGACCCGAACACATACAAGGGGATCGTTTCCGACGTATGCTTGAAGCGCAAGGTTAGAAATTACGTCTTCCACTTTCCTCCGGCTAGCCAGAATGGTGAGGAATACGGCGTGTTCATTCAACAAGGCGGCGTCCTCAATGATTTGATAAATGAGGCTGAGCCGCATGCCTCTGCAAATCATGACGCGGCGCGTAGTCGCGATCTTTGGGAGTTGGAAGCGCTCAGTTGGCTCTGCAACAAATATTTCGATCTGCGCGCCTTTGGCGCAGTCCTTGCCACTAAAAATAAGGTGTTCAAGGGCTCAAGCTATGGGCAGGTGCGTGGGCCGGTGCAATTTACCTTCGCCCAGTCATATGACCCCATCAGGCCATTGGAGATTTCGATTACTCGTTGCGCCGCGACTAACGCTGAAGAGAAGAAGTCTATAGAGGAAGCAGAAGCCGTCAGCCCTGGTAGCGGACGTAACCGCACGATGGGTAATAAGCATATCGTTCCTTACGCGCTCTACGCCGCAAAAGGCTACGTCTCACCTGCCTTTGCTGAGCGTACCAACTTCACCCAGAGCGACCTTGATCTGCTCTTTAAAGCATTGCTGCATATGTTCGAACACGATCGTTCGGCGGCGCGCGGCGAGATGGTCGTGCGCGGACTGTACGACTTCGAGCACGTCGGCACGCAAGGGCCGGAGAATGCCGATCAAAATAAGCGCGAGGCGCGTCTCGGCTGCGCGCACGCGCACAAACTCTTCGAGGGCGTCAAGGTCAGATTGAAAGAGGGCCGCGAGTTCCCGCAATCATTCGACGATTACGAAGTGATCTGCGAATGGACTGAAGAGAATCTGCCAAATGGCGTGAAGATGCACAAACGCCATGAAGGATAAGACCATGCCAGAAATTCCCGACCTGTTAGTTTCGCTACACGCTGTCGAGCAGTTCCGGCAACGCATTGCCCCGATGAGTGAGGCGCGGGCGCGCTTCTTCATCCGCGAAGGCATCCGGCGCTCGATGAATATCAAGTTGTTGCCTGATGGGAACACGCTGCGTATTCGCACGCGCAGACCATTTCCTTTTGAGTTCCGCGCTTTCATTGTCTTTGATGAAGAACGCCAGCGGCCTGTTGTCGCAACGGTCGTGCGCGGCGACGGCTCAGTCAGGCGCAAACATAGTCGCCGCGCTCAACAGATCAACAAGCCGCCTGATGACCAATGCGGCGAACGCGAGAAATTATAGCAAGGAGGTTTTATGGATTATCTGTTTTCCCTCTCGCTTGGCCCGGCGCAGGAATTCATCGCCGCCGCCCGCCGCACCCGAGATTTATGGTTCAGCTCCTGGCTGCTGAGCGAGCTTTCCAAAGCCGCGGCCAAGGAGATCGGCAAAGAACGGCTGATATTTCCCTCTGTCTCTGATGACCGCGAGTTGGAGCCTGGCAGCGAATTCAATGTCGCCAACAAAATTCTGGCGAAAGTCGACGACGATCCGCAGCGACTGGGTGAAGGCGTAAAGGCCGCGGTCCGCAACCGCCTGAACGAAATCAGAGAAGAGGCGTTCAGGGATTTGCCCGCCGGCTCTTGCAACCTCGACAAGGCTAAGGCCCAGATCGACGACCTGCCGGAAATTTACTGGGCGGCTGTCCCGCTCGATGGCGATTACGCGCAAGCCCGCCGGCTGATTGAAACCCTGCTCGCCGCGCGCAAACGGACACGCGATTTCGGGCCAACGGACAAATGGCGCGGGAACGAGTGGAAGTCTGCGCTCGACGGGTTGCGCGAATCAGTCATACTCAAAACAGCCGCTTTGGAAAAGCGCGGTGTGAAAAAGACCGAGACCTTGTGCGGCGTCGGTTTGCTGAAGCGGCTTGGCAAACGTGACGTGCGATTCTGGAGCGCTCCGCATATCGCCGCGCTGCCTTTGATCATTTCGCTCAGTCAGAATCATAGGGCAGCGGTCGAAAAGTACAGCGAAGCTCTGAATGGTCTTGACATCAATGAAGACGCGTTTCATCCGCTAGACAATTCTCCCAGTCAGGTCTTCCCTTACGACGGGCACATTCTGTTCGAGGAGCAACTCAAGGAGTTCTTTGATGAGAGCCAGAAAGACAAACTGCGGCAGGCGAAAGTCGCGCTCAAACAACTGCTGCGGGAAATCGCCGATGGCAAGTCCCCTTCGCCTTATTATGCGATCCTGCATGCCGATGGCGATCGGATGGGCGAAGTGATTGACGCGCAGGATACTGAAGAAGAGCACAAAGAACTCTCCCGCGCGCTCAGCCAGTTCGCCGGAGAGGCGCGAAAGATCGTGAGCGAGCATCACGGCTCAATGATCTACGCGGGCGGCGATGACGCGCTGGCGCTGGTTCCGCTGAGCACGGTCATCCAATGCGCTCGCCAGCTCGCCGATGCCTTCAGAGACAAACTCCGTGATTTCAAAAACACGAAAGGAGAGTCCCCGACGCTCTCTATCGGCGTTGGCGTTTCGCACCAGATGGAGCCGCTCGAAGACGCCCTCAATCTGGCTCGCGCAGCCGAAGAAGAAGCCAAGCGATATGACGGCAAAAATGCGCTCTGCATCAAGGTCAGCAAACGGAGCGGAACCGTTACGACCGTAGTCGACCATTGGGGCGCGTTGGATGAGCGGTTGAAGCTCTTCACGTCGTTTCACCAGAACGACGAAGTTCCCGACGGCGCCGCCTACGAATTACGCCGGCTCGCCGATGATTTCAAGGATTTCCCTCGGGAACACAAAGCCGAAGCGTACAAGAAGGAGGCCACGCGCATCCTCAGCCGCAAGCGCTCAAAGCGCAGCGCCGAAGAGATCAAGAACGATGTTCAACAGAAACTGCTCACTCGTGTTTCCGACGATCCGGAGGAGGCGTCAAGGGCCTTTAGCGCGCTCGCCGACGAACTAATCGTCGCGCGGCTTTTCGTCAATAGATTCGAGCGGAAAGGAGAGACAAAATGAAAACGTGGATTATCGAACCACGCGATCCGTTGATTGCCCGCGATGGGCGCCCGTTCACGGCTGATCCGGGCGCGCGCGCAAAATCCATGCCGTTCCCATTTCCTTCTACGACGACAGGAACCATGCGGACGCGCTATGGATACGGCAAACCGGATTTCACGGGCTTTGATGAAAAGCTGATCGAAGAGGTCAGAAAGATTCAGGCGCAGGGGCCGCTGCTCGTCGAACTCGACAGTAAGGGAGAGATTGAGGATTGGCTGCTGCACGCGCCCGCGGATGCCGTGTTGTTTGAAGCAGGCGCAAAACAGGCTCACATCAAACAACTCGTTGCTCCGCCATTGTCCGAAGGAATGTACACCGATTTGCCGGATGATCTGCGACCGGTGTGCTTTGCTTCTGACGACGCAATCAACAAAAGGAAACCTCAAAAAGATGCGCCGCAGTTCTGGAAGCGGGAGAAGTTTTTCGACTGGCTCAGAAATCCGCGCGATCAGCAATCAGTCGAACTCGATCAACTCGGTCACAGCGGCCCGGTCGCGGAATCCCGCGTTCACGTGAGGATTGACCCTGACACGCAGTCAACGGAAGAAGGCTTTCTCTATCAAACCAGCGGACTGGAGTTCACGCGCCGGATAAACGGCAAGACATTGCGGCTGGCGCTGGCTGTGCGGACTTCGGTTGACGCGCTGGCGGGGCAGGCGCCGCTCGGCGGAGAGCAGCGCCTGTGTCATTGGCGCACAAGCGACAAACATTTGCCTCTTACCTGCCCTAATGAAATTCGTCAGGCGATCAAAGACAACAAAGCCTGTCGCGTCGCGCTGCTGACGCCCGCGCATTTCCGGGCAGGCTCTCGTCCCGACTGGCTGCTGCAAGCGCGACACGGCGTCACGCCCGGGCTGTTCGCCGCCGCCGTCAGACGCCCGCAAGTTGTTTCGGGCTGGGATTACGAAATCAGGAAACCAAAACCGACGCGCCGGCTGGCGCCCGCAGGCTCCGTCTTTTTCCTGAAGCTCGATGGCGATGAACAAAAGATCGATCAGTGGATTGACGCCGTCTGGATGAACTGCGTCAGCGATGACGATGAAAACGGCAATCCTGACCAGACTCGATTGGATGGCTTCGGACTGGCCGCGCTCGGCGTATGGTCGGGCGAAGGCAAGGAAATGGAGGTGAACTAATGAGACCGATTCCTCTTTTCAAGGATGATTACAAAGTCCCTGATAAAGCTCCTGCGCGCGCGGGCTACATCACTCAGGAGCGAGAATACGAATTGATTACTCCGTTGTTCGGCGGCGGCGTCGAACCAGGCATGGCTGACCCGGTGACGACGATTCGCGCGACGGAAATTCGCGGCCATCTGCGCTTCTGGTGGCGCGCCACGCGTGGCGGCCAGTTCGATGGTGATTTGCAGGAGATGAAGAAGGCGGAAGATCGGCTATGGGGCGCAGCGAGTTCAGGCAATGACACGCTTCCATCGCAGGTCAACATTCAGGTTGTCCCGACAAATCGCGGGCGGAAGTTCATCGCAAGAAACAATAGGGGAGAGGAAGTTGGCGTTTTCGATATCAATTCTCCGTTCGGCTACGTGGCGTTCCCTCTGCGTGACCGGAGACAACATGTGATTGAAGGAGTCAAATTCAAGCTGAACATTCGCTACCCCTCAGCGTCGAGAACTGACATTGAGGCGGCGCTGTGGGCGTGGGAAACCTTCGGCGGGATTGGAGGACGAACCAGAAGGGGATTCGGGGCGATCAAGCTCCTTTCCATTGATGGGAGATTGCAACCATTGCCTAACGCCAATGCAAAACAGGTTCATCAACTGATCACGCAAAAATTCGCCACGCATCTGGCCGCTGGAAAGCTTCCTCCTGATCTGCCCTGTATTTCCAAAGACAGCAGAGACCTGGTTGTCACGGAACTGCACGGAATCGCCATTGACGCCTGGAAGTATCTGATCAAGCGGCTCAGAGAGTTCAGGCAAAAGCGGAATCAGGGGAACCAACAAAACCGGCCAGGCAGAAGTCAGTGGCCTGAACCTGACGCCATTAGACGTATTACCAGACGCGCATCGGCGCGCCACAGGCAGCCATTGTCTCGACTCGATGTTTTTCCTCGCGCGGAATTTGGCCTGCCGATAGTTTTCAAGTTCAAGGATGACAATCAGGGCGATCCCAACGTGATCACGCTGGAAGGGGCTGAGGATGGCGCAAAGCGGCTGGCAAGCCCGTTGATTCTGCGTCCGCTGGCTTGCGCCAACAATCAGGCTGTCGGCCTGGCCATGATTCTGGATACGCGATGCGCGCCGCCCGGCGGGTTGATGCTCAATGGCGCGCCTGGCAATCCGATTGTGACCTCAGACCTGACCGAATTATCTGACGACGAACTTGACAGCATCGCGCCGCTAAATGGAAGCGATGATGTGTTGGCGGCTTTTTTAGATACGCTTTGAAGGAGAATAAACCGATGACTACCAAACTGACATTTATTCACGCGCTTTCACCGTTGCACGCCGGAACCGGACAGGGCATCGGCGTGATTGATCTGCCCATTGCCCGCGAAAAGGCGACGAACATTCCATTCCTGCCTGGTTCATCACTCAAGGGCGCATTGCGCGATTTGTGCGAGGACGAGGCTACACGAAAAAGAGTCTTCGGGCCGGAAACCACGAATGCCGAAGCGCACTCAGGCTCGGCGGTTTTTTCCGATCATCGATTGCTGTTGCTGCCGACGCGATCCTTGCGCGGCACGTTTGCGTGGGCGACTTCGCCTTACGCGCTGCAACGCTTCAGGCGCGATGTTGAAGGCGCAGGCCTGGATGTTTCCGCTTTGCCGGATATGGCGGTTGCGAAGGACGACGAATGCCTGATTGCTTCGCAAGGCTCGCTGCTCACGAATCAGGATGGCGGCATTTATCTCGAAGACTTCGACTTGAAGGGCAACCTGGATGAGAAAGTTGATAAGTGGGCGAGTTTTATTGGTGAAAAAGTCTTTGAGAAGGATGAGAACTGGCGCAAAGCGCTCACGGCGCGGCTCTGCGTTCTCAACGACAACGTATTCAACTTTTTGCTCGAACACGGCACGGAAATCACGGCGCGCATCAGACTGAAAGAAGATACGAAAACCGCAGCCATCGGCGCGCTGTGGTATGAGGAGGCGCTGCCACCGGAAACAATTCTTTCCGGCCTGCTCGTCGCCGTGAAAGGCAAGGCCACGCCAGAGGAAGTCTTCGCAACAGTCGACGGAATTCTAAAGCAACACCCAGCGATTCAGCTTGGCGGCAAGGCGACAGTCGGTCGTGGGCTGTGCCGCATTCCTCCGCTCAGCGACTGGAAAGGAGCGACAAAATGAGCGAGCCATTGATAACACGCGACCAGCGATATGCGGCCATCATCTATGGCCAGGTAAATGAAGTCCTGAACCGTGACAAACGCGAACAGGAAGATTACGGCAGACTGGCGAATCACCTGCCCGTGCTGGTGAAAAAAGCCGGGCTGGCGCAGGCGCTGAGTTTTGCCGAAGCCAAGAGCGAGGCAGGCGACAAACAACTGCTGGATGATTTGCAGGTGACCATCAACGAAATCAGCGGGTGGCAGATTGACCTGATGGACCGCAGTCGCAAGGCTGAGCTTTCTGAATACCTCTGGCTGACGCAGCAGGTGATGACCGCGCTGCACTGGTATAAGCGATTTGCTCAGTCCGTGCTGAACGTCAAACAGGGCGATGAAGGGAGGGACAGATGAGAAGAGAAAGATTGGGCGACCTGACGCCGGAAGCCAATACCAACGCAGGTCTGTGGCTGGACAAGTATCTGTCGGACAAAAAGGACCCAAAGCCGTTATTGGTGAAAGAAATCGCAGACACGATCAAGACTTCCGATTTGTACCCCGACTTCTTCAATCACTGGAAGGCCGCTTTGACCAATGATGAGCGGACAAAGCTGGCCGAAGCGAAAGTTGAAGGGCGATTAGCCATCGGCCTGGGCGATGACGGCGTTTTGGAAACCTCGATCACATTGCATCACACGTATGGCGTTCCATACCTGCGCGGCAGCGCGCTCAAGGGGCTGGCGGCTGCGTTTGCGCGCAATCGGATTGGCGGAATGTGGGCGAAGAATTCTCCTGCCTACAAGGCCGTCTTCGGCGAAACGGACGATGCGGGTTACGTCACCTTTCATGACGCGCTCTATGTGCCGGGGTCAGGACACAACCGACAGGCTCTGTACGCCGACATTATGACTGTCCATCACAAGGATTATTACGGAAGCGGAAACAAACCGCCTGCCGACTGGGACGAGCCGACTCCCGTGCCGTTTCTCTCTGCGACCGGCGAATACTTGATCGCCTTGTCTGCGCCGGAAAATTGCGAAGAGTGGCTGAAGGCGGCCTTTGGCATTCTCAAGCTCGCGCTGGCCGAGGAAGGCATTGGCGCGAAAACATCAAGTGGCTATGGGCGAATGAAGCTGGAGGTGAACAAATGAGCGATAAGCTGAAGCTGCTGACATTTGTGGGCCTGAACGACTATAAAAAGGTGGAGTATGCATACAAGGGAACGACATTTAAGACGGAGCTTTTTGCGGAAGCTTTGTTCCGTTGGCATGCCCCGACAAGAATCATTGCGTTCCTCACTCCCAAAGCAAAAGAGAGCGGGAACTGGAACAAATTGCAAGAACGGATTCCCGGCATCGCGGGTGTTGATATCCCAGATGGAAATAGCGAATCGGAACTCTGGCGGATTTTCTCGACGATGACAGAAAACCTCGATGAACAGGACGAAGTCATTTTTGACATCACTCATGGGCTTCGCTCAATTCCCATGCTGGCTTTGCTTGCGACTTCATTTCTACGCACGGCGAAGAATGTAAAGTTGAAGGCCATTTTGTATGGGGCGCACGATGCGCAGTATGAGGGGCGCGTTCCGGTATTTGACCTGACGCCGTTTGTATCCTTGCTCGATTGGATCACAGCAACGAATCAATTCATCAGGAATGGTGAAAGCAACGAACTGGCCGGGCTGTTGAAAACTTATCCTAACGCCAGTGTGCAACGATTGACTGAGAGCATCGAAAAAATCTCTGACGGACTCCGTCTCCTGCGTCCGCTGGACGTGATGAAGCGAGCAGCGGAGTTACCACAGCTTTTCGCGGATGCAAATACAGTTATTTCGCGCAACATCCCGCCTTTCGGTCTGCTGGCGCAAAACGTGGAGCAAAGTTACAGCATTTTTGGAGTCAGTAACCCCGATCCTCAGCAGGATGCAAAAGATATTCTTGCGCGGCAGTTGAGAATAATCGAGTGGTACCTCGGGAAGGGGCAGATTGTGCAGTGCCTCTCTCTGGCGCGCGAATGGGTTCCTTCGCTGCTCTGCCTGCACTTCAATCTTGATCCGACGGACAAAGCCTATCGTGATGATATGGAAGTCTTGCTGATTGGAGGGAAACGAAAGGACAGGGCTGGAAACATTGTCGCCGAATCACCTCGGCTGTCTCAATGGTCGGCTGTCCCTGGAGGAAAAAGGCTGCAAATTCTCTGGAACAATGAGCCTTTCAATCTTGCCGGCCTCCGCAATGATGTTCTTCATTCAGGGTTCAGGAGAAATCCCAAAGACACAGACGAGATCAAGAGGCTAACCGAAAAAATTGTGACAGAACTGAAGGAAATTGCGGCGCTCTGGAATCTATAACGAAGAACGGACAATGGTCACACTTCTCAATACATCAATCCTGACCGCCTTCGGCGCGTATCGCTACGAACCGCTTGCGCTTGAGGAGGCGAGGCGTTTGGTTGCTGACGGTTTTGTCTCGGCCATCGGGCACGAAAGCACGGCGTGGATGCTGAGTGACCTGTTGGGCGTGGCGGTGGCGGTCAGGCGCGATGATTATCAGCAACAGGTCGGTGAGCAGGCCATTGTCTTCAAGCTCAAACGTCGTCCGCCCGAAGGCGCGATTCTCACTGCGGAAGAGATTCAATCTATCGGCTATGAATTCGGGCTGCTGACCCGGACGGAGTGATAAACGAATCGAACGATAAACAGGAGGCCGAAAATCATGAGCGATGAGCAAGGCGATCTTGAACTGGTAACGATCTCGGCGCTCAACCAGTACGTCTTTTGCCCGCGCCGATGCGCATTGATGCACGTCGAGGGCATCTGGCGCGACAACGAGCACACCGTCATCGGCTCGCTGTTGCACGATCACGCCGACGAGCCGGGGTATGAGGCCGACGACGGCGTGACGCTGTTGCGCGCGCTGCCGCTCTATTCGGAACGGTACGGGCTGACGGGCAAGGCAGACATCGTCGAATTGCGTGACGGCGAGCCGGTTCCGGTCGAATACAAGAAGGGCAAGCGGCGCAGCTTCGAGAACGACGACATTCAGCTTTGCGCGCAGGCGTTGTGCCTGGAGGAGATGTTCGCTTGCGAAGTGTCGCGCGGCTTCATTTACCACGCGGCCAGCAGGCGACGGCGCGAAGTGATCCTCGATTGGCGGCTGCGCGAGGAGACCGCCGCGACCATCAAGGCCGTGCGCGAGATGTTGGCGGCGGGCCGCGTGCCCGCGGCTGAGTTGAAGCCCCGGTGTGACGGATGCTCGCTGCGCGGCGTCTGTATGCCGGAGCTGACGGGCGTCGCGGCCTCGCCGGAGTTGCTGGAGTATCAGCGCGAGTTGCTGAATGAAACGCGATAGCGAGAGGAGAAATCGAGTATGGAGATCAAACAGAACACGCTCTATCTGACAGTCGAAGGCGGGTACGTCTCGCGCGATCATCTGAACCTGAAGGTCGAGGTTGAGAGAGAGGTGAAACTGAACGTGCCGATCCATCACCTGGAATCGGTCTGCATATTTGGGCGATGCAGTTTCAGTCCGCAGGCGCTGCAGCTTTGTTGGGAGCGCGGCGTGGCGGTCAATTACTTCAGCGAGACTGGTTTCCTGATGGGCAGGTGGGAAGGCGTGCCGAATTCGAGCGTCGTGTTGCGCCGGGCGCAATACCGCGCGGCGGACAGTCTTCCGGCGGCGGCCTCGATCGCGCGCCAATGCGTGGCGGGCAAGCTGCAGAATTCGCGGCAGAGTCTGATGCGTTCGGCGCGAGAGACCGGCGACGAATCGGAACGGGAGCGATTGCAGCGATGCGCCGAAGAGATTTCGACGTTGCTGCGGAGGTTGGAGCATCCGTTGTCGGAGAACGGCGATGAAACCGAGCTTGATCGCATTCGCGGCTACGAAGGCCAGGCGGCCAACCTCTATTTAAGCGTCTTCGATCTGCATTTACGGCAGCAGCGCGCCGATTTCGCATTCACCAAACGCACGCGCCGGCCTCCGCTCGACCCGATCAATTGCCTGTTGTCGTTCATCTACGCGTTAGTGCGCAACGATTGCATAGCGGCGTTGACGGCGACGGGTCTTGATCCGTTCGTGGGCTACCTGCATGCCGAGCGGCCCAACCGCCCTGCGCTGGCGTTGGATATGATGGAAGAGTTCCGACCGTGGCTGGCCGACCGTTTGGCGATCACATTGATCAACCGCAAACAGATCGCGCCCGATGATTTCATTCAACGCGAAGGCGGCGCGGTCGAGTTCACCAAAGCGGGGCGTAAGGCCGTGATCACGGCCTACCAGGCGCGCAAACAGGAGACGGTCACGCATCCGCTGCTCAATCAGGAATTCCGCATCGGGCAACTGATGCTGGCGCAGGCGCGAATACTGGCGCGGCATCTGCGCGGGGACATCCCGCATTACCTGCCCGCCGTCTTCCGGTGATGACCGCTTTCGGAGCCCCGAGACATGCTGGTTCTGATCACGTATGACGTAGCGACGGCAGACAAGGCCGGCGCCAGGCGTTTGCGCCGCGTCGCGCAAGCCTGCAAAGACTACGGACAGCGCGTTCAGAATTCGGTCTTCGAATGCCGCATCGAGCCGCAACATTGGGTCGTATTGCGCGACCGGCTGCTCGGTGAGATCGATCAATCGCAGGATTCGCTCAGGTTCTATTTCCTCGACCGCGACGTGAAGATCGAGCATCACGGAACTAAAAAAACGGTTGACCTGGAAGGCCCATTGATCTTATAAGCGGCGCTGAAAGGATCTATTACTGTGATTTATTCATTGGCCACAAAGCCTGATTACCTACGCGCGAACCCGGAGTGGCGGCCAAAAGCCGGCAGTTTCGCAATTAGCGCAATTGTCTATTCGCCACACTTTTATACAGAAACCATTGGGTTGTTGACTGCTATTTCCATCAACTCCCAATCAGGTCCGCGCAAGGCGGAGCCTAAACACTGCAATAACTGAAGTTGCAGATATGACTGTTCGCCTCGCTGCTGAAGTGAGGCGCGGATTGAAACAGTAACGAATAACACAGTGATAATTTTTTAATACGGGTTCGCCTCGCTGCTGAAGTGAGGCGCGGATTGAAACTATGTACAAACGCGTATTGCGGCGTTCGTAGATGTTCGCCTCGCTGCTGAAGTGAGGCGCGGATTGAAACTGATATGAGGAATAATTACGTGGGTGAACTAGGCGTTCGCCTCGCTGCTGAAGTGAGGCGCGGATTGAAACCTCAACGTGTGTTTTAAATAACGCATCGTATACCGTTCGCCTCGCTGCTGAAGTGAGGCGCGGATTGAAACGTGTGGTTAGTGCGGCGACTTATCGAGAGATGAGTTCGCCTCGCTGCTGAAGTGAGGCGCGGATTGAAACACTTTGAGCGCTGCCGGCGCGCTCGCAAACCAAGGGCGTTCGCCTCGCTGCTGAAGTGAGGCGCGGATTGAAACTTCAGCTTCACTCTCTGAAGCAGGCTCCACGGCCCGTTCGCCTCGCTGCTGAAGTGAGGCGCGGATTGAAACACGAAGCTTGTCTGAGAGATGATCCCCGGAGGCATGTTCGCCTCGCTGCTGAAGTGAGGCGCGGATTGAAACGTAGCCCAGCAGCTTCAATATGTCGTGGGGCCTACGTTCGCCTCGCTGCTGAAGTGAGGCGCGGATTGAAACCCTAACCTATTGAGTAACTGGGCTCCGTAGCCCGGGTTCGCCTCGCTGCTGAAGTGAGGCGCGGATTGAAACGCCTCCCCCGGTGTAGTAATCGTCGTTGTAAAAGTCGTTCGCCTCGCTGCTGAAGTGAGGCGCGGATTGAAACGCCGCGCGCCACCTCAAGACGCGCAAGCAAGGCGGTTCGCCTCGCTGCTGAAGTGAGGCGCGGATTGAAACCTGAAAATCAGGATCGGGTTCGAACTGCGAAAAGTTCGCCTCGCTGCTGAAGTGAGGCGCGGATTGAAACAAATCACGCATTACGTGGTGGTATGACGATGGTTCGCCTCGCTGCTGAAGTGAGGCGCGGATTGAAACTTGGCTCAGGTAATAACTTCTACGATATTGGACGTGTTCGCCTCGCTGCTGAAGTGAGGCGCGGATTGAAACTGATTCATCATTTCACTACGTTACCGCGTACACGGTTCGCCTCGCTGCTGAAGTGAGGCGCGGATTGAAACTCTTTCTGATTTGTCTCGCCCATTCTGGCGACCGACGTTCGCCTCGCTGCTGAAGTGAGGCGCGGATTGAAACTCGAATACCACGGGACTTGAATCGGATAGTGAGCGGGTTCGCCTCGCTGCTGAAGTGAGGCGCGGATTGAAACCTCTCTTTCAAAAGACAAAAGAGGACTTGGTAGGCGTTCGCCTCGCTGCTGAAGTGAGGCGCGGATTGAAACCTCGCAAGATGTGAGTAAGTTGCAGGTTGAGAGTGGTTCGCCTCGCTGCTGAAGTGAGGCGCGGATTGAAACGTTATTGCTTTGTCGCTCTTGTCGCTCTCTAAACCGTTCGCCTCGCTGCTGAAGTGAGGCGCGGATTGAAACGCTGAAACTGACGGCCGCTGCAAAATACAAAACATCGTTCGCCTCGCTGCTGAAGTGAGGCGCGGATTGAAACTCTTTAGTCGGCGCTCGAGCGCCCGATCTCCGGGCGTTCGCCTCGCTGCTGAAGTGAGGCGCGGATTGAAACGCTACGGGCGATATGATCGCAGCAGGGCCAACTGGTTCGCCTCGCTGCTGAAGTGAGGCGCGGATTGAAACTTCGATCAGCACTGAAGGCAATGACTCAATAAGTTCGCCTCGCTGCTGAAGTGAGGCGCGGATTGAAACGCAGGAATAGAACTTGGCGGCAAAATGATCACGTAGTTCGCCTCGCTGCTGAAGTGAGGCGCGGATTGAAACAATTTGTTTTGCGTCGAGTGGCCAAAGTCGCCTCAGTTCGCCTCGCTGCTGAAGTGAGGCGCGGATTGAAACGGAGATAGAATTTGCGGTCCGCATCCCATTCCGCATGTTCGCCTCGCTGCTGAAGTGAGGCGCGGATTGAAACTTTCGTCGTGGGCTCCACAGACTCAATGATCACGCGTTCGCCTCGCTGCTGAAGTGAGGCGCGGATTGAAACACGGGGGTATTGCCAAGCTCTCACGCAGATGGAGGTTCGCCTCGCTGCTGAAGTGAGGCGCGGATTGAAACCGCCATCAGCCGGCCTACAGAAGTCGTGAAATCGAGATGGTTCGCCTCGCTGCTGAAGTGAGGCGCGGATTGAAACGAGACAGGTTCGACCTTTGGCGACACTCCAATCCGTTCGCCTCGCTGCTGAAGTGAGGCGCGGATTGAAACTCATCTAACTAAATCCTTCCCATGTAAAATCCCAAGTTCGCCTCGCTGCTGAAGTGAGGCGCGGATTGAAACTTGATACCAACGTACTTTGGCAGTCCGTCTGAGTCGTTCGCCTCGCTGCTGAAGTGAGGCGCGGATTGAAACGTCGAACGTGAACGGCTCAGCCACGGCGAATACGTTCGCCTCGCTGCTGAAGTGAGGCGCGGATTGAAACAGATCGGATACGCCGATCCATTTGAACCGGGCGCGTTCGCCTCGCTGCTGAAGTGAGGCGCGGATTGAAACTTTGTGTGCGGGGCAATGCCCTTGCCATCCTGCGCGTTCGCCTCGCTGCTGAAGTGAGGCGCGGATTGAAACGCAGTTTTGCGGCCATCAGACGACCTTCAAGATGGTTCGCCTCGCTGCTGAAGTGAGGCGCGGATTGAAACCTCCCGTTTCACGGATACTTCGACGAATTATTACGTTCGCCTCGCTGCTGAAGTGAGGCGCGGATTGAAACGTAACGGATACCAAACAAGCGCGGAATGTGAATGAAGTTCGCCTCGCTGCTGAAGTGAGGCGCGGATTGAAACAGATGTGATTGGATTGGCGCTTCATTTAGATAGGTTCGCCTCGCTGCTGAAGTGAGGCGCGGATTGAAACAAGGGCTCGCGTCCGTCGAAGTCTATCAAGCGCGGTTCGCCTCGCTGCTGAAGTGAGGCGCGGATTGAAACACCTGTATGGCGATGATTTAAAGTTCAAAGGTATGTTCGCCTCGCTGCTGAAGTGAGGCGCGGATTGAAACATTTCCGAATTACTTAGAACAATATGATGCTGTCGTGTTCGCCTCGCTGCTGAAGTGAGGCGCGGATTGAAACCTTTATCTAAATACTCTACCGTATCATTTTTCAGTTCGCCTCGCTGCTGAAGTGAGGCGCGGATTGAAACTTATAGATGACGGTAAAATGCGGTATTACTGGAAGTTCGCCTCGCTGCTGAAGTGAGGCGCGGATTGAAACCAGCAGTAACGACAGATCAGGCTACAGAAATAGTCGTTCGCCTCGCTGCTGAAGTGAGGCGCGGATTGAAACCTTGGTAGGTGTAGGTTTACCAACACTTGCAGTTCGCCTCGCTGCTGAAGTGAGGCGCGGATTGAAACACTTCGCTTGCAAGACTTAAACTTGGAATGCTACGTTCGCCTCGCTGCTGAAGTGAGGCGCGGATTGAAACAAGTTATTTCTATTACATCTGATAGAGATTGGTATGTTCGCCTCGCTGCTGAAGTGAGGCGCGGATTGAAACTCATATCTTCGTAAAATCAAGTTCACCACCATAGGTTCGCCTCGCTGCTGAAGTGAGGCGCGGATTGAAACGTAGTGTTGGCGCATTTACTACACAAGTATCTTCCGTTCGCCTCGCTGCTGAAGTGAGGCGCGGATTGAAACTATCTGTGATCTCAGCTAGGTAGCCGAGGCCGAGGTTCGCCTCGCTGCTGAAGTGAGGCGCGGATTGAAACGACCATAGCCAGGATTACCAGGCCGGTGGTGATCCGTTCGCCTCGCTGCTGAAGTGAGGCGCGGATTGAAACGTTTTGGACGGTGATTATTTTGTTGGGAGTATGGGGTTCGCCTCGCTGCTGAAGTGAGGCGCGGATTGAAACAAAAAAACTACGTCTCGAACTCCGTGAATATTTAGTTCGCCTCGCTGCTGAAGTGAGGCGCGGATTGAAACTTTGGTATTCGCGATTGTTCCGTCACTCATTCTAAAGTTCGCCTCGCTGCTGAAGTGAGGCGCGGATTGAAACCGCGTGGGTGGCGCGTATCGTGAATTGTTAAAGGAGTTCGCCTCGCTGCTGAAGTGAGGCGCGGATTGAAACGCGTATAGTGGGACGCAAAACGACACGGCGTGGCAAGTTCGCCTCGCTGCTGAAGTGAGGCGCGGATTGAAACGGCGATAGAGAATCTGCTCCGCGATTGTGGGCAGAGTTCGCCTCGCTGCTGAAGTGAGGCGCGGATTGAAACTCGTTTGATTCAAAAGAACAAATCGAACACGAAAAGTTCGCCTCGCTGCTGAAGTGAGGCGCGGATTGAAACACGAAATCGAAACCGAATCCATTATGCGCTATGAGTTCGCCTCGCTGCTGAAGTGAGGCGCGGATTGAAACCGTGGGAGAGCAAAAGGCCGAACGTCCGGAAAGCGTTCGCCTCGCTGCTGAAGTGAGGCGCGGATTGAAACATGCGGTACGTACCTACACCGTCATCGCCTATGGGTTCGCCTCGCTGCTGAAGTGAGGCGCGGATTGAAACGTACGACATCTCGCGCGGTATACAACGGGGATTTGGTTCGCCTCGCTGCTGAAGTGAGGCGCGGATTGAAACACCATTTGGGGGAGCCTAAAACTACGATGGGGGGAGGTTCGCCTCGCTGCTGAAGTGAGGCGCGGATTGAAACAATACTTATAGGCGTCTGCCTAGTGATATTAACGTTCGCCTCGCTGCTGAAGTGAGGCGCGGATTGAAACTGAGCAGTCTTAACTTCATAGCCTTCTTCCAGATGTTCGCCTCGCTGCTGAAGTGAGGCGCGGATTGAAACGTCTTGTACGGTCGGCGAGGGAACGCGTTCTTTGTGTTCGCCTCGCTGCTGAAGTGAGGCGCGGATTGAAACTCGATAGTCGGGTCGACCACGGGGGCGAGTCTGCGTTCGCCTCGCTGCTGAAGTGAGGCGCGGATTGAAACAAGAGTCGGACCATCTGGTTGACTCACCGTAACCTGTTCGCCTCGCTGCTGAAGTGAGGCGCGGATTGAAACTCCCTACTAGGGAGTAACGCCCTCTCGTACTGTACAGTTCGCCTCGCTGCTGAAGTGAGGCGCGGATTGAAACTCTAAGTCCTTTATTTACATATACTTACATATAGGTTCGCCTCGCTGCTGAAGTGAGGCGCGGATTGAAACTATAGTCCCCACGTCCGTCTGGAGAATTCCGGCGCTGTTCGCCTCGCTGCTGAAGTGAGGCGCGGATTGAAACATGGGTCTGAAGAGAAGAAAGTAACAAAGAGGTAAGTTCGCCTCGCTGCTGAAGTGAGGCGCGGATTGAAACTTGAATTTGAATCTTTTAGTCATGGCCCAATGGAGCGTTCGCCTCGCTGCTGAAGTGAGGCGCGGATTGAAACCTTCGCCAAAGCGGCCCTCTATTTCGATGAGGCCGACGTTCGCCTCGCTGCTGAAGTGAGGCGCGGATTGAAACCGCCCCAAGAAATTGGCCACAGCGGCCAACACTGGTTCGCCTCGCTGCTGAAGTGAGGCGCGGATTGAAACATCTCCTTCGGGCGCAATTCGCCCGATTTCCTCTGTTCGCCTCGCTGCTGAAGTGAGGCGCGGATTGAAACGCGTCGAAGCCGCCCTCGATTTTGATCTGGCGAGCCAGGTTCGCCTCGCTGCTGAAGTGAGGCGCGGATTGAAACGGTCCCAAGTCTCCGGGGAAATGCTTATCGGAAGCGTTCGCCTCGCTGCTGAAGTGAGGCGCGGATTGAAACATTCGACTAAGACTGCTCTCCAGGATTCGAAGCTGTTCGCCTCGCTGCTGAAGTGAGGCGCGGATTGAAACCTATGAGAGGGATATTTTTAACGCGGATTGCGACGTTCGCCTCGCTGCTGAAGTGAGGCGCGGATTGAAACACGATAGACCCGGCAATAGCGCTGCCTGGGCAAGTTCGCCTCGCTGCTGAAGTGAGGCGCGGATTGAAACATTGCTGCTCCTAATAGAACCCACCCGAAGACGGGAGTTCGCCTCGCTGCTGAAGTGAGGCGCGGATTGAAACTCGAGGATTCGCCTTTGACGGTGGCGGCAATTAGTTCGCCTCGCTGCTGAAGTGAGGCGCGGATTGAAACCCCGAATCGGTCTCACCTTTGATCTGACTCTCCAGTTCGCCTCGCTGCTGAAGTGAGGCGCGGATTGAAACTCTTCAGGACAGTTGGAAAGATGCAGAGGGTTGGGAGTTCGCCTCGCTGCTGAAGTGAGGCGCGGATTGAAACTTCTTTGACAATTAAATAAAAAGGACATTGAATGAGTTCGCCTCGCTGCTGAAGTGAGGCGCGGATTGAAACAAGTCGCCAAGAAGACCTCTCTTCGATCCGTGGCGTTCGCCTCGCTGCTGAAGTGAGGCGCGGATTGAAACGTTACGTTCGATGAAGTAAACCATAAGTCAATTGAGTTCGCCTCGCTGCTGAAGTGAGGCGCGGATTGAAACCTTGTTGACCAGTAGAAGTGTTGGCGTGCCCCCGGTTCGCCTCGCTGCTGAAGTGAGGCGCGGATTGAAACTTCAGCATCATTCCCTCTGTTGTTGGTTGGTTTGGTTCGCCTCGCTGCTGAAGTGAGGCGCGGATTGAAACAAATCTTCGCAATGCGAGTGACGAGAGAAGAATTTGTTCGCCTCGCTGCTGAAGTGAGGCGCGGATTGAAACCACTTTATGTGGAGCACGGCCACCTGGCTACGCTGTTCGCCTCGCTGCTGAAGTGAGGCGCGGATTGAAACAGCAATATTTTCAAGGCGACCTTTGCGGCCGGCTCGTTCGCCTCGCTGCTGAAGTGAGGCGCGGATTGAAACTACGTGGATCAATGACTTTAAAAATAACGTTGTGTTCGCCTCGCTGCTGAAGTGAGGCGCGGATTGAAACTCCAACTAGTTAACGCGCTTTTGCCAGTACTGGCGTTCGCCTCGCTGCTGAAGTGAGGCGCGGATTGAAACTTCTCGGCCTTCCCTGACTGCGATCCGGCGCCGGTGTTCGCCTCGCTGCTGAAGTGAGGCGCGGATTGAAACTACCTGATGAAATCATCGCCGCGCTATGAGGGTTCGCCTCGCTGCTGAAGTGAGGCGCGGATTGAAACTTCATGAATCTTGCTGGCGCCTACGAAATAACCGTTCGCCTCGCTGCTGAAGTGAGGCGCGGATTGAAACACTAGCAGTTAGAGGAGACTATTTCGCCACGGCGTTCGCCTCGCTGCTGAAGTGAGGCGCGGATTGAAACTTTAATAACGACTTAAATAACGCGCGAATTGAATTGTTCGCCTCGCTGCTGAAGTGAGGCGCGGATTGAAACACTTCGCCTCCTAACGGCGATGACGCTGTAACAGGCGTTCGCCTCGCTGCTGAAGTGAGGCGCGGATTGAAACACATTATCGGCGGCCGGCGCGTTCGCCACTAATGGGTTCGCCTCGCTGCTGAAGTGAGGCGCGGATTGAAACCCGACTCAAATATCAAAATCACCAGTATTTATAAAGTTCGCCTCGCTGCTGAAGTGAGGCGCGGATTGAAACAACATATGCTGCGTGTGTATTACTGCATAAATGAGTTCGCCTCGCTGCTGAAGTGAGGCGCGGATTGAAACGCGCTTGCAGGCGTAGAAGCGGCGCAGGATACGGAGGTTCGCCTCGCTGCTGAAGTGAGGCGCGGATTGAAACAACTCCCAGCGCGCCAGCAACGCGCGCTGGATCGGTTCGCCTCGCTGCTGAAGTGAGGCGCGGATTGAAACGACGCGATCCTTGACGCCAGAAGAGCCGGGCGAGAGGTTCGCCTCGCTGCTGAAGTGAGGCGCGGATTGAAACAGTGGTCCCGCCGGAGTTGAGGGAACAGCTACCGGGTTCGCCTCGCTGCTGAAGTGAGGCGCGGATTGAAACATTTCCTTTTCTTGGAAGGAAAACTTTTCGTCCAGGGTTCGCCTCGCTGCTGAAGTGAGGCGCGGATTGAAACTCTAAAAATGGAAGGGTATAAATCAGTTATAATACGTTCGCCTCGCTGCTGAAGTGAGGCGCGGATTGAAACCACCAGATTTCGATAAAGCTCACCCGCTTGGTTCGCCTCGCTGCTGAAGTGAGGCGCGGATTGAAACTCCCTTTTTGGAAGTGGGCTGGAAAGCTATGAAGAGGTTCGCCTCGCTGCTGAAGTGAGGCGCGGATTGAAACCATCGGACGGGCTTCCGCCGCCTTATCTACTAAGCGTTCGCCTCGCTGCTGAAGTGAGGCGCGGATTGAAACTGATAAAAAATTCCGGGCTAGAATGAGAAGAGTAAGTTCGCCTCGCTGCTGAAGTGAGGCGCGGATTGAAACATGGATGGGAAACTGGCACATTCCGCGAGGGGCGTTCGCCTCGCTGCTGAAGTGAGGCGCGGATTGAAACCGGCCATAGGAGAAAATCTATGGATACGAACGAAAGTTCGCCTCGCTGCTGAAGTGAGGCGCGGATTGAAACCTCCCACTCCGATCCTGAACCGGAAGGAGATAACAAGTTCGCCTCGCTGCTGAAGTGAGGCGCGGATTGAAACCTTTATTTACTTATACTTAGATGTATAAATTATGTTCGCCTCGCTGCTGAAGTGAGGCGCGGATTGAAACCTCGATGGGTTCACCATACTTAGCCCAGATGGCCAGTTCGCCTCGCTGCTGAAGTGAGGCGCGGATTGAAACGAGCCTCTGATAGAGTGACACCTAATGCATTGGCGTTCGCCTCGCTGCTGAAGTGAGGCGCGGATTGAAACGTCCTAGCTATTGCAGATTAAGTCCATGCTGTGGAGTTCGCCTCGCTGCTGAAGTGAGGCGCGGATTGAAACTCAAACCGATAGGGCGCAGAAGAAGGCCCGCAGCGTTCGCCTCGCTGCTGAAGTGAGGCGCGGATTGAAACTTCAGCAGACCCCCTGAGTAGAACATGCTTGATGGGTTCGCCTCGCTGCTGAAGTGAGGCGCGGATTGAAACATGATCGGGGGCCGGTGGACCCCTAGAAGGCGGAGGTTCGCCTCGCTGCTGAAGTGAGGCGCGGATTGAAACTGAGGGTGAAGAAAAAATTAGGCCCCAGATATTACGTTCGCCTCGCTGCTGAAGTGAGGCGCGGATTGAAACGACAATAGCGGCCTGATCGCTAAGGCTGTGGAGTTGTTCGCCTCGCTGCTGAAGTGAGGCGCGGATTGAAACCTGATGGCTATAGCACGATATTACCGTCTTGAAGGGGTTCGCCTCGCTGCTGAAGTGAGGCGCGGATTGAAACGTTGTCCTTCTCCAGCCTACTCAGGAGCATCCAGGGTTCGCCTCGCTGCTGAAGTGAGGCGCGGATTGAAACCTTATATTCCTTTCTTACTGGCCCTCTCGGGGAGTTCGCCTCGCTGCTGAAGTGAGGCGCGGATTGAAACGAATACCTTTCCATTTCTTGATCCATGGAGCCCCCGAAGTTCGCCTCGCTGCTGAAGTGAGGCGCGGATTGAAACGCCTTAGCTGACGCTCCATTAGGATTCTCCAGTTTAGTTCGCCTCGCTGCTGAAGTGAGGCGCGGATTGAAACTTCAGTTAAAGAAAGAGTATGCATTTGGTGTGGAGGTTCGCCTCGCTGCTGAAGTGAGGCGCGGATTGAAACCAATTGACCAGTTAATCAATCTAAGAAAGGAAAGTGTTCGCCTCGCTGCTGAAGTGAGGCGCGGATTGAAACAGATCCTCGAGCGGATGCCAGAGATCGAGACACCAGCGTTCGCCTCGCTGCTGAAGTGAGGCGCGGATTGAAACTTGTACTGTCCGCCGTGCTCGAGGGCGGTGAAGACGTTCGCCTCGCTGCTGAAGTGAGGCGCGGATTGAAACGTTTCAAGAACAATCTTACTGCGATCCCAAGCGCGGTTCGCCTCGCTGCTGAAGTGAGGCGCGGATTGAAACATCGCCTTGTTGGGACATCGAAAAGTCATTAACGTTCGCCTCGCTGCTGAAGTGAGGCGCGGATTGAAACGCAGACGTCAGGGTTCGGCACGCGCCCGACCTGCGTTCGCCTCGCTGCTGAAGTGAGGCGCGGATTGAAACAGCGGCGTTCCGCCGGCGCACCTCATGGCTAGCGTTCGCCTCGCTGCTGAAGTGAGGCGCGGATTGAAACCTCGCCGCCGACACAGCCACGGTCTGGGCGGGCAAGTTCGCCTCGCTGCTGAAGTGAGGCGCGGATTGAAACACGCCCCAGGTTTCGCAGCCGCCACAGGTAGAGTGTTCGCCTCGCTGCTGAAGTGAGGCGCGGATTGAAACAAGACAGTCCACTAGGAAATCCACTCTCAGCCCTTCGTTCGCCTCGCTGCTGAAGTGAGGCGCGGATTGAAACATTGATAGATGCCATTCTTGCCAACTTTCGATTGCGTTCGCCTCGCTGCTGAAGTGAGGCGCGGATTGAAACTTGCCTAGTTTTTCTGACTCTTCACGCTCAAGTGAGTTCGCCTCGCTGCTGAAGTGAGGCGCGGATTGAAACTCCTTCTTCCGCAGGATAGACAGCGGGTGGAAGGTTCGCCTCGCTGCTGAAGTGAGGCGCGGATTGAAACACAGTTGGCGGCTCAATACGATTTTTTCTCGCGTGTTCGCCTCGCTGCTGAAGTGAGGCGCGGATTGAAACGCAGCGTCCGCCCCTTCAGCGGTACCTGATCGATCGTTCGCCTCGCTGCTGAAGTGAGGCGCGGATTGAAACTGTAAGATGGCGGGCAAGCCCATCCAACGGGGGTGGTTCGCCTCGCTGCTGAAGTGAGGCGCGGATTGAAACGAGATGTTGATCTCCTTCTCGGCACTCCCACTGAGTTCGCCTCGCTGCTGAAGTGAGGCGCGGATTGAAACTAGAAAGATCATAGGCGAATTTGTTGCGATCAGTAGGTTCGCCTCGCTGCTGAAGTGAGGCGCGGATTGAAACATTATTCTCCGTCTTCATCCACCACGATTTCGCCCGTTCGCCTCGCTGCTGAAGTGAGGCGCGGATTGAAACTTATGTTCTCATTGATGTGAACTAAAGCCAGCGTGTTCGCCTCGCTGCTGAAGTGAGGCGCGGATTGAAACTCGTTGAGTCGATCTCTGAGATACTTTTCTATGGCGTTCGCCTCGCTGCTGAAGTGAGGCGCGGATTGAAACTTCGCAAAGTATATTCTTTCCAATTCTCTATTAGTGTGTTCGCCTCGCTGCTGAAGTGAGGCGCGGATTGAAACGAAGAGAGCCTGGTGGGATATGCAGCGGACCCTACGTTCGCCTCGCTGCTGAAGTGAGGCGCGGATTGAAACGATACGACCGTCCGTTATACGAACTTCTGTTCGAGCAGGTTCGCCTCGCTGCTGAAGTGAGGCGCGGATTGAAACGAGGAGCTGTCGAAGAAAGAGGTGAAGATTCTGGGTTCGCCTCGCTGCTGAAGTGAGGCGCGGATTGAAACTCGCAATGACGACGCGATCTTGAGCCGTGAACTTTGCGTTCGCCTCGCTGCTGAAGTGAGGCGCGGATTGAAACCCAAAAAATACACATTGCCCGAGGTGATCCAGGACGTTCGCCTCGCTGCTGAAGTGAGGCGCGGATTGAAACACGGCCTGAACGCTTGTGGAACGCAAATACACGTGTTCGCCTCGCTGCTGAAGTGAGGCGCGGATTGAAACACGGTTTGAGGGCGAGAACTCGGCGCCGTCTACGGTGTTCGCCTCGCTGCTGAAGTGAGGCGCGGATTGAAACGCGAATTATGTACTACGGCGAAGCACCGGGTCAAGTTCGCCTCGCTGCTGAAGTGAGGCGCGGATTGAAACCCAACAAGGCGATGACGACGTGCAGGTCGCCTTCAGTTCGCCTCGCTGCTGAAGTGAGGCGCGGATTGAAACTTCGGCATTGCGCCTCCTTATCGGCGGTCATAGCGTTCGCCTCGCTGCTGAAGTGAGGCGCGGATTGAAACGCCATTGGGGAACGGCGGGCGATTGACGGGCGTCGGTTCGCCTCGCTGCTGAAGTGAGGCGCGGATTGAAACTCAATGGGGGACGGCGGCGGTGGGGAACACGATCGTTCGCCTCGCTGCTGAAGTGAGGCGCGGATTGAAACCGCTCGATAAATGGTGATATAGATGGTTGTAGGCGTGTTCGCCTCGCTGCTGAAGTGAGGCGCGGATTGAAACTAGTCGCCCTGGTCGGCGCTGACTACACCCAAAATGTTCGCCTCGCTGCTGAAGTGAGGCGCGGATTGAAACCCGGTTCTGACTGCCCTTTCGCTTCCTCGACAAGGTTCGCCTCGCTGCTGAAGTGAGGCGCGGATTGAAACTTCGGGCGGCAGCTCGCAGATACAGGGCAAGTCAAGTTCGCCTCGCTGCTGAAGTGAGGCGCGGATTGAAACGCCGCGCTGCAGGAAGATCAGAACCATCTGCACGTTCGCCTCGCTGCTGAAGTGAGGCGCGGATTGAAACGAATATCTCTTCGATCTGGAAGTCTTCGACGCGTCGTTCGCCTCGCTGCTGAAGTGAGGCGCGGATTGAAACATCTCCTGCCGCTCATTACGGTCGGCTCCACCAACGCGTTCGCCTCGCTGCTGAAGTGAGGCGCGGATTGAAACGCCGCGGAAGTTGCCCGCAGGACCGTGACGCCGGGCGTTCGCCTCGCTGCTGAAGTGAGGCGCGGATTGAAACAGTCGTTTCCATTCCCCGCTTCGAGTTTCACGGCGCGTTCGCCTCGCTGCTGAAGTGAGGCGCGGATTGAAACTAGAGACGAGGCGTCTCTGCTCCTCGATGCCGTGGCGTTCGCCTCGCTGCTGAAGTGAGGCGCGGATTGAAACACGATATTTGTGCTCGTAGTAGGCCCGGATTCTGGTTCGCCTCGCTGCTGAAGTGAGGCGCGGATTGAAACATCCTATTTCGGCCAAATCGTTCACAACCTATTGCGTTCGCCTCGCTGCTGAAGTGAGGCGCGGATTGAAACGCCGATATAGACAGCGAAGACATCGCCCGTCGTCGTTCGCCTCGCTGCTGAAGTGAGGCGCGGATTGAAACCCCGGTGGGACGCCGATTGAGAACTGCTACGTAGCGTGTTCGCCTCGCTGCTGAAGTGAGGCGCGGATTGAAACGGCGAGCGTCAGATCGTCGGTAAATGCGCCGTGAAAGTTCGCCTCGCTGCTGAAGTGAGGCGCGGATTGAAACAATGCGCTCATCGAGATCGAGAAAAAGATCGGTTCGCCTCGCTGCTGAAGTGAGGCGCGGATTGAAACCTCCTTTCCATCCTCAAGCATCTCACGACGAATGGTTCGCCTCGCTGCTGAAGTGAGGCGCGGATTGAAACGTCACGAAAGAAAAAACCGAGTCAGGTTTGCGCCTGTTCGCCTCGCTGCTGAAGTGAGGCGCGGATTGAAACGCGCCAGGTCGTAAGCCATTCGCCCGTCAATATGTTCGCCTCGCTGCTGAAGTGAGGCGCGGATTGAAACGAATTATTGATGAGCGGTTCAAAGTCAGCGGCGCGTTCGCCTCGCTGCTGAAGTGAGGCGCGGATTGAAACTCATTTGATCACGGATAATTACCTGGCCCGGTTTAGTTCGCCTCGCTGCTGAAGTGAGGCGCGGATTGAAACATTCAGTTATGGCATATCCCACCCTGGATGATTGGTTCGCCTCGCTGCTGAAGTGAGGCGCGGATTGAAACCGCCCCCCTGGGGCTGCCGTGAAAGGAAAAACCTTGTTCGCCTCGCTGCTGAAGTGAGGCGCGGATTGAAACTTCTCTTTGCAGTCGGGAACTGGAGTAATCACGATGAGTTCGCCTCGCTGCTGAAGTGAGGCGCGGATTGAAACAACGCCAAGATCGCCAAGATCGCCGGGGGCGTCTAGTTCGCCTCGCTGCTGAAGTGAGGCGCGGATTGAAACTGTCCGACACGACGATCGCCGCTGCAGGATTCGCCGTTCGCCTCGCTGCTGAAGTGAGGCGCGGATTGAAACGTATCGTTCGGCGCTGTATGGCGCGCAGTGCCGAGTTCGCCTCGCTGCTGAAGTGAGGCGCGGATTGAAACAAAACACTGATGAATGAGGGGCACGATTTCGGCGTGTTCGCCTCGCTGCTGAAGTGAGGCGCGGATTGAAACGAGATCATCGAGCGAAGTCGGAAAATTTATGACGCGTTCGCCTCGCTGCTGAAGTGAGGCGCGGATTGAAACACGGCCGCCAATATGGCCGGCTCGCCAAGGACAGGTTCGCCTCGCTGCTGAAGTGAGGCGCGGATTGAAACGCAGATCAGCGAGCCGCCGGGCATTAGAATGCGAGTTCGCCTCGCTGCTGAAGTGAGGCGCGGATTGAAACAAATTTCGCAATAGCAGGATGTGGTATTGAGATCTGTTCGCCTCGCTGCTGAAGTGAGGCGCGGATTGAAACAACCGTAAGTCAATTGACCGCGCAGGTACTGTGGGGTTCGCCTCGCTGCTGAAGTGAGGCGCGGATTGAAACGGAAAGGATGGCTACGATGGCTCAAAAAAGCGGTTCGCCTCGCTGCTGAAGTGAGGCGCGGATTGAAACGTCGCAGGCGAAACGAAGTTAACAAGAATACGACGTTCGCCTCGCTGCTGAAGTGAGGCGCGGATTGAAACACAGATCACATTGTAGGCAGTGAAGAATATTATCTTGTTCGCCTCGCTGCTGAAGTGAGGCGCGGATTGAAACACAGGGTTGAGATTAGAGTCGGCGAGATAAGGCAGAGTTCGCCTCGCTGCTGAAGTGAGGCGCGGATTGAAACCTGCCGGGACCTGATCGACGGGCCGACGCCGAATGTTCGCCTCGCTGCTGAAGTGAGGCGCGGATTGAAACTTGAAATACGCGCTCCGAATCAACCGCGATTCATGTTCGCCTCGCTGCTGAAGTGAGGCGCGGATTGAAACCTTACGCGGCGCATAGAACAACAATCCGCAACGCGTTCGCCTCGCTGCTGAAGTGAGGCGCGGATTGAAACTATAGATAAAATACGCGGCGACTGCAACGCCGCCGAGTTCGCCTCGCTGCTGAAGTGAGGCGCGGATTGAAACGAAGCAAAGGAGTAATGATTCCCTCACAAGATCAGTTCGCCTCGCTGCTGAAGTGAGGCGCGGATTGAAACCCCGACTCTCTGCCGTGTCGCGATCGCTTATGACATGTTCGCCTCGCTGCTGAAGTGAGGCGCGGATTGAAACGTAGATGAGGAGCTTCAAGAGGATGTCGCGGAGAGGTTCGCCTCGCTGCTGAAGTGAGGCGCGGATTGAAACTTTTTGGAAAGGGTATGCGAAAATGGAGAGAAGCAGGTTCGCCTCGCTGCTGAAGTGAGGCGCGGATTGAAACCGGTATGGATGAACTAGCAAGGGGGCTTTGTTCTGAGTTCGCCTCGCTGCTGAAGTGAGGCGCGGATTGAAACTTGCGCCCGCATTTATCGCAGACCTGATAACCCTGTTCGCCTCGCTGCTGAAGTGAGGCGCGGATTGAAACAAGATAAAACCGCCGATTCAGGTTTTCATAAACCGTTCGCCTCGCTGCTGAAGTGAGGCGCGGATTGAAACTACCTGGTGATGGCGGATTGGCCGTGGCTGGAGGTGTTCGCCTCGCTGCTGAAGTGAGGCGCGGATTGAAACTTGTCGATCCAAATCGAACAAGAGAAAAAGCGATGTTCGCCTCGCTGCTGAAGTGAGGCGCGGATTGAAACCTTCATCAACTGCAATAACTGATTGAGCTTTTCGATGTTCGCCTCGCTGCTGAAGTGAGGCGCGGATTGAAACAAGTTCAAAGAAGACATCGCGCTGTCGAATTGTGCGTTCGCCTCGCTGCTGAAGTGAGGCGCGGATTGAAACTGGGCGAAAAAGTTGATTGAGATGCGCGAGCTGTTGTTCGCCTCGCTGCTGAAGTGAGGCGCGGATTGAAACAGAGTTAAACCCGGCAGACTCCGCGTACATAGTGTGTTCGCCTCGCTGCTGAAGTGAGGCGCGGATTGAAACTGTCTGATATTCGTAGTAAGAGATAAATTCGCTGCGTTCGCCTCGCTGCTGAAGTGAGGCGCGGATTGAAACGCCTCAGTCGCAACCCATAGCGCTTTTTCTAGCCGTTCGCCTCGCTGCTGAAGTGAGGCGCGGATTGAAACACGTTATCAGCCCAGTAGCCGCGAGAAAGAATTAGTTCGCCTCGCTGCTGAAGTGAGGCGCGGATTGAAACTTTGAATTGTCGGTCGAGTTGTTGGATGCGCCTTTGTTCGCCTCGCTGCTGAAGTGAGGCGCGGATTGAAACTCTCTGAAATCAAGTTCTGCCCGAATTGCGGCTGCGGTTCGCCTCGCTGCTGAAGTGAGGCGCGGATTGAAACGCGGTGGTCAGTACGCTGTTGACGCCGCGCGCCGGGTTCGCCTCGCTGCTGAAGTGAGGCGCGGATTGAAACGCGTGCGAATTGATGATAAAGGTTGCTGGAATTGGGTTCGCCTCGCTGCTGAAGTGAGGCGCGGATTGAAACAAGGACTTGGTGGCGATCGGAGCGGACGCGCTCGCGTTCGCCTCGCTGCTGAAGTGAGGCGCGGATTGAAACTTTCTATTTTCAGGAAGATAGAGGCTTGTTGAAGGTTCGCCTCGCTGCTGAAGTGAGGCGCGGATTGAAACGTTCAACCTGCGCGCGTTTGGATGGGAAGATGGGGTTCGCCTCGCTGCTGAAGTGAGGCGCGGATTGAAACGCCAAGTTGAAATCGAAAGCCGCTCAGCGTGAAGGTTCGCCTCGCTGCTGAAGTGAGGCGCGGATTGAAACTCCATCATTCCAAGGATTTCCTCGTCAGTTATCGTGTTCGCCTCGCTGCTGAAGTGAGGCGCGGATTGAAACCTTCTTCGCGAAGAACGTGCTGCCCGCGCCGCTCGTTCGCCTCGCTGCTGAAGTGAGGCGCGGATTGAAACTGCGCAGATTGCGCTCGGATTCCCGCTGTCTGCGGTTCGCCTCGCTGCTGAAGTGAGGCGCGGATTGAAACACGTCGCTCAATAAGTTATACGAAGCGGCGGATAAGTTCGCCTCGCTGCTGAAGTGAGGCGCGGATTGAAACGAATAGGCTTTTCGATAACGACAGGATTGTGATTTACGTTCGCCTCGCTGCTGAAGTGAGGCGCGGATTGAAACCACGCCGGCGACAACTGGAATGGCGCTTTTGTGGTTCGCCTCGCTGCTGAAGTGAGGCGCGGATTGAAACGCTTGACGCTGGGGGCGCTGGTGGATTTTCGCTTTGTTCGCCTCGCTGCTGAAGTGAGGCGCGGATTGAAACTACGGATGCCAGCACGGGCCGATTTAGTCGATTGCGTTCGCCTCGCTGCTGAAGTGAGGCGCGGATTGAAACGCTTATTTTTATCCACCGTATTACCTCCGCGCGCGTTCGCCTCGCTGCTGAAGTGAGGCGCGGATTGAAACTCACAACACAGCAACGAATCCAGCGCGCGCGCGCGTTCGCCTCGCTGCTGAAGTGAGGCGCGGATTGAAACGCCACTTTAGTAGCTCAATCGGCTCTTGCTCCTTAAGTTCGCCTCGCTGCTGAAGTGAGGCGCGGATTGAAACCGCAATCGTCAAGCCGAATCTTATCAATGGAGTTGTTCGCCTCGCTGCTGAAGTGAGGCGCGGATTGAAACTGCAATGGCGCGCTGGCAGTAGCATTGCCGAACAAGTTCGCCTCGCTGCTGAAGTGAGGCGCGGATTGAAACACGATCATTCCGACGTTGGCTACATCATAATTACAAGTTCGCCTCGCTGCTGAAGTGAGGCGCGGATTGAAACACGATCATTCCGACGTTGGCTACATCATAATTACGTTCGCCTCGCTGCTGAAGTGAGGCGCGGATTGAAACTTTGTGTAGCATCAGACGAAATAGATCAAATAGAGTTCGCCTCGCTGCTGAAGTGAGGCGCGGATTGAAACACAGAAACTAGCAGAATCATTTTTACAAGAGAGTAGTTCGCCTCGCTGCTGAAGTGAGGCGCGGATTGAAACCTCTCTGATAAACAAGCGGTTGGGGTTCTTCTCAAAGTTCGCCTCGCTGCTGAAGTGAGGCGCGGATTGAAACTACACATTGTAAATTGGAATAACTGGATTAATTATGTTCGCCTCGCTGCTGAAGTGAGGCGCGGATTGAAACTTATCAATTTACAAGCGCCTGAAGTACAATGTACCGTTCGCCTCGCTGCTGAAGTGAGGCGCGGATTGAAACTCAGCGACATACAGGAGGCGTATCAAACATACATTGTTCGCCTCGCTGCTGAAGTGAGGCGCGGATTGAAACGTGACCCGTTTCCTGCTCGCGACGGGAGGAACAGAGTTCGCCTCGCTGCTGAAGTGAGGCGCGGATTGAAACATCGTGACATTGCTATGCACTATCGTTGCATTTCAAGTTCGCCTCGCTGCTGAAGTGAGGCGCGGATTGAAACTGGATCTTTGATCATCATAGCCATGATGATGTACTGTTCGCCTCGCTGCTGAAGTGAGGCGCGGATTGAAACTCGATTGCTACGCCTGATATAACGGTAAACTTGAGTTCGCCTCGCTGCTGAAGTGAGGCGCGGATTGAAACGACTTAAACTTGTCGAATATGAATCTTTATGATTGGTTCGCCTCGCTGCTGAAGTGAGGCGCGGATTGAAACCAAAGCGGAGCGCAAATTGCGGCCGCCGAACGATGTTCGCCTCGCTGCTGAAGTGAGGCGCGGATTGAAACTCATTGACAAACCACAGCATCGGCTTCCATCCGACGTTCGCCTCGCTGCTGAAGTGAGGCGCGGATTGAAACTGCCGCTATTAGCCGGGCAACCCCTGAATTCACGATGTTCGCCTCGCTGCTGAAGTGAGGCGCGGATTGAAACACATACTCATTTGTCGGCGCAGTACAATTTGGCGCTGCGGCGCCTACTGCAACGTTCGCCTCGCTGCTGAAGTGAGGCGCGGATTGAAACCCGTGTCGCCTAACACTCAATGCAACCGATAGATGTTCGCCTCGCTGCTGAAGTGAGGCGCGGATTGAAACTTCACCTACCGCAACGACGGCCTTAGTATCCTGCACGTTCGCCTCGCTGCTGAAGTGAGGCGCGGATTGAAACTGCGGGATAAGGCGCGTTGATTGAGACGATAACTTGTTCGCCTCGCTGCTGAAGTGAGGCGCGGATTGAAACGTTTGAACGCAGGCTAAAAAAATGGAAAGGCGCTGGTTCGCCTCGCTGCTGAAGTGAGGCGCGGATTGAAACTGGTGTCAGGCCATTGCGAGCGGCTCAAACGCTCACGTTCGCCTCGCTGCTGAAGTGAGGCGCGGATTGAAACGTCAGCGTCGACAGCTTTCACCACCCAGTCCAACTGGTTCGCCTCGCTGCTGAAGTGAGGCGCGGATTGAAACATATATTTAATTTTTTACTTGACGCCGCTAACGCCGTTCGCCTCGCTGCTGAAGTGAGGCGCGGATTGAAACACCTGCTTCATCTTTAAGTGTCGTACCGAAATTAGCGTTCGCCTCGCTGCTGAAGTGAGGCGCGGATTGAAACCCCGCCGGTTGGTGCATTAACAGTAACCTCGTCTGTTCGCCTCGCTGCTGAAGTGAGGCGCGGATTGAAACGGAATAATATCCGCCAACGTGGGGAGCCCGACCCCGTTCGCCTCGCTGCTGAAGTGAGGCGCGGATTGAAACTCCGCTTCCGCCCCGACCTGAAGACCGACCACTTGTTCGCCTCGCTGCTGAAGTGAGGCGCGGATTGAAACGTTGGTCTGGCATTTTCTACCTCACTGAGATTGGTTCGCCTCGCTGCTGAAGTGAGGCGCGGATTGAAACCGAAGAGTTTTTAGATTCTGTGCGAGAGTACGTGTTCGCCTCGCTGCTGAAGTGAGGCGCGGATTGAAACATGATTCGTGAGCATCGCAACGCAAGTGAAGATCGTTCGCCTCGCTGCTGAAGTGAGGCGCGGATTGAAACGCATTCAATGTGTTCATTGCGGATTGTATGTGTGCGTTCGCCTCGCTGCTGAAGTGAGGCGCGGATTGAAACCAAGTCGGGTTTTACTTTGATGGCGATTAAGGAGTAGTTCGCCTCGCTGCTGAAGTGAGGCGCGGATTGAAACGCTTTATACATAGGCGTTAAATGTCGTAATTCGTGTTCGCCTCGCTGCTGAAGTGAGGCGCGGATTGAAACTTGACGTGAAAGATCATACCAGAAATTTATCTTCAGTTCGCCTCGCTGCTGAAGTGAGGCGCGGATTGAAACAGTCCCGCCCTGAAGCGAAAATGGCTCCTCAAACGTTCGCCTCGCTGCTGAAGTGAGGCGCGGATTGAAACTTCAAATCGGAGTAATGGAGGTCAATCGAGATGAGCGTTCGCCTCGCTGCTGAAGTGAGGCGCGGATTGAAACACCGTTTAGATGGGGCAGCAGGCAGCGCAAGCGACGTTCGCCTCGCTGCTGAAGTGAGGCGCGGATTGAAACATCGTAGCAGCGGCGGCGGTACTATCTTTGGTACTCGTTCGCCTCGCTGCTGAAGTGAGGCGCGGATTGAAACATCAGTACAATTGACCACATTGTCAATGCCGCGCCTGTTCGCCTCGCTGCTGAAGTGAGGCGCGGATTGAAACTAATCGGCTCATCTTCGCCTTGCACTGTATTTGCCGTTCGCCTCGCTGCTGAAGTGAGGCGCGGATTGAAACCGGCGGATTTCGCCTCAACACCGCAAACAAGTATGTTCGCCTCGCTGCTGAAGTGAGGCGCGGATTGAAACCCACCAGAGACGAAAAGTTTCTTTTGGAAGGTAGGTTCGCCTCGCTGCTGAAGTGAGGCGCGGATTGAAACTTCGTGGAAATAGAAAAACTCATGGTTTCTCAGGCTGTTCGCCTCGCTGCTGAAGTGAGGCGCGGATTGAAACGGAAATATCAACGACACCATGTACGCGGAGTCTGCGTTCGCCTCGCTGCTGAAGTGAGGCGCGGATTGAAACACCGCCTTCGCGCTCACAGTCTTCTTTTGCTCGGTTCGCCTCGCTGCTGAAGTGAGGCGCGGATTGAAACTAGTTACCACCACCGTCCAATGCAAATCCGCGTTGCGTTCGCCTCGCTGCTGAAGTGAGGCGCGGATTGAAACAAATGGTTTACCGGTTCATATACAGATAACATAAAGTTCGCCTCGCTGCTGAAGTGAGGCGCGGATTGAAACGCGTTATGAGTAGCAAGGCCACATCCAGCGATATTGGTTCGCCTCGCTGCTGAAGTGAGGCGCGGATTGAAACTCTTCTATTAAGGGGTGGCGAAATGGAAAACGCGGTTCGCCTCGCTGCTGAAGTGAGGCGCGGATTGAAACCATTCGAACTCTTCGGCTCTTAAGGCTTCGAAGCTGTTCGCCTCGCTGCTGAAGTGAGGCGCGGATTGAAACATGCACAAACAAAAATACATTCGACAACAATTGCTGTTCGCCTCGCTGCTGAAGTGAGGCGCGGATTGAAACAAGTGATGCTACTTTGCGAAATTTGTTGTCGATAGTTCGCCTCGCTGCTGAAGTGAGGCGCGGATTGAAACCCGTACGTTGTCGCATACGCGATAAAAAGAATAACGTTCGCCTCGCTGCTGAAGTGAGGCGCGGATTGAAACTACTTATATTTATATCCACCCCTCCCCCAATTGAGTGTTCGCCTCGCTGCTGAAGTGAGGCGCGGATTGAAACAAAAGAATTACGTCTTGAACTTCGTAGACATTTGAGTTCGCCTCGCTGCTGAAGTGAGGCGCGGATTGAAACGCGGGCGCGGAGAATGACGCTCGCGCGAATTTCGGGTTCGCCTCGCTGCTGAAGTGAGGCGCGGATTGAAACGAACCACAGCTCGCAGCGGTAATAGCCCCAGAACTGGTTCGCCTCGCTGCTGAAGTGAGGCGCGGATTGAAACGGCCAGGCCGCGAGCATGGGCGCGCGCGTCGCGGCGGCGGGGAAGGGTTCGCCTCGCTGCTGAAGTGAGGCGCGGATTGAAACGCGGCACGAATTGGAATAAGCGATAGATCATTTGGGTTCGCCTCGCTGCTGAAGTGAGGCGCGGATTGAAACAAATTACTTGCTTATTCGCGTACAAGCTACTGTGTTCGCCTCGCTGCTGAAGTGAGGCGCGGATTGAAACTGTTCGACATACGTGATTTCTCGCCATTACAGGCGGTTCGCCTCGCTGCTGAAGTGAGGCGCGGATTGAAACTATAAGGACTTCTACCCATGGACGATCATCATAGAGTTCGCCTCGCTGCTGAAGTGAGGCGCGGATTGAAACTTCGTTAAACAGGCGTGCAGGTTGTAGCCATTGAGTTCGCCTCGCTGCTGAAGTGAGGCGCGGATTGAAACATGCGACAGCGGCGAAAATTCGCAAGAGGATTTGCGTTCGCCTCGCTGCTGAAGTGAGGCGCGGATTGAAACTACGTATTTATTCGCTGATGCCTCGCTGCTGAAGTGAGGCGCGGATTGAAACTACGTATTTATTCGCTGATTGTATCCAGCAAATCAGTTCGCCTCGCTGCTGAAGTGAGGCGCGGATTGAAACTACGTATTTATTCGCTGATTGTATCCAGCAAATCAGTTCGCCTCGCTGCTGAAGTGAGGCGCGGATTGAAACTTTGTGTAGCATCAGACGAAATAGATCAAATAGAGTTCGCCTCGCTGCTGAAGTGAGGCGCGGATTGAAACAACTTGGAAGTACTAACTACTTTCCAGCAAAACTTGTTCGCCTCGCTGCTGAAGTGAGGCGCGGATTGAAACGCATTCGATTGCGCCTATCAACGCCTATCAAATGCGTTCGCCTCGCTGCTGAAGTGAGGCGCGGATTGAAACTTAGGAAATAAACAATTCAGATCACAGATTGACGGAGTTCGCCTCGCTGCTGAAGTGAGGCGCGGATTGAAACTAGCTTTGCCCACAGTACCTGCGCGGTCAATTGACGTTCGCCTCGCTGCTGAAGTGAGGCGCGGATTGAAACCCATCTATGAAACGACATATCGAATATCGAGAAGTGGTTCGCCTCGCTGCTGAAGTGAGGCGCGGATTGAAACGCTAGCGGCGTACGTAGTGACGGCATTGACCGCTTGTTCGCCTCGCTGCTGAAGTGAGGCGCGGATTGAAACTCGGTATTGGCGATGATGATATTACATATCTGTCGTTCGCCTCGCTGCTGAAGTGAGGCGCGGATTGAAACGAGTATCGTACGCCTACGGCGTGGAAAACGGCAATGTTCGCCTCGCTGCTGAAGTGAGGCGCGGATTGAAACACCACCTTTCTAGGGCGTCCACGTTTTACAACGGGGTTCGCCTCGCTGCTGAAGTGAGGCGCGGATTGAAACGCAACACAGGATAAATTATGGATCAGTTCATTAGTTCGCCTCGCTGCTGAAGTGAGGCGCGGATTGAAACTTGTTGAAAAAATGGGGGCCCTTTGTTGGATGGGTTCGCCTCGCTGCTGAAGTGAGGCGCGGATTGAAACTGGACTCTTCATGCTATTCCGCTAACATATGACGTTCGCCTCGCTGCTGAAGTGAGGCGCGGATTGAAACTACTGAAATGGGCAGGCGTTCATCGGCTAAGGTTGCGTTCGCCTCGCTGCTGAAGTGAGGCGCGGATTGAAACGCTGTCTGGGCCGGTAGTATTCAAACGGAAGAGGGTTCGCCTCGCTGCTGAAGTGAGGCGCGGATTGAAACGCGGACCTGTATCTCTTCCTTAAACTCGGTAACGTTGTTCGCCTCGCTGCTGAAGTGAGGCGCGGATTGAAACATCACTTCCGGGTTCGAATCCCGGCCCCTTAATAGGTTCGCCTCGCTGCTGAAGTGAGGCGCGGATTGAAACGTGTTACTCCTTAAGCTACTTTCACAAAAGGCTTAGTTCGCCTCGCTGCTGAAGTGAGGCGCGGATTGAAACATCGAGAACGTGGAAGGCGCGCCACTCTATGACCTGTTCGCCTCGCTGCTGAAGTGAGGCGCGGATTGAAACTACCGGGTCGCTAGCATTGATCTGGCGCCCGATCCATGTTCGCCTCGCTGCTGAAGTGAGGCGCGGATTGAAACAAACAGTCACGATCGCCATAAAGAGAAAAGAGACAGTTCGCCTCGCTGCTGAAGTGAGGCGCGGATTGAAACGCAGTTATCATCATATCCGCACATCGACGATATGCGTTCGCCTCGCTGCTGAAGTGAGGCGCGGATTGAAACAATTGAGCGTCAGCGCGGCGCACCTGCTCTCTCGTGTTCGCCTCGCTGCTGAAGTGAGGCGCGGATTGAAACCCAGCGAGACCAATCCAGTCAATTGGCGAATCTTTTGGTTCGCCTCGCTGCTGAAGTGAGGCGCGGATTGAAACTCCCTGGATGAAACCGCGCTGAGGGAAATGATTATGTTCGCCTCGCTGCTGAAGTGAGGCGCGGATTGAAACACGTGGGGAGGCTTATCATAGTCGCCGGAGCAGGTGTTCGCCTCGCTGCTGAAGTGAGGCGCGGATTGAAACACGGGCCATGCCGAGACAATCGCCTTCTCATCCGGTGTTCGCCTCGCTGCTGAAGTGAGGCGCGGATTGAAATGTCTCCACCCGAAGGAGAATCGATGGACGCGAGTGAGTTCGCCTCGCTGCTGAAGTGAGGCGCGGATTGAAACTAGTACTTCTTGCCCCTTCTCTTCTTCCGTGTTGACAGGTTCGCCTCGCTGCTGAAGTGAGGCGCGGATTGAAACCTACATATCGGGAGCAGTCCTCCAGGTCTTCGTGTGTTCGCCTCGCTGCTGAAGTGAGGCGCGGATTGAAACTGGCATATAGGAGAAAATCTATATGGATACGACCGAGTTCGCCTCGCTGCTGAAGTGAGGCGCGGATTGAAACCTATTCAGGGGGCCTGCGGAGGGCCCCCATTTTTCGTTCGCCTCGCTGCTGAAGTGAGGCGCGGATTGAAACTGTTACTCCCAAGTTACCCGGCCCGCAAATTCGGCGTTCGCCTCGCTGCTGAAGTGAGGCGCGGATTGAAACTGTATTTTTGACACTAATACCGATGAGGATATTAGCGCGTTCGCCTCGCTGCTGAAGTGAGGCGCGGATTGAAACATTTGGCCACTTCTGGTGACCTTCGCCATCGCCTAGTTCGCCTCGCTGCTGAAGTGAGGCGCGGATTGAAACGCCGCCTCGGCTTCACGCTTGCGGGCCTGCGCGTGTTCGCCTCGCTGCTGAAGTGAGGCGCGGATTGAAACATGGCTCGACGCTCACAGCGATATACGCTCGACATGTTCGCCTCGCTGCTGAAGTGAGGCGCGGATTGAAACAACAGACTCAGTAGTCCCAAAATTCCGGCGTCATGCCGTCATGATGGCGCCGCCGCTGGCGCTCTGATTTTATTCACCGTGCCATAGATACGTTCTAAAGCATGTTTCAAAAAGTTGAGAAAGCGCACTTGGCGAAACAAA
>WNGA01002688.1_pt1 | contig 45609 bp, 42 predicted proteins | sample 5400061 | NCBI WGS metagenome assembly WNGA01 (sample SAMN13153366, study PRJNA577476) | soil metagenome | isolation source: 100 cm soil or saprolite under grassland replicate 2 | place: USA:California | collected 2016-06-15 | reverse complement strand
TCTGATTGACACTCTTCCAAACATGGTCTTAGTCTTTGGGTATGGGTTCACGCGTTCTTCGAGCGATTATCGTGCCGGGGTTGTTCCTGGTCGCCAGTGCCTTGTCCGTGCACGCCGATGAGCCCATTGCAATCGGCACACTCCTTCGTGATGCCGACTCCTATCACCTTCATTCGGTCCTCTTGAAAGGTAAGGTTCGAGATTCGCAGGTGATTGCTCCCTTTCTTCCTCCCACCGAGCAGTGCCCCAAGCACCACGTAGCGGTCGCGTTTACTCTTGACGATGAAACCGGTTTCATCCAGGTGGGAGCTCATCTCTGTGGGAATCGCTCGATTAAGAATGGAGACAATGTGCTGCTCCGTGCCATTATACTTGTTGCTCACGAGTACACTGAGGGAGAAGATCGGCGAACGGTGGCGGCAATCTTCCAAGGAATGCAGCGTCTAGGAGATTAGCGCTCTAGAAAAAGTAGGCTCGTTTAAAGGGGGCGGCGTGGGCTTTCTGATCCGGGTGTTCGCGAATGCGCTGGCGATCCTCGCCGCCGCCTATATCCTGCCGGGGATCGAAGTCAGCGGCGGTCTGGCCGTGCTGGCGGCGGGTCTCGTGCTGGCGATCATCAATGCCGTCGTCCGGCCGGTGTTGATCTTTCTGACCTTGCCGTTCACGCTGGTCACGCTGGGACTCTTCCTCTTCGTCCTGAACGCCTTCTGCCTGTGGCTCACGTCCTGGCTGGTCAAGGGATTTGAGGTGCACGGGTTCTGGCCGGCGGTGTTCGGGGCCATGCTCGTGAGCGTCGTGAGCTGGCTGCTGAACGCCTTCCTCAGCGACCGGGGCCAGGTCGTCGTCATCACCCGCCACAAGCGATTTCCTGACGGCGACGTCATCGATATCTCCCCCAAACACTAGTGATTCTCATGCGGGTGGCATCGAGTGGGACCCTGGCGGAGCGCAGCGACACAGGCCGCAGCCGAGTCATCGAGGCTTCGACGGCGTTTCGACCCGTTGCAATTGGAGTGGGTGGCACCGAGCGGGGCTGCTCGGCGACAGGACCCACTCCATGAGCAACGGGTTCCCCGGCGAGCACAGCCGGATACTCGGTGACAGGACCATCGCCTAGCACCAGCGCCAATCCCACTTGCTCAAGGTCTTTTTATTGGTCAGAACAGGTTGCGACGGGTTCTCGCTGATGGGTTTGGGATTGAAAGTGAGGACGTATTCCACGCACACCTTGGGTATCTTCTCGGTTTGATACGTCCATACAGAGCTGCCTTCTGGATTGTCGGACGCCTTAAACGGCGAGCCGAGATACTGTGTCACGTCATACTGAGTGCTGTGCCCGACGCCCTTCCTGAGATAGAAACTGGGCGCGGCGTACATGGCGGCGATGACTCCGAGCACTACGATCAGCACGATTGTCTTTATCATGTCTTCCCTTGTCCACTCACTTCTTGGGCGGAGCGTTGAAGCGCCAGTCTTTGAATTCTTCGATGATAGGGTCCAGGTTGAAGGCCAGGCTGATGCGCGGCGCGGATCCGTTGTACACGCCGACGGCGTGCGAGAGCCAGCCGGGGAACAACACGCATTGCCCGGCGGTGGGCGTGAATGCGATGCTCTTGCCGGCGTCGTGCAGCTCGGGTACGGCGTAGCGCAGGTAGGGGGCCAGCATCGTGGCCAGGCATCCGCGCGGATCAAACAGCAGGAGGTCTCCGCCGCTCTTGCCGTCCGGGGCGATGTCTCCGACATCCGCGTAGTACACGCCCGACCAGAAGGTGCCGGGGTGCGGGTGCACCGAATTGCTGCCTCCCTTGCGCTGCACGTTCGCCCAAGTCTCGACGACCTGCCAGCGGGGATGCTTGCCGGCAAGGTCCGGCGCCCGTTCGGAGAATTCCGTCGCCTGCGTGGCGACTTCGATGATCGGTGTCATCAGGTCTTTGAGGGCGGGACCGGCCCACTCGAACATGGACATGTCGTGGGGCGAGGACCAGCCGACGACCTCGTGGTCCGCCTCGGCGGGATGGGAGGCCTCGCGCTCGAGAATCGCCCGGCGCAGCTCCTTATTGATACGCTCGTGGTCCGGGACGGTAAAGACCAGGAGTGGGGTGGAGAAAATCGGGCGGACGCGGATTTCCATCTCCTTGGACATGCCACTGTGTGCTCACAAACGTAGGGGCGGGGTTCATCCCCGCCCTGTAGACCTTGGGAGTGGATAAACCACTCCCCTACATTTTTTCTGCCGCAGAATATCGGTCGGAACGAGGCAGTGTCAAGGCGCCTTGAGAAGCCAGTCTTGCTCCGTTATAATGCGTGCCTCATGGCGATTCCCGCCAAAGACTTTGTGAGTCTGCTCCAGGACGTGGGATTCGACTTCTTCACCGGGGTTCCGGATTCGACGTTGGGCGGGGTCATCGCCACCCTGATCGAGCGGCGGATTTATATCCCGGCGGTCCGTGAGGATGAGGCGGTGGGTCTGGCGGCGGGGGCCTACATGGGTGGCAAGATACCGGCGGTGCTGATGCAGAACTCCGGGCTGGGAACGTCTTTGAACGCGTTGATCTCGCTGAACCTGATCTATTTGCAGCCGTGTCTGCTCCTGGTCTCCTGGCGCGGCCACGACGGGAAGGATGCCCCCGAGCATCTGGTGATGGGTCAGGTCATGACGAAGTTGCTCGACCTGGTACGCATCCCGCACCGCACCTTGCGCGCGGAAACCGTGCGCGAGGACGTGGGCTGGGCCGGGCAGGTCTTCATGTCGCAACGCATCCCGGTCGCCCTGCTTGTCACCAAGGGAATCTTTTCATGAGGCCCGAAGAAGGGGTCCTCACCAGCCGCAGCCGCGCGCTCGGAGCGGTGCTCGAGTTGCTCACCGACGAGCTTGTCGTTGTCTGCAACGGATTCCCCTCGCGGGAGGTCTACGCGCTGCGCGACCGTCCCGAGAATTTCTATATGATCGGGTCCATGGGCTTGGCGTCGGCGATCGGACTGGGCGTCGCCCTGGCGCAACCGAGGCGCAAGGTGGTGGTGTTGGATGGCGACGGCAACGTGTTGATGGCGATGGGCACGCTGGCGACGGTAGGCGCGTTGAAGCCGAGGAATTTCGTGCACATCGTGTTCGACAACGAAGTGTACGGCAGCACCGGCAACCAGCCGACGCTCTCGCAAACCGTGCGACTGGAGCAGGTGGCCAAAGCTACCGGCTACAAGAACGTGGAGCGGGTGCGTGAGCTGGATGATGCGGTGTATGAGGCGAAGGCAATGTTGAAGGAAGACGGTCCGAGTTTTCTGCTCGTGAAAGTCTCGGAGCTGGCGGAGGACGTGGGTCGGGTGGGGGTCGAGCCGGCGGCCATGACCGAGCGATTTCGGAAGGCTGCCCTGGGAGGCCACGCGTCATGATCTTATTGAACCCCGGTCCCGTCAACGTGTCCGAGCGCGTGCGGCAGGCGTTGCTGAAACCGGACATCTGCCATCGTGAGTCAGAATTCAACGACTTGATCGAGGGCATCCGGGACAAGCTCATCCGGACGTTCGCCCCCGGGGGGAATTTCGTGCCCATCCTCTTGACGGGGTCTGGCACGGCGGCCGTGGAGGCGGCCGTCACCTCTTGTCTGCCGCCGGGGCGCCGCATCCTCCTGATCAAGAACGGCGTGTACTCGCAGCGGATCTCCGCGATCGCCAACGCGCACAAGATGCAGAACATGGATATCTCGTTCGAGTGGGACCAGCGCGTTGAGAACGAACCGATCGAGGTCGCGCTCCGGCAGAACAAGGCGATCCAGGTCGTGGCGGTCGTCCATCACGAGACGTCCACCGGCATGCTCAACCCTGTCAAGGAGATCGGGGCGATCGCCAAGAAAGCCGGTCGCTTCCTGTTGGTGGACGGCGTCAGCAGCCTGGGCGGGGAAGAGATCGATTTTAATTCCTGCAACGTGGGGTTGATGGCCGGCTCCTCGGGCAAGTGCATCCAGGGCTTTCCCGGGGTTGGTTTCGTCCTCGTTCGGCGGGACCTCATGGAGCAGATGGTGACCTATGAACAGCGGTCGGTGTACCTTCACCTGACCACCTATTACAAGCAGCAGGAGGAAGGCTCCATCCCCTTCACCCCGGCAGTGCAACTCTACTATGCCTTCGACGAGGCGCTGAACGAGCTGCTGGAGGAAGGGGTGGCGAACCGCATCGCGCGATATCGCAAGCTGGCGCGGCTCATCCGAAACCGCATGCGGGCCATTCGGATGAAGTTCTACCTGCGCGAGCCCCTCTGGTCGAGCACCCTGTCTGCCTTCAACCTGCCGGAGGGCGTCTTCTACGATCACCTGCACGACCTGCTGCGCGAGCGGGGGTACGTGGTGTACGCCGGCCAGGCTCAGTTGGCGGAGAGCATTTTCCGCGTGGCCAACATGGGGGCTTTGACCGAGGCCAACATCACCGGCTTCCTGGACGCCTTCGAAGAGGCCTTGCCGGAGGCGCAGAAGCGCGGCGAAGAGCGGGTGAAGGAGATGGAGCGCCTGACCGGTGACCGGAAGGAGAAGGAAGAGCGGGAGAAGGCCGAAGCCGAGGCGGCGAAGAAGGTGGAAGAAGAGGCGGCCCACCTGGCCAAGGCGAAAGCTCTGGAGGAACTCGAGGCGAAAGTGGCCAGCAGGGAATCCAAAGAGAAGGACACTGGAGAAGAGGCGAAGACGAAAGCTTAAAGAACGAGATGATTTATGAAAGCCATCATTCTGGCAGCGGGCGTCGGCAAACGCATCGGAGCGGCGACGGGGAACCGCCCCAAGTGCCTCCTCGAGTTCGGAGGGCGTTCCCTGCTGGTCCGGTATCTCGATGCGTTGCTCGCAGTCGGGGTGAAGAGTGCGGTCCTCGTCGTGGGGCATCGGCAGGACCTGATCCGGGACGCGGTCGGGGAGAGTTATCGCGGCCTGGCGATTCGGTATGTGGTCAACGATCAGTACCACCGGGGCAGCCTCTATTCGCTGTGGCTTGCTCGCGGGAGCTTCGACGACGACCTGTTGATCATGGACTCCGATGTGCTGTGCCCGGCCTCGTTCGTGAGGCGGCTGGTCACGTCCCCCCATCCGAACGTCCTGTTGGTTGACGAGATGGCGCGTCAGGATTCAGAAGAGCGGATGGCGATCATCCGGGGCGGCCGGGTGGTGGCGCTGACGAAGAAGATTCCCACCCCCACCCATCCCTCCCCCCTCGAGGGGGAGGGTCAGGGTGGGGGGGATTTGATCGGCGAGGGGGTGGGGTTCATCAAAATCAACCGGGAGGATGCCCGAGCCATGCTGGCGGCGATGGAGCCCTTTGTGCAAAAGGGCGAGCTGGACATGGAGTATGAGGATACCTGGGAGGCCTTCTTCCGCGCGGTTCCGGTGGGCTGCGAAAAGATCGGCGGGCAGCCGTGGATCGAAATTGACTTCCCGGAGGACATCGTGCGCGCCAAGCGGGAAATACTGCCAAGGTTAACGTAGGGGAGGGCTTTACGCCCTCCCTTGACTGGGCGGGGTATTGATCAGCCCGGCCGTTGGCCGGGTTGCCCGCCCCGACAATTAATTGGGGGACCGGGTAGCATGAGCATCCGCATGGACCAGATTCAACCGATCATTGACCGCGAATACGACTACTTCATGTCCGAGCACCCGCACTGGAGCCTGACGAAGGGCGATCAGGACCTGGAACTGGTGGCGCACGCGCTCCGCGTGCTGCTCCACATGAAGACCACCCCACAGCACCTGTCCGAGTACCTCGCGCTGGTGGACTGCCAGCACGCGGACGGAGGGTGGGGCAAGATGGCCTCCAATAAGGAGAGCGCCGCGTGGGTGACGGCATTCTGCGCCTTGATGCTGATCCGCGGGAACCTCTCCTTGAAGCATCCGCGGATCGCCGAGGCCGTCAAGGGATGCGCCCGCTATTTCCTGGAGACCCAGAAGGAGGACGGGAAATGGTCCGATCCGTCCTGGGCGGACCTGGATGCCGTGAGCCACCCGATCAGCTTCTTTGACGTGCTGCTGGCCGTCGGCAAGCATCTCGTGGATGAGCCAACCCTGGCCAAGATCAGGGCATCCTGGCGCAAGGGGATGAAGTTCATGTTGGACCGGCAGGCGGCTGACGGCGGCTGGTACGATCCCGAGTTCCATCCCACGGGGGTGGAGATCACGGCGCACCTGATCCAAGATTCCATTGTGGCGGATCTGCTCCTCGGCGATGAGTTCAACGTGCGCGAGTGCTGCCGGAAGGGCGTGATGAAGCTGCTCTCGGTGCAGGCCGCTGAAGGGTCCTGGGACGGCGAGAACGTGGACCACACCATGGACTGCACGCGGTCCATCATGCTGGTCTGCAGCGTCCTGGGCATGCGGGCGCAGTGCGACCGCGCGATCGAGCGCGGGCTCGAGTGGATTCTCAAGCACAAGTGCGAGCACGGATGGCCTGATTTTCCGGGGATGGAGACAAACCTCGAACGCACCTGCGATGGGCTCGACACCCTGCTCAAGTACAGGGCGTACAGCCAGCCGGTCACGACCGCCATCGTCAAGCTCTGGGGGTATGCCGCGTGATTTTTCTGGCCAAGGTCGCCGAGATCCCGGACGGCGCGCGCAGGCTCATCCAGGTGAACGGCGTCAGCGTCGCACTGTTCCATCACGAGGGGCGATTCTACGCTCTGAACAATGCGTGTCCCCACCGCCAGGGGCCGCTGATCCGAGGGACACTCGAAAAAACTGCGGAGGGGAGCGGGTGCTTCATTCGCTGTCCGATGCATGGCTGGAGGTTTGACCTGGCCACGGGCGACAGCCACGGGCGTCCGGGCAACGCCACCGTCTATCCGCTCATCCGGCAGAACGATGAGCTGTACATTGAAATCTGAGAGTACGAAAGGGAGTTCTGGGTGACATGGACCACGTTCCCATCGACAGCGCCCTGATCCTGACCACCACGCGCATCTTCAACCGGCCTGGCATGCCCTCGCCCGCAGGCCCCCTGACGGTGGTGGGCGGCCTGTCCCTGTTCCAAAGGACCATTCTGACCCTGCAACGCGGCGGCATCTCCCGGTTCATCGTGCTGGCGGGGGACGAGATGGAGGACTTGAAACGTCAGCTCCACGCCCATGAGCGGATCCGGGCGGCAGTGCGGTGGCTGCCGGTGCTGGAGTTTTCACCCGGCGATCCACGCGCGTGGGAGATTTTTCCGGGCCTTTTCGGCGCGTCGTACTTGGTGGTTGGGACGGGGGCCGTCTTTCCGTCGAGCCTGGTGGCGCGCGTACGGCAGGAAGCGGGGAACGGCGAGCCACTCGTCGTGGTAAGGGGCGTCCTGCAGCCACAGTCACGGGACGCCCTGAATCCTTCGACTGGGCTCAGAACGGGGTCGTCGAAGCAGGAGGGACGATCGCGTAAGCCAGGCGACTCAGCAGTTTTGGAGCCGTCTTCTGCTGAAGGCGGTGTGGTGCTCACGCTGGAGACTCCTGCGACGCCGACCCTCGATGTTGATCTCGTGGTGATTCCGGAAGGCTTTACCGCCTCCGGGTGGGCCACCCCCCAAGACAGTCCATACCCTGTGCATGCGGCGCTCGAGCGAGCCATTCGCCAAGGGCAGGGGCGAGTGTTGCCGTTGGGATCGGACTGGTACCAGGACGTCTGCGCTGAAGGGACATCCGGCCCGGCCGAGGCGGAGCAGACGTTGATCCGTTCGCTCAAGGGGGGCCTTGAAGGCTTCGTGGACCGGCATTTCAACCGCCGGTGTTCGAGGTGGATCACCCGGTGGCTGCTGCGCACGCCGTTGACGCCCAATGGCGTGACCGTCCTGGCCACGGCAGTCGGGCTCCTTGCCTCTGTGGCCTTCGGCGTCGGAGGGTACGCCGGAGGCGTCATCGGCGCGCTTCTTTTCCAGCTCTCCACGATCCTGGACTGCTGTGACGGCGAAGTCGCACGGCTCAAATTCATGGAGTCGGCCTTCGGCGAGCAATTGGATGTTGTTCTCGATAACGTCGTCCATATCGCGCTCTATGCCGGCATCGCCTGGGCGTCCTATGAGGACAATTGGGGGCCCCTGGCCCTGCTCTTGGGTGGGTTCGCGATGCTCGGCAACGTCGCGGCGTTCGTGGTGGTCCAACAAGCGACCCGGATGCGAAATGGACTTGCTCCCGAACGGCGGCGCCATGTCGAGTCGATCCTCAACAGCCTCGCCAGCCGCGACTTTTCGGTGCTCATCCTGGCCTTTGCCCTCGTCGGGCATGCGGAATGGTTCCTCCCCCTCGCCGCGATCGGCTCGAACATCTTCTGGCCCGCGCTGGCCTGGCAGCTCAGATCCCCGGACACGTCCGTGCGCGCCTGAGACAATGACCCGCCTCACGCTCGTCCTCCTCCTGTTGGGCGTGGCCGTGCTTTGCGGGCTCGTGTTCCACATCGGCCCGGCCGTTCTGGCCGGGGAAATTGAGAAACTGGGCTGGAACGTCGTCTGGGTCCTGTTGCCTTCGATTGCCGTGTACGTGCTGGACGCCCTCGGCTGGCGTTACACGCTGGGCCGTCATGCGGAGAAGATCAGGGTCGATCGCCTGTTCATGACCCGCATGGCCGGCGAAACCGTGAACTATACGACCCCAGGCATGTACCTGGGGGGTGAGCCGATGAAGGCGTATCTGCTCAGCCGGCACGGCGTCCCGCTGGTGGACGGCATGGCGTCAGTCGTCACGGCCAAGACGACGATGACGTTGGCGCAAGTCGTCTTCATCATGTTGGGGATCGGACTGGGCGCGGTGCTGCTGAGCCGCTCCAACAACTTGCTGGTGCCGAGCCTGCTCGGACTCGGTTTGCTGGGGTTCGGCGTCGGATTGTTTCTCGCGGTGCAGCGGTTCGGACTGTTCATGAGCCTCCTCCGGGTGCTCGACCGTGTGGGAATCAGGATTGCCTGGTTAAAAGCGCGGGAGGGCAGACTGGAGGCCCTGGATAGCGCGATCCGGGACTTCTATGTCCGCGACCGGCGCGGCTTCCTCTTCTCCTTCGCGTCGTTCTTCACGGGGTGGCTGGCGGGCGCCGTGGAAGTGTACCTGATCCTGTATTTTCTCGGGCTTCCGGTGGACTGGCGCACGGCGATCGCCATCGAGGCGTTGGCCGTGTTCGTCAAGGGCGGGACGGCGTTCATCCCAGGCAGCGTCGGCGGCCAGGAAGCGGGGACCGTGCTCGTGTTCGTGGCCTTCGGGCTGACCGAACAGGCCGGCGTGACCTTCGCGCTCGTGCGCCGCCTCCGGGAGATCGTCTGGGTCGCGTTCGGTCTCTGGGTGCTGGCGATGGAAGGCCGGGTTGGGGCTCCCGCGGAACCATGCGATCGCCCGCCGACGTGAAGGAATGACCGCGCTCCTTCCCATCGTCTGGGCGGGGCTGGCCGTGCTCTGCGCGGTCGGCTTCGGAGTCGTCGCCGGCATCGTCAATCCAGCCGAGAAGGTCAACGGGCTCTGGCTCGTGGTCGCCGCAGCCTGTTTCTACGTGCTGGCGTACCGGTTCTATGGCCGGTTCCTTGCGCAGCAGGTGGTCGAGCTGGACAATCGGCGGATCACGCCGGCACACCGGCTCAACGACGGGGCGAACTTCCATCCCACCAACCGCTGGGTGCTGTTCGGCCATCATTTTGCCGCCATTGCGGGCGCCGGGCCGCTCCTGGGGCCGGTCCTGGCCGCGCAGTTCGGGTTTCTGCCCGGATTTCTCTGGCTGGTCGTCGGTGCGGTCCTGGCCGGCGCGGTCCAGGACTTCGTCATTCTCGTCGCGTCGATGCGCCGCAACGGCCGGTCGCTGCCGCAGATCGCCCGGGACGAGATCGGGACGGTGACGGGCTTGGCAACCACGATCGCCGTGTTTTTCATCGTCGTGGTGGCGCTGGCCGGGCTCGCCCTTGCGGTCGTCAACGCGCTCTACCATAACCCGTGGGGTACGTTTACGCTGGCCATGACCGTGCCGATCGGTTTTTTTATGGGCTTCTATCTCCAGCGCTGGCGGCCGGGGCGCGTGGGCGAGATGTCGTTGCTCGGCGTGGTCATGCTGGTAGCGGCCGTCATCGCGGGGCGCGCCGTCGCTCAGTCCTCGCTGGCTGGGTGGTTCGATCTGGAACGCCCCACCTTGGTCTGGCTGCTGGCAGCGTATGGATTTCTCGCATCCGTGCTGCCGGTCTGGATGCTGCTGGTCCCGCGGGGGTATCTCTCCAGCTTTATGAAAGTCAGTGTGGTTGTCCTGCTGGGGGTCGGAGTGGTCCTGATGGCGCCGACGATCGAGATGCCGCGCGTAACCGGCTTCATCGCTGGCGGAGGGCCGATCATCCCCGGGCCGATCTTCCCCTTCGTCTTCATCACGATCGCCTGCGGGGCCATCTCGGGGTTCCACTCGCTGGTCTCCTCCGGCACGACGCCCAAGATGCTCGACCGGGAATCGCATGCAATGATTGGCTACGGCGCGATGCTGATGGAGAGCTTCGTGGGGGTGACCGCACTGATCGCGGCGGCGGTCCTCGCGCCGGGCGACTACTTCGCCATCAATACCACGTTGTCGGCAGAGGCCTTGGGAGCGCTCGGCTATCCAGTGGCACGCATCCAGGAGCTCTCCCGTCTCGTGGAGCAGGAGGTCATGGGACGTCCCGGCGGAGCGGTTTCCCTGGCGGTCGGTATGGCCTCAATCTTTTCGGCCTTGCCGGGCATGACCGGCCTGATGGCCTATTGGTACCAGTTCGCGCTTCTCTTCGAGGCGCTGTTCATCCTCACCACCATTGATGCCGGCACGCGCGTGGCTCGTTACCTCATACAGGAACTGGGAGGTACGGTCTATGCGCCGTTGCGGACCATCAACTGGATGCCGGGCGCGATCGGTGCGAGTCTGCTCGTCGTGGGAGGCTGGGGCTATTTGTTGGCCACCGGCAGCGTGTCCACGATCTGGCCGATGTTCGGAGCCGCCAACCAACTGTTGGGCATGCTGGCCCTGTGCGTGGGCACGACGGTGCTGATTAAGATGGGCAAGGCACAGTATCTCTGGGTCACGGCCGTGCCAATGATCTTCGTCGGCGTCATCACGCTGAGCGGATCCTATGAGCTGTTTGTCCTGTTCCTTACCAATGCTGGTTCGGCCCCAGCTGAGGAGGCGGTCGTGTTCTATCTGGATGCCGCCCTGATCGGCATCGTGGCAACGCTGGCGGTCGTGATCCTGGCGGACTCGCTGGCCAAGTGGTATGGGTATGTGATCCGGAAGCAACCCTATAGGACCAGCGAGGTGCCGTCCGGCGAGGACGGCATCGAGATTCCCGCGGGCCCGTGCTGTTAGCGCACACCCGTGTCACCCTGAGAGCAGCGAAGGGTCTCGAACCGGTCGGAGGACTTATGGCTGACGCGAATTCGTTTGATGTGGCCTCGAAAGTGGACATGCAGGAAGTCAAGAACGCCCTCGATCAGGCGATGAAGGAGATCCGCCAGCGGTTCGACTTCAAGGGGACCAGGACGGAGCTGACGCTCAAGGAGAAGGAGAGCGAGCTGGTGATCGTGTCGGACGACGAGTACAAGCTCAAGAGCGTGGTGGACATCGTGAAGGCCAAGCTCATCAAACGCAACGTCTCGGTCAGGGCGTTCGCGTTCGGCCCGGTGGAGCCGGCGCTGGGCGGCACGGTCCGGCAGGTCGCGAAGATTCAGAACGGGCTGTCGAGCGAGAAGGCGAAGGAGATCGCCAAGGTCATCAAGGACGGGAAGTTCAAGGTCCAGGCCCAGATCCAGGGCGATCAGGTGCGCGTGCAGGGCAAGAGCAAGGACGAGCTGCAGGCCGTGATCGCCCTGCTCAAGAGCCGGGATTTCGGGATTGATCTCCAGTACATGAACTATCGGTAAGGCTACGTGCCCCCCTTCATCTGCGCGTCGAGAAAGTCCTCGTATTCCAACTCGACGCCGCAGACCGTGCAGGCGATCGGCTCGCCGGGCGGGGGCGGGAAGACTTCTTCCTTTTGCAGGACCCCTTGGCAGACGTGGTAGAAGTGACCTCGAGAATGTTCCTCGTCCAGGGGATCCAAGATGTAGGCCAGCACCATAGCCGCAGTCTACAAACTTACTCGACTTTTTTGCAATCCCTTCGGATGCTTGCTCTTCTCGTCGCGCTGCTAACCTGCCTATCGCCCAGCGCCGGGGCGGCCTGCGCGGTGGAGCGGTCGGTGCCCGGCGAGCCCGCCCTCTTCGTTCGCCACTTCAGTCCGGATTGCACCAAGGCGGAGCGGGCCGCGCAGGCGGTGCCCGCGCGTGAAATTCTTGAGGCTCTGAAGGCCAGCAAGGGCGTGTCCATCCGGAACGGGGTGGTCTCCGGCGATCTGCTGCTGACCGGCCTGCCGACGGCGCCGCTGGCCTCTGTCCCCCTGCCGCCATCGGTGCTCGCGACCATGGCGGGATCATCCGTCGCCGAGGCCCGCGTAATCCGCGGGCCGTTCGTGATTAGTAACTCGATCTTCGACGGCCTCCTGGACACCCAGCTCAAGCCCGACATGGTCGAGCATCGGATGCTGGGCGACATGGTGGTGATCCAGGGCCCCGTCACGTTCCACGGCACCACCTTCACGAAGACCGTGGACCTTTCCCGGACGATCTTCCTCGGACCCGTCGATAGCTCCGAAGCGGTGTTCCTGGATGATGCGTTCTTCCTCACCTGCATTTTCGACAAGGCGACGGGCTTCGAGAAGACGGCGTTCGCCGGGCACACGCGCTACTATCAGGCGGTCTTTCACGAGCCGGTTACGTTCCTCCGCGCCGGGTTCAGCGGGCTGACGAATTTCCTCTCGGTCACGTTCAAGAAGGAGTCAAGCTTCTCGCGCGCCTATTTCAAGATGGGTACAGGGTTTTCGGGCAGCAGGTTCGAAGGGATCTCGGACTTCTCGGAGGCCGTGTTCGAGAAGAACGTCTTCTTCATGCATGCTGTCTTCGTCGCGGACACCTATTTCCGGCGCGCCACATTCCGCGGCGAGGTCAGCTTCTCCGACGCCGATTTCAAGGCCAAGGACGACTTCGCCAAGGTCTTCTACCAGCAGGAGCCCAACTTCACCCGCGCCAAGTTTGCGACCCAGCGCTCTTCAACCGGGTTCGAGAACCCCGTGTTTCTCGCCATCGTGGGGGTAGCTCTCCTGATTTTCCTTATCGCCTTCATCGTGATCCTGCAAAAGGGGTAGCGCCTACCACATCTTGAAGGAAGACTTGCCTTCTGCCCTAAATGTGGTATATTCACACGTCTATGGCAGAGGATCGTGACATCGGTCTCGATGTGGCGGAGGACTCCTATCGCATCCGGCTGGATGAGTTCGAGGGTCCGCTGGACCTCCTGCTGCATCTGATCAAGAAAAACGAGATCAACATTTACGACATCCCGATCGCGCTGATCACCAAGCAGTACCTCGACTACATCAGCACGATGAAGTCGCTGAACTTGGTGGTCGCCGGCGAGTTCCTGGTGATGGCGGCCACGCTGATCCACATCAAGTCCCGGATGCTGCTGCCGGTTGAAACCGAGGGGGACGAGGAGGATGAGGCAGGCGAAGACCCCCGGGCCGAGCTGGTCCGGCGGCTTCTGGAATACAAGCAGTTCAAGGAGGCGGCCGGCGATCTGGTGCAGCGCGGCCAGCAGTGGCGGGAGGTCTTCGGCCGCCCGGCGATCGTCGACGCAAGCCGTCAGGGCCTGCAAGGGGAGGAGGACGGCACGCTGCTGGAGCTGACGCTGTTCGACCTGGTGGACGCCCTGCAGGGAGTGCTGCAGCGGGTTCCGGCGAAGACGCTGATCGAGGTGACGGCCGATCACCTGACGGTCAAGGACCGCATGAACTACATCCTGGATCGACTGGAACAGGAGTCCGCCCTGCCGTTTGACGCCCTGTTCTTGCCCGACGAAGGGCGCCTGGTCGTGATCGTCACGTTCTTGGGTTTGCTAGAGTTGATGCGGATCAAGCTGGTTCGCGCCTTTCAGGCCGAGGCATTCGGGCCCATCCTCCTGTCACGGGCGTTCCTGCCGGTGGCGGTCGAGGGCGCTGAATCAGGGGAGAATACACTATGATGACGACGGAAACGGTAGAAGCCGTGTTGGAACACGACGGCCCCAACGGAAATGGGAACGACAACACCAGCCCCTTGTCGGGGCTGAAGGGCATCCTCGAGGCGATCCTCTTCGTGTCAGGCGAGCCGCTCTCGGTGGACCGCATGTTGGGCGTGGTGGAAGGCGTGGCCCGCGAGGAGCTGATGAGCGCCCTGCGGGCGCTCCAGGCCGACTACGCGGCGGAAGGGCGGGGGCTGCAACTCGTCGAAGTCGCCGGGGGATTCCAGATTGCCACGCGGCCGGACTGCGCGCCGTGGATCAAGCGGTTGGAGAAGGCCAAGGAGGGCGCTAGGCTGTCGCGCTCGGCCATGGAGACGCTGGCCATCGTCGCCTACAAGCAGCCGGCGGTCCGCGCCGAGATCGAGCAGATCCGGGGCGTGGATTCCGCGGGCGTGCTGAAAACGCTCCTTGAACGCCGGATGGTCCGCATCGTCGGGCGCAAGGACGCCCCCGGCCGTCCCATCATGTACGGGACGACGAGGCAGTTCCTCCAGGCGTTCGGGATGAAGGACCTGTCGGACCTGCCGGCGCTCCGGGACATCAAGGAACTCAAGGAAGCCGAGCCGTTCACGCTTCAGAATCTGGATCAGAATGGCGACGCCTCTTCTGTCGAAAGTTAGTTCCCGCCAAATTAACCTGAAGCGCTTCCTGGTTTCCGCTGCACTGCCATAGTTGGCTGGTTACGTGTAGTTCTGCTAAGCTTAGTGGTCTTCTTGCCTTTTTGCTGGGTGGAGGAGCACTGACCATGGGATATGACACGACACGTTTCGTGAAGCGCAAACCCCTCCGTGAGGTGCTGATTGAGCAGGGCGTAGTCTCGGGGCCACAACTTGACGCAGTCCTCGGCAAGCTGGAGAACGGACGCGGGCCGCTTGGGCAGGCGTTGGTGGCGGAGGGTCTCCTCTCCGCAGAGCAATTGGGCCGGGCGCTGGCGGCCCAGTACGGCTTAACTTATGAGCCCTTGACCGAGTACCGGGTGGACCCCAGGTTCTATCAAACCATCCCCGTTGAATTGATGTATCGCCATCCGTTTGTGCCGCTCGCCGAACAGGATGGCCTGCTGGTCATTGCCATCCACGATCCAGGCAACCTGCCGGCCCTGGACGAACTGGAACTGCTGTTGAAGCACCCCCTGCGGCTGGTGGTCAGCACCAAGGACGCGATTCTGGCGGTCTTGACCCGGAGCGAAGGGTCGAGCCAGGCGTTGAAGGATATTGAGGCAGACTATCGGCCGATCTTGCTCCGGGAGGACGAGCGGGGCGACGAAGTGCTGTCCATCGAGAAGATCGCCAAGGACCAGAGCCCGGTGGTCAAGCTCGTGGATACGATTGTGTTGAACGCCCTGCAGCGGCGGGCGAGCGATGTTCACGTGGAGGCTACTGATCGGGCGGTGCACGTCAAGTATCGGATTGACGGGATCCTTACGCCGGCGCTCGATCCGTTGGACCTCAAGCTCCATGCCCCTCTGATCTCGCGCATCAAGGTGATGTCGGAGCTGGACATCGCCGAACGGCGGGTGCCCCAGGACGGGCGGTTCCGGATCCGGCTGGACCGGAAAACCGTGGACTTTCGCGTCTCGATCCTGCCGAGCGCGTTCGGGGAAGTCGTGGTGATCCGGATCCTGGACAAGGAGTACATCGCGGCGGGGGTGGCCGCGCTGCGGCTGGATCGCTTGGGGTTCAACCCCGAGGATCTCCGCCGGTTCCGTCGTTCCATCACCGAGCCGTACGGCATGGTGCTGGTGACCGGGCCGACCGGCAGCGGCAAAACCACCTCGCTGTACGCCGCGATCAGCGAGATCAATACGCTCGAGAGCAAGGTCATCACGATCGAGGATCCGGTCGAATACCAACTCGCCGGCGCGGTGCAGATCCCGGTCAACGAGAAAAAGGGGTTGACCTTTGCCCGCGGCCTGCGCTCGATTCTCCGTCACGATCCGGACAAGATCATGGTGGGCGAGATCCGGGATGCCGAGACCGCGCAGATCGCGATTCAGTCGGCGCTGACGGGCCATCTGGTCTTCACCACAGTCCATGCGAACAACGCCTTCGACGTGATCGGCCGGTTTGTGAACATGGGGATCGAACCGTACAACTTCGTCTCCTCGCTGAACTGCATTCTGGCTCAGCGACTGGTGCGGACGATCTGCGCTGCCTGCCGGGAAGAGATCCGGCTGGATCGCGCGCAGGCCGAGGAGTCGGAGCTCAACTATGACCAGTATCGTGAGATCGTGCTTTCCCAGGGCCGGGGATGCGAGCAGTGCCACGGGACCGGGTATCGTGGTCGTCAATGCATCACGGAGTTCCTGGACCTCACGGATGAGATCAAGGAAATGATCTTGGATCGAAAACCGCCGTCCGAGATCCGCAAGCGCGCGGTGTCCCTCGGCATGACGAGCCTGCGGCAAGCGGCCTTGGAGAAGTTACGGCGAGGGGTGACCACGCTGGCTGAGATTAATCGGGTGACCTTCATCGAACAGGCGTGAGATGCTGGGATTCGGCCCGCCGCGGTACAGTTTGAAGCTGGGTCCGCGTCAGGCGGCGTGGGCGGTGCGGTCCACGGACTGGCAAGGACGTCCACGCGTTCAGTCCATCGTGGTGGATCTGCCGTCCGGCGTCCTCAGGCCCTCGCCAGTCGAGCCCAACATCAGTGACGTTGATGCGCTGAAATCCCGCCTTCGTGCCTTGATCGGGATACCGGACGGACGACAGGCGCCGGGCTGGCCGATCGCGCTGGTCTTGTCGGAGACGCCCTCATCCGCTGGCGCCTTGAAAAAGAGGCGACCTTTCCGGTAGCGGGTGCCAGAGTCGTGTCGCAGGTCATCGGGTCTCGCACCGTGCTGGTGGTGATGATTGGGGAATCGGTGCTGCGGCAATACGAAACGGTGTGCGATGAAGTTGGGCTGGTCCCGGTCAGTGTGACGGCGACCAGCTTCCTGCTGCCCAACGTGGCGCGCGCGTCTTCCCCCGTTGAGGAACCCGCCGGCTGGTTGTCCGTACTGGACGAAGGGTTCACGCTCATGATTCACCAGGCCGGCCGCCCGGTCTTCGTGCGCACCAAACCCCAATCGCCGCAGATTCTGGACGATCTCGTGGCATCGTTAGCGTTCTATGAGGAGACCCATCCGGGGACCCCCCTGCGGCGCCTGTATGTGCTCAGCGAAGAGCGGGAGCCGGATGCACTGACGGCGATCTCCAAGGAGCTTGATCTGGACGTGGTCCCTGTGGGACCGACTCTTGCTCAACAGGCCTGGCGTGTGCCGCTCGACGAGGACACGCCGCCGGGAGCGCTGCCAGCGATCGCGGCGCTTGCGCCGAGACGAAGGCAAGACGTTCTGGCTGTCGATCTCAGCGGCAGCCATTACGCCTACCAGGGTCGTGTCTGTGCCGCGCTGGTGCTGGTCTCGCTGTTCCTGGTCGGATTGATCGTCTGGAATGTCCGAGAAGCCCGTGCCATCCGGACCCAGGCCATGGAAGTCGAACAGGCGCTGGCCCGTGTTCAGGAACAAGACCGCCAGGTCCAGCTCCGAGGGCAGATGGAGGGGGTGGACCTCTCCGATACGGCGATGGGGCGGCTCACGGCCCAAGTGGTCTTTGCCAACGACCTGATCGCCAAGCGCGCGTTTTCCTGGACGCGGTTCCTCAGCGATCTGGAAGCGACAGTCCCGCCGCGCGTCTCGATCAACAGCATCCGGCTCGATTTCAAGGACGCGGTCATGGCGATCGCTGGCTCAGCGCTGAGCTTGAAGGATTTGACCGACTTCATCATCAGCCTGGAAGACCATCGGGCGTTTAAGGACGCCCATCTCCTTCATCACAGAGTCCAAGACAATGACGTCGTGGAGTTCAGCTTGTCCGTGCGGTACCAGTCCCAGGCCAGGGGATTATGACTCGCGCATTCCCGATAGTCCGCCTCTTGCGGCGTACGCCCTATGGCCCGCTCATTCTCTGGATGGCCGTAGCTGGCGCGCTGGGTGCTGCTCTGGTCGCGGTCCATCTGCTCGTGGTGGCGCCAACCCAAGCCCGGCTTGCCCAGGCCGAAGCCGCGTGGATGGCGGCGAGACAGCGGGTTGCCCAACGCCTGGAGGCCAAGCAAGCGCGGAAGGATCTGACCGTGATCCTGAATGCCTTGCCAGGCCAGCGTGACTTCGCGCAGCTTCCGCTCGCCATTTCGGAAGTCGCGCGACGGGATCGGGTCTCTATCCCGGATCTCTCCTATGCGCTGGAGAAACCCCAGGCAGGGGGCGTCACCAAGGCGCTGCTGCGAGGATCGGTCTCCGGTCGCTACGAAGATCTTAGAAGATTTATTCATCATCTGGAAACGGCCGACGGCTTCCTGTTCATCGAAGACCTCAACGTCAGTCGCCGCAGTACGAAGAAGGGCGAGGCCGTCGCGTTTGAGATCAGCTTAAGCACCTACATCCGAGAGGGGCCGGGTCAACGCGTGTCCTCTCATGCCTTCTTGCCATGACGAGACGCTCCCAATGGCTTGCACTGTTCCTTCTGCTCGGGGTCTGGGCGGGCGTCGCAATCTGGGTCATCGCAGCCGCGCCGGAGCCGCAGCGCGTGCCGCTGGTGTATGTCACCGGCAAGGCTGATCGGACAAAGGCAAGCCGTCCCCAATCTGGGACGGGCTTGAAAGTCAATCTCGACCTGCTTACGGCTGCACGGCGTCGGGCGGAAGAGGCCTTCGTCGCGCCGAAGAACATCTTCGCGCCCCTGCCAACAGAGAAGGTGGTGCCCACCCGCGCCAAACGGCCGGCACCGGCGCCTCCGCCGGCGCCAGCTGTGGCCGCTCCCGCTGTCCCTCCGCCGCCTTCGCCGGAAGAACTGGCCGCGCAGGCTGCCCGCCAGGAGTTGGCCCAGTTCCGCTACCTCGGGTATCTCAGCCGGGACGGCAATGAGCAAGCGTTTCTCTCGAAGGGCAAAGAGCTGTACATCGTGCGGAGCGACGAGATAATCGAGCAAAGGGTGCGTGTCAAGAGCGTCACGCCGACCGGCGTGACCCTGCAAGAACCCCGATCTCAGGTGGAACGGATGGTCCCGCTGGTTGAAGGCAAGTAACCTCAAGCCTATGGGATGGCAGAGCCGGCAGGCGTTGAAGGTGTCTGTGGGGAAGTGGGTCCCGGCGGTTGGCCGGTGGCTGGTGTCACGGGCGCAGGTGGTGTCGGTTGTCCCGGAGTGGTCGTTTGTCCCTGTGGGGTTTGTGATATGGAGGCGTTCGGATACTGAAACACCCACAGGTAATAACTGGTCACTCCTTCAAAGTGCCGCACGGCAGGTGGGAAGTCATGCTGCTTGAACGGCTCCGCTTTGCTCTTACTCCGTACGCCCTTGATGCGGGCGGTGGCGGGATCGCGCACGTACTCCCAGTCGTCGCCGGTAATCGGATCCTTGTACGCCTTTCGCAAAGCAGGCTTGGGTTGCTTGGTGAGTTCTTCTAACGTCAGCGGATAGATCTCACCGGGGACGCCGGAGGCGCCGGGGACGACTCGTCCTTTCTTCTGCTGGTTTGAATAGACCGCCAGCGCAGTCTGAATCTCAATCCCCCGAGCGAGAAGCTCCGCTTCTTGTTCACGCTGCACCACGGCCTTCCACTGTTTTGCCGCCACGGTTACGGAGATCCCCATCAACACCACGGCCAACATCACGAGGAGGTAGGTCACCCCGCGCTCCTCCTGGCACAGCCTTCCCATGACGATACGCTGGCTCCTAAGCATGAGCTTCAGCGCCTTATTTTACCGAACCTTACAGTGAATTCACACAATGCCTTGTACAGTCTTGCCTTGGATCCCATTCGTGTCTTGTGCCTGTTTCATTTACTTGCCCGCCAAGTAGTAAACTATACGCCTATGACGATCGAACTGCTCGTGCCCCGAATCGTGGCCATCGGTTTCGTCCTGCTCTGTGTCATCTCCGGAGCTGCCGAACAAGGGCTGGTTGAGTCTTCCGGGGCTGCGCTGGGATGGCAAGGATGGGAGGCGATCCGGGCCGGTCAGATCAAGGAGGCGTCGCGCTTGTTTCATGATGCCATCGCCGAAAATGCTCACGATGCCACGTTGTTCCTGGGGGCGGGACTCGTCGCGCACCTGCAGGGGCAAGAGATGGAAGCCCGCACGGCGCTTCAAGAAGCCGTGCGACTCAACCCCAAGCTGACGGCGGCCGCGCTGTTGCTGGGCGACATCACCTATCGCATGGGCGATCTTGAGACGGCGGTCCGGACGTATGAGGCGGCGCTCGAGGTTGAACCGAACAACGCACAAATCCAGGGACGGTTGGAGAGTTGGCGCAAAGAAGCCGCCTTGCACAACAAATTTCAGCAAAACCTGAGCCCGCACTTCACCGTGCTCTTTGAAGGACCGGCGGAGCAGCGTCTCGCAGCAGCCGCGGTGGATGCCCTGGAGGCAGCGTACTGGCGCATCGGCACCGCTCTGCTGGCTTACCCTCCGACCGTTATTACCGTCGTTCTCTATACCGATGAGCAGTTCCGTGATATTACGCGAAGCCCGGCGTGGGCGGGTGGTGTCTTTGACGGCAAAATTCGAGTCCCGATGCGGGGGGCGCTCAATGACCCCCGGCAACTGGAAAAGGTCTTGGCACACGAGTTTACCCATGCGCTGGTCAAGAGTCTGGCGCCGCGTGGAGTCCCGACCTGGGTGGATGAGGGACTGGCAGTGGTGTTTGAAATGGGTGATTTAAAGTGGGCCGAGCGCCTGGCCCGGCGGGCGCCATCCCTGGTCCCGCTCCCGCGCCTTCACGACGGCTTTCTGAACGTGCCTGCGGATCAAGTCCCGCTTGCCTATGCCGAAAGCGCGCTGGCTGTCCAGATGCTGATTGAGCGCGGCGGGATTCCTGCGTTGACCGCATTGCTCCAGGATTTGGCTGTAGGTCAGGAGTTTACTCAAGCCTTCGAGCGGCGCGTTTTCCTTTCATACCCAGAGTTTCTGACACTCTGGGCACGGCGGATGCGAGAATAGGGTATTTACCAGAGTACCCTTGCGGTGTTTTTCTGGTGGACTGTGGTCGCAGCGAGCGGTAATATGGCCCGATAAATAGGGGGAATAGGCAGGAAAGGGCTCTCCTTGATGTACTGGAAGGTTGTCAGCGCGCTGGTGGTCGTAGGCCTGCTGGCCGGGTGCTTCTCCTTCTATGTCCCGGACACTACGCTTGCCGACCGACTCATGCAAGAGGGCAATTGGGAGGCGGCTATGGCGGCCTACCAGGATGCCCTCAAAGAGGACCCGTTCAATCCCGCCATTCAGGCCAAGTTGAACGCCGCCAAAGGGCGGGTCGCGGCGGCGTACCAGGAACGGGGCCAAGCTGCGCTCAAAGAGCGTAATCTCCCGCAGGCGATCGAGGCGTTCAAACGGGCCTTGAGCCTGGAACCACCGAACCTGGAACACCAGTCCGCGCTGGCTCAAGCGCTGCGGTACAAGGAAGCCCAGGACCGGCTGATAGTCGGTCAGAAGATGCTGAAGGGGGGCCGGCTGGATGACGCGGCGGAGGCCTTCGAGCGCGCGCTGGAGCTGGATCCGGACCTGAAGGCCGCGCAAGACGGCCTGGTCCAGCTCGCCGAGAAGCAAAAGAGCGTTGCGTTGCCGCTCACCGGCTCCAGGCAACCGATCACGCTCAAGTTCCAGAGCGCCCGGACCAAGGAGGTGTTCGAAGTCCTGGCGCGCGCAGGCGGAATCAACATCCTGTTCGACAAGGACATGAAGGACGATCCCATCACGATCTTCGTCAAGGATGCCACGTTCGAAGACGCGCTGAACCTCATCTTGACCACGCAGGGCCTCTTCATGCGGAGGCTGACGCACGATACGATCATTGTCGTACCGAGGACGAAGCAGAAGCTGGACCAGTATCAGGATATGCTCATCCGCACCTTCTATCTCTCGACCGCGAAGGCCAAAGACATGGTGAACCTGTTGCGGACCATGTTGGAGACCAAGCGGATCTTCGTCAATGAAGATGTCAACGCGATCGTCATGCGGGACACCGCGGACAAGGTCAAGCTGGCCGAGCGCATCATCCTGGCCAATGATCGGAAGCAGGGCGAGGTCATGTTCGAGATCGAGGTCCTGGAGGTGGACAAGACCCTGTCCGACAAGTTTGGCGTGAACATTGCCAAGCAAGCCGGCGCCGCTCTCGTGCCGCCGGAAAGCGATCCTTCAACCGCAATCACTGGCGGAGCGATCAATTTCAACTACCGACAGCTCACGTCCTTGAACCCGACCAGCTACCTGTTTACATTGCCCACCAGCCTGCTGCTGGATTTCCTCAGGGCGGAATCCAACACCAAGACTCTGGCCAATCCGCGGGTACGGGTGGTGAACAACAAACAGGCCAAGATCAACATCGGCGACAAGGTGCCCATCCTGCTGTCCACCACCAGCACGATTCCCGGCGTAACACCTGGAACGATACCTACTCAATCCACCGTGACCTCGATTGAATTCAAGGACACCGGGGTCAAGCTCACGGTGGAGCCCGTGATCCATCTGAACCAGGACGTGACCCTCAAGCTGCAGCTCGAAGTGACGCGGCTGGGGGATCTGGTGACCCTTCAGGCCAATCCGCTGATTCAGCAATTCAGATTCGGGACTCGCACCGCAGAGACCTCGCTCTCGTTGAAGGACGGGGAGAGCGTGGTGCTCGCCGGCCTGATTCAGCCTGAGGACCGGACGGTCGTCACGAAGGTGCGGGGGCTGGGCGACATCCCGGTGCTGGGGGAGATTTTTAAGTCCACCACCAAAGATGTCATCGCAACCGACGTGATCCTGACCATCACGCCGCACATCGTCCGGGCCATGGAACTCCCTCCTGTGGATGATCAGGCCTTCTGGTCGGGAACGGAGGAGGCCTATGGGCTGAAGCAACTTTTCCCTGAGGCCGGCATAGGCAGGGGGACGTTGGGCGCCGTGCCCGCAAGTCCGGCGCCTGCGCCTCCCGGCGCCCTATCCCCGGCGCCGGAAGCGGCGCCCCCGCGGCAGCCCCCCTTGGGGGTGCTTTCCGTTCTCCCTGCGGACAGAACGGCATCAGTGGGCGAGGAGATCAGGCTGGATGTGCTGGTGACCAACATCGAAGACCTTGCCGAAGGCACGCTGACCGTCAGTTACGATCCGAAGGTCTTGGAGTTCCGCCAGGCGTTCGAAGGTGAGTTTTTAAAGCGTGAGGGGACGGCCACTCTCGTGACGGCTGCGAATCCGGCGACAGGGACGGTGGTCGTCCAGCTCGCACGGGGGGAGGGCGCCAAGGGCGTGAGCGGCGCCGGTGTCCTGGCCACGCTGGTGTTTGTCGCGAAAGAGTTCGGCTCATCGCCGGTGGCGATCCAGACATCGCGGTTGCTGAGCGCGGCGAAGGCACCGCTTCCGGCCACGGGCGGGCAGGGCAACGTGAGGGTCCAATGAGACAGTCGGGCGTCACGCTCTTGGAACTGATGGTCACGATCACCATCATCATGGTACTGGCGTCGGTCGCGATGCCCCTGTCCAAAGTCACGGGGAAGCGGGCGCGTGAGATCGATCTGCGCCAGGAGCTCCGGACGGTCCGGGCGGCCATTGATGCCTTCAAATTGGACTGGAACCGGGAGGGCGATGTGTCGCTCGGTCCTCTGTGCGTCAAGAACAAGCTCACATGCAAGGAGGCGTCCAGCGTGTCCGGGTATCCCAAGACTCTTCAAGCCTTGCTGGAAGTGAAGCTGACGGGCGAAGAAGCCACCGTGAAAGGAGCGACGGTCAAGCGCTACCTGCGGAGGATTCCGGTGGACCCGCTGACCGGGAAGGCCGACTGGCTGTTGCGGTGCTTCACGGATCCCCCGGATGCGTCGTCCTGGTGCGGTGACGATGTGTATGACCTGGCCTCGGCCAGCCCGGAGGTCGCGTTGGATGGGACGAAGTATCGGGACTGGTGAGCGCGGCTTCACGCTCCTCGAGTTGATGAGCATCGTCACGATTGTGGGGATTCTTGTGACCCTTGCCGCGCCCTCCTATCAACAGTCCGTTGTGAAGGCCCGCGAAGCGGTCCTCACGCGCGATCTCTTTACGATCCGGGACCTGCTGGACCAGCACCGGGCCGACAAGGGGAAGTACCCGGACTCGCTGAATGATTTGGTGAAGGCCGGATATTTGCGCGCCATCCCGATGGATCCCTTCACGCGATCCACCTCCACCTGGCAGGAAATTTATGAGATTACGGAGGGCGGTGTCTTCGATATCCACTCCGGTTCCGACCTCGTCGGGACCAACGGCGTGCCGTATAACCAGTGGTGATGGCGGGATGAGGAAGCTTTATGCACTCCACGCCGCGCTGTGGTGCGGTCTTTGGATGGTTGCCGGCTGTGCCGGCCCTTCAGTTCGTGACTTCCAAGTGACGCAGGCCGCGCTCAAGGCGGAGTCCGTGCAGGCCCAACGCACCATCACGGACTTGCGCGCGGAGATGCAGGGACTTCAGCGGGAGCTGGGCGCCGCCCGCGCCGCGCAGGCTCGCTTGGAAGGCGAGCTACGGGAGGCCCAACGCCGCGCGCTGGAGGCGCAGCGGGCGGTGGATGTGCAGCGCGAAGAGCTGGCACGGACACGGGAGGAGCGGGACCGTCTGGCTGCGATCAGCCGCGAATTGCAGGGACAATTGGTCGAGCTGGGACGCCTGCGCCAGCAAATCGGTGAGGCCGGTCGCGACCAGTCGCGCCTCCAGGCGCTCGAGCAGGCCATTGAACGACAAACCAAGGAATTGGCCGAACTCAAGTCCGCGATGCAGAAACTCTCCACGCGGTCGAAGCAGAAACCTGCCGGTACGAAGATGGCGGTGCCGATGTACAAGGACGTGTCCGACCAGCCTGCGCTCTCCGGCGAGTCCGCCGAGTCTGCCTCACGCACGGTGATCGTGGAGCGGGGAGATACCCTGTGGGACCTCGCCCGCACGCATCGGGTGCGGTTGTCGGAGCTGATAGAGGTGAACGATCTCGCGTCCGACCTCATTCGCCCGGGGCAGGAGCTCATCCTTCCTGAGCCATAACCGCTTCCATGCCTGCGTATCTCTACAGGGCGGCCCGGGCTGACGGAACTACCCTCGAAGGCCAGGCCGAAGGGGAGGACGAGCAGGCGGTCCGGGCTGAGCTCGAAAAACAAGGAATCCTGGTCTTTCGCCTGCGGCCCCTCGGGGCGTGGCCGGCGCTCATGGGATCCGGGCTGTGGAGGAGGAAGCGCGGCATCCCCCTGCAGGAGTTCCTGGTCTTCAACCAAGAGCTCCTGGCCCTGGTGAAGGCCGGGCTTCCGATCCTCAGGATCTTTGACCTGCTGATCGAGCGGGCACGGCGCCCGGCGTTCCAGGCGGTCTTGCGCGCCGTGCGCCAGGACATTCGCGGCGGGACCGCCATGTCGGATGCCCTCGCGCGCCACCCGCTCTTTTTCCCGGAGCTCTACATCGCCTCGCTGAAGGCCGGCGAACAGGCCGGGAACCTGCCGGAAGTGCTGCAGCGCTATATCGCCTATCTCAAGCTGGTCATGGGCCTTCACCAGAAGATGACGAAGGCGTTGGCCTATCCGGCGTTCCTGGTGATCGTGGGCGTCGCCGTGGTCGGCTTTTTGCTGACGTACGTGCTGCCGACGTTCTCGGCGATCTACGGGGAAGCCGGGACGAATGTGCCGGAAGCCACGAGGGCGTTGATCACCTTCGTCGAGGCGATTCAGTCACATCTGGTCTGGATTGGGCTGGCGATCGTGGCCCTGGTCGTTACGTTCAGATGGTGGGTCCGCACCGAAACCGGCCGAGCGCTCTGGGACCGCACCACCTTGACGCTTCCGCTCATCGGCGACGTGCTCGTCAAGCACCAGACCATTCAATTCTCGCGGACCTTGGCGACCGTGCTGGCCGGTGGAACGCCGCTGGTGAGCGCGCTCCAGTCGGTTCGCGGGGCTTTGACCAACCGGTTTCTGGCCTCTGGGCTGGCCATGGCCACCGAGCGAGTGCGAGAGGGGACCACGCTCTCCGCGGCCTTGGAAGGGGTGAAGGTGTTCCCCCGCATGGCCCTGGAGATGCTGGCGGTGGGCGAGGAAACCGGCTCACTGGACGCGATGCTGCGGGATGTCGCTGAGCTCTACGAAGGAGATCTGGACCAGCGGCTCAGCCAGCTCACGACCTGGATCGAGCCGGTGCTGCTGTTGGTCATGGGCCTGGTCGTCGGCGCCATCGTGATCATCATGTACTTGCCCGTCTTTGAGATGGCCGGGACCGTCAAATAGCAAGGCAGTGGAACCCGCGGCAGAAACTCGCTACAATTCCTCTAGACACCATCTCTCACCGGAGCGCCTATGGACCTGAAAGAACCCCTCAATCAACTGGCGATCCCTCCCACGCACTTCACCAAGCATCTGAAGTTCCCCGATCCCGCGAAGATCCGCATCTACGACGACACCCTGCGGGACGGGGAGCAGATGCCCGGCGTGGCCTTCTCACCCGAGCAGAAGCTGGAGCTGGCCAAGCTGCTCTCCGAGATCGGCGTCCACGTCATTGACCCGGCCTTCCCGGCGGTCTCCGAATCCGACCGCAAGGCTTTGCAACTGATCGTGCAGGCGCAAAAGCGAGGGGAGATCCGCCGGGACATCGAGGTCTTGGCCATGTGCCGGAGCCTCAAGGAGGACATCGACGCGGTCGTGGACACGGTCACGGCCGTCGGCGCCAAGCCGGACGACGTGAGCGTCCTCGTGCTCTCGACGTTGTCCGACCTGCATCTCAAGTACAAGCTTGGGAAGACGCTGTTGCGGCGGGCGAAGCAGCCGGAAGACCAATGGCTCAGCCAGCCCGTGGACTACTACCGCGAGCAGAACCTGGACCTCATCACCGGCGCGATCCGCTACGCCCGGGAGCGAGGGTTCTCGCGCGTGGAGTTCGCCGCCGAAGATGCGTCCCGGTCGGATGTGGCCTATGGCGAGGTCTGGGCCAAGGCCTGCGTGGCGGCCGGCGGCACGCGCATGTGTTTCTCGGACACCTGCGGGGTGTTCACGCCCGAAGGGGTGGATCATTACATTCCGCGGCTGGTGAAGGTCCTCGGTCCCGTGCCCATGACGGCGCACTTTCACAACGACTTCGGCCTGGGTGCGATCAACACGGTGCGGGCCATCAGCCACGGCGCCTTGTACGCCGGGGTGACGGCGAACGGCATCGGCGAGCGCGCCGGCAACTGCCCGCTGCATGAATTCGTCATGATCCTCAAGATGCTGTACGGGGTCACGTTGCCCGGCTTCCGCTACGACCGGCTGACCGAGCTGCGGCGCAAGATCGAGCTGTACTCCGGCATCCCGCTTCAGCCGCATGAGCCGATCGTGGGCGAGGGGGTGTTCAAGCACGAATCCGGCATCCACACAGCCGCGATCGCGATCCATCCCGCCATCTACCAGTTCATCGCGGAGGAAGCGGTGGGAGGCGAGCAGCGGTTCGTGTTCGGCAAGCACAGCGGGGCCGCCGCGGTCGAGTCCGTCCTGGCCAAGCATACCAGGACACTGCGGGAGCACGGCGTGGAGATCAGCCCTGACCTCGTGAAGCAGGTCCTCGACCGCGTGAAGACGCTCCGCGAGGAGATGCTGCCCGAGAAGGGTTATCCTGAGGCCGTTGAGAACCACTACCGCCACTACTACGCCTTGGGCCTCTCCGAAGAGCGGATCGTCGCGTTGGCGCTGGAAGTCAAGAAAAAGGGGAAAGGTGCCTGTCCCCCGTGAGCGACGCTCCCGCACTGATCCTTCCTGAAAAGACCCGCTCCATCGGCAACGACCTCCGGCGGATGCTCGGCGCCGACAAGGTCAAGGACGATTTCCCCACCATCACGGCCTACTCGGTCGACGCCAGCATCTACAAGGTCGTGCCCAAGGCTGTCGTGACGGCCGAGACCGAGGAGGACATCGCCGCGGCGGTCGCCTACGCGGGGTCCGCGGGCGTGCCGATCACCCCGCGCGCGGCGGGCACGAACCTCACCGGCTCGGCGGTCGGCGAGGGCATCATCCTTGACTGCGGCCGGATGAACCGCATCCTCGAGTTGAACGTCGAGGAGCGCTGGGTGCGGGTCCAGCCGGGCCTCAACCTGAACGAGTTCAACAAGAAGCTTGAGCCGCACGGCCTCATGTTCGGGCCCGATCCCTCCAGCCGCGACATGTGCAAGCTGGGCGGCATGCTCGCGAACAATTCCGCCGGCCCGCACACGCTCCGCTACGGCTCGGTCAAGGACAACGTCCACGCGATCCGCCTCCATCTCACCACCGGCGCCTGGCTGACGGCCGAGACGCTCGCCGACGGCGATCCCGCCACCGGCGCGCTGCTGGCCGCCCATCCGCCGCTCGCCGAGACCCTCGCGCTGGTCCGCAAGCACGCCGATCTCATCCGCAGCAGGAAACCGAAGGTCTCCAAGAACAGCACCGGCTACAACCTGTTCGGGCTGGTGGACGGCCTGGACCAGGGCATCGTGGACTTGCCGAAGCTCTTCGTGGGAAGCGAGGGCACACTGGGTGTCATCAGCGAGGCGACGCTCAAGCTCGTGGAGAAGCCGACGGCGACCGCGACCGCGCTCATCCATTTCAAGCACCTGGAGGACGTGGGCCAGGCGGTCTTTGACCTGCTGCCCCTGACGCCGATGGCGCTGGAAGTGATGGACGCCAACACGCTCGATCTGATCGGACGCGCGGCCCACGGCGTGCCGGCCGATGCGGCGGCGACCCTGCTCGCTGAATTTGATGGAAGCCTCGGATTGTCCATCGCCGCGATCCTCGAGCGGGTCAAGGCCATCTGCCGCCAATACCGCCTTTGCCAAGATCCCACGATTGCGGTCGAGAAGGAGCACCAGGAGCAGCTCTGGAAGGCCCGCAACGCCCTCTATCCGACGCTCTACCGCTACGACGCCAAGAAGAAGCCCATCAACTACGTGGACGACGTCGTCGTGCCGGCCGACCGCATCGCGGAGCTGGTGGAGTACCTCTCGTCGTACTTCAAGCACCAGCACGTGAACGTCGCCATCTTCGGCCACATCGGCAACGGCAACGCCCACATCGTCCCCCTGCTGGACGTCAGCGACCGGCACGATTTCGAGGCGATGGTCGCGGGCTATCACGAGATCCACCAGACGGTCGTCACGCGGTTCGGCGGGTCCATCTGCGGCGAGCACGGGGACGGACGCGTGCGCGCGGAGTTCGTGCCCAAGTACTTCGGCGAGGAGCTCTATGCGCTCTTCAAGCAGGTCAAGGCGGCCTTCGATCCCCGCACTGTCCTGAACCCCGGCGTCAAGATCAGCACCACGCCCTTCACGGAGCACATCGACTACATGCGGCTCTCCAAACCCTGCGCGACCTGCGGCAAGTGCAACTCGGTGTGCCCGGTCTACGACGTCTTCCAGTCGGAGGACATGAGCTCGCGGGGCTGGTTCGAGATCGTGACGGCGCCGGGTTACGAGTATTTGAACTCGAAGCGGGTGGTGGAGGCCTGCGTCAACTGCAAGTCCTGCCGCACGATCTGCCCGGCCGGCGTGGATGTGTCGGATCTCATCTTGCAACGGCGGGCCGAGCATCCTAACAAGCTGGCCGGGGCCATTTTCGCCTGGCAGGGGAGGCCCTGGCTCTTCGAGCCGTTCATCAAGTTGCTGGGCCGCACGCAGGGGCTCTGGGATCGTCCGCTGCCACGCCGGGTCATGGCACAGGCGCTGGCGCCGCTCCTGCGGCTCCTCGCGCCGACGGCCAAGCTGCCCGCGGACATGGTCTTGCCCCGGCTGGCCCCGCGGCTGTTGCGCGAGCGGCATGCCGAATTGACGGAAGAGCGAGGCCACCACGGGACGGTGGCGTACTTCCACGGCTGCGCGGCCAACTATTTCCAGGATGGCGTGGGCGATGCGGTGATCGCCGTCCTGCGGAAGAACGGGATTGAGCCGGTCCTGCCGCGCCAGCGATGTTCGGGGACGCCGATCGAGACCTACGGCCACATGGATCGCGTGAAAGCCTACGCCCGGTTCAACGTGGAGTCGCTGAGTCGCTATCAGACGGTCGTGACCGGCTGCGCGTCCTGCACGCTCGCGCTCAAGGACGCTCCGAAGTGGTTTTCGGGCGCGGAGCGCAAGCAAGCCGAAGCGGTGGCGACAAAGGTGAAGCACATCTCGGAGTTTCTCGCAAATGGAGGACTAAAAGCCGCGCCGACCAAGCCGTGCCCGAAGACGGTCACCTACCATTCATCGTGCCACCTGCGCGCGGCCGGGGTGAGCAAGCCGCCGCGCGATCTGCTCAAGCGCCTCCCCGGCGTGACGTACGTCGAGATGCGGGACGCCGACCGGTGCGCCGGCGGGGCGGGCACCTTCATCGTGAAGGACTACGACACCTCGCAGAAGATCTTCGAGCGCAAGCGCGCGGCGATCCGCGACAGCGGCGCGCAGATTGTGGCGACCTCCTGCCCGGCCTGCATGATCCAGCTCAAAAACGGCCTGCGCGGCGAGGTGGAGGTGCGCCACATCGTCGAACTGCTGCGAGAGGCCTATGAATGAAATTCCGACTCAAGAAATCCGACTTAATCGCCATCGGGTTGGCGCTGACCGTCATCATCGTCCTCACGCTGCTGCCCTCCCCTAAGGACAACAACCCGCCTGTCCCTCCTGATTCGAAACATCGCGTTCTCAAGCTTGAGAAGGATTGCCTGGCCTGCCACGTTCAGGGGGGGGAGCGCCCGCTCAAGGAGCGGCACCCGAAGCGCCAGGACTGCTTCCGCTGCCACCGGGTCGGCGGTGCCTAACACTCCCACAGGCTGAATAAATACGGAAAATACGGATTGACAGGCTGACCTTTCCCGCGTAGGATGAAGCATGACGTTTTGAGCTCCGCTGGCTATCCCATCCCTCGCGTTTCCTGATTCCTCCTTAACGCGATCGATTCCGCAGTCTCCGCCGCTCCTACGCCAGAGTCTCTCTGAAACGGTGTGCTGACACTTTAGCGGTGTCGAGCCCCGGGAGGTCCGCAGATGAACTGCCCGCGTTGTCATGGATTGATGGTGCTCACCCGGATGGAGGAAGCGGTAGGCGCAACAAGCGGCGAATCCATCTCCGGGTGGAAATGCCTGCTGTGCGGTGAGGTCATCGATTCCGTCATCACAGCCAATCGGAAATGTTATCAGGAACCGGTGCCTAGCCGGGCCCGTCTTCCCTATGGCACCGCGCTGGCGAAGTCTCGTGGTCCCAAGGACCTACCATGAACGAGGCTGAATTAAGCGAGTTACTGACCGCGCCGGGCTTCTTCCGATTCCTGGCCCAACAGGCGAAGCTGACCGCTGAGGAAGTCAAGCGGATCTATCTGCTCGGGAGGCCATGGGGACTGTGGCCGCCCGACTTGGACTTAAATCGTGAAGCTGCCGAGACCGGCGTCGATGTGTACACGTATCTTGCCGCTCTGCAGCCGCTGCTCGACATGGATACAACGCAGAAAGAGGCTCAACTTGCTGTCTACGAGGCCACGCTGTCTGGGGGGGAGACCACGCAGCCGATCCCAGCTGTTCGTGCGTACGTGGAGAAGGTGGCCGCTTTATCGGGAGAGGACGAGGAAACTATTTGCAGCCTACTCCACGCGCTGTACGCCTATCGCCAGCGTGTCGGCCAGTTGTCCATACAGAAGGTCGGCGAGTTGTCGAAACACAAGATTGAGCAGGATAAGGCGGCCGCCATCGCGAAACTTCAACGCGCCATTGTCGTGGAGAGTAAGCAACGCAAACCGAGCTGATCCCTTCAAAAGGTGCCCCGGCATAGCCTGTAGGTGGTGAGTGGAGCTGGCGATTAGGAATTTAATTTAAATAATTTGACAATCAGGGTTTGATCCAGTATAGTGTCGTGCAGTCATCGCTGAGACGGTCCGGCGGCGGTGACGTCAACCATACTCCGGACCCGCGATCGCATCGCGCTCAGGTCCTGTTTGGAGCAGTTTCCCACCCGATCCTGACTCCCCTCAGTTTTCTGAATCCGTGACAATGCGATCTTAACGAAAGGATAGTTTTGTGCAGACGACTGTTCACTGCAGTTTCAACAATCTCGGTTTGTCCGAGGCCATCTTGCGCGACATCGCTAGGGCGGGGTTCACCGAACCTACGCCCATCCAGGCCCAGGCCATTCCACCAGGGCTGGCCGGCCGCGACGTGCTGGGATGCGCGCAGACCGGCACGGGTAAGACCGCGGCCTTCGTGATTCCGATGGTCGAGCGCCTGGCCGGCAAGTCGGAAGGCTTTCCCCGTGGGTTGATCCTGGCTCCCACCAGGGAGCTGGCCATCCAGATCCAGGAAACGATAACCAAGCTGGGACACAGCCGGCTCGTGTATGCGACGACGGTTGTGGGCGGCGCCGACATGAATGCCCAGATCAGAGGGCTGCGCCAGCGCCCGGACATCATCGTGGCGACGCCGGGCCGACTCCTGGACCACATGTGGAACGGGACCATCAATCTGATGAAGATGCAGATCCTGGTCCTGGACGAAGCGGACCGCATGCTGGACATGGGCTTTGCGCCGCAGATCAACCAGATCCTCGAAGCGCTCCCGGAGGAGCGGCAGACCTTGCTCTTCTCTGCGACGATCCCGACCGACGTGGCTGACCTCGCGCGAGCCAGCGTCAAGGATCCCGTGCGGGTGACGATCGGCCGGTCGGCGGCTCCCGCCGAGCGGGCCGAGCAGGCCCTGCACCATACGACACGGGAAGACAAGACCAAGCTCTTGCTCTCGCTGCTCGATGCGGACCGTGATTCGGTCCTCGTCTTCACGCGCACGAAACATGGCGCCGATCGATTGGGGCGGACGCTCGGCAACTCCGGCCATAGAGTGGCGGTCATTCACGGCAACCGGAGCCTGTCGCAACGGCGAGCGGCCTTGGAGGGATTCCGACGCGGCACCTTCCGGGTGCTCGTGGCGACGGACATTGCGGCTCGCGGCATCGACGTGGCCAACATCGGGCACGTCGTCAACTACGACCTGCCGAACACGCCGGAAGATTACATTCACCGGATCGGGCGCACCGCTCGCGTGAAGGCGAGCGGACGGGCCACAAGCTTCGTCACGGCGGATGATCACGTGCAATTGCGGGCCATCGAGAAGTTACTGGGGCGGTCAGTCCCGCTGGCTCCAGGGAGCGCGCCTGCCGCACACCCCGCGCACAGCCCGCGGCACAATGGACAGCGAGACGCCAGGCCGGGACGGCCCTCCGGGTTCAGACCCGGACGACCGGTCCACGCCAAGTCGTCTCACAGGGCGTAAGCCAACACTTACGCCCGCTCATAAGCGACGATGAGTGAACGGCCTCCGAGGGGAAACCCGCGGAGGCCGTTCTGTTTTCAGGTCGGATTACGGCCTGAGGCGGGTCTGATTAATCGAGACGACGCGGCCGCCGCCGAACGTGATCTCCACGATCCAGTCGCCGCTCGAGTACACGAACCGGTTCGCGCCGAAGATGGGCCAGAATGGATAGGGCGAGCCGAACGCGTAGGCGCTGCCGATAAGCGTCGTTTGAGGCAGCCCGGCGCGCCCCAGCACCTCCGCTTCGGTCATGCCCACCGACAGCATCCGGTAGGTCTCAAACGGAATCTCCCCGACCGGGGCGAGGGTGTCGCTTACCAGAGGCCTTGGAGGCGGGGGGCTGATCACGATGTTGATGGTGATGGGTGGGAGCGCGGGCTGAGCCTGCGCCTTCGGCTCGGGCGGCGTGGGCGCTTCCTGCCTGACCTCCGGTGGTTCCGCGGCGCGTTTGAAGTAGCCCAGCTCGGAACGGACGGTGTAGGCGCGGCAGCCGGCCTGGGTCGCGACGTGGTCCGTGAACATCGTCGAGCCGTCCGCCCGTGTGCAGGTCCAGAGCTCGGGTTCGGCCGCGGCGGGAAGTGCCAGGAGCAACGCGGAGAAGAAAACGACGAAGAGAAGAATGCCGGCGCGCGACATACAAATAGTCTACGCCGGTCTACCCGAGTCGGCAAGTCAGAGCAGCTCCACGATGCCGTCGCGCGCGTTCACCTTCACGCGCCGGCCCGTGGCGATGAGGCTCGTCGCCCCCTCGACGCCGACTACGGCCGGCAGACCGATCTCCCGCGCGACGACTGCGCCGTGGCTCAACACGCCGCCGATCTCGGCGATCAGGGCGCCGGCCGTGAAGAACAGCGGGGTCCAGGCCGGGTCGGTGTAGCGGGTGACTAGGACCTCGCCCGGACGCAGCTCGGCATGGTGTGGATCGGTGATCACGCGCGCGACACCTTCGGCGTGGCCGGTCGACACCGGCGTGCCGCGCAGGACCATGGCTTGCGGTGGGCGAGCAACTGGCGAAGCTGCGTCCGGCGCGCCGCGGGTTCCGATGATCAACGAGGGCGGGCGGCGCGTGGTCCATTCCCGCCATTCGCGCGCTCGCGCATTCAGGGCATCTTGAGTCCATGATACGGTTCCCGTTTCAGCCCAGGCCCGCACTTCATCCTGCCGCAACCAGAAGACATCGTCCGCCGTCTTGAGGTGTCCCGCCGCGACGAGCCGGCGGCCCAGTTCCCGGTACACCCGCCGGGCCTGTTCCAGGCCGAGCAGCCAGGTGTATTTCATGGCCTCCCGGAAGGGCAGCCACAGGACATACCGCTCATACAGCCAGGTGAAGAGGCCGCGCAGCGGAAGCGGGAGCTTCCGCCGGACGGCCTCGGCGGCCGCCTCTCGCCGACGTTGGCCTTCCGCCAGCATGGCCAGCGGACTCGGGGCGCCGGCGGGATGGCGCAGATAATTGGTGACGGTCTGCAGGAGAAAAGTCGGGTCCTCGCGCCAGCGCGGCGTTGAGAGGTCGAGCTCTACCTCTCCGCGGTGCCCGTGCTGTGCGAGGAATTCGTCGAAGCGCATCCACCAGCGCCGTCCCTCCTCGGTCGTCTGAAGCGCGCGCGCCAGGGTCTCGGGCGGGGTCTTCTCGAAGACGTCGGCGAGCGGGCGCGCGGCCTGCGCGAGGGCCCAGAGGTCGAGCGAGACCGCCGTCGTCGGATTGTGGGGGATGCCTTTGGCGAGGTCGTCAAGCAAGTCGGGCGGGATGCGTCCATTGCAGAGGCGCTGCAAGGTCGTATGGAGGAACATGGCCAGGCCGAGGTGCCGCAGGCCGTCTTTGGTCGGGTCCGATTCGTCGGTGAACTCGCGGTCCAGGTCTCTGAGCAGCACGGACGGGTCGTCCCGGTTGAGCGGGCGGCGGACCAGTGCCCGCAACCGCTCGGTCGTGCGTGTGTAGGCGTCGCGCAGGTCCACCGGCGTGCGGCGGCGGAGCAACCACCGCAGCGAGCACAGGCCCATGCGGACGTAGGCGAGGTGCAGCGTGAGTCGCGCCGTGACGGGGATCGGGACGGGATTCAGGCGCTTCGCCCGCGCCAGTTCCGCGATGGCCCGGCCCTTGCTCCGATCCACCGCCTCCAGCAGGTGCAGTTGATAGGCGATGCTCGGCAGGTTGATATAGGCCGAGAGGTCCATGTAGGGCCGGCCGGCCACGAACGCCATGGGATTCAAGTCCAGGACGAGCGGGTCGCTGCGGCTGAGGCCGGCGACCTGTCCGCCGAGCATCGGGCCGATGTAGCGCGCCAGGCTGTCGCGGCTCAGCGGCTTGGCGACGAACGGGAAGACTTCGCCGAAGTTGATGTCCGACAGGACGCCGTCGGTCTGCCCGGCCGCCCGCCGCGCCGTCCGCTCCACCGTCCAGTCCACTAATCTCCTCCTTTGGGCGTGTCGTCGTCGTACTCCTCCGCGTCATCCTCACGCTGGCCGAGGCCCGCGCGAAAGGACCGCCGCAGCGCCCTGATCTGTTCGGCCTGCATCTCGTCGTGTGCGCGTGCGAGCCTGCACAGGTACCGGTCGCACAGCTCTGCTCCCCTTTGAAAGTGCGACGGGATGGTTTCCTCGGTGACCTGCTGCCAGGTGATGTAGATGAGGAATTCCTGAAAGGAGACGGCCTCGGGGTGCCGCTCGCCGAGTTCCAGCAGCGCGAAATACCCGGCCGTGGCCTCGCGGCCGGCGTTGCCCGAGAAGATCGCTTCCGCCTCTCTGGCACTCTCCAGATCCGGTCCCAGTTCCCCCGAGTCCTGGGCGCGCTTGAAGGAGACCTGCGCGGCGATGGCGGGATCAAATTGCACGGGCAGTCCTTAAAATTCGATCGCCTGGGCCTTATCCCCGTCGGGCAGGTCCCGGGCGCAGGGCTCCTCCCTCAGGTGGGACGCCCTCGTGACGACGAAGGCGGACGGAATCTTCTCCCAATGCCGAAAATCCGGCTCAAGCGCCCCCTTCAATACCTTGGGGGCCTGCCTCATCAACACGATCCCTCCTCTAATGGACAGCTCACACAACCTGCCATTGCCTTTCCCGGCGGCGTCGACCACACACCCCCCGACAGCCACCCCTGCGCCGGCCGCCAGCGGCACGAGGCTGTACACCATGCCGATCGGCAGCCGGATCCAGCTTTGCATATTCAGGAGCGGATGATAGGCATGGCTGTGCCGAACGGCGATTTTCTCGAACCATCGTCGTGTGGAAATGCGTGCCCCCGTGTCGGACGCACAGGCCGGCGCAAACTCCTCCTTCGGCCTGACGAGAAAATATCCATGGCTCGACCCGAGAAATTTCAGATCCCATTCGACGTCCGGGAATCGTCCCGTGCCGTAGATCCGCCAGGCCGGCTGAACGGCCTCGCCTTGATCGATTCGCGTTAGTTGACGATCCGCAAAGGACCGGATTTCCGGTTCGAGGCCTTTGAGTGAACCGACCTGGTCCCGCAAACGGAGCCAGTCGACCCGCGCCTCGCCGGGATCGCCCAGTTGCTCCCACAAGACGGCCGACAGGAACAGATTGACCGGGTCCTCCCCATAGTTATAGATCGGCGCAAACAGCTCCTGGTCCAATCGCCTCAATTCGACTTTCGCGGCCTCGACTTTCTTTTCCTGCACATAGCTGTCCGCTAGTAGCACGGTCAGGTAGCCACGCTCATAGCTTTCCAGGATGTACGCCGTCAATGCGCCTTCAGGGAGGAAAATGCTGGCGGTTTCCTTGATGACGGAATAGGTCTTGTGCCTGTATTGCGTTTGCGCGCGCGCGCCGTACCCGATCACCACGTCGTAGCACTTCTGTGAAAAGGCCTCCGCCAGGAGATTGAGCCTTTCAATCTGGCCAGACTGATCCAAGCCCTGCGCAAACATGGAGCAGTCGGCCGTGGCTTGCTGCCTGGGCGCTGCGTGCTGGCAACCGGCGAGGAGAAGCGTGAGACAGGTGATGACGCCAAGGCCTGCCCGCGTGAACAGTGCGGCCATGCGCTGATCCCGGACCATGACGGTCCCGCCAGTGTGAGTGACTTCGCCGCCCAGGTCAAGCCGGGCGGCTCGCGCCCTGCGAAGCGGAACGGCAGAAAACTGGACATTGCCGGTGGCCCGGCCTACCATGCGGGCGCGTGACCACCACCATCGTCATCGTCTTCGCCGTCGTGTACCTGGGGATGATCCTCGGGGCGCTGCCGTTCGTCCAGCTCGACCGCACTGGCATCGCGCTGCTCGGGGCGATCGTCCTCGTGGCAACGGAGGACGTGAGCCTGGAGGAGGCGGGCCGCTCGATCCACGCCCCCACGCTCATTCTATTGTTCGCCTTCATGGTGCTGTCGGCCCAACTGCGCCTCAGCGGCTTCTACGCCTACGTTACGTACCGGCTCGCGACGCTGCCGGTGGCGCCGCCGCTGCTGCTCGGCGCGCTGATCGGCGTAGTGGGTGCGCTGGCCGCCGTGTTCAGCAACGACATCATCTGTCTCGCGATGGCGCCGGTGTTCGCGGACGTCTGCCTCAAGCGCCGGCTCGACCCGGTGCCCTATCTGCTCGGGCTGGCCTGCGCGGCCAACGTCGGCTCGGCTCTCACGCTCATCGGCAATCCGCAGAACATGCTGATCGGCGAGTCGCTGCGGCTGTCCTTCGGCGGCTATCTGAGCGAGGCGGCGATGCCCGTGCTGCTCGGGCTCGCCGTGACCTGGGGGCTGATCGTCATACAGGTAGGCGGCCGCTGGGAGTGCCCGCCATCGTTGCTGGCGACGCAGGCTACGGCCGAGCGGCGCGAGGAGGGGCCCCCGGACTTTGACCGCTGGCAGACGACGAAGGGGCTCACCGTGGCGGCCTTCCTCGTCGTGGTCTTTCTCACCACGCCCTGGCCGCGGGAGCTCGCGGCGCTCGCGGGCGCCGGGCTGCTGCTCCTGAGCCGCAAGCTGCATTCGCGCCGGATGCTCGGGCTCGTGGACTGGGAGCTGCTCGTGCTCTTCGTCGGGCTCTTCGTCGTCAACCGCGCGTTCCAGCAGACGGGCCTGACGGCCGAGACCGTGCGGGCGATCGCGGGCGCCGGCATCCACCTCGAGCAGCCGGGCGTGCTGTTCGTGCTGACGTTCCTGCTGAGCAACATCGTCTCCAACGTCCCGGCGGTGATGCTGCTGCTGCCGCTCGCGACCCACCCGATGGCGGGGACCCTGCTCGCGCTCGCGAGCACCCTCGCGGGGAACTTACTCATCGTCGGGAGCATCGCGAACATCATCGTGGTGGACGCCGCCGAGCGGCGGGGCCTGCGCATTGACTGGCGCCGGCACGCACGCGTCGGCGTGCCGGTCACGCTCGCGACGCTCGCGATCACCGGCGCCTACCTGTGGCTGCGTCTCGCGTGACCAGCAGGATGTTGAAAAAGGCCGCCAGCTTTGTTCTCAGTCGCCCGTCTCCCTGCGACGTACCTAAAAACGTACGCCTCAGTCGCCGAGCTCCTTGCGGCCGCGCTGGACGACCTTTTTGAACATCCTGCCAAGGCGCGTGAGGGGGCCTGTTGTTGCTGAATGGGAGCGGGTGGCGCCGAGCGGGACGCCCCGGTGAGCCAGAGCGCCTACAGCCGACTCCGCGGGGCTTCGACGGCGAAAGGCGCCGCTCAGCGGGGCTGCTCGGCGACAGGACCCGCGATTCGCAAGACAGCTACTCGCCGCCCAGCACGCCCATCCGCCGGTACTTCTTGTGCCGCCGCTGCAGGAGTTCGTCGAGGGGGAGCTCGAGCAGCGCGCTGAGGTGAGGCTCGACCGCCTTCTTCACGGCGTTACACATGGCCGTCTGGTCGCGGTGGGCTCCGCCGGGCGGCTCGGGTAGGATCTCGTCGATCACGCCCAGGCGCAGCAGGTCCTCGGCGGTCATCTTGAGCGCCTCCGCCGCGTCCGGCGTCTTCTTCGGATCGTTCCAGAGGATCGCCGCGCAACCCTCGGGGGAGATGACCGAATAGACCGCGTGCTGGAGCATCAGCACCCGGTCGGCCACGCCGATCGCCAGGGCCCCGCCGCTGCCGCCTTCCCCGATGACGACGGACACGATCGGGACCTTGAGCGACGCCATCACCATGAGGTTGCGGGCGATGGCTTCGGACTGGCCGCGCTCCTCGGCGCCGAGGCCGGGATAGGCGCCGGGCGTATCGATGAAGGTGATGACCGGCTTGTTGAATCGCTCGGCTAGGCGCATCAGGCGAAGCGCCTTGCGGTACCCTTCCGGGTTGGGCATCCCGAAGTTGCGCAGCACCCGTTCTTTCAGCGTCTTGCCCTTCTGCGGCCCGATGACGACGACGGACCGGCCGCTCAGGCGGGCGAGCCCCGCCACAATGGCTTGGTCGTCTCCGTACAGACGGTCGCCGTGCAGCTCCAGGAATCTGTCGCAGATCCGTCCGATGTAGTCGAGCGTGGACGGCCGCTGCGGATGCCGGGCGACCTGCGTGCGCTGCCAGGGGGTGAGGCCGGCGTAGATCTCCGCCTGGAGCTTGTAGAGTTTCTCGCGGAGCTTGCGGAGATCGTCCGGCACGCCGGGGCGTTCCTGTCCCGCGGCGGTCAGCTTTTCAATCTTCTCCTCGATCTCGGCGATCGGTTTCTCGAAGTCCAGGTATTCGCGCATGACGCCGCTCCGCTACTCGAGTGCAATGCTGCCCTTGCCGATGAGGGCTTCCACGTCGCCGACGAGCTGGGCGCTCGGCAGGACGCGCAGGTCTGGCCCGACGGCGATCACGGACTCCGAATGGTCGGGGATCGTGAACGTGAGATTGACCGGACAGGGGCCGGCGTGGCGGTGGAGCACGTCCCGGAGCTGGCGCAGGATCTCGGCTGACGCGTCCCGCGTGGTGACCTGGATCGAGACGCAGGCGATGCTCTGCGCCTGGAGATCAGCGAGGCCGGCGAGCCTCGTCGCCTTGACCCGGGCCGCCTTGTCGCCCCGGTCCAGCGTCCCGATCACCTGGACGACCGATTCCGGGATGATGAGGGCGGCGGCGGTCTTGTACAGATCGGGGAACACGATCACTTCGACGGTGCCGTGCAGGTCCTCCAGCGTGAGATAGGCCATGCGGTCGCCCTTCTTCGTCATGGTCTGGCGGACGCCGGCGATGATCCCGCAAAGCTTGACCTCCTTGGCGTCCGCGACCTCGCTCAGCGCGTCGGTGCTGGCGGTCGAGAACTGGCTCATGGCCTCGGCGTAGCGGGCGAGGGGATGGCTCGTGATGTAGAACCCGGTCAGCTCCTTTTCATACTTCAGCAGCTGGTCCTTGTCCCACTCCGGCATGTCGGGCAGGCTCTCGTCGAACGGGAGCGTGCCGCGTCGCCCGCCCTGGCCGTCCGGTGATTCGAAGGCGGCGAAGATGCTCGTCTGCCCGCGGGACTCCGCGCGCTGGGCGGCCATGGCCTGGTCCACGGTTCGGTCCAGCACGGCGGCCAGTTGCGCGCGGCCCGCGCCGGTCGAATCGAAGGCGCCGGCCTTGATCAGGCATTCCAGCGCGCGCTTGTTGAGCTTACGGACGTCCACCCGGTGGCAGAAGTCGAAGAATGTGACGTAGGGGCCCTGCGCCTTCCGCGCGTCGATGATCGCTTCGATCGCGCCTTCGCCCACGTTCTTGATGGCCGCCAGCCCGAAGCGGATCCCGTCCTGCGTGACCGTAAAGTCCTGGTCGCTCTCGTTCACGTCCGGGGGGAGCACCTTGATCCCCAGGTCGCGGCACTCGTTGATGTAGCGCACCACCTTGTCGGTGTTCCCCATCTCGCTGGTGAGCAGGGCCGCCATGAACTCGGTCGGAGCGTGCGCCTTTAGATAGGCCGTCTGGTAGGTGACGAGCGCGTAGGCCGCGGCATGCGACTTGTTGAACCCGTAGCCGGCGAACTTCTGGATCAGCTCGAAGAGCCTCTCCGCCTTCTTCTCCGTGATCTTCCGCTTCTTCGCGCCCTCAATGAACTGGGTGCGGAGTTTGCCCATCTCCTCGGGCTTCTTCTTGCCCATGGCGCGCCGCATGAGGTCCGCCTGGCCGAGGGAGAAGCCCCCGGCCTTGTTCGCGATCGCCATGACCTGTTCCTGGTAGACGATCACCCCGTAGGTCTCCTTCAGGATCTCCTCGAGGGCCGGCACCGCGTAGGTGATCGGGACCTTCCCCTGCTTGCGCCGGATGAAGTCGGGGATCAGGTCCATGGGGCCCGGCCGATACAGGGCGATGATGGCGATGATGTCCTCGAAGCGGTCGGGAAGGAGTCCGGTGAGCAGATCGCGCATGCCGGCGCTCTCCAATTGGAAGAGGCCCAAAGTCTTGCCGGAAGAAAGCAGCGCGAATGTTTGAGGATCGTTGAGGGGCAGATTCGCGACCGAGAACGGCTGAACGGGCGCGTCCGGCGTTGCGGCATTGATCAGGCGCTCGGCGTGGGCGATCATCGTCAGGGTCTTGAGCCCCAGCAGGTCGAACTTCACCAGCCCGACCTTCTCGACGTCGCCCATCGGGAACTGCGTCACGACCTCGTCGGTTTCCTTCGACCCTTTATAGAGTGGCACGTGGGCCGTTAAGGGATCGTGTGAGATGACGACACCGGCCGCATGGGTGGAGGCGTGGCGCGGCGAGTGCTCCAGGGCGCGCGCTGTCTCGAAGACGTCGCGGATCTTGGGATCGGTGTCCACCAGCTCCTTGAGGCGCGGCTCGGCTTCCAACGCGTCGTCCAGGGTGATGTGGAGCTGGTCGGGGACCAGCTTGGCGATGCGGTCCACCTCGGCGTATGGCATCTCCATCACGCGGCCGACGTCGCGGATGGCGGCCTTGGCCTTCATCGTGCCGAACGTGATGATCTGGCAGACATGGTCCTTCCCGTACTTCTCGACCACGTAGTTGATGACTTCCTGACGGCGGTCCATGCAGAAGTCCATGTCGATGTCGGGTAGCGAGATGCGTTCGGGATTCAGGAAGCGCTCGAACAGCAGGCCGTACACGAGCGGGTCCAGATCGGTGATGCGCAGGGCGTAGGCGACCAGGCTGCCGGCGCTGGAGCCGCGTCCGGGCCCGACGGGAATGCCCCGCGAGCGGGCGAAGTTGATGATGTCCCAGACGATCAGGAAGTAGCCCGCGAAGCCCATCGAGGTGATCACGGTCAGCTCGTCCCGCAGGCGCTGCTGGTACTGCGAGGCGGGAAGGCCCGACGGACGCTCGTGCAGGCGCTCCGCCAGTCCCTTCTTGGTGAGCATGTCGAGGTAGCTCTCCAGCGTCTCCCCTTTCGGCACTGTGTAGTGCGGGAGATGGGACTTGCCGAAGGTGAAGGCGAGCTCGCATATCTCCGCCACGCGGGCCGTGTTCCAGACAGACTCGGGCCACTCGTGGAACGCGGCCAGCATCTCCTCCGTGGACTTCACGTAGAGCTGGTCGGTCTGAAAACGCAGCCGGTTCGGATCGGTCACCGTCTTGCCGGTCTGCAGGCACAGCAGGATGTCATGGGCCTTCGCGTCCGCCTTCCTCAGGTAGTGGCAGTCGTTGGTGGCCACGAGCGGGATGCCGAGGCGCTTGTGCATCTCCCGCAGCCCCTGGTTGACGATCAGCTGCTCGGGCACCCCGTTCTCCTGGACTTCCAGGAAGTAGTGGTCGGGCCCGAAGATGTCCCGGTACTCGGCGGCCACGCGGAGGGCCGTCTCCAACTGGCCCTGACCGATGAGATACGGGACCTCGCCGCTCAGGCAGCCGGAGAGCGCGATGAGGCCCTCGTGATGCTCGACGAGCAACTCCTTGTCCACCCGCGGCTTGTAGTAGAACCCTTCCAGGTACGCTTTGCTGGCGAGCTTGAGGAGGTTCTGGTAGCCGGTCCGGTTGGCGGCCAGCAGGATCAAGTGGTAGTAGTCATTGTGGGCGAGCTGCCCTTCCCGATCGAACCGACTCTTCGTGGCGAGATAGGCCTCGCAGCCGATGATCGGCTTGATGCCGGCGGCGGTGGCCTTCTGGTAGAACTCGATGGCGCCGAAGAGGTTGCCATGGTCCGTGATGGCCAGGGCCGGCATGCCGAAGCCCTTGGCTTCCTGCACCAGGGCGTCGATCTGATTGGCCCCGTCGAGCAGACTGTACTGGGTGTGCACGTGGAGGTGGACGAACTGGGACGCCAACGTTGTTTCCTTATCGCTCCGGCGTCTCCGACAAACGCCGGTTTATTCTAGTCAGCACGTCCGGCGAAGTCAATCACGATGGCGCGGATGGAGCCTTCTGGATAGCGCCACAAGTACAGGGCCCTGATTCCCAAACTCCGCGATGAAAGCCTGGAGTGCTGGGTGCCAAGACAGCGTGCCATCGTTAGCACTTACCGCGATCGGTAGCCAGTCCAGAACAAGGGAGGCTCGACGCGGCACATCCTTACGGGCCCATTCCAGGTAGAGATCGGCGGGTAATGCATAGAGCAGTCCAGGCTCCAAATGGTCCTTGTGCTCAGATTCAACCAGCCATTTGAGTCTGTGACGGACCAACGGGTCTTTTTCCTGAAGTAGCCGGGCAACGCCGGCCCAGACCTCCCGAGGATGCTGATCCATAAGCGCCTTTAGAGCGGTACGGACAGGACCGTCAAGATCGTGGAACGCATCTGCCATTTTTGAGGCGCAGATGCTGAGAAGCTGCCTCACAAGTGCCCGTGCGAACTGACGGTCGATGAGATTTCGGCTGGCTAGGAGTTTGACCATGAGCTCCAGGTGATGTCCGTCCATGGCGCCACGCACTAGTTTTTCAAACAGTACTGGTGTCACAAGCACATTTCGCAGTACCACAATAAGGGGTTCCGGCGGCTCTTTGCCCCCGTGTAGAATCATCGAGATGATGTCAAGTGCCGTCCACAGTCCTTCGGATCCGTGTAGCGCAAGCTCCTCCAGTAGCGGAACGATGTCTTCGATAGCCAGGTGCTCCATCCCCCGGCCATAAGAAAGAATCGCACATTGTCGCGGTTCTACGTCGCGCGATTGGAGAAGCGAAACAACAAGCTGAATATCGCTGGACTGTAGTTTCCCAGAGCCAATCATCGAGATTGCGTCCTTCTTGAGCTTCTCCGAACGCAGCGCAAGGCGAACGCAATCACGTGCCGCTTTCGGATCCACACTGTCCGCGCCGGCAATCAGTCCACCGAAAAACCCTCGGTTGGCTGGCTCTTTTCTCTGTTCGGCTTTTGCGAGTGCTGTTTCGAATAGCTTGATCGCACTCGGAGCTCGTTCCGCAAGTCGACGGGCGAATGGGAAGACCGTATTGGCATCGCTTGCGATGAGCCTGTCGAGCGCGCGGTCGGTGGCTGCCGGGTCGGCCGCAATCACTTCAGTCAGTGCTATCGCCTTTCGTGTTGCGTATTCGAAATCGAACTGTGACTGATCTTCCGGATCGTAATCTATGTCGGGATCGTGTAGGTCAGTCTGCCAGCCATGCGTATAGAGAATGGCAAGATCGACAGGGTCCAACGGCATCAGCTCGTCAAAATAGGCCCTGACAGCCATTCCAAGCTCTTTCGGTGCCTCCCTGCGGTCGAAATACAACCACTCATTCACTTCCTCCACGGCCTCAGTCCAGAAGCCATCGCGCGAGATAATGCGGGAGATGATCGCCTTGACATCCTCCAGCGGAAGATTGCTAATCAAACCACGAATATGTGAGCCAAGAATTCGCTTTGCTCTGGCGGCAAGCGGATCACTGCTGGTCGCAATATCCGTTAGGCGTTTGACTGCAGCCCGAAGGAAGTCCCAAATCTCACCAGCGGTCTTCGGTGCCCAGTCCGCTAGACGCTCTCTACTGCCGATTTCTTCGGATCCACCACCGCGAGTAAAGTGATATGTATCGAGCATTTTGCCGAGCGCATCGACACAGACTTCACGTTCTTTAGGATTGAGTGATCGCAGCCCATCGTCGAGTACAAGGAGGCGCGCTTCAGGCGTTGCCTCGGTGCCACTCAGGTAGAGCTGATAGAGCTGATTGAACTGGCCAGTTGCGTTGTTGGAAATGCGCTCTTCCGTCTCCGAAGCAGCAAGTCGGCGCAATAACGTCGCCGCATCATCGAAGCTCTCCTTCCGAAAGGCGAGCTTCTCAAGCGCCCAAACAAGATGCCGCCGTCCTGCGACTACACCTCGTAGCTCTTCAGCGACTAGGTCGCCAAAGACTCTCCGAATCGTCACCATTGCCAAGTCGGGATCGACATGCACGAGACGATCCAGACAATCGGCGCCGAAATCGGTGTTGAGCGCCTCGAGACTGCCCAAGCAGTCTGTGGCAAGAAGCCTTCGCGCGAACGCCTT
>WNGA01000908.1_pt1 | contig 45630 bp, 33 predicted proteins | sample 5400061 | NCBI WGS metagenome assembly WNGA01 (sample SAMN13153366, study PRJNA577476) | soil metagenome | isolation source: 100 cm soil or saprolite under grassland replicate 2 | place: USA:California | collected 2016-06-15 | reverse complement strand
ACATTCCGTCCGGCTACGGTGAGAAATCTGTTCCGCGCAGCAAGATCGCCTACGCCATTTTTTCGCGTCTTCAGACGCCTGCGAATCTGGCGCGAATCAACAGCGCGCCTTATGTCGATACCTATTTGGCGTCTCTCCTTCGGACTCGATCCAGCCTTGCCGAAGCCAGCACAAAGTGTGGGCTTTGAGCAAGGAACGACAGCTTCGGAACATAGACTTGCAGTCTGTGCGCTCGGCGGGTTTGCAACCCGCTGAATGCCTGATAGCAGAACCAGCCCAGACCGAAACAGCGGAATAATCCATTCCTGGGACGCCATGCACTCTTGCCGGCGTGTCAATTTGGCGTCATGCTTAGGGCATGAAAATGGCGACGGTGTCACTGATCCTACTTTTTATTACTCCCACAAAAGGCGGTGATCCCCAGACTTTCTGGCTGATTCAGCGCGTTTCTATCATCACGAAGACCAGCATTACCGGGATTCCTCCGGGCACGAAAGTAACTCTGATGAAAGAAAACGGTGCGAACCTCACTGTAACCGATGGAGCCAAGACCTTTGAGGTCTCACGTGCGCAAGTAACCACGAACATCGACGTAGCTAGACAAGTCGCGTCTGCTGACTATTCCGCTCAAGTGGAGGCTGCCCGCACTGCGAAAAAAGAATTAGCGGCGGTGCAAAAATCGCAGGCGGCCGACAAAAAAGCGCGCGCTACGGCACAGCAGGAAAATTCCATGGCCGCGAACCCAAAACAGATAATTGGCCATGTTCGCTACGAAGAGGACGGCGGGTTGATTATAGAATGCGATGAGCCACGCCCCGGGCGCCGAGCTGTTGCGAGCTACATGGGAAGAATCGGCGGCGGTGGCGGCGTTTCTGGCGCGCCAGAGCCACAGCAATCAGAAGTCGAGGGCATTATCTGGCTGACCGGTCACCCCAGGCAGCGTGATATAGCCGATGGTGATTCCATCAATGTGCACGCCTACGAAGCCGGAATCCACCAATCCTCAAATGGTAGTCGAATCCGGCAATACAAATTTATTTCGACCGGCAACTGAGCATTATACGTAATGCTCATCGGCGAATAACAACTCCGCTGGGCGCACAGGGCACAGCCCTATATTCCAACGCTTCTCGGCACAAATCGAGCTTGCCTTTGCGAAGGCCGACCTTTAAAACGCGGGAATGCTTATCGAAACCTTAAAACGTCATTGGTGGGTTCCGGTGATAAGGGGTATCGCTGCAATCGTCTTCGGAGTAATCGCTTTCGCCTATCCTGGCTTAACAGTCGCAGTGTTGGTGCTGTTATTTGGAGCCTGGGTGCTGGTTGACGGCGTCTTTCGCGTTATCGGCGCGATCGGGCATCGTGCTACCGATAAAGAGTGGGGATTCGATCTAATCATCGGAATTGTGGGGATCATCATTGGGTTCCTCACATTCCATGCGCCGCAGATCACCGCGCTTGCGTTGATCATCTATATTGCCGCATGGGCGCTGATGATTGGCGCAACAGAGATTGCACTGGCAATCAAGCTGCGCCGAGAAATCAAAGGCGAATGGTTCCTGATCCTCATGGGTCTAATTTCAATTGTCTTCGCGGTCATGCTTTTGTGGAATCCGCTCCCCGGTGCCCTTGCGCTCGTGTGGCTCATTGGGTCTTACGCGATCGTGTTCGGAATTCTGGGGATTATTTTGGGATTCCGCCTGCGCAGCTTGCCGACATTTGCTGCACCCTAGTCAGGGAACGCCCTTTTCTTACTTTTGCTCCTGCTCGTGAACTAACGAGGTCCCGCGGCTGGGCTGCTTTGTACCTCTCGCTCGCCAGCACGTTTTTTTGCGACGAAACCGGGTGGCGGCGGTTTGTTGAAGAAAATACAACTGCATGCGATTGATGAGGCGATTACTCTACGGCGCTGGAATATGACCATTCCGATCTTACGCGTCGAATTCGCGACGGCGAAGAAACGCGACCGCTTCTAAGCATCCCTACTCTATGAAGAAAGCTCCCCTTATTACAAAGGCGCGACCGCGAAATGGCGCGCAGAACGGAAGTGAATTCGACACCAGGCAATTGCTTGCCGCGTTAATGGCGTTCAAGCGCGGTGATTTTTCCGCGCGCCTCCCCGAGGATTGGACCGGCGTGCCGGGCAAGATCGCCGACACGTTTAATACAGTGATCGAAACCAATGAGCGGATGACCCGCGAATTGGAACGCATTGGGCGCGTGGTAGGCAAAGAAGGGCGGATTACACAGCGTGCTTTGATCGGCGAAGTGACCAACTCGTGGGCCGACGCAATCGGATCGATCAATAATCTGATCGGCGATCTGGTGCAGCCTACCAGCGAAATGGCGCGCGTGATTGGCGCGGTCGCTAAAGGGGATTTGTCCCAGTCAATGGCGACCGAGATCGAAGGCCGACCATTGAAGGGCGAATTTTTGCACACGGCTAAGACGGTAAATGCGATGGTGGGGCAACTGGGCGCTTTCGCCTCGGAAGTGACCCGTGTGGCACGCGAAGTGGGCACGGAAGGCAAGCTCGGCGGCCAGGCCAGAGTCAAAGGCGTTGCCGGTACCTGGAAAGATTTGACGGACAACGTGAACCTGATGGCATCGAATCTCACGTCGCAGGTCCGCAACATCGCGGCAGTTACTACTGCGGTGGCAAACGGCCATCTGGCCAAGAAAATCACCGTGGACGTTCGCGGTGAATTCCTCGAACTGAAGGACACCATCAACAAGATGGTGGACCAGCTTCGTTCGTTCGCGTCGGAGGTGACACGTGTGGCGCGCGAGGTCGGCACCGAAGGTATTCTCGGCGGTCAGGCGAAGGTCGAGGGCGTTTCGGGGACGTGGAAAGATTTGACGGACTCGGTGAACTCGATGGCGTCCAATCTCACCTCGCAAGTCCGCAATATCGCGGCGGTAACGACGGCTGTGGCCGGTGGCGATCTCTCGAAAAAAATCACGGTCAAGGTCAAAGGGGAAATTTTAGAATTGAAAAACACCATTAACACCATGGTGGACCAGCTTTCATCCTTCGCCTCGGAAGTGACGCGTGTGGCGCGCGAAGTCGGGACGGAAGGAAAGCTCGGCGGTCAGGCCGATGTGAAAGGCGTCGCCGGCACTTGGAAGGATCTGACGGACAAGGTCAATCTCATGGCGTCGAACCTCACTGTGCAACTGCGTGACATGTCGAAGGTATCGACCGCCATTGCCGGCGGCGACTTGACCCAAAAAATCACTGCCGATGTGCGCGGCGAAATTTTGCAGATCAAAAACGTTATCAACACCATGGTGGATCAGCTTTCGTCCTTCGCATCTGAAGTCACGCGCGTAGCGCGTGAAGTAGGCACGGAAGGCAAACTCGGCGGTCAGGCCGCTGTCGAGGGCGTCGCCGGCACGTGGAAGGATCTGACCGACTCAGTGAACTCAATGGCCTCCAACCTCACCGCACAGGTTCGCAACATTGCAGACGTCACAACGGCTGTGGCCAAGGGTGATTTGTCCAAAAAAATCACGGTGGACGTGCGCGGCGAAATTCTCGAACTCAAGGACACAATCAACACCATGGTAGACCAGCTCCGCTCATTCGCCGCGGAGGTAACCCGTGTGGCCCGGGAGGTCGGCACGGAAGGAAAACTTGGCGGCCAGGCCGCTGTCGAGGGCGTCGCCGGGACGTGGAAAGACTTGACCGATTCAGTGAATTTCATGGCCTCCAACCTCACTGCTCAGGTCCGCAACATTGCCGCGGTCACGACGGCTGTCGCTACCGGCGATCTCACCAAAAAGATCACGGTGGACGTAAAGGGCGAGATTCTCGAGTTGAAGAACACCATCAACACCATGGTGGGTCAACTCTCGTCGTTTGCGGCGGAGGTAACGCGTGTGGCCCGGGAGGTCGGCACGGAAGGAAAACTCGGCGGCCAGGCCGATGTGCGCGGTGTAGCCGGCACGTGGAAAGACCTGACCGATTCTGTGAACTCGATGGCGTCCAATCTCACCTCGCAAGTTCGCAACATTGCCGCCGTGACCACCGCCGTCGCGACGGGCGACTTGTCAAAGAAAATCACCGTCGATGTTAAAGGCGAGATTCTGGAATTAAAGGACACGATTAATACGATGGTGGACCAACTTCGCTCCTTCGGATCGGAGGTTACTCGCGTGGCGCGCGAAGTCGGTTCGGAAGGCAAGCTCGGTGGACAAGCCGATGTGCGTGGCCTGGCAGGCGTATGGAAAGACCTCGGGGACAACGTCAACTTCATGGCGTCCAATCTCACCACACAAGTGCGCAACATCGCGGCGGTGACCACCGCGGTTGCCACCGGCGATCTGACCAAAAAGATTACCGTCGATGTCAAAGGCGAAATCCTCGAATTAAAGAACACGGTCAATACGATGGTGGATCAACTGTCGTCATTCGCGGACGAAGTCACTCGCGTGGCGCGCGAAGTCGGAATGGAAGGCAAGCTCGGTGGCCAGGCGGTGGTGAAGGGCGTTTCAGGAACTTGGAAAGATCTCACCGATAACGTGAACTTCATGGCGTCCAACCTGACCGATCAGGTGCGTGGAATCGCCAAGGTTGTAACGGCGGTCGCTAACGGCGATTTGAAACGCAAACTTTTCCTTGAAGCCAAAGGTGAAATTGCCCAGCTCGCCGACACCATTAATAACATGATCGATACGCTCGCGACGTTCGCCGATCAGGTTACCACCGTGGCGCGCGAAGTGGGCGTGGAAGGAAAACTCGGCGGTCAGGGGAACGTGCCTGGCGCTGCGGGGACATGGCGGGATTTGACCGATAACGTCAATCGGCTGGCCGCAAACCTGACCACGCAGCTGCGCGCCATCGCCGACGTGGCGACAGCGGTGACCAAAGGTGATCTCACCCGCTCAATTCAAGTGGAAGCGCAAGGCGAGGTTGCATTCGTCAAGGACAACATCAACGAAATGATCCGAAACTTGAGGGACACCACGCTCCGCAATGAGGAGCAGGACTGGCTCAAGACGAACCTCGCCAAGTTCACTCGCATGTTGCAGGGACAACGCGACTTTCTAACGGTTGGCAAACTGATCCTGTCCGAGGTCGCTCCGCTGGTTTCAGCGCAGCAAGGCGCTTTCTACATGATCGATAATTCTAACGGAGAATCGGAGCTTAAGCTGCTGGCGAGCTATGCGTACCAGGAAGGTAATAGCGCGAAGAATCGCTTCAAACTGGGTGAAAGCATCGTGGGACAGGCAGCGCTGGAAAAACGGCGCATTCTTCTGACCGATGTACCGAACAGCTTCGCGAAAGTCGGGTCGGGCCTGGGCGAATTTCATCCGACCAACATCGTGGTCCTGCCGATTCTCTTTGAAGGCCAGGTAAAAGCAGTCATGGAACTTTCGTCGGTTGAGCGCTTCAGCCCCACGCACCAGGCGTTCTTAGATCAATTAACCGAGAGCATCGGCATTGTGCTCAACACGATCGAAGCAAGCACGCAAACGGAAAACCTGCTCAAACAATCGCAATCGCTCGCCGCGGAGTTGCAGAAGACAAACCTGGAACTGGAAGAAAAGGCTCGCTCGAATCTGGCGAAGGACCAATTTCTTGCCATGCTCAGCCACGAATTGCGGACACCGCTTACGCCGGTGCTCGCCTCCGCTCTTGCATTGGAGAGCGAGCCGGAGTTGCCGAAGGACATTCACGAATCGCTGCAAATGATTCGTCGCAACGTGGAATTAGAGGCGCGGCTGATCGATGACTTGCTTGATCTGACGCGCATCGATCAAGGCAAGGTGCAGCTAAATTTTGAAGTCGTTGATGCGCACACGTTGCTGCAAAACGCCCTCGACATTTGTCAGGCAGAAATCGATCGCAAGAATCTGGCGCGCGCCCTCAACCTCGGCGCACGAAAGGTGCATATGCGAGCAGACCCCGCGCGTCTGCAACAGATCTTTTGGAACCTGATCAATAACGCGGTGAAATTTACCCCGAGGAACGGGCAAATTATCATTACCACCAGCAACGATTCCAAGGGACAACTGCGTGTTGAAATCGCTGATACCGGGCTCGGGATCGAGGCGCAAGCTCTGCCGAAAATTTTCGACGCGTTCGAGCAGGGCGGGCACACTCAATTGGGAGGGCTAGGTCTCGGACTCGCCATCAGCAAGACCCTTGTGGAAGCTCACAAGGGAACGATCACCGCACAAAGCGCCGGCCGGAATAAAGGCTCAACGTTCACATTGGTTTTTCCCACATGCGAAAAAGCGGAGGCGCGAATTGCCCCGGCGGCTTTACCGAAGCTGTCGGAACGCCAGCCCCTGCGAATTCTGCTTGTTGAGGATCACGAAGATACAAATCGCTCGCTTACGAATTTGCTCCGGCGGCGCGGCTACCATGTGCAATCAGCGCTCAATTTTCAATCTGCCGTCAATCTCGGAGCGAAGGAGCAATTTGACGTGCTCATCAGCGATCTGGCTTTGCCGGATGGAACTGGGATCGATTTGATGCAGAAGCTCCACTCCACGCAGCCGCTTCTGGCAATTGCTCTCACCGGTTTCGGGATGGAAGACGATGTCCGCAAAAGCTACGAGGCAGGATTCCAGCATCACTTGGTAAAGCCGATTGACTTGAACAAGCTTGACTCCCTGATTCAAGAAGGCGCAGCAGCATTGCCGACCGCGTAAGACTCTTTCGTTGGGTGCTCTGTTTGGGTTCAGCGCGCTTCGGAATTAATTCCCGCGTTCGCTGCTTCGCTACGTTAAATCACCAAATCGCGAAATCATTAAATTGGGCTATCGTCGGGTTTGCTCGCGCCCGTAGCTCAACTGGATAGAGCGTTGGCCTCCGGAGCCAAAGGCTGTGGGTTCGACCCCCGCCGGGCGCAGTTTCGAGGAACTTGAGAAGTGGTAACGCGGACCGCATGCTCCATGCATGGATCTTAGGTTGGCCCAAATCTAATCACGACCGTGAACTTCGCCAGTATGTGCGGCCTAAATCGCCACCTGGAAAGAGCATCAACTGCCGCCTTGTCGAGAACAGAGTGACCCGTCGATTGAGCTATCTGGATCTGCCTTACATTTCCGTCACGCCAGATATACAGAATAAACTTTCCGGCGCCGCTCAGATGTTTTAGCCGCGCATCATCCGGAACGCTCGGCTGAGGAGCATAGATAGGGCGCGTCTTCAAGAACAGGCCTATGTCTATAAGTGGGGGGCGCCACTCCCCATGCAACGCTAGAGTACAGACGCTTAGGATTAGGCAGACGACTATGACTCGTTTCATGTGGATCTTTCTTTTCTTCTGCGCTTTTTATTCCGGCACTAGCGGATAGCCCGGCGGCTGCGTTGGGAATGTTGAAACCGGCATCTTGGAGTCTCGTATCGCATAAATCCTTCACGACGGCTCGATCTGTAGGCCGTACCTATACTTCGGATACATGAAGTCCTTTTCGGGATACCGAATCCTATAGGTCAGGCTAGAGCTGCCAGTATTGAGCTGGAATCGCTTGAGCACAGGCGGAAATCGCAGCGTCGTCGACGCATGCGGTACCAGATTGACAAGCTCGCCATCGAGCCAGGTAATTCTAATGCACTGGGGAGTATCGTTGTACAGCGTCACGTGCACTTCCGGGGGACAGGCGGTCAGGATGCAACTGCAAACTGCGGCCAATAGAATCCCACGCACTCCTGGTTTCATTAATTCCCACTTCATTTTAGTGTACCCAAGGGGACACGGGAACGGCGGTTGCATCTGCGGGCCGGCTTCCATAAAATTAGCAGGTCCGTGCCAAGAGCCATTGAATATCCATCCTAGTCCAGGCAGCGGGCCGTGCTGAAGCGCGTAGTTTGCGCAGCTGCTTCATACGGGTTTGCCAAGCTAAACGGATGTCCGGTCAAGTGTTTTACTCCTGACGCGGCAGCCACCGTATTCCCTCAGAAATTGCGACGGGCACAAGGCGGCTGGATTTAATATCAAAATAACATTGTTTTCGGTCGAAGTCGAAGTAGCGCCCAGTGCCCGGCTGAACGATCACGGTTTTGGCGATGATCTTTCCAGTTTGATCTGCCACTAAAGCAGTGCCATACTGCACATCACATCTCCGAACTGTGCCCGACGGGATACGAATACTGCAATACGGCTGCTCACGCGGATTCAGAAGCGTTACCGTTACGGAATACGGAAGCGAATTGTGGAACACCCCGTAGATCTTTGGAACGCATCCGTTGAGCTGAGCAACGAGCAGGAATGCAATGAGCCGCAAGACTTTCACCAGCGAGGAGGCGGGGGAGGTTGGTGGGACGCAGCCCACTGGTCTGCTCCAGTTTCAAAAGGATTCCCGAAAAGCTTCGAGCCGAAGTAAAGCGGAATGAAGAGAGGACCGAACACCTGCCATTGATACGTATGACCTTGTTCATGGAAACCAAGGTACATCTGAAATCCTGGCGTGTAAGGCGAATAGCCGTACGACTCGGGATAATATCCTGAGTTGTAGATTTGGATGTTACCAATAGTTATTGCTTGCATCCAGCTGGGAAGATTGCCGCCCGTAAATTGTAGCGCGTTGTTGCCAAAGCCGTCAAACTGTGCCCCACTGAGTAGCGCAGCACCTAGGCCAATGATGTCATTTGGTATGTTCAAAATCTTTCCAAGAATATCGCCGATGAGACCGAGTGGGTTCCCGTCCCCACTGGCGGTATTCAATACCGGCCGCGCGCGAAGAACGGGCGTCCCGTCCGGGCTGATCTGAATCCCGAGCCAGTTGAGCGTAGTTATGAGCCCAAGACCGGGAACAATAAGACCGTCTGTACCGTAAATTTGTGTGCCAGAAACTCCGTCGGCGCGCGTCGCGCCGACACCCCAGTAATCCGAAGGACGTGAAGGCCCCTCCTCGTTGCGCTCTGCGAGCCAGCTCTTGAATTCGAGCGGCGAAAAGCCGCGCCCGTCCACGTACTGTGTCTGACCGGCACCATTAGCAAGGCCGGTGGGATCACTAGGTGTTACCGGATTGTTGCCGCAATACCGATAGAGATTTGTCGCATCGCCATTGAATCCACTTGGATCAGGCTGGAGGAAGCGGCCGATGTTGGGCGAGTAAAAGCGATTCCGTAGATCGTACAGGCCAACCTCGCCGTACCATTGCTGGCCGGTGAAGAGATGCCGAATGTTGTAGGCACTGGATATGCGTTGATTGTTGTTCGCATCGTAAAAGATCGGCATGCCTTGGAGATCGTAGCGGTACCACTCGAGCAAATTCCCGGCGCTGTCGGTCAAAAGCGATGTGCTGCCGCTACCGTCCTGGAAGTAAATGTTGCCACTCGTGAGATTCTTCACTAGCCCGCTCGGGCCATTAAGGTATGCGGCTGTCGTCGTTCCGTCAGCTCGGTACTCCATGAGTAAGTCCCAGCCGTCCCACACACTGAATGTGGTTCCGGTCTCGGGGCTGAAATTGCTGGTTACGGTTCGACTCACCTGTCGGTTCAACCCATCGTACGCGAAGAGCAGAGTCGCGCCGCCGTTCGTCGCGCTCAGCAACCGGTTCTGTGCATCATACACGTACGTGGAACCGTCAAACCCAGTCGTCATATTGCCAGCGTAATCGTAAGCAGCTGCCTGCTGTCCCGGCGGAGTGGGACGAGGCGTCGGCGAGGGCGGCGGACGGGGCGTAGGCGTGGGGCGAAGGGGGTTGTCAGATTCCGTGCGCGTCGTGTATTGATTCAGATCATTAACCGCATAAGCGTCCTGGTAATCATAAGGCCTAAACACAGTCCGATTCCCGCTGCCGTCATAGAAGATTGTCTGGTCGCCTACAGATGTGGTATCTGGATTTTGGATATCAAGGAGGACCGCGGTCACTTGATCGTTCAGATCATAACCGAAAACATCCCCATAGCCATCCTCGTGCTTAGCCCATTTCCGGTTGCCAACTGTGTCATAATCGTAATCCAACGTGCGAGGAGCGCCGCTAAACAAATGCTCGATGTGTTTCACACGGTCCAGCTCATCGTAGGTGTACGAACTGCTGCCCCTAGGCTGCAGGTTGCGCGAGATCATATCGCCATTGGGGTTGTAACCGTAGGTGGCCAACGGAGTATTACCGCTAAAGATATATTGCAACTGATTCCGCCCCGTGTAAAGGTAAGTGAACGAATAAGAATTAGAGGGATATTGAAGAGTCGCCCGGTTGCCATCGGCGTCGTAGCCGTAGTTCACTGTTTTGGAAGTTCCGCTAGAAAGCGTAATGTTCTCGGTCTCCGATTGTAGCAGATTATCGTTAAAATAGGCCCTGTGAACCGTAGCGCTGCTGTTATTGATATCTGTTAAGCGTGAGGCGCCGTCGTACGAAAAAAGGGTGCTCGGTGTAACGCCGTCATCCCAACTGAACGCAACCATCCGGTTGAGTCCGTCGTAGGCGAAGGTCTGCTTATTTCCCTTCCGATTCGTGAACTGATAGAGTGTGCCAGTGCCTAAGCCCGGCCCCGTGTTGCAGGTATCGTAAACGAAGCTCTCGACTGTCTGGACTCCACCCGAATCGTGCGGGTAACGCGCCGATGTTTTGCGTGCCATCAAATCATAGACGTATTCGTATTGCTCGCTGCTTTGCGTCGCCACCAGGCGCGGGTCCTGCATCGTGTGGAGCAGACCAGATCCTGGGTAATAGGCGTATTTGGTGGTGCCCGCATTTGTGGCGGTCTGCTGCTTCACCCGATTCATTTGATCGAAGTCATCGTAAGTAACCGTCTGTTGATTTGGATGGGTGATTTTCTTTTTCCGGCCGAATTGATCGTAGGTAATGGTAGTGATGTGATTCAGGGCATCTGTGATCCGCCACGGGCGGTTCCGCTCGTCGTAGTCGGTTTGCGTGCTTTTGCCGTCGTATTGTTGGCCCGGCTGCTGATTGGGTGCGATCACCTTGGTCACGTTGCCCACGTTATCATATTCGTAGCTGGTGGTGGCGGCATCGAGCGTGCTAGGCGCCACGGTCACCTTCCACTTAAGTCGGCTGTCGTAGTAATCGGTCTTGATTCGTTTGGTGGTGCTGGGGAGAGTCACCCAGGTGACATTTGAGTCGGCAAGTCTGTAATCGTCCCCTGTACCGTTGGCATCGTAAAAATAGCTGGTGGTATGCGAGCCACTGCCGTCACCGCGGTCGGGCAAAGTCATGCTCTTTAGTCGCCGGTAATCGTCGAAGGTGTAAGTGGTCGTGTGGTCGGCGTGATTGAAGTGATCAGTCTTGCTCTGCAATGTGCCATCGCCATTGGGATTGTAGACATTGGTGATGTTGCGGCGTTCATTGGTAAATGTATCTAGCGGGAAGGTCGTCGTCAGCACCTGGCCGCGCAGATTGTAGGTGTAGCTGGTGGTGGCGTTGGGGTCGCCAAGAGATTGGCCAAGTACGGTGGTCATGCCTGAGACGCGGTCATAATCGTCGTATTGATACTGTGCCGTAGGATTTTGCGTAGCGGCAGTGTCTGGATTCCGGTAGGTCTGCTTCAGACCGCGCGCCCCATAAATGAAGGTTTCTGTGCCGCCGGTGGTCATTCGATGTTGGTGAACGAGCCCATACGGATTCCCATCGTAGGTAAATGTCTCGTAGCCTCCATCGGGGTAATTGACTTGCGTAATTCGGTGGGTCGTCCCGTCACGAATATAAGTGGTAATGTTCGCGGCCTCGTCCTGAGAAGTGTGAAGATAATAGTCGCTTTCGTATGTGTAGTTGGCGGTTGACCGCTGCGTCTGTTGCGGCTCGGTGTCGCTTGGAGTAAGGGGATATTGGATTTGAGTTATTAGCCCGGTGTGGGGGTCTAAAGTGTAGTCGGTTCTGTTGCCCCTCCGATCGGTTACCGAATTGATGTACTTCTTGTCATCGTAGGTCTGCCGCGCCGTATAGTTCATGAAATCGGTCCAGCTCATGAGGAAACCACTGTCGGCTCCGGTTCCATAGGTGAAGGTGCGCGTCTTTCCCTCACCGCGCGTTTCCTGACGGGTGCTGGTTCCGGTGACGGCCAGTGTGGAAACAGCTGGGCCAACGGTCCCATCGTAATAATTTTCCGATTGAATCTGGCCGTAAACTGCGGGTGTCCCGTCCTGGTTGGTACCCGTTTTGTACACGTAAGCAATTTTATGCATCGGCCCCGAATACATGGGGTCATCGCAATTCGACAGGAGCGGAACACCCGTAGTGGGTAGCACGTTAGGGACGCTATAGTGATAATGCGCTGTCCATTGCGAAGTGCCGTAATAGACTACGTTATCGAGCGCTGTATACTCCTGACCGCCGGGCGAGATGCTCATATAATTATACTGCACGCTCCGCCTGTTAATGCCGTTGATTACTTCCGTGACGTTCTGGATCACTTTCGTGCTGCCTACGGTTGTGTATGTGAACTGAAGGTAACGGCCGCCTGGTTCCGTTACCTTCAGCAGTGTGCCATCGGGGTTGTACGCAAAATTGGTCCGCAGTGTGTACGGGTCGATGATCGCCTGAGCAACGTAGCTGTAATAATAGTACGTGATTCCACTCTTCTGAAAACTCTTTCGGGTGGCGACGAATTCGACCTTGCCGCCATCGGGCAGGATCAAGTAGCCAAGTATGGGGTTGTTCTGGGGGTTGATTGGGACAAAGCGCTCCCGCACGCCGAGCGGAGCGCCATTGGCACCAATCAACCGGTAATTGGAATCCCAATTGACCTGCTTAAAGGTCTCAACCCGGCCATCGGGAAAATCCGCCGTGTAAGAAGATGGCTGGAAGTTTTGGTTCGTGCTGCTCGCTGAATCTTCCACAATCCAGTTGTAACTGTGGTTCCAGTGACCGGCTAGGCCGAACGTGATCGCCACGCCCTTGCCTCGCGAGTTGGCGGTGCGCACAAGAGCCAAAGGATATGCTCCGACTGAGGTGACCGTTATATCAGTGCAGGATCTGGTAGCATTCCCGGTGTAGGCATCGTACGAGCAACCAGTCGTAATCTGTCCATTGAACGCCCCGGTAACCCCAGTGGGGTTATCGCCCCCAACCTGCGCGCGAAGGTGTTGACTACTAAGTACAAGCAGGAAAACCCCAAGCGCAAAGGCGCGCAAGTTAAAAGGTTGGGCCATGTTGGAGAGACAAAGAGATTTCATTGCGTTATTGCTCCGGGTTGGGCACTTGAAATTGCACCATTGAAATCGGCACTGACCCATTACCCATGTCGGCGACGACAGACACTCGGTAGAGCCCCGGCTGGTTCCCTACTTGGAATGGGAAAGGAACGTTTCCGTCTTGGTCAATGGTGGCTGAGCCATTGATTCCCAGGACCCCGCCATCCAACGCTTGGACTACAACCGCCGTGCCAGCCAGACTGGTATCAAACTGCAGCGTCACACTCGCCGTCTCCGATGGGGAGACGAGAACCGGCTGGAACTCGCCCTTGGCACTACAATCCTCCACCTGGCTGGCAGCAATCTGAATCACATCACAACAAGCCAACGGAGGATCTGCTTGCACCACTTGCCAACTGCTGAGCCACATGGAGACCGCCAGCAGGCTAAACATTATTTTTTTCATCGTTTTCGTTTTCTCCTTTCAATTCGGGATGGTGGATATATCGGGAAGCAGGCGAGCCGCCCGGTTGCCTCACATGCAGCAGCTTCCGCCGTTGCTCCGGCGGGCAAGGCCGCCCCGACAGCTATCGTCCTGGGGTGCATGATTAGGGGAGGAACCCTTTTCGCAAAATATCTCCGCGGATGTCAACACAAAAACTTCTCATACGAACATTTTTCTAGGGGCGTTCGGAGCGCACTTCGCGGAATGTGCTCACCTGCAAGATGCGGCTTCCGGCTATCGCTCATACGATCGTCACCATTCCGCTGTGCACAGCAGCAGATATTTCACTCCCGTACCCGGCAGGCGGTTGTGCTCGGCTCTTGGGAAAATCCGAAGAAACGCGGAAAAATGTTGACATCTGTCCGGCATGCCGGCTATGAAAAGCAATCTCAAAATCCACCGCGGCCAATGCAGAAAAAACCTACGCCCGATTCCGTTTTTCTTACTCCGCGCGTCTTAGTCACTCTGGTTGTTTGTGTAACCGCTGCCTGGTCGGTGTCGGCTGGGACCTTGCTGGCCTTCTTCCGTTCCGAAGCACTGTCGAAGCTTTCCCAAAGAACGCTGACGTTTGCGGAGCGCGTAGCTTATCAGCGAGTCATTGAGGAAATTTACTGGCGTCATCGGATCTGGCCAAGAGAGCGTCCTGATCAGAAGCCATCGCTCGATGTGATGATGTCTCAGGCGCAGCTGGAAAAGAAAGTCACAGATTATCTACGCAACTCACACGCGCTGGGGGATTACTGGCAACGGCCGATCACGTCCGAGCAGTTACAGGCTGAGATGGATCGGATGGCAAAGAACACCAAGCAGCCAGAGGTGTTGCACCAACTCTTTGAAGCGCTGGGGAACGATCCCTTTGTTATCGCGGAATGTCTGGCCCGGCCGGCACTAGCTGAGCGTTTGGTGACAAACTTCTATGCCTACGACGAAAGAATTCACGGCGAGCTAAGGCAACACGCGGGAGCTGATCTGCTTGCCCATCCCACAGTCGAGCACATGAAACAGACCAACGGGAAGCACAGCGAAATTGAATTGCTCAGGAGCGACAGTAGCAAAGCCGAACCTAACCACAGTACTGGACGGAGTGTGAGGCTTAACAGCCAAGAGTGGGACGAAACCGCGCAAAAACTGGCGGAAATGTTTCGCCCCAATAATGACCGAGCGTGGTCTCAGCCTACGCACCATGGAGTAGACGCAGCGATAGCACAGATGGAAACCGGAGTATTAAGCCCTTTGCAAGAAGGCCAAGATCGTTACTACGCGCTGGCAGTAATTCAGAAAGCGAAAGACCGCCTAAAACTAGCTATTGTTTCATGGCCTAAAGAACCGTTCGAGTCCTGGCTAGCCAGAGGTGAACACCAAGTGCCTCCTGCTATCACAATACTGAGTGGTAACTATAGGCTTCCCAAAATATCGGAGCTGGCGGGGGGATGTATGGATGATACCTGGACATCTACCAATGGTCTGCCCGATGGCCGATATGATCACACGGCGGTGTGGACCGGTAGTGAAATGATCATCTGGGGCGGCGTCACCTATCCGTTGGTTTTTTTCAACTCCGGTGAGAGATACAATCCAAGCACTGACACCTGGACAGGCACTGCCACCACCGATGCTCCCGAGCCGCGACGTCGCCACACGGCAGTGTGGACTGGCAATGAAATGATCGTTTGGGGTGGATCTACGTCATCTGGCCCATTTAATACCGGCGGGAGATACAATCCTGCTACCAATAGCTGGATCGCGACGGATATCGGTAACGCGCCCTCCCCCCGAGATCTTCATACCGCAGTTTGGACTGGCAGCGAAATGATCGTCTGGGGCGGATCCGATGCTTTTGGCAACGCGTTCAACACAGGTGGTAGATACGATCCCGGAACAGGTAGCTGGACCCCTACCGGCACCAGCAACGCGCCCGCAGCGCGCATTTATCACACTGCAATCTGGACTGGCTCGGAAATGATCGTCTGGGGCGGATTCGATAGTAACGGTTTTGCAGTGAATACCGGCGGTAGATACGATCCCAGCGCGGATGATTGGATCGCCACCAGTATCACGAACGCGCCAGATCCACGTGGCTATCACACCGCAATCTGGACTGGCAGTGAAATGATCGTGTGGGGCGGTAGCGGCAATACGAACACTGGCGGTAGATACGATCCTGGCACGGATAGTTGGACCGCCACCAGCCTCGTTAACGCCCCCAATGGACGGGAGGGTCATACGGCAGTATGGACCGGCAGCGAGATGGTCGTGTGGGGTGGCACTGGCTACAACACGGGCGGCAGATACAGCCCCGTCACCGACCATTGGGCTACTACAACCACGACGAACGCGCCTTTTGGTCGATCGAAACACACTGGGGTTTGGACTGGCACTGAGATGATCGTGTGGGGTGGATTTGCCGGTACCACGTCACTCAACACTGGCGGCAAATACAATCCAAACACGGATAGCTGGACGGCTACCAGCACCGGCAACGTGCCCTCCTCACGACGCTCGCACACAGCAGTATGGACCAGCACCGAAATGATCGTCTGGGGCGGGGAAGATGAAAATTATATGCCGTTTAACACGGGCGGTAGATACAATCCCAGCACAGACGGCTGGGCCGCGACAAGCATCGTGAACGCGCCAGATCCCAGAGTGACCCACACGGCAGTGTGGACAGGTAGTGAGATGATTGTCTGGGGCGGATTCGACGGTAACAATTATCTTAACACCGGTAGCAGATATGATCCGATAACAAATAGTTGGACGGCGATTACCACTGCGAATGCACCTTCGAGCCGAAATTCGCATACGGCAGTGTGGACTGGAAGTGAAATGATCGTCTGGGGCGGAGCGACTTTTGGGCCGATTTATACGAACACCGGCAGCAGATACAGTCCGGCAACAAATAGTTGGACGGCCACCACCATCAGCAACGCGCCCCATGGCCGAGCCTATCACACGGCAGTGTGGACTGGCAATGAAATGATCGTCTGGGGCGGGTATTTTTACGACGGTAGCAATCACTTTTTGAATACCGGCGGTAGATACGATCCTGGCACAAACAGTTGGACAGCCATCACTACAGCTAGCGCGCCTGATGCGCGAGACGATCACACAGCAGTGTGGACTGGAAGCGAAATGATCGTCTGGGGCGGTGGCGACCGGTTCGGCTATTTCAACACCGGCGGTAGGTACGACCCCGGCTCGAATAGTTGGGTAGCCACTGACACCACCGATGCGCCTTCGGGGCGACGGTCACACACCACAGTGTGGACTGGAAGTGAGATGATTGTCTGGGGAGGATTCGATGGCAGCGGCTTTAGGATGGACACCGGCGGAAGATATGATGGTGGGACGGACAGCTGGACGGCTACCAGCATCATGAACGCACCAGATCCACGCCGCTATCACACGGCAATTTGGACTGGAAGCGACATGATCGTGTGGGGCGGAGAACTTAACGGGTCCAACACTTCAAACACAGGCGGAAGATATTGTGCGCAATCTGGTCCGACACCAACTCCGACCCCTACGCCGACTGGCACGGCAACGCCTACGCCCACCGCAACACCTACGCCATGCACGGGGAGGTGTTCACCGACTCCGCGGCCGCATTCAACTCCAGCGCCGCGCCCGTAGGTTATAGCGCTAACTAGAGACGCCGCGCACGCCATCGTCGACGAGTGAGCCCTGATCGGCGAATACACCTCCGGCTCTCACTAAGTCAATTCGCGCTGCCGGGCGCAGTTCTTCAGCACGCGATCAGTGAGCAGTGATCGGTAGAACATGGCGCGCACGCTGATCACTGATCACCGCGCGGCGAAGCCGCTTACGCCAGCGCGTCGAGTCGATTCAACAGATCTTTTTTGCTCGTAACGCCGGTCACCTGGTCGCGCAGTTGACCGTTCTTGAAAAAGAGAAGAGCCGGGATGGCTCGAATGTTGTACTTCAATGACAGACTCTGATTTTCGTCCACGTTCACTTTCGCTACTTTGACCGCGCCCGCTTTTTCACGTGCAATCTCGTCCAGCAGCGGTGCGATCATTTTGCAAGGTCCGCACCATTCTGCCCAGAAATCGACGATCACGGGTTTGTCGTCTTGCGTCAGTTCGCGGTCAAAATTGGATTCATCGAGCTTGATAACGGCAGAGTTTTCCATGGCTTTAAGAAAAGTAAGTCCAAATCTGAATAATCAAAATCACGGCCGAAATGCCGAGCAGTATCCACCACAGCAGCATTCGATTTTTTCCTGCAGACGCAACAGCGACTGGCGGGTTACGCGGAGCAAGATTTGGCGTTGCGACGAACGGCTGAGCCTTTTCCGCGGCTGGTGCAGGTGAAATGCCCGCCGTCTCTTTTCGCGGTTCAAGAGGCAGCGAATCAGGGGTGGGCGGAGCGGGAGCAATAGCCGACGGACTCGGCGCCCGGAACGATTGGGCGGCTGCCGCATCTCGAGAATCGTGAAACGGGAACTGAATTCGCACGGTTTCGTGCGGCTTTATATTTGGCTTTGGCGGTTTGCCTGCGGTCGGAAGTGGCAAGTCAACGCGAACGCTCTCATTATTTGGTTCGTTTGGGCCTGCCATCACATGAAGTAACCTTAGAAAATTCTGCTCGAAAAACACTCACTTGTCATCTCTTAAGCGATTTTTGCTGAAAAAACTGTCCTTGGTAAATTTTCACCTATGCGGGAACATATCCTGGTTCTGGCGCTAGCCCTGAGTTTCCCTGCTTGTGATCGGACGCTGCCCGACGATGCCCCGTCAACCGCAAACTCGCGCCAAGTTGGAACTTCAGGAGCGCCGGCGACACGATCGTCAAAGATAGATTTTGCGAACCAGATCCAACCAATTCTCCAAGCACGCTGCCAGCCCTGTCATTTTTCCGGTGGAAAGATGTACGAACGTTTGCCATTTGATCGGCCAGAAACGATCAAGAGGCTCGGCACAAAATTATTTAGCCGTATCGAGGACGAGAACGAAAGGGAGATCATTCGCGAGTTCCTTGCTCGACGGTGATGGCCGACGGCTTCTAAGCCAGCAAATCGTAGCCGCGACTTCCAGCAATCCTTCGCCAAACGAACTCGCCGACGGGCGCGGCCTTGGACAAAACCACGCGCGCATCCACATCTGGAGCATCGCCTTCGCTTCGGGCGATATGCGGCTGATCAACCAACAACTTCAATTCGCTTCCAACTTTTTCGCGGGCGAGGCCGTGCGCAATTTGTTGCTGAACCGACATCGCTGCCCGATAACGCGCGTTCTTAGTTTTTGCAGGAATTGGCCCCGGCATTTTCGCCGCGCGCGAACCTTCTTCTTGGGAATATTTGAAGATGCCAAGCCGTTCAAATCGAGTGCGCCGAATGAAATCGAGAAGGCTCCCAAATTCCTCTTCCGTTTCCCCGGGAAATCCGACGATGAAAGTAGTGCGCAACGTGACGCCGGGTATCCCAGCGCGCAGCTTATGAATCAAATGTTCGATGTGCCCGCGCGACGTTTCGCGTCGCATCCGGTTCAACATTGAGTCGTCGATATGTTGCAGAGGAATGTCGATGTATCGCGCGACCTTGTCGCATTGCGCGATGGTTTCAATCAGTTCATCACTCCAATGCGCCGGGTGCGTGTAAAGGAGGCGTACCCAGAATTCGCCGCCGATCTTCTGGATCTCGCGAAGCAGTGCCGCGAGAGTCGGTCCACGAGTCGAATCGATCGGCTGACGCGGCCCCGCTTTCACGGGCCATAAATCCATTCCGTAATAAGTTGTATCTTGACTGATTAAGTTAATCTCGCGCACGCCTTCGCTAACGAGCTTGCGAATTTCCGCCAAAACAGATTGTGGCGAACGGCTGCGATGTTTTCCGCGCATTTGCGGAATCACGCAAAAACTACACGGGTGATTGCAGCCTTCAGCAATCTTTACGTAAGCGAAATGCGCTGGCGTGAGCCTGAAGCGGGGCGTGTCGTAATCCGGAATGTACGTGGGGCGCGTGTTAGCGAATGAAAGATCCGCCACATCACCGTCTTCAGAAGAAACATCCTTGGATGTTAAGCGTTGGGCGTTGAGCGTTGGGCGTTTGCTTAGGACTGTTTCAATGATTTCTCCAAGTTTCGCGACCTGATCGAGGCCGACAAACGCATCCACCTCCGGCATCTCCTGGCGTAGTTCTTTCGCGAATCGCTGCGACATGCAGCCGCTTACGATCAGTTTTTGATCTGGTCGTCCGGTTAATCCGCGCTGCTGATGCGCCTCCAGTATCGCTTCGATGGATTCTTCCTTGGCTGAATCAATGAACGCGCAGGTATTTACCACCAGCACATCGGCGTCCTCTGGGCGCGACGTGATTTCCATTCCTCGCTGTAAAGCGCTTCCCAGCATGATCTCCGCATCGACCAGATTTTTGGCACAACCGAGACTGATCATGCCGACCTTCGTGCGCTGTCGTGGACGTTTCGCACGCTCCGTCCGTTTAAGGTGGGAATCTGCAGCCGACACGGCTGCCGCTACAGCTCGCGAATTCATAACCACCCCTAATTGACCGTCACGTCCTGGTCGTTTTCTTCCAGCGCCTGGCCGTTTTTCGTGATCTTAACAGCTTCGGGATCGAGAACACGAATCGAGACATGCTTACCGCGAAATTCAACGGGGCCGTCAGTTGGCGAAACCCAACGCTCGAACGCAGGTTTCCCGTTCTCATCGCCGACAATCACCCTGACGTAGGTTCGTTTAATGGGGCGAATGGCGATCCGATTCTGTTCGCCCGATTCTGCCGAAGGTGAATTTGTTGGCTGTTGCGCTTTCACCAGATCTTCCCGAGTCACAGGCTTGGCGCGACGCACCTCAGGCTCACTCGGCATCTCTCCAGCCGCCGCGACCGGATTTGGCGCGATCGTCGGCGCCCCGGAAGCGTTCGGCGTCGCCGCCACTGATGGAGCGGCCGCAACATTTGCTTTTGCTGGCAAAGCTTGAGCCGGCGCGGGTGAAACAGGCGATGCACTCGGAGATACTTGCGCGGTCGGCTCCCTTCTTCCCGGTGCGAGCCGCTGCACATTGAGAACCAGTTTCATTAGCAAAAAGCCAATCACCAACACCACGACCCCGACAATCAGTGGCATCGGCGAGACACGGTCGCGACCGCTGGTAACGGGACGGCGCGGAACAACTGGCGCACTGACTGGCTTGGCGCGCTCGTTCTCCTGAAGATATGAGTAGCCATCGATGGTCACGCGCTCCGAATCTTCAAACGCATCCAGATATGGCGTCACATCGACATCCAAAAACTTCCCATAAATGAGCAGGAACCCTTTCGCGTACGCCAGGCTCGGAAATTGAGAAAAATCATCCGCCTCGATTTCCGCGAGCCGGGCGGGACGAATCTTCGTCATCCGCGCTGCTTCATCGAGAGTGAGATTTCTCGCACGCCGCGCTTCCTGAAATTTTTTACCGAGCCCTTCTATCGTCATGAACGCGAAATGCCGGCTAAACGGCAGCATCGAGATCGACCAGAATCTCGCGTGGTTTGGCGCCTTCGCCGGGACCTAAAATACCGCGTTGTTCCAGAATATCAACGATGCGCGCAGCGCGTGTGTAACCAAGTCGCAACCGGCGCTGAAGCAACGAAGTTGAAGCGCGTTTTTCCTGTCGAATGATCTCGAGGCACTTCTCGACCAGCTCTTCATCTTCGCTGGTTACTTCTTCCTCCGGCGCGGCTGTCGATTGCAGCTTCTCATGCATCGCTGTGTCGAAGGCTGGCGGGCTTTGTTTCGAAACGAATTCCACCAGGCGATGAATTTCATCGTCCGTCACCAGCACGCCTTGCGCGCGAATCAGACGCGAAGCACTCGGCGGCAGGTAAAGCATGTCGCCCTGCCCGAGCAAACGATCCGCTCCGTTTTCATCGAGAATGACGCGACTGTCGATCTTGGAGGCAACCTGGAACGCGATTCGGCAAGGAATATTCGCTTTAATTACACCGGTGATCACGTCCGCGCGGGGGGTTTGCGTGGCGACAATCAGATGAATGCCAGCGGCACGCGCCATTTGCGTGATTCGCGCAATCGCCGTCTCAACGTCCGCTGGCGCGGTTTGCATCAAATCGGCCAGCTCATCAATGATGACTACGACGTATGGGATTTTGTCGGGAATTTCTTCTGTAGCCGGCATCGGTGATGCCGGCCCGCGCGGGGCAGTTTCGTCCTCTCGGCCGGGATCATCGATCCCGGCTACAGCCTTTTTCTTTGGGCGGCCATTGAAGCCGACGATGTTCCGCACGCCCATGCGCGCAAACATTTTGTAGCGGCGCTCCATCTCGTCGATCAACCACCGCAAGGCGAGCAGCACTTTTTTCGGATCCGTGACGATGGGGAAGGCGAGATGCGGCAGCGAATCATATGCCTGCAGTTCGACCATTTTCGGGTCAATAATCACAAAACGCAGCTCCTCCGGCGTGAACCGAAAGAGCATGCTGGCAATCAGCGCATTGATACAAACGCTCTTCCCGCTGCCAGTGGTGCCGGCCACGAGAAGATGCGGCATTTGCGCCAAATCGGCGATGATCGCTTTACCGTAAACATCTTTGCCGAGCGCGAGCGGAATTTTCGCGTGCGCTTTTGCTTCATCCCAATCGGGCGATTGCAACATTTCGCGCAGTTTCACTGTGACTTTTCGAGTATTCGCCAGCTCGATGCCGACCGTGTCTTTTCCGGGGATCGGTGCGAGAATGTTGATCCGCTCCGCGCGCGTCGCCCGGGCAAGATCACGCTCGAGGCTCACTATCTTATCGACGCGCACACCTTTTGCCGGATACACTTCGTAGCGCGTAATCGTAGGGCCCTTGGTAATGTCGCCGGGCGCCACTGCGATCCCGAACTGCCCTAGTGTATCAATCAGAATTTGCCGCACTTCTTCCAATTCGGAGGGATCGGTGGCCGCGCGGCCCTCGAAACTGTGTTCGTCGAGAAGATCTAATCCTGGCAACACATAGTCTTCCCAGCTCGAGGTACCGCTGGTCACGCTAGAAGCCGCTTTTGCTCTCTCTTCGCTAGCGCGCAATTCCGCGAGCGATGGTTTCCGGCCAAACGGCCGGACGTGCTCGCTCGGTAAGGCAGTTGTATCTACCACCTTTGGCGTCGGCCGATTTGCCAGCTCTTCCGGCGAAATGGCCGCCCCGACCGGTTCAGGCACGGGCATGCCTTTCTTTCTCAATGCTTTTTCATACATCCGCCGCTCCTTCGCCAGCTGCTTCTCCCTAATCTCGAGCTTTCCTCTGAGATCCGCTTTTCGCAGCCTGCGGCGCAATTGCCATTCCTGCAGTCCCGCCCCGACCCGTCCCGAGGCCACAACCGTCTCGCGAATAAGATAAATCGGCCGCAGTCCTGTAACCAAAATCAGCGTGGTCGCATAAATTCCCATCACGAGAACAAGTGAGCCGACGGGGCCAAGCGCGGCGCGGAGCAGGCCGCGATGTTCATCAGCCAAGCGATATCCGATCAAGCCGCCGGGGCCTTGAATGTCCACCGGCACTTTTAACCCGAGCAAGTGACTGATGTCCCACAACTGGTCGAGGCACGCACCAGATACGATGAACAAAACGATCCATGGGATTCGCGGCGTCACACGCAACCGAGGATGAAATAATTTCGCCACACCGAAACCGAGTAGAACTGCTGCCAGGAGCAGCGATGCGAAAACACCAATTGTTTGATAGCAAATGCCCGCCACAATTGCACCCACGGGTCCGATGAAATTTTGCGCCGGATGATTCGCCGGCGAAATGCGGCTAAACCAGATCCAGGACGGTATATCTTTTGGCGTGTAGGAAATCAGCGCAAAAAACAGCAATGTGCCGACAAAAAGCAGAACGAGAGCGAAGACTTCGTTCCAAGCGCTGTTTCTGTCCGTGCGGGCCACCGCGTCTGATAGTAACCTCAAGGCGGCATCTTTCAATGTTTTGTCTGCGCTTTCATCCTTGCACGCGACACCGGAGGCTGATAACTGTGGCAGCGCATTATGGCTCGTTTCCTCCGCCATGGCGTCATCGGCGTTGCGCTCGGCACGCTACTGTTTTGCATATCCTGCGAAAAACATCCTCTCGGCCAGATGCCAGACGTCCAGCGCGAGCAGCCCGATCCAGCAAAAGTCTGGTCGCACGCCACAGAAAAAAATTCTGACGAACCTTCCGCTTCCGCCAGTCCGGTCGAAGTTGTTCCCCATGAATCTCGTTAGGCAAAGGAGATCACATGGCTAAACACAAATACTTAACCTCACCGCCAAATCTCACCGGCATGCCGCCCGGCGTGCCGTACATCATCGGCAACGAAGCGGCCGAGCGCTTCTCCTACTACGGAATGAAATCGGTTCTGACCGTCTTCATGGCGCATTACATCTTGAACCAGTCGGGCGTGCTCGCACCGATGAGTCCGAACGAGGCGTACATGTACACCCATTATTTTGTGATGGGCGTCTATGCTCTCCCGGTGCTCGGCGCCATTATCGCGGACGGTTTGGTCGGCAAATACTGGACGATCCTGTCGCTTTCGATCGTGTACTGCCTGGGCAATCTCACCCTCGCGTGCATGGCCACTTCCTGGGGAATGGCCATTGGGCAACGCACGATGCTCGCAATCGGGTTGACGCTGATTTGCCTTGGCGCGGGCGGGATCAAACCATGTGTATCGGCCAACGTGGGCGATCAGTTTGGCGAATCCAACAAACATCTGCTCTCGAAGATGTTTGGCTGGTTCTATTTTTCGATCAACGCCGGTTCGTTCATCTCCTCCATCCTCTGTCCATGGTTGCTTGCAAATCCCAAGTATGGCCCTGGGTGGGCCTTTGGAATTCCCGGTATTACAATGGTGATCGCCACTTTGTTCTTCTGGGGCGGTCGCAACAAGTTCGTGCATGTGCCGCCGGGAGGGCTCGGCTATTTGCAAGAAACATTCAGTAAGGAAGGTCTCATCACGCTGGCCCGCATCGCGATGGTTTACGTTTTCATTTTGGTCTTCTGGGGTTTATGGGGAATGAGCAACGGCGTCGAGTGGACCCTGCAAGCGGAGAAAATGAACCTGCACTGGCTCGGCATGGATTTGATCGCCGCTCAAGTGCAGACGGCAAACCCGATCCTGATCCTGATTTTCATTCCGCTGGTCAACTACGTGATTTATCCGGCGATTGACAAAGTCTTCCCGCTTACGCCGCTGCGGAAAATCGGTATCGGCCTTTTTCTCACCGGTTTGTCTTTTGTGGTGATCGTTTGGATCCAGGGCCAAATCGATTTGGGATTTAAGCCCAGCATTAATTGGCAACTGCTCGGGTACGTCATTCTCACGCTCGGCGAAGCGATGGTGTCGATTACCGGACTAGAATTTTCATACACTCAGTCGCCAAATACGATGAAGAGTTCGGTAATGGCATTGTGGCTCCTCACGGTTGCATCCGGCGAAGGGTTCGTCGGTCTATTCAATAGTTGGGTGTTGAACCCCGACGGCACACGCAAGCTGAACGACTACCAGTATTTCACATTCTTCACGGTTTTGATGTTTGCGGCGGCTGTCGTTTTTGTCGTGGTAGCCTGCTTCTACAAGGGCCGAACTTACCTGCAAGTTCAGCAGCTCCCGCCCGACGAAGTCGCTACAGAGCCGATTCTTCACGGCGGCACCCCGAGTTAAAATCGGATGAAAAGCACGGGGTCGTTGACGTTGCTGCTGTAATTGTTGTCGATCTCTAAAGAGGCAGAGAGAAGAGTCGCTGCCTGAAACTTTGCTGAATCCAGACGCAACGTCCCGTGCATCTCATTCTCGTTCGAGCATGAAGCTTTTTATCCGGATTTTCACCGGCGTGTCGGCGCTAACGACCGTAACCACCATACCTGCACAGGCGGAGTCGCCGCCAAATCCCCACACGATCCTTGCCGAAGTCGGCAAGATCGTTTCTCCCAACGGAATTGACGAAGCCAAAGCGGTGGACATTGGCGGCATTCGCCAATGGATCACTGTGCGCGGCCGCGATCGGCGCAATCCAATTCTCCTCGTGCTTCACGGCGGTCCGGCTGCGCCCGATTTGCCTAACCGTTACTTGTTCGAAGGGCCGTGGACCGACTACTTCACCGTGCTCGAATGGGATCAGCGCGGCGGCGGCAAGACCTACGAGTTGAACGACCCGGAAAAAGTCGCGCCGACCATGCGCGCAGAACGCATGGTGCAGGACACAGAAGAGCTCGTGGCCTATCTGCGCGCAACGTACAATAAGAAGAAGATTTTCGCGCTCGGCCATTCCTGGGGCACGATCCTCGGACTCAACCTTGCGGTTCGCAGGTCCGACTGGCTCTACGCTTACATTGGCGTCGGACAGATCATCAACATGCGCGAGGCCGAGCGAATCTGCTACGACTGGGTACTGAACACCGCGCGAAAGGCCGGTGACGCTCAGGCGGTAAAGGAACTTGAAGCCATTGCGCCTTATCCGGAGCCAAATGGCGCGTTGCCGCTCGAAAAGATCAACGTCGAGCGAAAGTGGTCCGTGCATTACGGCGGGCTGACCTACGGTCGCGACAGCTACGACTTTTGGGAGAATGCCGAGAAAATTTCGCCGGATTACTCCGAGACTGATTTCAAGGCAATCGACGGCGGCAGCGCGTTCTCTTTACCCAAGCTTCTACCAGAAATGGCGGCTACCGATTTCACAAAGCTGACGCACCTCAGTTGTCCCGTGCTCATCTTCGCTGGTCGTCACGACTACACTACGCCGTCCGAGCCGGTGCAGCGCTGGTTCGACCGGTTGGAGGCGCCCAGCAAGCGATGGGTTTGGTTTGAGAACTCCGCTCACATGATTTGGGCCGAGGAGCCCGGGCGCGTGCTGGTCAACTTGGTGCAGTTCGCTCTCCCATTCGCGACTGCCTCCGCCAGCCAATGAATAAAGTTAAATCGATCTTCATCGGCCAGGATGGACTACGCCACGGCTGGCGATTTCTGATTTTCGTCGCGGCAACTGTTCTTGTAGCTCAATTCTTGGAACAACTGGCAATCGCATTCCTCGAGGCGAAACTGCATGTCGATCCCAGCGCGTTGAGCGCGCCGTCGCTCATTCTTGGTGACGGCTTTGATTTGATTGTGATTCTGATCGTGACCGGCGTCTTTGCGCTTTGCGAACGCCGTCGCATCGACAGTTACGGCCTGTCGATTAACGAAGCATTTGGCGGACTATTTTGGAACGGCGTAGTCGCGGGTCTCGTCGTCGTTGCTTTTGTTGCAGCAGGCATGCTCGTCACCGGCGGGATGCACCTTCATGGGATCGCGTTGCGGGGAACCGATCTCATCACATCGCCGCTCTTGTGGCTGGTCGCGATGTTATTTGTCGGCGTCACTGAGGAATATTTTTTTCGCGGTTATGCGTTGCAGTCGCTCTGGCGTGGCGCCGGTTTCTGGCCAGCGGCGTTGATCACCACCGCGCTGTTCGCCGGCCTCCATCTGGTGAAACCGCACGAAAACGCAATCGATATCGGAATGATTTTCGTTCTCGGCCTCATCATCTGCATCAGCGTTCGTATTACAGGATCGCTCTGGTGGGCAGTCGGCTGGCATGCCGCTTTTGATTTTGGCCAGTTCTTCATCATCGGCACGCCGAACGCCGGCCGGGTACCCGAGGGCCGCTTGTTCGACGTCACACTCTCGGGGCCCGCTTGGATAACGGGCGGCGAACTCGGGACTGAGGCGAGCTTTTTTATGATTCCCGCCGTAGTAGGAACATTTATCTACATCATCTTTTTCTTGCGTCGGCGATTACCGATTTCAGAGCGCGCCTAACGAATCAACGCAGCAGTAACTGAATTATTTGGCGCGACGCTTTTTGGCAGGCTTAGGTTTGCTCGCTGCAGCAGGAGCTAGCTTTTTCCTAGCCGATAACTGCACCAATTCATCGAGGTTAAATGTCCTGCGCCGTCTTGTTCCGATTTCTCGAAAATCGACCTGATACCAACCGTTCATTCGGTCCACCCGATACCGTTTTTGTCCAACGCGTATTGGTTCGCGTGCAATCACGCGGTGGATGATTTTTTCGTATCTCGAAGGTGACCAGCGTCGCATGCGACGGCGTCCCCAATCAGCCGCACGCCCCACATCATCGTAAGCTTCGGGTCGCTTTTCGAAGTCGAGAAGTGAGCGCGCGTCTCCGGCGAAAACGGCGGCAATGTGCTCCAGTGTGCTGGAGTCGCTGATCCGCCAAATTCGTCGGCGAAATGGCATCAAGGTTTCTGCCGCGATTGCGCGCAAGCTAAGTAATCGGCCGTCGCGCAATTTCCAAAACGGAGCATTGATGTCGGACGTGAATGGATTTCGGCCTAACGAATCGGCCATGACCCGCCACCCGCGACGCGAAGAATGTTTCCGCAAACGAAACGGCGTTATTCGAGGAATACCGTTGCGGTTCAATTGTCTCAGGCCAAAATCTTCCCAGCGAAGGACTGTTTGTACGACACCTGCGACGAAAGCGCACGTCGCCACCATTAACGCGGGATCGGGCGTAAAATCAGCGGTAACCTCGACTCGGGTCCTGCGGGGACGAACACCGACCGCGCTGCTCTGCCGGTTCGCTGCCAACAAAAGCACGGGTACTGGCAGAATGTGCGCAAGCAGATACGCAAGCTTCGTCGCATTGCGAACTGTTGAGCTCCGCGCAGTGGGAAATGAAAAATTGTAGTGGGTACTAAAACCTTGCAGGCGACACTGGCAGCCCTTTCGTTTCGCCCAGTGGCCCAGCTCCACTCGTAAATAGCGGATTTGTTCCCAAAGTAAGCGAGTCGCGCGATAACAACAGCCGGGCTCAAGTTCAACAATCGGTGTCGCGACTTCGATGACTCCGGTATCGAAATAAATAGCTCCCCCAGCGGGAGATTGAAACGATTTGCCCGTCCGCGGAATCATCCGCCGTCGCACCAAACGGCTGGGATCGCCAAACACCTTTTCCGGGCGGCGTCTTCGTCCATTGACGAAAAGACTAAATTCCGCTTCCAAGCCAATCACCGCTTGCGGCGGTGTTGCGACAACCGCGTGCTCGCGAAAAAACCGAGCGCCCCGTTCTGTTCCTAAATCTTTCATGTGCTCAACAGGAGATCAACTCGCCTCGCTGCACTCGCGAGGAGTTAAGCTTACAAATCCTAAATCGATATGGAGATGATCGTCGGTTTGCCCTGGTTGTGAGCCGAATGGCCGGACAAAGACAGCCGGACTGAGCGATCCCGCGATAGCCCGGTATTTCTCAATTGATTTAGCATCAGAGAGAAAAATGTCTCCGATCCGATATATGTTCGCGGCCGTACCCCAGGCATGAATGCTTTTCGCGCCTCCGATCTGATGCGCGGGCGACCGGTAACCGCCATTTGCGCTAATGAAAATCGGTGCATCGACTTCGCGGCGAAAATCTTCTAGGAGTCTGGCAAGCAAAAGGATTGCGCACGGCGCGTAATGAGGAAACTGGTCTAGGAACAATCTCGCCTCACGGCAATCAATGAGCACCAATTCCGCGAGCGTGAAGTGCGGCGCCAGCCGAACCTCGTGCGCTTCCTGCCAGCTGCCGATTTCATAAAAAAAGCGCGGCAGATGATGAACATTGCCCTGCAAGTCTGTTTCCGTTTCGCCTGGTCGCATCAGCGCGCGGTAATCGTCAGGCAAATTCAAGCCATCAATCGCCCGCAATTCCTCAGCGCTCATTTGATTTCGGTTCCATTCCCGCCACCGAGCGATAAATCGCCTCGGAAATAGCTGCGACTGTCTCGCGCCGCCCCTCTTGCTCCGAATCAAATTCGGTCAAAATGACGGCAATGTACGGCTCGCGTTCCGGCAAATACACAATTCCCATGTCGTGGCAGGCAGTAGAGATCTCGCCTGTCTTGTGTGCTACTGCTGCGTGCGCCGGAAGACCAGCAGGAATCATCGAGTTAAATCGTTGTTCCAGCAAAATATGGATAGCTTGTTCTTTGCTTGCGTTGCTCAGAAAATCTCCGCGTACGGCAGACAGCAATGCCAGCAGGCCATTGGCGGTCACTTCATTATTTATCCCTCTTTCATGGGCCGCATGGTCCTCAACACCCCGCCGCAATTTGACACCACTGACCCGCGCATTGCGTAACACTCGTTGGGCGTATTCTACCCCCACGAAATCGAGCAATAAATTCGTCGCGAGATTGCTGCTGCCAGAAATCATCGCGTGTGCAAGGGCGGAAATCTTCGCTGTGCGTCCGATGGCCTGATACAGTTCAGGCGTCGCATCCCGATCGGGGCTCACGTGAAAAGAAGAGCCGTCTGCTGCGCTGATAAAGCGATTTCGCACGTGCAGCGAGTCATCCAGCCGAAATCGGCCCTCGTCTGCCGCGCGAAAAACCGCCAGAAGCACTGCGACTTTAATCGTGCTGGCAGCATGGAACCAGCGGTCGCCTCGCAGCGAAAATCGCAAACCGCTTTCAAGATCGTGCAATGCCACGCCGCTTGCTCGTGCCTTACTTTCGGCAGTCAGTCTTTCCAAGTCCTCGATTAAGGCGCTGGAAACATCCACGTGTGACATCGAGTGCTCTTTACATACCCGGTGAGAAGTCGCAAATTCGCCGATGCCCAATCTCGCCACGTGGATACGAGCGAAAGATGCAAAATGGTTTCGCCCGATTTTCCGCAAGCATCCCGAAATCAAAGTCTGGAATGCGAGAAATCGAAATGTTCCCTTGGAGCAAATGGATGGTCTTTTGCTCACTGGCGGTTCGGATATTTCACCGGAATTTTTGCGCCAGAAAGTTGTCGATCCTTCGGTGCTGGATAAACAGATCGACCCGGAACGCGACCGCTGGGAATTCGCGGCCGTGCAAGAAGCGCTCGCGCGCGGGCTGCCGATCTTCGCCATTTGCAAGGGGCTTCAGGTATTCAATGTCGCCCTTGGCGGCACGTTGAAGCTCGATATCAAAGGCCACAATTTGCCGGAGCAACGCGATCGCGACATTCAACCGCTGCGCCATTCGCACCGCGCATCCCACCGCTTTTCAAAAGTGAACAGCGCGCATCACCAGGCAATCGAACGCCTCGGAGACGATTTGGAAGTTGAAGCCTGGTCCGCGCACGATGGCATTGTCGAACAAATACATCTGCACAAATATCCATTCGCTCGCGCTGTGCAGTATCACCCCGAGCGCAGCCGCATTTACGACTCGCTTTTCGAAGATTTCTTTGCACGATTGAACACGCATTAAAGTGTCTGCGGCGTGCGCAGAGCTGCAACGTGCCGGAGCCGCAAGCGTAGCCGAAAAATGACGAAGGACGAATGTCGAATGACGATGGAAGCGCGAATGCAGAAATGACGAACAGCGGAATTTCGTCATTCGAAGCTCGTCATTCCTTCGTCATTTTGATTTGGTCATTTGATTGCTCATTCCTCACGACCACTTCCAATTTTATTTCCTGAAATGCCAGCTGGTCATGAATAAGCCCGAGCAGCTCGAGCGCGCGCGTATCGGGCATATGCGCGCAGCGCAACTCAATCCGCGCCGGCTTGCCAGCCAGCTCCGGATGCGCTTCCGCCATTTCGCCATCGAGCAGAAATGAAACGTAGGCGTTGAATCGCTCCTGCAATGCCAGCAACTGTTCATCCGAGCCATCCCACTCGGTAGGCTCGTTCATCACGAGAACGGCCTCATCCGTTTTCGGATCGTGCGCGATTAAGTCGATTACGTCGATGCGATTGCCGGTCTTTGAACTTCGTGGATTGCCTGATGCGGCCATTGAAAATTGAACGTTGAGCGCTGAACGTTGACAGTTCAAGCGATGAAACAATCGAAATCGAAAACGGCACGATTGACCCTGCTCGGACGAAGTGAGGCGAAACTGCCATCATCACCGGCTGAGGCACGTCTTGAGACTTTTCCAAATCCAGCGCCCGGCCGCAATTATTGGATTCACTTTGAAACTGACGATTTCACGTCTGTTTGTCCGGTCACTGGGCAGCCCGACTTCGCCCGAATCGACATCGATTACGTGCCGGACCGCCTCTGCGTCGAAAGCAAATCGTTGAAATTTTATCTGGCCTCGTATCGGAACGAGCGAGCCTTCAACGAAGCGGTCACGAACCGCATCCTCGACGATTTCGCAAAAGCATGCGCGCCACGTGAAGCGATCGTCACCGCGCAATTCTCCGCGCGCGGCGGCATCGCGCTTACAGTGCGCGCCGAGTATCCGGACAGGCGCAAACTCGCTCGCGAGTTATGAAACTCGAAATCCGAATATCGAAATCCGAAACAAATCTGAACTACCGAGGCGCGAAATTCTCAAACCCCGGGCTGAAGCAACTGTTTTGAATATTCGGATTTTTGATTTTGTGCTTGTTTCGAATTTCGAATTTCGGATTTGAAATTTTTTCTCAAGATGAAACGTGCGGTCGTTCTTTTAAGCGGCGGAATCGATTCGGCCACCACGCTCGCAATCGCAATCTCCGAAGGCTACGACGCATACGCGCTCTCATTCGACTACGGCCAGCGACACCAGATCGAAACCGAAGCCGCGCGCCGCGTCGCCAATTCGTTAGGCGCAAAAGAACATCGCATCGCCAAGATCGACCTGCGCATCTTCGGCGGCTCCGCGCTCATCGACGATCTCGACGTGCCCAAGCAGCGATCGCAATCGGAAATCGCGCACGGTATTCCGGTCACTTACGTACCCGCGCGCAACACCATCTTCCTCGCGTACGCACTTGCCTGGTCGGAAGTGATTCCGGACAACGATATTTTTCTCGGCGTAAACGCGATCGATTACAGCGGCTACCCCGATTGCCGCCCGGAATTCATCGAAGCGTTTGAAACTCTTGCTAACCTTGGGACAAAAGCCGGTGTCGAAGGCAGACGCTTCCAAATTCACACGCCGCTCATCAAGTTTTCCAAAGCCGAGATCATTCGCAAAGCAGTCGAGCTAGGCCTCGATCTTTCGCTCACCCACAGTTGTTACGATCCCTCGCCCGAAGGTCTCGCCTGCGGCGAATGTGATTCTTGTCTGCTGCGACTCAAAGGTTTCCGCGAAGCCGGAATAAAGGATCCGATTCGTTACGCGAAAAAATGAAGCGCCTGTTCAGGATTTTCAAGCTCACGAAAAATGAGCAGCGCGTCGTTCTCATCATGATGCTCATTCTGGTCGCAATCGCGTTCATCGGATACGAGCGCCGCGTTCATCGGTTTCATGTTCGCCCTCCAAACGTCTCGGAGGTGAAAACGTCCCCAAGTCCTGTGCAGATTGAGGACGAGCAATAGCTTGGTGCCAAGAGTCACAGTGTTTTGACTGGCTTTATCTGCGGTCTGGTCACGATGAAAGCCGCTACCAATGCTGCTAAAAGCAGCATGATAAAGCTAGTTATTCGTAACTCTATGGAATTATCACTCCAAGGTGTCAGAAAACGATTCGGACGCGCACGATCATACCAAACCGGGAACTCATCGCCTGGATTCAGATTTGAAGCCGAAAATCCAGATACCTTCTCCCAGCCTTCGTGGCTTTTGCCGGAAGCATCCGCATATTTGAAGGCTACTATCGTTCCGTGGCTAGGATGACCGCTTCGCCACTCGCCAAAGAGGCAATCTGTCTTAGTTATTCGAGCACTGGTTGCAACTCCTGACACCTTGAGTCGAGTGATCCGGTGGTTCTGCACAAGAGAATACGAAAGGACAGGTGTTAAAATCGCACACACCACTATGATCGTGATTCTTACGATCCAGCCTTGTTTGATCGAGGCTGCTTTTTCACGTCCAGCGGCGCTCGTCGATTCTGTTTTCGATGATTTCAAGAGCCAAATAATAGATAAAAGTTTTGCACTCGCGCTGAAGCCATCCATTCGCCTCCCAAGCAAGCGATAGAAGCTGCGCTACACGGCGTTCTCGCGCTTAAGGCTATTCCCCAGAACTCTGCGCATTCAAGCCGGGAATTCGGCCATAGCCGACAAAGACGGGGCTGATTTTCGCGTCGCCGCTTTGGGGCGGTGGCGGCAATTTGAAATCGAAAACGCTGACGCCCCAACGCTGTTTGCCATCATAAGTACGCCCGTCACTTGATCCGATCATGACGCGCTTCTTCGTTCGTTTATCGCGACCGAGATAAATCATGGTGTGCGTGATTGGCGGATCGCGATCGATGTTGTATGTGCCGCGCCAGAAGAGCAGATCCCCGGGCTTGAGCGTATCGAATTCGAATGAATCTTCCTTGCGACTTAAGACAGCGTTGAAATTTCCGGCCTTGCGCACCCAGACATATTGCTGGCTCGAATCTCGCGGCACGTCGGCGAAGCCATTTTGCTGAAGGACGTAATAAATAAATCCTGAGCAATCCATGCCGCCGTTTTTTGGATCGGCAGAGCCGTAGCTGTAACCGAGATTTTGGGTCGCTAGCGCGAGCCCGGCGTCGATGACCTGGCGTACTTTCGGTGGATAACTGTCGTAGCCAACTATTTCATCAGGCGAAAGGCTCACGTTGGGCCAGGCTTTTTTCCCGGGCGCAGGACGCTCCGGAGGCGAAGGCGTCGGCCTTTCTGCTGGACTCGGAGATGGTGTCTCTGTCGCAGCCGGAGATTCGGTTGGTACGGGCGTCGGAGATGCTTTCTTGCGCTTGGATTTGCTTTTGATCGGACTTGGAGATGGAGTGGGCGAAGCTTTCTTTTGTCTTGGCGAAGCTGTAGGTGACGGAGTTGGCGTGGCTTTCTTCTTGCGATGCTTGCGAGCCGGCGTCGGCGTTGGCGCAGGTGCGAAAGCTTTTTTGATTTTTGTGCCTAACGATTCCTCAGCTGGTTGCACGGCGGAGGCGCCGGATAAAAGCGCGCCGAGCAAAAAACAGCGAATTATTGTTTTGAGAGCCATCGAGGTTGTAGGGCGTTTCTGTGAAACGCCAGTTACAGGCGTCTCACACAGACGCCCTACAGTTTACCGTCCTCAGCGGACAATCCAGTGCGGGATCACTCGCTCGGATGCGCTGAGGACAGCGCACGCTACAGCGCGAGTTCCTGAAGGATTGCTTTGTTCAGACGAATGCCGCCCTCGAAATTTTCGACAGGAAAATTCTCGTTTGGTGAATGCGCGCGACAATCAGGCAGCGCGAGGCCCATGAGAAGCGTTTCGATGCCGAGGATGCCGCGAAATTGCGAGACGATGGGGATGCTGCCGCCTTCGCGGATGAGCGCGACGTTGCGATCGAAAGCTTTGCGCAGCGCGCGCTGTGCTGCTTCGCCCAGCGGCGAATGCGGATCGGTGAGATACCAAGGTCCGCTGTGGCCGGTGGTGATCTCCATCGTCACGCCTTTTGGCAAATTTTTTTGCAAATGTGCTTTCGCTAGTTTCAGGATTTCATCGCCTTCCTGTTCGGGAACGAGACGAAACGTCAGTTTCGCCATGGCATGACTGGCAATAACAGTCTTTGTCCCTTTTCCCTGATAACCGCCGCCGATTCCGTTAATCTCGGCAGTTGGACGCGCCCAAATGCGCTCCATCGAGTTGTAGCCTGCTTCGCCGAAAAGTTCGGGCGCGCCGGTCTCCTCGCGAATCAGTTTGTCGCCATCGACTGGAAGTTTGCGCCAAGCTTCGCGCTCCCAGTCTTCGAGCGGGTTTACGCGATCATAAAATCCCGCGATGGCCACACGCCCTTCGCGATCGTGAAGCGTGGCCAGTAATTGAGCGAGCGCAGTGATCGGATTCGCAACGGCGCCACCGAAGACGCCGGAATGCAAATCCATTTTCGGTCCGGTGACCTTGATTTCGAGAGCCGTTACGCCGCGGAGGCCATAGCTAAGGGTTGGCGTTCCGCGCGCAATCATTCCGGTATCGGAAATTACCGCTACATCGCTTTTCAGTGCATCGCGATTTTCCTCCAGGAAACTGCCGAGATGCACGCTGCCGATTTCTTCTTCGCCCTCGATCACCAGATGCAGGTTAACCGGCAGGTCGGCATTTTGTTCGATCGTCTCCTGGATACCGATGATGTGCGAAAGAATTTGACCCTTGTTGTCCGTCGCGCCGCGGGCGAAGACGTATCCGTCCTTGAGAACGGGCTCGAACGGCGGCGAATCCCAAAGCTCCAGTGGATCCGGCGGCTGCACATCGTAATGCCCGTAGATCAGAACTGTGCGACGTCCGGGCTGATGTTTGTTGTGCGCCCAGACGATCGGGTGCCCCTTCGTGGGAACGAGCTGCGTCTCCAGCCCGATGCTCGTAAGTTTTTTCACGAGCCAATCTGCACATCGCTTCAGCTTTTCTTTGTACTGGTCATCAGTCGAAACACTTGGAAATCGCAGAAAAGAATAAAACTCTTCAAGATAATTGTCGCGCATGGTGAAAAGCTAATCGGTTTTCGCCGTTTGCCTACGATTTCCGACGGAGTTGGACGCGGATGAGATACACAATCGACGCGAGCGCGAGCACAATTGCGGTCACCACAAATTCCCGAGCCGTGGCATGCGCGAGAATCCAAATAATTGCGAGAATCGCCAGCGCGGGCACAATTTTCATGCCGGGGAAATTGAAGGGCTCACCATCCGAACGCACGTCGCGTTGCACCAAAACCCAGCAGCCCGCGCAGCAAAGCAGATACATCAACAACACGGCCACATTCGAAAGCACCGCCAGTTGTTCGAAGGTGCCGCTGAGTGATAGCGCAAAGGCTAGCGCCGCGTAGGTAATGATCGCGACGTCCGGTGATCGATAGCGCGGGTGAACGTGCGCGAAAAATTGCGGCAACGCGCCGTCTCGGCCGAAAGCAAAGATCATCCGCGGCGAACTCAGGATATCGCTCGTCACAAAACCAAATGCGGAGATGCTGGCACCGGCGAGAAGAATCGTGCGGCCTAAATTGCCGAGAAATTTTGCCGCCGATTCGGCGAGTGGCGCGTCAGGATATTTCGCAAGCTCGCCGCCAAGCGTTCCCTGCGCGACGAGCTGGATCATGAGGTACATGATAGTGGTGACGACGAGCGCGAGATACGCCGAGCGAGGAACGGTGCGCGCCGGATTCTTCACCTCGCCGCTCGGAATCAACGCCACCTCGATTCCGACGAACGCGAAAATCAACAGGATAACGGCATCGCCTAACGATTTGCTGCCGGGCCAACTGCTCCAGGCAAGATTCGGCGCGTGGATGAAAAATATTCCGACGCCAACGAACAGCAACAGCGGCAGAAGCTTTGCGACTGTTATCACGGTCACCGCACCCGCGCCTTGGCGCACGCCGCGGATGTTGATCAACACGAGCGACGCGTAAACGGCGAACATCACGACGATGCGCATTATGGGACCACCGACAAACGGAACGACTAGCGCGACCGAGTTTGCCAACACATTCACGACGCCGGCAACCGCACCGATCGCGGTTAGAAAGTAAAGCATACCAGCGAGGAACCCGACATAACGACCAAACGCGACTTCGACATACGCGTACAAGCCGCCGGTCAACGACACGCGGCTGCCGGCAATTGCGAAACAAGTAACGAACAAGACCATCGCAATCGCACAACAAATAAATGCGAGCGGCGCAGCTGATCCTAGTCCTTTCGCGACTGTCGCCGGAATCACGAAAATGCCCGCACCGATTGTCGAGCTGACAATATTCGCGGTGAGAGCTGGGATTCCAATGCCGCGGACCAACTGATGATCGATGCGCTCTTCTTGCTGTATCCACGCCGGCGGTTCATCTGCCACGGGCGCATCCTGAGTGATGGAGTTGTCCAAAGCAAGGATGCGGGTTAACCTTCGTGGCCAGCCCGTCATCCCAGTCGAACCCTCAACCGAAACTGAAGGCCCAATATCGTGTGGCTAGACCGGCCAGAACCACTTCAAATTGTATGATTTTCCGCTTGTAACCCCGGAGGGCTTGCTGTATTTACGCTAGCGAGGTCCGGGGTGTGGCCTATAATGCACTTACAATCGCTCGAGCTACTCGGCTTCAAATCGTTTGCCGATAAAACCGTCTTCAATTTTCACGAAGGCATCACCGCTATCGTCGGCCCGAACGGTTGTGGAAAATCAAATGTCCTCGACGCCGTCCGCTGGGCACTCGGCGAGCAATCCGCCAAGTCACTCCGCGGCGACGAAATGGCGGACGTGATCTTTAACGGCGCCGAGACGCGCAAACCGGTCGGTGTTGCCGAGGTATCACTCACGTTCACCGATTGTGCCGAAGAACTCGGAATCGAATGGCACGACGTGCGTGTTACGCGTCGCGTGTATCGCGATGGCAATTCCGAATACCTGCTGAATAAAACGCCGTGCCGACTACGTGACATTCAAAATCTCTTTGCCGACACCGGCATCGCACGGGCCGCCTACTCGATGATGGAGCAGGGCAAGATCGACATGATCCTGAGTTCGCGTCCGGAAGATCGGCGCGCAGTGTTCGAGGAAGCCGCCGGAATTACCAAATACAAGGCGCAAAAACGCGAGGCGCTGCGCAAGCTGGAAGCGACCGAAGCAAATCTCCTGCGCATCGGTGACGTTATCAAAGAGGTGAAACGTCAAATTGGTTCATTGCAGCGACAGGCGGGCAAAGCGCGTCGATACCAGGCGTTGCATTCGGACCTGCGGGTTCTCGAGACGCATCATTCGCGCGAAGAGCTTGATACTTTGGAAGCTGATCTCGCCGGCTGTCACGAAGAAATCGAACGTCTGACCCAGTCCGAGCACGCGATGCGTGAGAAAATCGACAACAGCGAAAATGCGCTAACCGGAGAACGCCACGCTCTGGATAAGATCGACCTCGAGATCGCCGATTCCCGCGCGGAGGTGCAGCGACTCGAGAGCGAAATCGCCGCGCACCGCAGCCGCATTGAATTCAATCAGCAGCGTGCGGAGGAACTCGCCGATCTGGTCGAACGCGCGCGGCGCGACATCCTCGACGCGGAAAAAAAACGCAAACAGCACGCCGCTGAGGTTGAGCAAAGGAACAACGCGATCGCAGAAATCGAGCGGCAGTTGAAAGAAAAAGAAGCCGAGCTGACCGAGCTCGCCAGCTTGGCCGGCCAAATCAAGAAAAATCGAGCCGAGGGCGGAACGCAGTTGCAGGAGTTGCAGCTCGCGCTGTCCAAATCCGAAAGCCGCGTCGCGACGCTCGAAGAGGAACTCTCCGGGATCAAAACGCGCCGGGAATTGACACGCGCTCAAAGTGAACAGCTCGCCAACCAGATTCGAACGCTAACCACAGCGCGCGAAAAACTCGCCACGCACATTGGCAAAACGAGCGGGCACGATGCGATCGATATCGAGGCGAGCTTTCGGGAAAAAGAAAGACTGCTCTCCGAAGCGGAACAGAATCTTGCTGCGGTCGAGCGGACGCTGACGGAGAAACGATCGCGTCTGGACGTCTTGCGTCAGCTCAATGACGAAGGCCAAGGCTTGGCTGAAGGTTCTCAAGCCGTCCTCAAAGGTCTGGACGATCCCGGGCAATTTCATGAGGCGATTGCGGGTTCACTCGTAGCCCAGCTCGATGTCGATGCGAAGTTTGTTCCGGCGATCGAAGCTGCGCTGGGGCGAAATCTCCATGCGATCATTTTAAAAGACGCGCGGGTTGTTTCCGAAATCATCGCGCGACTGAGAAAAAAGAAGCTCGGCCAGGCTGCGCTGCTCATTCCACAGTTGACAAGCTCGACGCAGAAACCAGCGCGGAAAAGTCTGCCGGATGATGCGCTCGCCTGGGCCACGGACAAATTGATGGCACCCTCGTCGCTCGAACCATTCGTCAGACAGTTGCTCGGCAACGTGGTCATTTTCTCGGATTTACAACAGGCACTCGAGTGCAAAAAGCGCGAGCCTACGCTGGCGGTGGCCACGCTCGCTGGCGAATTTATTTCTCCTGAAGGAATCGTCTTTGGCGGCAGTAGCGAGGTGCGCGTGGCGTCGTTGTTGGAGCGCAAGGCGCAAATCGCCGATCTCGCAAAAGAAGAAACCGCGCTGGTAAAAGAGCGCGACTCGCTTTGCGCGAGACGCGACGAAGCGAAAGCGGCGCTCGAAATCGCTTCGCGGCTCCAGCGCGAATTGGGTGAGGCGGAACGCAAGATCGACAATTTGCGATCGGACAAAAATGCTCTCGAGCACCAGGTGGCCGCGGCTGATGAACGGGTCGCGCACTTGGAGCGCGAACTGCAAACGATGCGGGATCAACTTGCAAAAGAGCAGGCCGATCTGACCGCGTTCGAAGCCACACAGAGACAGACCACAGCCAGCGAAGAAGAGTTGACTGAAAAAATGAATCAACTGCGGCTGGCCGTCGCGACCGCGCGCCAGCGCCATGAAAATTTCATCACGCAACGCGAGGCAATGCGCGCGCGCGAGGCCGAACTGGTGGAGCTGATCGCTGTTCGAAAAGCCGATATAGCGATGTACGAAGCGAAATTGGCTGTACAGGCTGAGGAGTCCCGTGACTCGGAAGGCTTAATTAGAAGTCAGACGGCGCAGCGCAAGGAAGCCGAAACGAATGCGGTGAAAATCGGCGAGCAACGTACTAAACGACTCTCCACGATTTCCAATCGCGAGAGCGAGTTGCGGCGTCTGCGCGATTCGTTAAGCCAATTGCAGGACTGCCGTGCCCAGCGGCAAGTGCGCGAATCGCAGGTGCAAATGAAGATCGACAATCTCGCCGAGCACATTTCGCGCAGCTATCATGTCGATCTTCGCGCATTTGTAGTCGATAACCCCGCGTTTGAAAAGGTCTTGCGTGCGCAAGTGAAAAGGTGGATCGACCGCTCCGTGGGCGATGTTACAAATGGTCGGGAAGCCGCGTCGGATTTACCATCGCGTTCGGAGAACGCGATCCATCTCAGTGACGCTGATCTTCAAAAACTCATCACGGATCTCCGCACGCAGCTCGATAACATGGGTCCTGTAAATCTCGATGCCGTTCATGAGTACGACGAACTGGAAGAACGATACAAATTTCTCGAAGCGCAAAATAACGACCTGACCAATTCGCGTCGCGAGCTGCTCGATGTGATTGCGCAGATCAACTCCACTACCAGAAAGTTGTTTGGCGAAACCTTTGCCCAGGTGCGAATCAACTTCCGCGAAATGTTCGCAGAACTTTTCGGCGGCGGGCGCGCGGACCTGTCGTTGCTGGATGAGAACGACCCACTCAACTGCGGCATCGAAATCACCGCCAAGCCTCCTGGCAAACAGTTGCAAAGCATCTCGCTGTTGAGCGGAGGCGAACGCTCCATGGTCGCAGTGGCGTTGTTATTCGCGATTTACATGGTGCGACCGAGTCCGTTCTGCATTCTCGACGAAGTGGACGCGGCAATGGACGAAGGCAATATCAACCGTTTCATCCGCGTGTTGGAGCGCTTCGTCGAGCAAAGCCAGTTCATTATCATCACGCACAACAAACGCACCATTGCCAAAGCCGATGTCCTTTACGGCGTGACAATGGAGGAGCGCGGCGTGAGCAGGCTGGTCGGTATGAAATTGACCGCGCCAAAGCAAGCTCCCCTAGAGACCGCGTCGAACGGGGGCGAGCAGAATCCGAGACAAGGTCGCCTTGCACTGGCGATGCGATAGTTCTCTGGGGAGTACAGGCGGCCAACCTGCACTTCCCGCAAAAAACTTTTGCGCGCCGCCGTCGATTTTGGGTAAAGTTGCTCGATGCTTCAGACGGCGCAGCGCACCGTAAAATCGAAAAGGAAAAAGGCCGCGCCGCCTCATGAGCGCTTCCTCGAAGCATTTCGCTGGATGCTCCTGGCGCGGACGCTTGAGGAAAAACTCGTCAGCCTTTATCGCGGTGGTCTGATCACGGGCGGAGTCTATATTGGCAAAGGCCAGGAGGCGGTCAGCGTCGCATGCGGCTTATTTTTGCAGAAAGGCGATATTTTCGCGCCATTGATTCGCGACCAGGCCGGACGATCCGCCTTCGGTGAACCGTTGCTTGATGTGACGCGCACGTATCTCGGCTCGCGCCTCGGACCGATGCGTGGGCGCGATGGCAATATTCACCGGGGTCATCCGCGCAAGAACGAACTCGCGATGATCAGTCATCTCGGCGCGATGATTTCGGTCACGGTAGGCGCGTTGTTGGCGAAACGATTTAAGGGCGAGAAAAACTTCGTCGGGCTGGCTTGCATCGGCGAGGGCGGGATGCAGACCGGTTCGTTCCACGAAGGAATGAATATCGCTGCTGTCGAACAAGTGCCGCTCGTAGTCGTCGCGACAAACAACCATTACGCTTATTCCACTCCAAATGATCGGGAGTTTGCGTGTCATGATTTGGTTGACCGTGCGATCGGTTATGGCTTTGAGGGCTACAGTCTCGACGGAACGGATCTTGGCGCATGTCTGGACGTTATCGGTAGCGCAGTGAAACGCGCGCGTGCAGGTCGTCCGCCGCAGTTCGTCGTCGCATCTGTCCTGCGCCTGTCCGGTCATGGCGAGCACGACGATGCAAGCTACGTGACAGAGGAGATCAGGCAGCAGCCGTTCGCGCGCGATTGCCTGAAGGTGGCCGAGCAGACAATTATCGACCTTAACCTTGTTGACGGGGAGACGCTGACCCAATGGCGCAAAGATGCAGTTGCGCAGGTGGAAGAGGCAATTGCCGCCGCGCAAAAAGAGCCCGCACCCGAGGGCGACAAGGAGGATTGGTGCGCGTTAGCGACACGCGACCTAGTCGATTCCGTCGAATGAGCATCACATACCTCGAAGCGATCCGCGAAGCGCAGGCAAAATTGTTGCGCGACGACGAGCGCGTTTTCATCTATGGCCAGGACGTCGGTGGCACGTTCGGTGGCGCATTTAAGGCAACAAAAGGTTTGGCGAAGGAATTTCCCGGACGCGTGTTGAACACGCCAATCAGCGAAGATGCGATTGTCGGCACGGCGATTGGCGCCGCCATGCAGGGAATGCGGCCGATTGTCGAGATGCAGTTTGCCGATTTCTCCAGCATCGCGCTCAATCAAATCTTGAACAACGCCGGCACGCATTACTGGCGAACAGGCGTGCCGGTGCCGATAACAGTGCGTCTCCCTTCTGGCGGGACCAAAGGCAGCGGGCCGTTTCACAGTCAATCGATGGAATCAATTTACGCGCATTATCCCGGACTGGTCGTGATGACGCCCGCGACGGTGGAAGACGCTTACACCATGCTCATTGAAGCCGTAGCGATTGATGATCCCGTCATCTACTGCGAACACAAATATCTTTATTATCATCTCAAGGCCGACAAATTGCCGGAGAAAGGGTTGCCCACCGGTCGCGCGAGGATTGTGCGGGAGGGACGCGATCTCACCATCGTAAGCTACAGCGCAATGATGCAGGAGTCCCTCGCGGCGGCAGAGGAACTCGAGCGCGAAGGTTTCGAAATTGAAGTTGTCGATCTGCGCACGGTTAAACCGCTCGATACCGACACCGTGCTGGCATCTGTGGCGCGCACGGGACGTTTGCTCTGCGTCGGTGAGTCATTTCCGTGGGGCGGCGCAACCGCAGAAGTCATCGCGCGCGTCACGAGCCAGGGTTTTCATCTGCTCGATGCCGCGCCGCAACGTCTCAACGCGAAAGATACTCCGATTCCGTACCACCCAAATCTTTGGAGCACGCATCGTCCGAACGCTAAAAATATTGTCGCGAAGGCGAGACAACTGCTTCGAGAATAGAATCTATGCCGCAAGTTCCGATTATCATGCCGCAGTTGGGCGAATCGATCGCCGAAGCAACCATCGTCGATATTAAGGTTAAGCCGGGTGACGAGGTCGTGGATGATCAGGAAATTATCGATGTCGAAACGAACAAAGCCGTCATGGGCGTGACCACGCCATGTAAGGGCAAGATTGACAAGATTACCGTGCAATTGAAGGAGACCTACCCAGTAGGCGCAGTGCTTGGCTATGTAGAAGCAAGCGAACAAGACGCCGCGCGATTTGCGAAACACGCGCCGCCTCCGCCACAACGAGAAGTAGCCGAAGAAATTCCCGCACGCGCGGATCAGGAGGTCGTTCCCGCGCGCGAGAGAAAAATCGCTGCGCGGGACGGCGAAGGCGTGCGTGTTGGCGATCTACCTGTCCCTGCAATCACGAAAGGCGCAACTTTCATGTCGCCGCGGGTGCGGGCGCGAATGGCTGAATTGCAATTAACAACGGCGGACTTGGCTGGGATCATGGGCACTGGCGCAGGCAATCGCGTCACGATTAAGGATCTCGAAAATTTCGTGCACAAGATCGACAAGCAAACAGCGCATGAAGCTTCCGCTATTCGCGCGGGCGTGGCAGACGCCATGCGGCGCAGTTGGACGCGCCCGCTTTCGACCATTGGCTCCTCTGTGAATCTCGATCCCCTGTTGCAAGACCGGCAATCGCGTGATCCAAAGCCTGGCCCCGGTCTTTACGCTTTGCGTGCGCTCGCCCTCGCGCTCGCGGAAAACCCGGGGGCAGCTGCGAAACTGATCGGCAACCGCGTCGTGCAATCAAACTCGATCGACGTGGGGATCGCAGTTGAAGCGGAGGACGGGATCATGGTGCCGGTGATTCGTACCGCAGACAAAACTTCGCTTGCCGATCTTACGACCAAGTATAAGGAGCTTGTCGAACTCGCGCGACAACGGCGAATTTCCCCGGACATGCAAGCGGGCGGCATCGCGACGGTTTCCAACTTTGGGACCTTCGGAATGGAATGGGGCACGCCGATTCCGCTGCCAGACCAGACATTGCTGCTCGGTCTTGGAGTCGGGAAAAAAGTTCCATCGTGGAATGAAGAAAAAAAAGAATTCGTTCCTAAAACCGAAGCACAGATTACCTTGAGTTTTGATCATCGCAGCATCGACGGCGGCGGCGCAGGCCGGTTGCTCAGACGCGTGATCGAGTTGCTGGAAGATCCGAAAAAGTTGTAGAGACGTTGGTAGCTGGCTTCAAGATCTCGCAACGCTACATGCCAAACCGGCGACGAAGATATTTGGCGATATGCCCTGTATCGCGGGCATCACTAAACTCTATCATCCCGTTTTCCGTCGGAGAAGTCACAGTGCCGACGCTGATCACGTCGGCCGCAGCAACACATATCAGTTGGCGCCCTTTGAATTGGCGCGTCAGCTCCGCGTAACGCTTTCTGTCGTTTTCGTTGAGAAGGATTGTGACTCCCTTTCCACCGCGATGAACGAATAATTGGCGGACAGATGTTATGGTGAGCAACGGTTTTCGCTGATCGAATGTGAGGTTTGGTGCATCCTCATGGCCTGGCCTGGGAGCGATTTGAACAGGGGCGAAATATTGCAGGCTTGGAGCGCTCGAATCGCTGGGCTTGAGATCTCCGAACGTGGCAGTGAGGGCTGATAAAAATATGGCAAGCCCGACGAGTGACCTTTTCACGATTGGATAAAATCGAACCAAATTCTCGCAGTGCAACATGGTCGCGTACTTATGTAAGCCTTTGATCGGCGTATCTTCGGGGAATCGCGGCGATAAAGTTCAGCGCGATAGCTAAAGACCCAGTTTCTTTTCAATCGCCTTTACGCGCGCGAAGAGTTTTCCTAACGAGCGGATCCAGACGATCTGTTGCTTTGTTTCCTCAATCGGGCCCCACGATACCGACTTGGCCAGCCATTTGTACGTACTCGCCCACGCGGGTGCTTCCCGAAATTCCAGTCTGGGCGGCGATAACGGAATTTTTCCCGATTACTACGTTGTGCGCGATCTGCACGAGATTGTCGATCTTCACGCCTTGCTGAATCCAAGTCCGGCCAAAACGCGCGCGATCAACTGTCGTGTTCGCGCCGATCTCAACATCGTCGTCGATCTGAACAATCCCGAGTTGCGGAATTTTCTTGTGCTTGCCATCTACCATCTCAAATCCAAAACCATCTGCGCCAATCACCACGCCGCTGTGAATAATTACCCGCGACCCAATGCGCGTTCGCTCCCGGATTGTTACCCGCGGATAAATCAGACACGCCGCCCCAATCACCGTGTCGTGGCCAATATATGATCCTGCTCCAATGACTGCATCGTCGCCGACTCTGGCGCCCGCTTCAATAACTGCGTAAGGCTGGATCGACACACGTTCTCCGAGCCGGGCGCTTGGATCAACAACAGCGCTTGGGTGGATGCCAGCCGCGAATGCGATCGGTTTCG
>WNGA01002947.1_pt1 | contig 45643 bp, 41 predicted proteins | sample 5400061 | NCBI WGS metagenome assembly WNGA01 (sample SAMN13153366, study PRJNA577476) | soil metagenome | isolation source: 100 cm soil or saprolite under grassland replicate 2 | place: USA:California | collected 2016-06-15 | reverse complement strand
ATGCTCACCGCCTTGAAGCCCGGCGACATCCTCTTCATCGACGAGGTCCACCGCCTGCGCCCGGCGCTGGAGGAATTCCTCTACCCCGCGATGGAGGAGTTCCGGGTGGACGTGCGCATCGCCGACGGGCCGCACGCGCAGACCCTCCCGATGCGGCTGGAGCGCTTCACGCTGATCGGCGCGACGACGCGGTTCGGCCTGCTGACGCCGCCGATGCGCGCGCGCTTCGGCCTGGTCGAACGGCTCTCGTACTATCCGCCCGACGATCTCGCGCAGATCATCACCCGCTCGGCGGGGATCCTCGGCGTCGAGGCCGACGCGGCCGGCGTGGCCGAGATCGCGCGGCGCAGCCGCGGCACCCCGCGGGTCGCGAACCGGCTCTTGAAGCGCGTGCGCGACTACGCCCAGGTGCGCGCCGGCGGCAAGATCACCGCCGCGGTGGCGCTCGAGGCGCTGAAGCGGCTCGACGTGGACGAGTTCGGGCTGGACGACATGGATGCGCGGATCCTGCGGACCATCATCGAGCAGTTCGAGGGCGGCCCCGTCGGCATCCAGACGATCGCCGCCGCCGTGGGCGAGGACCCCGGCACGCTCGAGGAGGTGTACGAGCCGTTCCTGATGCAGCAAGGCTTCCTCGCGCGCACGCCGCGCGGCCGCTGCGCGACGCCCGGCGCGTACCGTCACTTCGGGTATCCCCCGCCGACCTCGGTGAACACCGGGGATCAGCCCTCCATCTTCGGCTGATTGCGGATTGTGGATTGCGAATTGCGGATTCTGAAGTGAGGGCTCCAATCCGCAATCCGCAATCCGAAATCCGCAAGCCCATGCACCGCACCTCAGAATTCGATTACGCGCTTCCCGTCGAGCTCATCGCCCAGGAGCCGCTCGCCGACCGCAGCGCCAGCCGCCTGCTGGTGCTCGAGCGCGCGTCGGGGGCAGTCACCCACCGGCGGTTCACGGACCTCACCGGGCTAATCCGGCCGGAAGATGTGGTGGTGCTCAATACGTCGAAGGTGATTCCGGCCAGACTGCACGGGATACGGGATGTGGGGAGTGGGGTGTGGGGAGTGGGGAAAAACACTGAGATCCTGCTCGTGCGCGACCTCAAGGACGGGACCTGGACCGCGATGGGCCATCCCGGCGGCAAGCTCAAGCCGGGCCGCCGGGTCGTGTTCGGTGACGACAGCGCGGTCGAGATCCTCGAAGTGCTGGGCGGTGGGCTGCGGCGCATCCGGTTCGTCGGCGCACTGGATGCCCGCGCCACGCTTGCCCGCTACGGCGAGGTACCGCTGCCGCCGTACATCAAGCGGGCGCCGACGGCCGCCGACCGCGAGCGCTACCAGACGGTGTACGCCGCCCACGAGGGCAGCGTCGCCGCGCCCACCGCCGGGCTGCATTTCACGCCGCCGCAGCTGGACGATATAAAGAGGAAAGGGACCGCCATCGCCACCGTGGACCTGCACATCGGTCCGGGGACGTTCAAGCCGGTGGAAGTCGAGGAGCTGACCCGCCACCCGATGCACGCGGAGATCTACGAGGTGGCCGAAGACGCCGCGGCGCTCATCAATCAACGCCGCACGGCCGGCGGTGCGGTGTGGGCCGTCGGCACCACGGTGGTCCGAACCCTGGAAACGGTGGCCGACGCGGCGGGGCGCGTGCAGGCGGGGGCTGGCGAGACGCGCCTCTTCATCTATCCTCCCTACCGCTGCCGCGCGGTGGACCGGCTGCTGACCAACTTCCACCTGCCGCGGTCCACACTGCTGATGCTGGTGTGCGCCTTCGGCGGGTTCGAGGCAGTAATGGGGGCGTACGGTGAAGCGGTCAAGGAGCGGTACCGGTTCTACAGTTATGGCGATGCGATGGCGGTGATCTAGAGTGTTCGAGTTTTCTCTTCAAGCCACGAGCGGATCCGCGCGAGCCGGCACGTTGACGCTTCCGCACGGGGAAGTGCAGACCCCGTGCTTCATGCCGGTCGGCACCCAGGGCACGGTACGCGCGCTCTCGCCCAACGATCTGCGCGCCGCCGGCGCGTCGCTGGTGCTCGCCAATACCTACCACCTGCACGTGCGCCCCGGCGAGGACGTGGTCGGCCGGCTGGGCGGGCTGCACCGCTTCATGGGCTGGGACCGGCCGCTGCTCACCGACTCCGGGGGGTTCCAGGTGTTCTCGCTGGAGGGATCGCGGACGGTGAGCGATGACGGCGTCGAGTTCCAGAGCCACGTGGACGGGTCGCGCCGCTTCCTGACGCCGGAGCGCGCCGTGGACATCCAGTGGGCCCTCGGCGCCGACGTCGCGATGGCGTTCGATCACGTGGTGCCGGGTGGGGCCGATCTCACCTCTGCACGGGATGCCTTGGAACGAACACTGAAGTGGTTAGAGCGGTGCGCCCGCCGGCATCGGGAGTTGTCGGACGGGCGGACGGGCGGACAGGCGGTCAACAGCGGTGGCGCCGACCGCCCGACCGCCGGACCGCCCGACCGCCAGACGTTATGGCCCATCCTCCAAGGCGGCGCGCACCAGGCGCTGCGTCTCGAGGCGCTGGACCGCGTCCTCGCGATCGGCTCCTGGACCGGCCTCGCCGTGGGCGGGCTGTCGGTGGGCGAGCCCAAGGCCGTGATGTACGAAACGCTGGAGCAGCTCGAGCCCCGGCTGCCGCCCGCCGTGCCCCGTTATCTTATGGGCGTCGGGTTTCCCGAGGACCTGGTGGCGGCGGTGGCGCGCGGTGTGGACCTGTTCGACTGCGTCGCCCCGACCCGCAACGGGCGGAACGGCGCGGCGTACACGGCCGACGGCCCGCTCAACATCCGCAACGCGGCGCATCGTGACGATCCGCGGCCGCTCGATCCGACGTGCGACTGCGAGACCTGCACTACGTTCTCGCGCGGCTACCTGCGGCACCTGTTCGCGGCGGAGGAGCTGCTCGGGCTCCGGCTCCTCTCGCTCCATAACGTCCGCTACCTGATCCGGCTCACCGCGGAGTTGCGCGCAGCCATTCAGGGGGGAGCGGGCGACTACGCGCGGTGGGCCGCCGAGTGGCGACGCCGCTATACCCAAGGGGAAACGACGTGACTGTTCGAGGCTTGTTCCTGCTGCTGATGGCTCCGTCGGGCAATGCCGGTCCCGGCATGGGGCTATTGCTGCTGCAGCTCGGCGTAATCTTCGCGCTCCTCTACTTCCTCATTCTCCGGCCGCAGCGTCGCCAGCAGGAGCAGCACAAGAAACTGCTCGAGACGCTGCAGCGCGGCGACCAGGTCGTGACCTCGGGCGGCATCGTGGGGGAGGTCGTGCACCTGAAGGACAGCGAGGTGACGATCCGCAGCGGCGAGGCCAAGCTCGTGGTGCTGCGCGGCAACATCGCCACGATCGCCAAGCGCGCCGCGGAGGCGAAGGTGTCGTGACGGTTCGGAGCCTCCATTTGCTCGGCTCGCCGGCGTTGCGCCAACGCTCGGCCCCCGTGGCCCGCGTCGACGACGCCGTGCGCCGGCTGGTGGACGATCTGTTCGAGACGATGCGCGCCGCCAAGGGTGTGGGCCTCGCCGCCAACCAGATCGGGGTCGCGCAGCGCGTCGCCGTCGTGGACGTGGGCGAGGAGCACCCCCCGCCGCTGGTGCTGATCAACCCGGTGATCGTCGAGCGCAGCGCCGAGACCGAGATCGGCGAGGAGGGTTGTCTCTCGATCCCGGAGATCTTCGGCGACGTCGAGCGGCCGATGCGCGTGGTGGTCGAGGCGCTGGACCGGGACGGCCAGACGTACCGCGCCGAGGTGGGCGGCTACAAGGCCCGCGCGGTCCAGCACGAGATCGACCACCTCGACGGCGTCTTGTTCCTCGACCACCTGAGCGCCGTGAAACGCAGCCTCCTCGTCGCCAAATGGAAGAAGGCGCGCAAGGGAAAGAAGGGGTACATCAAGGACGTGACGCCCGAACCGGCTGGCGAGCTCTAGGTGCGCGTCGTCTTTTTCGGCACGCCCGAGTTCGCCGTGCCGTCGCTCGAGGCGCTGCTGGGCGAAGGGTTCGACGTCACCGCCGTGGTCACCCGCCCCGACAAGCCGCAGGGCCGTTCGCGCTCGACCCTCGTGCCCTCCCCCGTGAAGGTGGCGGCGCGGGAAGAAGACGTCCCCGTCTTGGAGCCCGAGCCGCCGTCGACGCCGGAGTTTCTCGCCGAGATGCGCCGCCTCGCGCCCGACGTCGGCGTGGTCGTCGCCTACGGACACCTGCTGAAGCCGGAGCTGCTGGCGATCCCGAAGCGCGGCATGGTCAACGTCCACCCGTCGCTGCTCCCCGAGCTCCGCGGCGCGGCGCCGGTCGAGTGGGCGATCCTGCGCGGCCTCGACAAGACCGGCGTCACCATCATGCAGATGACGGCCGGTCTCGACAGCGGCCCGATCCTGCACCAGCTGCCGCATCGCATTCCCAACGACATCAGCGGAGGCGAGCTGTCCGGGCACCTCGCCGAGATGGGCGCGCAGGCGCTGATCGAGGCGCTCGCGCTGATGGAGCAGAACCTGGTCCAGCCCGTCCCCCAGGACGAGGCGCGCGCCACCTACGCCCCGAAGATCACGCGCGAGACGGCGCGCATCGACTGGGACGCCGGCCCGGATGCCGTCACGCGTGCCACCCTCGCCCTCGACCCGAAACCCGGAGCCTGGACGACGCTCGACGGCCAGGAGGTCAAACTGTTTCGCGCCAGCGTCGCCAAGCGGGCCGGCAAACCAGGCACCGTCCTGGAAACCGGCGACCGATTACTGGTCGCGGCCGGGGACGGGGCGGTCGTCGTCGGCGAGGTCCAACCGACCGGGAAGTCCCGCATGACCGCCGCCGATTGGATCCGCGGTCGCGGGGTCAGGGCGGGCCAGCAGTTCGTGTGAGGCCGCCGCTCCCGAGACTGCACGCCATCACCGACGAGCGCATCGCCCGCCGCCCGGACTTGGGCGACATCGCCCGCGAGCTGGCGGCCGGCGGCGGCGCCGACCTCGCCCTCCACGCCCGCGGCCATTCGTTGTCCGGGCTGGAGCACTACGAGCTCGCTCAGCGCCTACGCCTCTACGCCCCTACGCGCCTCTTCGTCAACGACCGCCTCGACATCGCCCTCGCCGTCGGCGCCGAGGGGGTACAGCTCACCCCCGCAAGTCTGTCGCCCGAGGAAGCGCGCCGGCTCTCGGCGCGGTGGTGGATCGGCAGGTCGGTGCACGACCTGGCCGAGGCGGAGGCCGCCCAGGCTGGGGGGGCCGATTATCTTTTGGCAGGGCCGGTGTTCCCGACCGCAACGCACCCGGACCGCCCGCCCCTGGGGATGGGGCCGCTGCGGGATATCGTGGCGCTCGGCCTTCCGGTCATCGCGATCGGCGGGGTGACGGCGCGGAACGCCAGTGAAGTGCGGGAGGCGGGGGCCCACGGCGGGGCCGCGATCCGGGCTCTGTGGGACGCGACCGAGCCCGCCGTTGCGGCCCGGCAGATGTTGGAGGCGTTATGGAAGTCGTCGTAAACGGATCACCGCGGACCGTGCGGCCGGGCGTCACCCTGCTCGAGCTGCTCGCGGAGCTGGCGCTCGACCCCCGCACCGTCGTCGTCGAGCACAACCGCCGCATCGTGCGCCGGCCCGCCCTGGGCGAAACGCCGGTCGCTGCGGGGGACGCCATCGAGCTGGTGCATTTCGTGGGAGGTGGGTGATGGCCACCGCGGTCGCCGCGCTCCGGGGGGGGGACACGCCGTTCATCGTCGGCGGGCGCACGTTCCAGTCGCGCCTCATGGTCGGCACCGGCAAGTATCCCGACAACGTCACGATGACGCGGGCGATCGAGGCGTCGGGCGCCGAGATCGTGACCGTCGCCGTGCGGCGCGTGAATCTCGACCGGTCGCGGGACGACAGCATCCTGCACCACCTCGACCCCAACCGCTTCTTCCTGCTCGCCAACACCGCCGGCTGTTACACCGCCGAGGACGCGGTCCGCTACGCGCGGCTGGCGCGCGAGGCCGGGTTCAACGAGTTCGTGAAGCTCGAGGTGATCGGCGACCAGGAGACGCTGCTCCCCGACGTGCAGGGGCTGCTCGAGGCGGCGCGCGTCCTGGTGCAGGAAGGGTTCAAGGTCCTCGCCTACACCAACGAGGACCTGATCACCGCCCTGCGGCTCGAGGACGCCGGGTGCGCGGCGGTGATGCCGCTCGCCTCGCCGATCGGCAGCGGGCTGGGCCTGCTCAATCCCGTCACCGTGCGGACGATCAAGCGCCGGCTCAAGGTGCCGGTCGTCGTGGACGCCGGCGTCGGCACCGCGTCGGACGCCTGCCTCACGATGGAGCAGGGCGTGGACGGCATTCTCATGAACACGGCGATCGCCGCCGCGCAGGAGCCCGTGGCGATGGCCCACGCGATGCGCCTCGCCGTCGAGGCGGGCCGCGTCGCGTTCCTCGCCGGCCGCATGCCCAAACGGGACGTCGCGATGCCGTCCTCGCCGCTCGAGGGGTTGCTGGATTAAGGGCGCGACCGCCGCGCGCCGCGCGGCGCTGGAGATCCTCGAGGCGGTCCGCGCCGGGGCGACCCTCAACGACGCCCGCGACCGCCATCTCGCCGCCCTCGCTGAGCGCGACCGCCGCCTCGCCTACGAGCTTTCCGCCGGCGTGCTGCGGCGCCGCGCCGAGCTCGACGACGCTCTGAACCTCACGCGCGCCGACCCGCGCCTGCACGACATCCTGCGACTCGGCGCCTACCAGCTGCGCGCCCTCGATCGCGTCCCCGCGCACGCCGCCGTGTCGACCAGCGTCGAGCTGGCACGGGAGACGGCCGGGGAGGCGGCGGCGAAGTACGTCAATCAGGCGCTGCGTAAGCTGGCACGGGATGGGGGATGGGGGATGGGGGATGCGTCCGCCCCCTCCCACCCCGAATGGCTCATACAGCGGTGGGAGAACCACTTTGGGGCGGAGGAGACCCGGCAGCTTCTCGCGTGGAACGATGCCAGGCCACGACTCGTCCTCCAGCCCGCACGCTCGGATGCACGCCGGCTGACTGAGATGCTGGACGCGTCCGGTTTCGATGTTGCGCCCGCCCCGTTCGACGCCGGCCTGATCGTCACGCATCCCGCATCCCCCATCCCCCATCCCGCGAAGTTCCCCGGCTTCACCGACGGCGCGTTTCTGGTGCAAGATCCCGCCCATGCGCTCGTGTGCCGGTTCGCGGCGATCCCTGCCGGGGCCCGGGTGTACGACGCCTGCGCGGCGCCCGGTGGCAAGGCCGTGACGCTGGAGCGGTTGGGGGCGCGGGTCGTCGCCGGGGACGTCCGCCGGGACCGGATCGCCCGCCTCGCGGACACGACCCGTCGCGCCGGAGTGGCGATCCGCGTGCTGTGTGCCGATCTTCTGGCTGCCCCGTTCGCGGGATCCGGCTGGGACGCGGTGTTCGTAGACGCCCCGTGCACCGCGACCGGGACGATGGCGCGGCACCCGGACGCCCGCTGGCGCGTGACCGAGCGCGCCATCACTCGCGCGGCCGAACGGCAGCGCGCCCTGCTCGAGACGGCGGCGCGGCTGGTGCGGCCGCGGGGCGTGCTGGTGTACGCGACCTGCTCCCTGGAGCCGGAGGAGAATACGGATGTGGTGGAGGCGTTCCTGACCGAGCACGCGGAGTTCGCGCGCGCACCCGCCGCCGGGGCGGTGGCGGCGGACCTGCTCACGCCCGCCGGCGACTTCCAGTCCCTGCCCCATCGTCACGGCATGGACGGCGCGTACGCCGCCCGGCTGGTGCGGAGCGCCTGATGGAATTCCGCCGGCACATTCCCCCCGTGCGCGACTGGCGGATGCCCAATCTCGGCGAGCGCCGCACGGCGACGCGCTGGGCCTTGATCGTTCTGGGGACGGTGCTGCTCGGCTACCTCACCGCTTTCCTGTTCGTGTTCCCCACGCCGATCCTCCACGCCCGGCAGACGGTGCCGCGCGTGCTGGGTCTGGCGGTGCAGGACGCGGCCCGCGAAATCCGCGAGGCCGGCCTGCAGGTCGTGGACGGCGGGACGGAGCCGCACCCCAGCGCGCCGCAAGGCATCGTCATCTGGCAGGATCCGCCGCCCGGCGTCAGCGCCATCGCGGACGGCCGAGTGACCCTGGTGTCGAGCGCCGGACCGCCCAAGATTCCGGTACCCGACGTCACGGGGCTGGACGGGTCGGTCGCCCGCCGCCTGATCACGGCCGCGGGGTTGAGCGTCGCGCAGGTGGAGTCGATCCAGGTGCCGCGGGTGCCGCCCGGTGTGGTCGGCCTGACTCGCCCCGCCGCGGGTGACGCGCTCCCGCCCGGCACGGGCGTGACGCTGGTAATCAGCCGCGGCGAGGCGACGATCACCGTGCCCGACCTGTTGGGGATGAGCCAGGCCGACGCGCGTGTGCGTCTCGAGATGGAAGCGCTGCAGCTCGGCAGCGTGACGCGGCGGCGCACCTCCGACGCGAGCCCCGGCACGGTCGTGGGGCAGCGGCCGGCCGCCGGCACCCTCGCGCCGCCCGGGACCGCCGTGGACATCGTCGTGGCCCGGAGCCCGCAATGACGAACGGCATCCGCATCGCGCCCAGCGTCCTCGCCGCCGACCTGACCCGGCTCGCCGACCAGGTGCGCCAGGTGGTGGCCGGCGGCGCCGACTGGCTGCACGTCGACGTGATGGACGGCCGCTTCGTGCCGAACCTCACCTTCGGCGCGAATATGGTCGCGGCCCTGCGCCAGCTGACCGACAAGCCGATCGACGTGCATCTCATGGTCGAGGAGCCCGAGCATTACATCGCCGCGATGGCGGATGCCGGCGCCTCCGTGCTCACCTTCCATCCCGAGGCGACGACCCACGTGCAGCGGCACCTGGACGCCATCCGCAAGCGCGATCTGCTGGCGGGGCTCGCCCTCAATCCCGCCTCGCCGCTCGCCCTCGCCGAGGAGGTGCTCGATGACGTGGACCTGCTCCTCATCATGACGGTGAACCCGGGTTACGGTGGGCAGAGCTATCTCCCCGGCTCGACCGACAAGATCCGGCGCGCCCGCGCCCTCCTCACGGCGCACGGGTCGCGGGCCTTCGTCGAGGTGGACGGCGGCATCACGCCGGAGACGATCGCGGAGGCGCACGCCGCGGGAGCGGACACGTTCGTGGCGGGCAACGCGGTGTTCGCGAGCGCGGACCCCGGCCGCGAGGTGGCCGAGCTCAGGCGGCGCTGCCTGGTGGCCGTATGAGCACCCGGCGGCAGTGGGCGGTGGTGACGGGGATCGTGACCACGGCGATCTTCGCGGTGGTCCTGATCATCCGCCTGCGGCCGCAGCTGGCCCTCCTGGGGGTGGGCTCAAAGGCGCCGGCGTTCACCGCGACCGACCTGCGCACCGGCCGCCCCGCGACGCTCGACGATTACCGCGGCCGGCCGATCCTCGTCAACATCTGGGCGACGTGGTGCCTGCCGTGCCGCGTGGAGATGCCGGCGCTGGAGCGGCTCTCGAAGAAATTCGCGGGCACCGATTTCCGGGTCGTCGCCGTCAGCGTGGACAAGGACGATTCCACGGTGGTCGACGCGTTCGTGCGCGAGCTGGGGCTGTCGTTCGACGTCCTCCACAACCAGGCCGGAGACATCCAGCAGCGCTACCAGACGACGGGCGTGCCCGAGAGCTTCGTGATCGATCGCGACGGTCGCATCGTCAAGAAGGTGATCGGGCCGGCGGAGTGGGACGGCCCGGTGAACGAAACCCTGGTCCGGCGGCTCCTCGATGAGCGGTAGCCTGACGCGCCTCATCACGCGCAACTTGCCGATCAAGCTGGCCGCGCTGGCGCTCGCCCTGATGCTCTACGTCGCTGTGGCGGCGCAGCAGCCGGTGACGCAGTCGTTCACGCTGAGGCTCGCCGTGCTGCCGCCGCCGGGGCGCGCCCTGCTCGAGGCGCCGCCCAGCGTGTCGGTCCTGCTCAGCGGCCGCGGCAGCGAAATGCTGCGGCTGCGCTCGTTGCGGCCGATCAACCTGCGCGTGCCCGACACCCTCACGGCGGGGGTGTGGAGCGTGAGCCTCAAAGCGAGCGACATCGACATCCCCAAGGGCGCCGACGTCCAGGTCGCCGAGATCTCGCCGCGGGACCTCGTGATCCGGCTCGATTCCGTCGCGGGCAAGGACGTGCGCATCGTGCCGCTGGTGCGGATCGTCGCGGAATCGGGCTACCAGATGCAGGGTGGCCTCGCCATCACCCCGAGCATGGCCCGCATCGTCGGCTCGGACCGCGCCCTCGCCGCGATCGACTCGGTCACCACCGTCCCCACCGAGATCGCCAACGTGACCGGCCCGTTCACCCGCACCGTCCCGATCGACACCGCGCCGCTCGGCATCGTCCGCATCGCGCCCAAGGAAGTGACGGTCTCAGGGGATCTGAGCATCATCCACGAGCGTTCGTTCGCGGGTATCCCGGTCGAGAGCGGCGCGGGCGCGCTTACCAGCTTCGTGGTGACGCCGGCCCGCGTGTCCGTCGTCGTCCGCGGCCCCGACGCCGCCGTGCAGCGTCTCACCCGCGACAGCCTCAAGGTCATCGTGCACCTCCCGGGCCGGCTCCCGGCGGCCGGCGCCTACGCCCGGCTCACCGTCATCGCCCCGACGGGGATCATCGCCCGCGCCGTCCCCGATTCCGTGGCCCTGCGCAAGAAGACCGGCCGTGGCTGAGGTCCTGCTCGGCATCGAAACGTCGTGCGACGAGACGTCGGCCGCCGTGCTCGTGAGTGGGGGCCGGAACGCCACGCCGGAGCTCGCCAGCCTGATCATTCTCTCGCAGGACATCCATCACGTGTTCGGCGGCGTCGTCCCCGAGCTCGCGAGCCGCGCGCACCTCGCCGCGCTCCCGCCGGTGGTGGAGCGCGCCCTCGCCGAGGCCGGCGTGTCGTGGAGCGCCGTGGACGCGGTCGCGGTCACGCAAGGCCCCGGCCTCGTCGGGGCGCTCCTCGTCGGCGTCGTGTATGCGAAGGCGCTGGCGTATGCCGGGAACCGGCGCCTGATCGGCGTGAATCATCTCGAGGGCCACCTCTTCGCCCCGGCGGTCGAGGATCCGGAGGTCGCGCCGCCGTTCGTGGCCCTGCTCGTTTCGGGCGGCCACACGCTGCTGCTCGACGTGCCCGCGTGGGGCCGCTACCGCCTGCTGGGCCAGACGCGTGACGACGCCGCGGGCGAGGCGTTCGACAAGGTCGCCACGCTCCTCGGGCTCGGCTACCCCGGCGGTGCGGCGATCGAGCGGCTCGCCGCCGAGGGCGACCCGTCACGCTTCGCGTTCCCACGCCCGATGCGGGACGAGGGGCTGGAGTTCTCCTTCTCGGGGCTCAAGACCGCCGTCCTCCACGCCGTGCGCGCCAGCACCGACGTGACTCGCGACCGCGCCGCGCTCGCCCGCGGGTTCCAGGACGCCGTGCTCGACGTGCTGGTCACCAAACTGGAGCGCGCTGTGGACGCCACCGGGCGGAACGTCGTCGTGCTGGGAGGGGGCGTCGCCTGCAGCCGCGCGCTCGCGGCGCTGGCGGCGCAGCGGTTGGCGGGCCGGGCGCGCGTCGCCGTCGCCAGCCCGCGCCTCAACGCCGACAACGCCGCGATGATCGCCCGCGCCGGCTGGTGGCGCCTGGCGCAGGGCGAGGCCAGCGACTGGACGCTCGACGCGCGCGCCGACCTGCCGCTGCCCGGCCTCGAATCGGCGGGCACGCATCCCGCATCCCCCATCCCCCATCCCTCATGACCGTTTACCCCTTCACCCTGCACCTCGGCCCCCTCACCGTCACCGGCTACGGCTTGATGATGATGGTGGCGTTCCTGATGGGCGGCTGGGCCATTCAGGCCGAGCTGCGCCGCCGCCAGCTGAACGAGGAATACGCGGCGGACATCGTCATCGGCGCGGTGGTGGGCGGACTGGTCGGCGCCAAGCTCTGGTACGTGGCGCTCACCGGGGCGTCGCTGTTCGAGCGCGGCGGCTTCGTCTGGTACGGCGGATTCCTGGGTGGGGCGGCGGGCGTACTCCTCGCCGGGGCCCGGCGGCGCGTCCCGTTGCGCTTGACCATGGAGATGTGCGCACCGGCCCTCGCGCTGGGCTACGCGCTGGGCCGCGTCGGCTGCTTCCTGGTCCAGGACGATTATGGGATTCCCACCACGCTGCCGTGGGGGATGAAGTTCCCCGAGGGCCTGCCCGCGACCACGGTCGCCAACTTGACGCAGCTCCACGTCAGTTTCCCGGCCGGCACGGACCCGGGCGCGCTCGTGGCCGTGCACCCGACGCAGATCTACGAGACCGCCGTGATGCTCCTCGTGTTCGCGTGGCTGTGGAAGCGCCGCGCGCACGCGCACGGCACCGGCTGGCTGTTCGGCGTCTACCTGGTGTGCGCGGGGCTGGAGCGGTTCCTCATCGAGTTCGTGCGGGCGAAGGATGACCGCGTGCTTGGCGCGTTCACCGTGGCACAGGCGATGAGCGTGATACTGGTGCTGGCGGGAGTGTTTTTGATCCGGTTGTGGGCGATGCCGGAACCGGTACCGGTGCGCGCCGAGGCCCTAGCCGCGCGAACGCCGTAGCCGGGTCCACGCGAGGCCGGCCACGAGGAGCACGATCAGCAGCCCCTGCAGCGCCAGCGACTGCACGGTGGGATAGATGCCGAACTGCGGCCACCGCGGCCAGCCTTCCAGCACCGTGAGCCCGACCAGCCCCGCCTCCTGCAGATCCTTGATCCCCTGCCCGGCGAACACGAACGCCATGTAGTAGAGCAGCGCTCCCGTGATGGCGAAGAACGGCTTCATCGGGAGGCGCATGCCGTAGCGGTTGATCGCGACATACAGCACGAGCAGGACGGCGGCGCCGAGGGCGATGCCCGCCACCACCGCCCCGACCTCACCGCTGCCGGCGGAGGAGAGCAGCGCCTTGTAGAAGAGGATCGTCTCGACGCCCTCGCGGTAGACCGCGAGGAAGGCGACCGACGCCAGCGCGAGCCCCGATTCCGAAGACAGCGCGTCCTGCATCTTCCCTTTCAGGAACGCGTTCCAGCGGTCGGCTTCGATCTTCGAGAGCACCCAGTAGCTGACGTAGAACAGGACCGCGACCGCGACGAGCATCGTGAAGCCTTCGAGTGCCTCGCGTTGCCCGGGCGTGACGTGGAACAGCATCTCGATCACCAGGGCCGTGACGACGCTCGCGAGCACGGCGAGCCACGCCCCGCGGGCCACCTCGTGCCGCCGGTCCGCCGCCCCGGCCTTGCCGAGGAACGCCATCAGCGCGCCGACGATGAGGATGGCTTCGAAGCCCTCGCGCACCAGCAGCAGCAGCGACTGCACCAGCAGGTTGGCGCCCGACCCCCGGTCCGACACGATCCGCTCGGCGCGCTCCAGGTCCGCGAGCAGCGCGCGGTGCAGCGTCTCGAGCTCCGCCGCCGGCGCACCGGCGGACACGCGCGCCTGCAGCCGCCCGAACTCGTCCTCGAGCCGTGAGGTGAGGCCGGCGTTGCGCGCCCGCAGGTCGGTCTCCACCTGCTCGAAGCTCAGGTATGCGGAGAAAACGAGCCGGTCGGAGCGCGCGGCGACGGCGGAATCGAGCTGGCGGCGCACGGTGGTGAAGACGCCCGCCGTGGCCGACCCGCCGTATTGCAGCGTCGCGGTGTAGGCCGCGACGGCCCAGCGGTCGGAGTCGGGGAGCGTTTCCTCGAACTGCGGCATCGCCGTGCCGGCGACGCCGATCGTCACCTTGCGGTAGATGTCGACCAGCGAGAGCTGGCGCATCGCCGCGGGATCGGTGAGGTCCGCGGGGCGCGGTCCCTTGACGGTGGCCGCTTTGGGTCCGTCGCCGCGCCCCTGGTCGCCGTGGCAATTGGCGCACTGCTCGCGGTAGACCTGGGCCCCGCGCGCCGGCGACGGCGCCCGGGTGGGCAGCGGCACGATGGGGCCCCCGGCGGTGCGCGCGATGCGGTCGGCAACGGCCGCGGCGAGGCGGTCCACCGAATCGGCGGCGGCGGTGGCGGCGAACAGCGCGAGCAGCCGCTGCAATCCCGAGTCGGCGGCGGCGCGAGCGGCACGCGGCAGGAACGGGACGTCGAAGCGCGCCTGCTCGATGAACTGGCGGGCCTCGTCCACTTCTTCCGGCGCCGTCACCCGCCCCGCGGCGCCCCCCCCCGGTACGCCCACGCGGTATTCCTTGGCGGCGAGCGCCACGGCGGCGACGACGCGCCGCGCCGCCGACAACGAATCCGTAGCCTGCCCCGCGAGTGGCGCGGCGACGCAGACGACGAACGACAGACCGAAGAGGAGCCTACGACGAATGAGAGTGATTCTCAAAGAAGACGGCGCGAATACTAGGGCCGCCCCTGGGGGAATTCAAGCGGTGACGACGGCCATCGCGACCGCCGCCTCGTGCGTGTGCGACAGCGACAGCAGCACGCGCCCCACGCCCATCTCGGCGGCGCGCCGCGCCGCGACCCCGCTCAACACCACGTCGGGCCTCCCGTCCGGCGCGCGCACCACTTCGATCTCGCGCCACCCGATGCCACGCGCCGCCTCGCTCCCCTGCAGCGCCTTGTAGACCGCTTCCTTCGCCGCCAGCCGCACGGCCACGTGCTCCGCGGGATCGGGGCGGCTGCGGCAGTACTCCGCCTCGTCCGGCGTGAGCAGCCGGTCGAAAACCTGAGCGCCCTTCTCCGCCAGCATCTTGCGCACTCGCGCGACCTCGACGAGATCGACGCCGACGCCCGCCGCGCTCACCGGCCGCTCCGCGTCACGAACAGCCGCTGCCGGGAGACACGACCGTCGACCTGCACGACGACCAGGTACGCGCCGTTCACCACCCGCCGTCCGCCGGCGGTCAAATCCCACACGAACTCGTTGGTGGGGGGAGCCACCGTCGCGGCAATCAGGCGGGCGCCGGTGAAGGTGTAGATGCCGACCCGCGCCGCCGTCGCCCCCAGCGGCCAGGAGATCACCACCTGGTCGCTGCGCACGGGATTCTCGGAGACGCCCACCGCCGCGGCGGCGGTCAAGACCTGAAAGACCGTCGTCGAATCGGAGGCGAAGCCGACGGCGTCCACCCACCAGCCGAATCCACCGGTCGTCACGAAGCGGACGCGGGCACCGTGGGCGCCGGCCGCGGCCGGCAGATCGACGCGTACGGGATGCCACGCCGGCCCGTCGCCCGTCACCGCGTACACATCGTTCCACGTACCGCCGCTGTCGGCCGAGAACTGGACCAGACCGCGCTGCGCGGGCTGATAGACGGAGCCGCGGTACTTGTTCCACAGCTGCAGCCACACGCGCGTGCGGCCGCCGAGATCCACCACGGGGGAGGTGAGTGTGTCCTCCGCCGTCGCGCTCCACGACCACGCTCCCATCAGGGCCTCCGGTGACCGCGTCCACCCGGTCCACCCGTTCTCGCCGTCCTCGGCGCCCGCGAGCGTAATCAGCTCGGCGGCGAGTCCCGCGCCGTTCACCCGGACCGCGCGCGCGGTATCGACGCTCACGTCGCTGCGCCAGGAGAACCACAGTCGCCCCCGCCACAGGGAATCGGCAAGGGCATTCCGCGTCAGCAGCTGGCCGCTGGCGTTGCGCACGGTGAGCGACGCGGGGGCCGGCGCGGCCGCCTCCAGGCTCACCCGCACCTCGGGCCATACCGACTCCACGCGGGCGGCGGCCGCCGGCAGAGAGCCGGCGGCGGCGATCGCCATGACGGCGAAGGGGAGGTTGTCGCGAAACACCCGCTCCACGAGGGCGCTGTCGTCCGGGAACGCGAAGCCGTAATAGTCGCTCGGATTCGGGGCGCAGCAGCCGCTGGTCAGCTCCGTCGTGAAGGCAATCGTCTGGTGGGTGCGATAGGCCCACTCGGTGTACTCGCCGTTGGTCGGATACAGCGTCCACCCCGGACCGGGATGGTACGCCGACCGGATCGACGCCGGCAGATTGTCCGGCACGACCGGAGCGAGATCGGTTCCCGCGAGCGCCTGGAACACCGGCTGGTCGGGGGCCAGCTCGCCCGGCCGGAAGCCGTAGGGATACAGCACCAGGTCGGTGTAGCTGTGGTAGGAGACCGCGACCACCGGCGGATGCGCCGCGTGGAACGCGATCATCGCCTGGGTCTCGGGCTCCGATGCCGGCGCGGGGCCGCGGTAGATCTCGGTGCCGGGCACCGGGCTCGACCCCGCGTCGTCCACGCCCCAGAACGTCGGGTAGTTGCGATTGGGGTCGACGCCGAACGTGCCGTCGCCGTTGGGGCGGCGGTTCTTCCGCCACAAGCGATCGACAGTGAAGGTGTACTGGTAGCCGTCGGGGTTCTCGACCGGGACGACCCAGATGTCCCGCGCGGCGAGGAGCGCGGGCGGCAACGAATCCGCGAGCCAGCGGATCAGCCGCATCGCCACTTCCGTCGAGATCCACTCGCGGGCGTGGTGGGTGCCGAGGACCAGCACGTTGGGCCGCCCGGGCGCGTCACCCGCGGCGCCGATCTTCACGGCGAGGATCGGCCGCCCTTCGCCCGACGCACCGATGGAATCCACGTGGATCAGCGTGTCGGCCGCTGCCCAGGCGGCGAGCGTCGCGCGGATACCGGTGCCGGGGTTGTCGAACGAACGGAACACCTTGTAGGTGTCGGCCGCGGCGGCGGCCGCCGTCGGGGCGAGGGCGAGTGCCCGGACGGCGTAGCCGACGGCCGCGAGCCGGCGCTCACCGCGCGGCTCGCTCACGATCACCGCGTACAACCGCCCAGCGACGCGGCGCACGTCGGCCACCTCGAAGCCCAGACGCGCGAGGGAGTCCACGCCGGCCGGGCCGCCGATCGGGACCTCCGCCACCCGGAGCTGGGCCGCCGCGGGGGTCGCGGCGAGGCACCACAGCGCTACAACCCGAAGCGTCCGGCGAGCCATGCGGGCGCGGGCACGAAGTGGCCGAGGATCAGCCCCAGCCACACCAGCGCCGCGGCGAGAGGAACCCACAAGACGACGACTGGCCACACGGAGGGACGCCAGGCGGCGACGTCCGCGATCTCCGGCGCCCAGCGCTCGCGCTCGGCCGCCGCGGCGTCCTCGAGGGCAAGCCAGGCAGCTTCGAGGCGACGCGCGACCGTCCGCAGCGCCGCCTGCCACTCCACGTGCGCGTCGGCATCCGCCGGCGGAGTCGCGTCCAGCGCCTCGAGCGCGTCCAGGAACGGGCCGCCTCCCGTCGCGAGCCGCGCCGCGATCGCACGCCGCTCGCCCGCCGTGACGACCAGCCGCCGCCGCCGCCGCGCCGGCATGCGGGCGCAGCGCGCCGCGTGCTCGAGCGCCCGGTCGATCCCCTGCGCGACGCGATCCGCCGCCTGCCGCACCGCCTGTTCCCAGACCTCGACCCACGCGGTGCGGCTCAGCGTCGCGAGCACGGCCGCGCGCTCCTCGGCGACGCGCGCCGCGCCGCCGAGCTCGAGCACGCGCGTCGCCAACCGCTCGCGGACGTCGTCCAGGGGGAACGCCGGCTCGGCGCGCCGCCGCGGCACGATCAGGCGGCCCAGCGACGGCGCCAGCTCCGGCACCCGCAGCGGCGTCACCGCGCCTCCGCGGCGAGTCGCGCCGGCCGGCCGGTGCGGCGCTCGTACGCGGCGACGAAGTGCGGCAACGACTCGGGGAGGAACGCGGCGCGCGGCAGGCCGGTCGCGCGCACCGCCCGCTCGATCGCCTCCGGGGCGCCCTCGACCTCGACGAGCACGTCCATCGCCGGGTACCACTCCAGCCGCAGCGTCGCCGCGCCCAGCCGGTACTCGGCGATCGTGCGGTCGATGCGCAGCACCACCGCGAACCCCAGGCGATCGAACATCGTGAGCACCGCCTCCGGATCGGCGACGCGGGTCTCCCACTCTTCGCGGTGGCGGTACGCGCCGCGCCGGCTCACGGGGCCCTTCCACCCCAACATCCCGTACGCCACTCCTCCGTCCGCGGGCCGGTAGATCCGCAGGCGCAGCACCTCGTCCTGGGCTTCAAGCGCGCCGCCGCGATCGAAGCGCCGGTCGATCATTTCTCCGCGGAACGTGGGCTCGGCTCCCGCCACCGTCACGGCGCGCTCCACCGCCGCGGGGTCGTCCACCCGCGCCTTCACCTCCAGCTCGTCGTGCGCGCCGCTCACTCGAGGACCGCGTCGAGCACCGCCGCCGTGTCGGCGAGGGTCGCGAACACGTGCGCCGCACCCGCCGCCTTGAGCGCCGCCGCATCGTAGGATCCCGTCGCCACGGCGACGGTGCGGGCGCCGATCGGCCGCCCGCACGCCACGTCCGCGGGCGTGTCGCCGATGATCACGACGTCCCCGCCGGCGACTGGCCGGCCGGTGCGCTGCGCCGCGCGGCCGGCGGCGATGGCGGGGAGGTCGGGCCGGTGGCCGGAATCGGAGCCGTACGCGCCGACGGCGAAGCGCGCCGGGTCGAGTCCCGCCGAGCGGAGCTTGAGGGCCGCGCCCCGCTCCAGGTTGCCCGTGAGCAAGCCGACGAGCGCGCGACCGGCGGCTTCGTGCGGGGCCAGCGCCGCGAGCAGCTCCGCCACACCGTCGAGCAGGCGCGTCCGCTGCGTCGGGCTCTCCAGCTCCCGGGTGAGCAGTGCCACGTACCGGTCGCACACCGCCGCGATCGCGCGCTCGTCGCTCGCCGCGGGGTGACCGGCGAGCTCCAGGAGCTCGCGAACGATCTGCGGGTCGGTCTTCCCGTCGAGCCGGTAGGCGTCGATCGGGCCCGCGGTCCCGAGCTCTTCCAGCAACGCGCGGCCGATCGCCCGCCGGCCGGCGCCGTCGGTCCAGAGGATCGTCCCGTCGATGTCGAAGAGGATCAGCTTCATAGAATGAAAGCTAATGTCGGACGGTCGGACTGTCGGACGGTCGGACGACCTGCGCCTCTTATGTCATTCGCCGTACCGCCACGAGCTGCTGCCGCAGCCGCCGGGCGAGCGGGGTATCCGCGTCGAGAGCATCCACCGCCACGCCACCGCGCGACAACGCCGAGTGGGCGACGCGACCGGCCCCCAGCCACAGCGCCACGTGAGAGACCTTTCCCTCCTCGGCGAAGAACAGCAGGTCTCCCGCCACGTACCCCTCGCCGGCGGCGGTGATCGCGACCTCGCGCCCCTGCGTGACCTGCTGGTCCGAATCGCGCAGCAGTGCCACGCCGCGGGCGGCGTACACCGCCTGCGCGAATCCGGAGCAGTCGATTCCCCACTCGGTCCGCCCCCCCCACAGATACGGCGCCCCCGAGAACCAGCGCAGCCCCAGCTCCGGGGGCGCGAGGTGCCGCGCCTCGGCGCGCAGCTCGCCCTCCGGCCGCACATCTCCCTCCACGACCGCGCCGTGTCTTCCGTCCGCCGTTTCCACTCCGCCGCGGGGGCGCAACGTCACCCGTGCCCCCACCGGCAGGCGCAGCCGGCCTTCGGGGAACGCGATCTCCGCGCCGACCGAGCGCCCGCCCGCCCGCGTCGTCCAGTCCTCGGCCCAGTCGGCGGGGCCCAGCGCCAGGTACCCGGCGTGCAGCCAGCCGTGGTAGCCGTCGCCGGCGCGAACGCGCAGCCAGTCGCCGCGCCGCTCCAACACGACGAGCGCCTCGCCGTGGAGGCATTCGCTGACCCGCGGCGAGCGCAGCGTCGGTTGGCCGAGCAGCGGCGCGAGGGCCGCGGTGACCACGGCCGCCGAGTCGCCGCCGACGGACGCATCGGGGAGGAGCCGGACGTCCTCACCGAGCCCGGCGTCGGCGGCGAGGCGCCGCAGCGCCTGCAACGCGTCCCGGCTCGACACACAGCCGGCGAGGCGCGCCCCGGCGATCTCCACGTCGAAGACGCCGAGACGGCGGTCCGGCACCCAGCGGCGTCGCACGTCGTCGAGGTCGCGCTCGATCCGCGGAGCGGGCACGCTCATCGTCTGTCGCCGAGGCCCGGCACGGCCGGCGTGCCGCGGGCGAGCCGCACCGCGCGCTCCACGCGGGCGCCGGCGAGGATCTCGCCGCGCGCGTCGCGCACGTCGCCGACGGCGTTGACGACCACCAGCGCCGCGACCACGATGTCACCGGCTCGCGCCGCCCAGGTGCCGACGCCGCCTTTCATCGCGTGGCCGATCCCCGCCGCCTTGCCGACGGTGCAGCCGGTGCCGGCGCCGACGGAGCCTTCGGCGACGTCGGGGCCGGCGGCGTCGCAGGCGCGGGCCGCGTCGTCGGCCGTGGGCCAGCGCGGCGGTCGCCCCGTGTTGCCGAGATCGAAGACGACCGCGGTCGGTACGATGGGCACGACCCCCGCGGGCCCGACGGGGAGGCCGCGGCCGCGCTCGCGCAGCCAGCGCATCACGCCGTCGGCGGCGCCCAGGCCGTACGCCGAGCCGCCGGTCAAGAGGATCGCGTGAATGCGCTCGACGAGGTGCCGGGGGTCGAGCGCGTCGATCTCGCGGGTGCCGGTGGCGCGGCCCCGCAGGGCCGCGGCGGCGCGCATCCCGCCCTCGGGCCCGAGGATCACCGTGCAGCCCGTGGCGCCGTCCGGATCGGTCCAGTGGCCGACGCTGAGGCCGGAGACGGCGGTGAGGCTCGTCGCTGTCACGTCGCGCATGCGACGGCGAAGATATAACTTTGGCGATGACCATGCCCACCGCCGCCGAGCCGACCACTATTCTCGTCGTGGACGACGAGGACGGCATCCGTCAGGCCCTGGATCGCTTCCTGACCCGTCAGGGGTATCGCGTGGCCCAGGCCCCCGACGCCTCGGCCGCGCTCGCCGCGCTCGACCAGGCGCACCCGCTGGCGATGCTGTGCGACATCCGCATGCCGAACATGACCGGGGTGGAGCTGTTGCCCAAAGCGCTGGCCGTGGACACCGACCTCGCGGTCATCATGCTCACCGCGATCGACGAGCCGCGCACGGCGATCGAGTGCCTGAAGCTCGGCGCCTACGACTACCTCATCAAGCCGGTGGACCTCGACGAGCTCGAGGTGTCGCTCAGCAACGCGCTGCGGCGCCGGCAGCTGGAGATCGACCGCCGCGAGCTGGAACGCTGGCTGGCGCGCGAGGTGGCGGTGCGCACGCGCGCCCTCGAGGAGCGCACGGAGGCGATCGAAGGGATCGCCCTCGACGCGCTGGCGGCGGCGCGCGGTTGGGATGGGACGAAGGAGGCGGTCGAGCGGCTGGCGGCGGAACTGGGCGTGCCGGCGGACGAGCTGCTGCGGGAGGTGGAGCGGCGGCGGACGCGTTAGGCCTTCGCCGTCTTCGCTTTTTCCTCGCAGGCCTTGCAGCGCGTGATGCCGCGGAACGTGCAGATCAGGCAGATGAAGGTCCCGCAGTCCGAGCAGGGATACCCCTCCGACGCCCGCTCTTCGTTGCCGCAGTAGCGGCACACCATCCCGTCGTGCTCTTTCAGTGTCGGCTTCTCGGGCTTGTCCATAGTGGGCCTCAGAGGTCGAGAGCGTACGTCTTAATCTTATTGATCAGCGTCGCGCGCGAAATGCCGAGCTCCTGCGCCGTCCGCGTGCGGTTGCCGGCGTGGAAGCGCAGGGCGCGCTCGATGTGCACCCGCTCCACGTCCGACAGGCTCTGGGCCACGTGCCGCCGCTCGGCCGCCCCCCCCCCGGCCCCCTTGCGCAGATCGGCGGGCAGGTGCTCCAGCCCGATCTGCGGCTGGCCGCGGGCGAGAATCATCGCCCGCTCGATCACGTTGCGCATCTCCCGCACGTTGCCGGGCCACGGGGCGGACAGCAACCGGTCCAGCGCCTCGGTCGCGAACTCGGCCGGGGCGGCGGGGAGCGCCGCCTTCAGGTCGCCCAGCAGCCGGATGATCAGCGCGAGACGATCCTCGCGGGCGCGCTCGCGCACCGCCGGCAGGTGCAGGGGCATCACGCTCAGCCGGTAGTAGAGATCCTCCCGGAAACGGGCGGCCGCGACCGCGGCCACGAGGTCGTGGTTCGTGGCGGTGACGAGCCGCACGTCCACCGTCATCTCGCGCGTTCCTCCCAGGCGCCGGAAGGTTTTTGTTTCGAGGACCTTGAGCAACTTGGGCTGCAGCTCCAGGGCGAGGTCCCCGATTTCGTCCAGGAAAATCGTGCCCTTGTCGGCGATCTCGAAGAGACCCTGTTTGCGCTCGCGGGCGTCGGTGAACGCGCCCTTCTCGTGACCGAACAGCTCCGATTCGAGGAACGTCGCCGACAGCCCCGCGCAGTTCACTTCAACGAATGGCCCCGCGGCGCGCGGGCTCAGCGAGTGGATGATGCGCGCCGCCCAGCCCTTCCCCGTGCCGCTCTCGCCGGTGAGCAACACGGTGGTGCGCTCGCTCGTCGCGAGCAGCTGGATCTGCCGCTCCAGCTCCTGCATCCCCGGCGAGACGCCGAGGGTCTCCACCCCTTCGCCCAGGTGCTCGCGCGCGCGCAGCAGCCGATTCTGCCGCTTGAGCCGCATCTTTTCGGCGACGCGCGCGGTGGCGGCGGAGAGCAGCGTCATGTCCACCGGCTTCGTCAGGAAATTCTCGGCGCCGAGCTGCATGGCGCGCACCGCGGTCTCGATGTCGCCGTTGCCGGTGAGCAATATGACCGCCGCGCCCTGTCCCTTGAGCCGCTCGAGCACGTCGAGACCGTGCGCATCGGGGAGGTGGAGGTCGAGGATCACCACGTCCGGCCGCACCCGCTCGTACGCCTGCACCCCGTCCTCGGCGTTCTCGGCCTTCGTCACCTCGGCGCCGGTGCGCTCGAGGTAGGCCCCGACGGCCCGCAGCACATCGGGCTCGTCGTCGATGAGCAGGACGGTGTCAGCCACGCGCGGGTACTCCCCCCGGGACCTTCGCCGGATCCACGAGCACGCGCAGCGCTCCCGGGAGCATGCGCACCTCGAACGGCGTCGTCCCCACGACCTCCCCGTCGAGCTGCACCCCCAGCGGGGGGCCCGCGATCACCTCGATGCGGAAGTTCCGCCCGCGCGCGAACCGCACCCGGCCCGCCCCGTTCTTGGAGCCGCGCAACAGCTCCAGGAACGCTGCCGCGGCCTCCACGGCGCCGTCGGCCCGCAGCGTCACCAGATCGAACAGGCCGTCGTCGATGCGGATGCCTTCGGTCAGCTTGAAGTAGGGCGGGAACAGCACGCCGCAGTTGGCGACGAGGGCCATCGCCGCGCGCACGTCGTGCGACTTCCCGTCCACCGTCACGCGCAACTCGGCGCTGCGCACGTCGGGGAGGGCGGCCAGCGCGCGGGCCATGTACGCCGCGGTCAGCCAGCGCCGCTTCAGCGGCGCCGTCGTCTGCCGCATCACTTCGGCGTCGAAGCCGGCGCCCGCGCACACCGCGAAATAGTGCTCGCCGTCGGCCCGCTCGACGACGCCGACGTCGATCGCCAACGTGGCCCCCGCGAGGATGGTCCGGGCGGCGGTGACCGGTCGGCGCGGCAGGCGGAGGTTCCGCGCCAGAATGTTCCCCGTCCCGCCGGGGACCAGGCCCAGCGGGATGTCGCTGCCGACGAGCCCGGCCGCGGCCTGCATCGCCGTGCCGTCGCCGCCGTAGCACACGACGACGTCCACCTGGGCCGCGCGCGCCTCGGTCGCGAAGCGCCGCGCGTCGCCGGACGCCGCGGTGGCCCGGACCTCCACGTCCCACCCGCCGCTCCGCAGCGCATCGCGGACCGCCATGACGGCGCGGGCGGCGTGGCGCGCGGCGGCGGGGTTGGTGATCAGGACGGCGCGCGTCACATCAGTACCGCTTTTCCCAGAAGAGATCGAAGCCGAACTGGCGCAGCGCGCTCACCTGCGACGGTCCCGGCACGGTCGTCCCGCAGCTGCTCACGGGCTCGAAGCTCGCTTCGGTCCGCCATTCGGGGCTGATGCGGAACTGCAGGCTCGCCCCCAGTGTGTTGCCGACATACACCTGCCCGCTCTGGCTCTGGCAGAAGCCCGCGTTGAGGACGACAAAGGTCTTGCGGCCCAGCTGCCACCCTGCCGCCAGCTGCGCGCCGGAGAACGGCTGCGAGGGATCCGTGGGGCGGAACTCGAAGTAGTCGAGCGGCACGCCCAGGTCGGAGATGAAAGTGCGCTCGATCTCCCCGGACAGGCTCGCGGAGATGAGGCCCACCGCATTGCGGAGCATCGCCGCGCGCTCGGTGCCACCCCCCCCGCTCTGCCCGCCCCGCTCCGAGTTCGGCGCGCCGAACAGCAGGTACGAGATGATCTCCGTCTGCGACATCTGCTGCTTCTCCGCCGAGAGAGTGAGCTTCGGCTGCAGCAGGGTGCCGCCGATGTGCGCGACGACCGTGACGTCCGGTGTGAGGCCGCCCGGCTCGGGCCGCGCCTGGGAAGACACGGCGTGCACCACGTGCTTGGCTTCGATGTCCAGCCCGGCGTCGAGGTCGGGCGTGCCGAAGTACCGGACCGTCCCGGAGTTGACGATGAACTCGCGGTTCAGCGGTCCCACAACGAGTCGGTACGTGCCGCGCGGCGCCTGCAGCGTGCCGCTGACCAGGTAGTTGCGCTGGGTCTTGTTGAGGGTGACGGTGCCGGTCAGCTGAATGTTGGCTTCCGTGGAGCGCAGCCAGACGTCGCTGCCCATCGCCAGCTGCAGGCCCTCGATCTGGAGGTTGTCGAGGAACACGCTCTGGAACGCGGGACCGAGGCGCTGGCGCCGGATCGTCTCGGTGATCGAGGTGTCGATCAGCGACGCGATCCACGGATCGGGCTGGTCCAGATTGACGACCCGCTTGTTGACGAGGTCGGCGAAGTACAGCACGCCGGAGGTGACCGTGCCCTGCCCGCGCAGCGTCGCGCCGACGACCGGCCCGGTCAGCGACAGGTCGCCGCTGGCGGTGAGGCTCAGGTAGCTGCGGATCTCGAGCGCCTTGAAGTCCTGCGCCGAGATGGCCAGGGCCAGCCGCGGATGCGTGAGGCGCTCCAGCACGACCGCCCCCGTCACGACGGCGCGGCCGCGGCCGCCCTCCAGCGCCAGCGACTCCACGCCGATCGTGTCGCCCGAGAGCCGCAGCCGCCCGTGCACGTTCTCGTAGCGCACGCCAAGGGCCGGGATCGTGGCCGCCGCGGAATCGATCTTCAGGTCGCCGCGCAGCTGCGGGGCGTCCCACGTCCCGCCGATCCCTAAGTCGGCGGTGAACGCGCCGCGCACCTGCGTCAGGAGCGGCGTCACCGCTTCGAGCAGCGACAGGTCCACGCTGTCGGCCGTGGCGCGCACGGCGAGCGTGTCGGGGAGCTGCCGCTGCGCGACGGGCTGCAGCGCCAAGTCGAGCGGCAGGTGCGCCGTGACCGTGAGCACCTGCTTCCCCGTGCGCCACAGGTGCAGCTCGCCGTCGAGCTGGCGGCCCCGGTATTCCATCGAGCCATCGAGGAACGGCGCGTGGAACTCGCCGAACGAGCCCTCGTGTAGGGCCAGCGAACCGGTGATCGTCGGGTCCGCCCGGCTGCCGGAGAGGCCCAGTGTCGCCGTGACCGTTCCGCCCACGCCGACGGTGTCCTGCTGCAACAGCGCGTACAGCGCCGACACCGGGAACTCCTCGAGCTGCAGGTTGGCCGACGCGCTGCCACGGGCGGGCAGATCACCGCGCAACACCAGCCGCCCCGGACCGGCGCCGTTCTTGAGCGCACCCGCGCCCACGCTGATCACGCTGTCGCCGACGTGCACGACGGTCGGCCGCTCGAGGAACCACACGCCGCCCGGCAGCAGCACCGCCAGCGAGTCGACGCCGACGGCCAGGCCGCCGGAGTCCCGGGCCATCCGCCCGCCGGCGAGGAACGCCCCCAGGTCGCCCACGCGCGAGCGCGCGAACCAGGTGAGCGAATCGCGCGAGCCGCGCGCCGCCGCCGCCGCCGCGCCAAACCCCAACCGTCCCAGCGCCACGGAATCAGCCGTGGCGTCGACCTGGAACCTCGGCACCGGGCCCGGCTCGAACACGGCGTGCCCGCGCGCCGCCGGCACGCGCCAGTCGCCCAGGCGGAAGCGCTCGATGCTGCCGCGGCCCTCGATCGCCAGCGAGTCGAGCGCGCCGCTGACCGAGAGCGACACGCGCGCCGTCCCCCCGAGGGCTCCCGGCGCCCTCCGGCCGCCGCGGGCGATCCACGTGACCAAGGAGTCGAGACTGTTGAGGCTGTCGGCGTCGAAATCGAGCGTGAGCGTCCCGTCGGCGGGGCGGCGCCACCCCAGCGACCCCGCACCGCTCGTGAACAGGCCCGGCTGGAACAGGGTGAGGGAATTGATGTACACCCGCCGGTCCGCAAAGCGCAGCCGGGCCGCGCCGGAATCCAGGGCGGCCCCGCCGACGAACGACGGGCCAAGTCGCGCCTCCACCGCGCCTTCCGGCGCCGCGCCGCTGTCGGCCGCGACGCCGCCCGTCACCGCGAGGTTCAAACGCGAGGGCGGCGCGTTCCGGGTTCGCGCCCAACGGGCGAGATCGAAGTCCGTGAGCCGCAGTGCAACGTCGCGCGCCGCGAACCGCGACGCGCCGAGGCCGAGCTCCACGTCGCCCTGCACGCGGCCGCTGCGCTCCGCCCCCAGGTCCACGTGCGTCCGCAACGCGGTGACCGGCCCGGCCAGGCGGATCGTCCCGCCCACCGCGCCGGTGAGCGGCAGGCCGGGGAAGCTCGAGCGCAACCCGTCGAACGACAGCGAATCCGCCGTCACGTCCGCGAACACCGCCAGGGTGTCGCCGCGCATGTCGAGCCGTACCGTGCCGCGCACCGAGCTGGTCGGGGGGGGGGCGGTCTCTCCGGCAGCGGGGTCCCGATGCCGCAGCGTGCCGCTGAACTGGGCATCGCGGTAAGGGCCGGTGAGCGTGCCGGCCGCGTCGAGCACGCCGTTCAGCGTCACCGCCGGCGCGAGCCGCCGCACCGTGCGCAGGTCCACCGTCGCGGCCTCCACGCCGAACCCGCGGAACGCCAGGCCGCCAGTCAGCAGGTCCACGTCCCCACGTCCCCGCAGCCGCGTCTCCGGCCAGCCGGGGACCAGCGAGTCGCGGAAGATCCAGTCCACGTCCAACGCGAGCCGGCTGAACGGTCCGTCCGCCCGCGTGTGGCCCGTGAGCCGGCCGTAGAACGGCAGGCTGTCGAGGAACGCGTGCGCCAACCCCAGGTCCAGGTCGCTCGCCTGCACGTCGGTCTGCCGCAACGCCACGAGCCCGGAATCCGCCGCACTCAGCGCGGTGAGCCGTCCCGTGAGCCGGCCGCCGCGGTAGGCGAGATCGAGGGGGTCAATGTGGACCTCGAGCAGGCGCCCGCCGTGCGAGCGGATGTCCACGTCGCCGGCGAGGACGGCCCCCGCCGGGAAGCGGCGGCTCACAAACTTGAGATCGGTGAGCGTGGCCGAGTCCGCCTTGGCCGCGAGGTCGTAGAGCACGGTGTCCCGCGGCCAGCGCAGCCGGCCCTTGAGGCTGTAGCGCGAGCCCGGCATGCCGACGCGCCGCAGGTCGGCGTCGAGGGAATCGCCGGCGACGCGGATGCGGCCCTGCAGCTCGGTGACGCGCAGCGCGGGGTCGCTGGCGAGCACGGCGAGCGCGCCGATGTCGGCCTGAATCCCTTTCTCCCGCGGCGACGACAGCCGCAGCGCCGCGATCCGCGCCGTCAGGTGTTCGAAGCGCCGCACCCGGCGGCGGCCGTCCGACCCGGCGTCCTCGATTTCGTGGGTCGAGTCGTCGGGGCTGGGGCGATCCTGGAGCCGCAGCATCACGGTGCCGTCCTCGATCCGCAGGTTGCGCAGCAGCACCAGGGAGGGGGGACGGCCCGAGGGAGGGCCGCCGAGCCGCAACAGCTCCTCCAGGTTCAGCTTCCCGTTCTTGTGCTGCACGAGATTGATGTACGGGCGCTCGAGGGTGACACCGCTCAGGACGATCCGCCCGGCCACGAAGTCGAGCGGGTTGTAATCCAGCTCGGCGTGCGGCAGCCGGGCGACGAGCGTCGAGTCGGGGTCGTAGATCTGGACGTCGCTCAACACGAGGCCGGTGAGCAGGGAGCCGCGCATGTCGCCGACTTCGACGCGGCCGGCCACGACGCGGTGGAACGCGGTGCGCGCGGCGGCGGCGAGCAGCGCGCGGCCCGCGTGGGTACCGACCAGCGCCGACAGGCCGCCCAGCGTGCAGGCCACCAGCCCGACCAGCGACCACAGCACGGTGCCCAGCGAGCGGCGCACCATCAGAACGCCTGCCCCACCGCGAACTGGAACACGATGCGCCGCCAGAACGACGACGGCTTGGCAACACTGTACGACGGGCGGATCTGGGTGAGGGTCGTCCCGTTGTTGTACAGCAGCGGGCCCGGCTCATCGGCGTAGTTCTTGTAAGCCGCGTCCAGGCGCACCGGCCCCAAAGGTGTCGTAAAGCGCAACCCGACCCCGGGCGTCACCCGCAGGCTCTGCAGCGTCACCGCCTCTTGCCCCCGCTCCCACACCTGCCCCGCGTCCACGAACAGGCCGACGCGCATCCGCTGCGGGAACAGCGGTGTTGCGAAGCGGAGCTCGGCGTTCATGACGAAAACGGTGTTGCCCCCCGTGGGCTCAGGATGCACGCGATCCGGCAGAATGGTGGTGTCCGGTCCCGAGATCACGATGCTGTCGGTGACGTAGACGCGCGGCCCCAGCTCATTGCGTCCGTACCCTCGCACCGAGTTGGGTCCCCCGGCGTAGAAACGCTGGTCGGGCGGGACGAGCTGGACCCTCTGGCCGGAGAGCGTGATGCTCTGCGGCAGGATCGTGCCCCCGCGCACCCGCCAGGCGAACGTCCCACGCCGCCCCAGCGGATAGTACTTGGAGATCTCCAGCTCCCCGCGGTTGAACTCATAGAAGGGGTCAGAGCCGACGGCCCGCGAGGTATGCCCGACGCTCAGCGTCGCCAGGCTGCCCTCGGTGGGGTCGAGGATCGAGTTCACGCGGTCGCGCACCGCGGTTACCGTGACGGCCGCGAACCGTCGCCGGGCCGAGAGGATCGCCTGGTCGCTGTCGGCGCAGACCCGGAACCGGACGCAAAAGCTCGCCGGATTCGCCGTGGTCTGCCCGACCGAAATGGTGTAGCCCAGGGTGACGGGAATGTTGCGACGCGCATTGAGGGTCAGGGCGAGGTTCGCGCCGATCGCCTGCCGGGTGTACGCCTGGAACTCCGAGCGCCGCTCGGCGAACAGCCCCACGCTGGCGGCGTGGCGCGGCGAGAGGAAGGCGGGTTGGGTGAGGGTCACCCCCGCGCTGTAGTTCAGCGTGTCCGAGTTGTCGTCCTCCTTGAGGGTGCCGCACACGTCGTTCCGCTTGTCCTTGAACCCCGCGTTGAGCGGGTAGCCCACCCCGATCTTGGAGACCCGCCCCGAAACGTCCAGGGATCGCGCGCCCCCCAGGAAGTTGCGCGCCACCCAGCCGGTTTGCACCCGGAAGCAGTCCACGCTGCCGTAGCCCACCCCGAACCGGATACCGTGGCGCGGCCCCTCGACCACCCGCACCAGCACGCGGACGAGACTGTCGTCGGGGCTCCGGGGCGCCGTATCCATCACGCCCACGCTCGCCGCGCGAAACACCCCGAGGCCGTAGAGATCGCGCTGGCTCTGGTAGAACTGATCCTGGCGGAACGCATCGCCGGGCCGCACCGACAGCACGCGCAGCACCGTGGCGGTATCGATGCGCTCCAGCCCCTGGACGAGCACATCGCCGATGCGGGCGTGCGGGCCGGGCTCCACGTCGAACGTCACCTGCGCCGTGTGCGCCGCGGCGTCAGAATCGAAGTTGCGGAGCACCTGGGTGTACGGGAACCCGCGGTTGCGCAGCCGGCTGGCGATCGTGTCGGCCGACGCCTGAAAGAGGTAGCGGTCGAAGGCGTCGCCGACATGCAGCGGCAGCTCGCGGCGCAGCTTCTTCAAGTCGTACGTCACCGAGTCGAGTCCCTGGATGTCGATGCGCGTGACGCGCACCGGCTCGCCCTCGACGATCCGGAACGTGACCCACACGTCCCGCGCGCTACGACGGACCACCGTGTCCACCGCCACGTCCATGTAGCCGCTCTGGCGGTACAGCAGGACCAGGCGCACGACGTCCCGCCGGAATTCGACCTCGTCGAAGTAGCGCTTCTCGCCGAGCCCCAGCCAGCGCAGCCACCATTGGCGCGCGAAGTAGCCGGACTTGGGCGTCGCAATCGCGGTTTCCAGCGTAAGAGCGTCCAGAGCGTGATTGCCTTCGAAGGAAAGCCCGCGGACCACCCGCGGCTCCTGCTGCGCGGCGAGCGGCGCCGCCGCCACCACGGCGACGAGCAGGGGTAACCATAAGAGCCGCAATTGACTTTGGTCCCGTCGTCCCCGTATGTTGGGCGCCCCGCACGCCACTGTCAACCTTTTCGACACCGAGTGTCATGCGCGCCTGGTCCTTGCTGCTCCCCTTCGCGCTCACCTCGACCCTCGCCTGCGGGCGCGAGCGCGCGGCCGCGGCCGGCGGCGGGCTCGCTTATTACGAGACCTACGACCCCCGCTCGCTCGATCCCGCCCTGTCGACCGACGTGCCGACCGGCGAGATGGTGACCTGTCTGTTCGACGGGCTCACGCAGTTCGACGCCGACGGGCGCCTGCTGCCGGGGCTCGCGGACCGCTGGACGGTCGAGCGCGGCGGCCTGCGCTACCTGTTCCACCTGCGAGCGGGCGTCAAGTTCCACGACGGGCGCCCGGTGACCGCGGCCGACGTGCGCGCCAGCTTCCTGCGAGTGCTCCATCCCGCGACGACCGGGGGGCGCGCCTGGCCGTTGCTCCCCATCGCGGGCGCCCAGGACTACGCCGCGCGCAAGGCGGCGGACGTGCGCGGGATCCAGCTGCTCGGCGACACGGGCGTCGCGATCGAGCTGACCGAGCCCCTGGCGGTGTTCCCCAAGTTCCTGGCGATGGCGGTGGCGGCGATCGTCCCGGCCCCCACGCCGCCGGACTTCGGACAGCACCCGGTGGGCAGCGGGCCATGGACGTTCGTGCGCTGGCAGCACGACGATTTCCTGATCTTTGCGAGGAACTCGGATTACTGGGGCGGCGCGCCCCGGGCGGACACCTTCGTCGTGCGCATCCTCCCCGAGCCGCTCACGCAGAGCGCCGAGTTCGACGCGGGGCGGCTGAGCGTCGTGGAGGTCCCCTTCGGAGAAACCGCCCGCTGGGAGCGCGAGCACCCGGACCTCCTCGTCCGCAAACCGGGCCTGCGCGCGGTGTACGTGGCGATGAACGTGCGGCGCGGGCCGTTGCAGGACGTGCGAGTGCGGCAGGCGATCAATTACGCGGTGAACGTCCCGGAGATCCTGCAGACGGTGTGGAGCGGCCGCGGCGTGATCGCCCGCGGGGCCGTTCCGCCCTCGCTGCCGGGCGGCGATACGACACGCCGCGGCTACGACTACGACCCGGCCCGCGCGCGGGCGTTGCTCGCCGCGGCGGGCTACCCCAACGGCCTCGACCTCGAGCTGTGGCGCACGGCCACGAACGTCAGCCTGGCGCGCGTCGCCCAGGCGGTCCAGGCCGACCTGGAAAAGGTCGGCATCCGCGTCACGATTGTGGACCGCGAGGCCGCGAGCATGCGCGAGGCGGCGCGGTCGGGAAAAGCGGACCTGGCGCTGCTCGACTGGTGGGCCGACTACCCCGACGCCGAGAACTTCCTCTTTCCTCTATTCTTCAGCGGCAACGCCGGCACCGGCGGCAACTATTCCTTTTATCATGACCCCGAGACGGACTCGCTGCTGGTGCGGGCGCGCCGCACGCTCGACGATTCCGCCCGCGTCGCCCTGTACCGCCGCATCGACGAGCGCGTCTACCGCGCGGCGCCGTGGTTGTACCTGTGGTTCCCCGTGGAGCTGTGGGCGCACCGCCCCGACGTGCAGGGCTGGGACTTCCCCCTGATCTTCACCGGGCAGCGCTGGACCGGCGTGCGCCGGGCGATGTGAGGGAGGCGCCGCCCCGTGCTGCGCATGCTGGGGCGCCGGCTGGCGCTGACGCTCCCCACGCTGTTCGGCGTGCTGGTGGTGACGTTTCTACTCCTCAACGTGATCCCCGGAGATCCGGTGCTGGAGATGGTGGGCGAACGGGCCGACTCGGCGACCATCGCGCGGCTGCGCGCGGAGCTGCGGCTCGACGATCCCCTCCCGGTCCAGTTCGGGCACTACTTGTGGGGCGTGGTGCGCGGCGACCTCGGCCGCTCCTACATCACGCGGCGCCCGATCGCCCGGGACCTGGCCGAGCGCTTCCCCAAGACCGCGCAGCTGGCCCTGGCCGCGATGCTGTTCGCCGCCGTGAGCGGCATCACCCTCGGCGTGCTCGCGGCGGTCCATCCCGGGGGGCCGGTCGACCGGCTCGCGATGCTGCTCTCCTACCTCGGCGTGTCGTTCCCCGTGTACTGGGTGGGGATGCTGCTGATCCTGCTCTTCGCCGTGGCGTTGCGCTGGCTCCCGGCGTCGGGGTCCGGGGGTCTCGCCTACCTCATCCTCCCCGCGCTGACGCTGGGGATGCGCTCGGTCGCGTTCCTGGCGCGGATGACGCGGGGCGCGATGCTCGACGTGCTATCGAGCGACTTCGTCCGGACCGCGCGGGCCAAGGGCCTGTCCGAGCTGGTGGTGGTGGGCCGGCACGCGTTCCGCAACGCGTTGATCCCGGTGATCACCGTGCTGGGGCTCGACGTCGGGAACTACCTGACGGGCAGCCTGCTCACCGAGACCATCTTCGCCTGGCCGGGTGTGGGGCGGTACGTGCTCGCGGCGATCGAGCGGCGCGACCTCCCCGCGATCCAGGGCAGTATCCTCTTTATGTCGGTCGTCTTCGTGCTGGTCAACCTGCTGACGGACCTGCTCTATGCGAAAGCTGATCCTCGCATCGCTTACCATTAGCTCCGCGCTGGGCGCGCAAAGCCGCGCCCCCGCGCCCCCCCGCACGCGTCCGCTCAGCGGTTCGCTGGCGCAGCGCCTCACGACGCTGCTCGACCAGCCGCCGTTCGACCGCGCCAGCTGGGGCCTCCTCGTTCAGGACGATGGTGGGCGCATCCTCTACCAACGCAACGCCGACCGCTTCGCGGTGCCGGCGAGCAATACAAAACTGGTCGTCACCGCCGCCGCCGCGGTCCTGCTCCCGGCCGATTACCGCGTGCGCACCAGCCTGTACGTGAACGGGCGGGTGCAGGATGGCGTCCTCAGCGGCGACCTGGTGCTCTACGGCCGCGGCGACCCGACGTGGTCGCAGCGCTGCTTCGGGATCGACTCGCTCGCCGCGGGAGCGTGTGACTCCACGTTCACCGTCATGGACCGTCTCGCCGATTCTATCGCTGCGCGGGGCATCCGACGCATCACGGGGAAGCTGGTGGGCGACGGCTCGTACTTCGAGCCGACGCTGGTGCACCCGGGGTGGAACACCTGGGACCTGAACTGGTGGTATGCGGCGCCCGTTTCGGGCCTGGGCTTCCACGACAACAGCGTGGACTTCCACATCGCTCCGGGCGCGGCGGTAGACGCCCCGCCCGTGATCACCTGGACGCCGGACTTGAGCATGTTCACCTTCGAGAACCGCGCCCGCACCGTGCGCGCGGACTCCGGCACGACGATCGGCGACAACTTCTTCCGCGCGCCCGGGACGATGGACATCTGGGCCGAGGGGGCGGTGGCGCAGTCGCGGGCGCCCTGGGTCGAGAGCTTCGCGCTCCCGGACCCGAACCGCTACGCGGCGCGGGCGCTCGCGGCGGCGCTGCTCCGCAAGGGGATCGCGGTGGAGGGCGGGACCGCGAGCACCACCGACTCGCTCGAGTACCGCGCGCTGCGCTGCTGCGCCGCTGCCCTCGTCGAGTACCAGGGCCGCCCGGTCGGCGACATCCTCTTCCCCATCCTCAACACGAGCCAGAACTGGTTCGCGGAGATGCTGCTCAAGATCCTGGGGCGGGAGTTCCGCGGCGAGGGATCGTGGGACGCCGGGCTCGACGTCGAACGCCGCTTCCTGATCGATTCGGTGGGGATCGACTCGACGGCGTTCGCTCTCGAGGACGGCTCGGGGCTCGCCGCGGGCAACCTCATCACCCCTCGCGCCTTCGTGCGGCTGCTCGCCTACATCCGGCGGCACCCCAAGGCCGCGCCGTTCCTCGCGGCGCTGCCCCGGTCCGGCCAACCGGGCTCGCTGCTGCGCCGCTTCGTGGGCACGCCGTTCGAAGGCCGGGTCACCGCCAAGACCGGCAGCATCGACCGCGTGAATTCGCTGACGGGCTACCTCGACCGGCCCAACGGCCGGACCTACGTGTTCAGTATCGTCGCCAATGCGCACGCGGTGTCGTACCGCTCCATGCTGGCGCAGATCGATTCGGTGGTGGTGGAGATCGGAAAGACGAAATAGACGTCAGCCGCCCGGTTCTTCGGTCTGCCCGAAGATCGCCATGTTGCTCGAGTGCCCCGGCTCGACCTTGGCGCTGGGGTTGATGAAATGCACCGCGTGGTTCACCGCGACGCACGCCTCGGCGGCGCCGGTGGCGATGAGCTTCAACTTCCCCGGATAGGTCGTGATGTCCCCCGCGGCGAAGATGCCGGGGATGCTGGTCTCCATGAGCTGCGAGACCTTGATGTCGTGCTTCTCCAGCTCCAGCCCCCACTCCGCGATGGCGCCGAGCGAGGAGACGAAGCCCAGCTGCGGCAGCACAACATCCATCGCCAGCGTGTCCTCTTCCTTCGTCTTGTTGTTGACGATGGTCACGCGCTCGACCCGCGCTTCGCCGTGGATCCCCTTCAGCTCCCAGAAGGTGCGCAGCTCCATTTTCCCCGCCGCGCACAGCTCGCGCACCTGCGAGACGGTCGCGGGGTGGGCCCGGAAGCCGTCGCGCCGATGGATCATCGTGATCCAGGCGGCCACGCCCTGCAGGTTCACCGCCCAGTCGAACGCGGAGTCGCCCCCGCCCACGATGAGCACGCGCTTGCCGGCGAACTCCTGGGTCTTCAAGACGCGGTCGTGGAGCCCGCGGCCGTACCAGCGATCCACGTCCTTGAGCGGCAGCTTGCGCGGGTTGAACGCCCCGATCCCGCCCGCGATCAGCACCGTGCGCGAGGGATAGGCATCCCTATCCGTGACGACTACGAACAGCGGCTTGCCGTTCTCCTGCTCGCGTTTCAAGCCCGTCACGGTCTCGCCCAGGTGGACCCCCGGCTTCCACTGCAGCGCCTGCTCGGCAAAGCCCTTCACTAAGTCCTTGGCGAGGATCTTGGGGAAGCCCGCGACGTCGAAGATGTACTTCTCGGGGTAGAGGGCGGTCAGCTGGCCGCCCGGCTGATCGAGCGTGTCAATCAAGCGGAACGAGGCTCCGCGCATCCCGGCGTAGAAGCCCGCGAACAGGCCGGTGGGACCGGCGCCGATGATGGTGATATCTTTGACGTCCTGCATGGGGGCGAACGTAATGACGGCGGCGGACGGACGGAAGGACGGAAGGACGGAAAGAGCGCGCGGGTGAAGATCTACACAAAGAAGGGCGATGGCGGCGACACTGGCCTCTTCGGCGGCGAGCGCGTCCCCAAGGACGACGCGCGCGTCGAGGCCTACGGCCAGGTCGACGAGCTCAACGCATCGCTCGGCGTGGCGATCGTCCAGGTGCCGGAGGGGTTCGAGCGCGCCCTGTTCGAGACCATCCAACGGGACCTGTTCACGATCGGCGCCGAGCTCGCCTCGCCGGACCCGACGAAGGTGGACAAGGCCCTCCCCGGCCCCCGCGTGGGCGAGCCGCAAGTGGCCGTGCTCGAGAAGGCGATCGACACGTACGAAGCGCAGCTGCCGCCGCTCAAGAGCTTCATCCTCCCCGGCGGCACCGCCAAGGCGGCCGCCCTGCACCTGGCCCGCACTGTGTGCCGGCGCGCCGAGCGGGCGGTCGTGGCCCTGGCACACAGCGCGGCGGTCTCGCCGGAGATCCTCAAGTACCTGAACAGGCTGTCCGACCTCCTGTTCGTGCTGGCCCGCGCCGCCAACGCCCAGGCGAGCCGCCCCGACACGAAATGGTGACGGTGCGGGTCTCCCTCACCGCGCCGCCCGACGCCTCGTACGACATCCTGATCGGGCGCGGCCTGCTCGGCGACCTGCCGGCGGTCCTCTCCCGGTCGTGCCCTGCCGCGCGCTACGCCGTGATCGCGGACTCGCACGTCGCGGAGCTGTACGGAAAACAGCTGGTGGGCACGTTGCACGACGGTACGTTGCCCGCAGACCTGTTTCCCTTCCCGGCGGGCGAGTGGAACAAGTCACGCGACACGTGGGCGGGGCTGACCGACCGGCTCCTGGCCACCGGGGTGGGACGCGACGCCGCGATCGTGGCGCTGGGCGGCGGGGTCACGGGCGACCTCGCCGGCTTCGTCGCCGCGACCTACCTGCGCGGCGTTCCCTACGTCCAGGTTCCCACCACCCTGCTCGCGATGATCGACTCCTCGATCGGCGGCAAGACCGGTGTGGATCTGCACGCCGGTAAGAATCTGGTCGGGGCGTTCCACCAGCCGCGCCTCGTCGTGGCGGACTTGGACGTCCTGGCGACGCTCCCCGTCGTCCAGGTCGCGGCGGGAATGGCGGAGGCGGTCAAGCACGGCGTGATCGCCGACGCCGAGTACTTCGCTTTCCTCGAGGGAGCGCACCAGGCCGTCGCGGCGAAAGACGGGGCGGCGCTGGAGCGCGTCGTCCGGCGCTCGGTCGAGATCAAAGCGGCGGTCGTGGCCCGCGATGAGCGCGAAGCGGGTCTGCGGGCGGTGCTCAACTTCGGTCACACGCTCGCGCACGCGATCGAAACGGTGGTGAAGTACGAGGTGGCGCACGGCGAGGCGGTGGCGATCGGGATGGTACACGAGGCGCGGCTCGCCGAAGCCTTGGGCATCGCGGCGGTGGGGACCGCCGGGCGGGTACGGCAGGCCCTGGAGCGCTATCAGCTGCCGCTGGAGCTGCCCGACACGGCGCGCGTGGACGACCTGATCGCCGCCATGCACCACGACAAGAAGGCGCGAGGCGGCGAGGTGCGGTTTGCCCTCCCCCGGCGGGTGGGGGAGATGCACGGGGACGCCCGGGCTGGCTGGACTACCCCCGTTCCCGAGCAGGCGCTGCGCGGCGTCCTCACCAGCGCCTAGTTCACATATCCTTCCACACACCCCACAGGGTGTCCACCTGTCCACAGGCCAAGGCGGGATCCCCCTTTCCACATATGTTGTGGATAGTGGACAAACGCCGGAATTGTCTTCCTTCTAACAATTTGTGATGTGGACAACCGCGGAGATTTGCACCATTATACGTGGAATCCTATATTGGGACCGCGTTTCCAGCCTTCTTCTCTCCACGCCTGCGGGAGCCCTAGCGCATGGCCCGAGCAACGTCCGGCAAGGCGAAAGCGTTCTTTCGCGCGACACCTTCCGGAGCCTTCGATCAGTACCTGCAGGACATCCAAAAGCTTCCTCTGATTCGCGATCCCGCTGAAGAGCGGAAGCTTGCGCGGCGGGTGCGCAAAGGTGACGAAAAAGCCGCCGAACGGCTCGTCACCGCGAACCTCCGGTTCGTCATCTCCTACGTCAAAAAGTATCAGGGACACGGCCTCGACCTCTCCGAGCTGGTCGCGATCGGCAACGAGGGGTTGCTCAAGGCCGTCAAGAAGTTCGATCCCGACCAAGGCGTGAAGTTCATCTCGTACGCGGTGTGGTGGGTGCGGCAGGCAGTGCTCAAGGCGCTGGCCGAGCAGACGCGCAGCGTGCGGATCCCGCTCAACCAGAACTCGCAGCTGATCCGCATGAGCCGGACCGAGACGTACCTGTCGCAGGAGCTGGGACGCGAGCCCACCGACGACGAGATCGCCAAGGCCCTCGAGGACACGGTCGAGAACGTGCGCACGGCGCGCCGCATGACCGCCGCCGAGCTGTCGCTCGACGCGCCGGTGGATCGCAGCGACAAGGACGCGGCGACCCTCGGCGAGCGGTTCTCCGGACAGGAAGGGTTCGAGATCGAGGACCGCACCGACGGCCGGTTGATGCGCGAGTTCATCGACCGCATCTTCCAGAAGTACCTGACCCCCCGCGAACGCAAGATCCTGTATCTCTACTACGGCCTCGAAGAGGGCAGCGAGGCGATGACGCTCGAAAAAATCGGCGCGCTGATGGGTGTGACGCGCGAGCGCATCCGGCAGATCCGCGAGCGGGCGTTCGAGAAGCTGCGCGAATCGCCCGACGGCAAGGCCCTGAAGGGGTTCTGGCGGGCGGCGTAGCGACGCGGCGGGCGGGGGAATGACCAAGTGGCCGGAACGCAGCGTTCCGGCCACTTTTTGCTGCCTGCTATAATATCCGTATGGCCCGCGAGCTCCCGATCTTCCCGCTGCCGGTGGTGCTGTTCCCGGGCGCCACGCAGCCCCTCCACATCTTCGAGCCCCGCTACCGCGAGCTGCTCGCCGACTGCCTCGCCGCCGACCAGCGGTTCGGCATCACCTACGTCGCGCCGCCCGACGGGCCCGGGATCGACCCGATGCCGCCGCCTGGCGCCGTGGGCTGCATCGCCCTGATCAAAGCGACGGAGGCGCTCCCCGATGGACGCTCCAACATCATCACGGTGGGGGAACGGCGCTTCACGTTGCTCGACTGGGTGACGCGGGAGACGCCGTACCGCGTGGCGCGGGTGGAAGAGCTCGACGACGAGCCGGCCGACCCGGCCGAGGTGACGAATCTGGCAGGCGGCGTGCGCCAGGACTACCAGCGCCTCGCCCGCGCCATCGGCACGCTCACCGACCGCGCCGCGGACGACGCCGCGCTCGACGATGATCCCGAGCACCTCTCGTTCCAGGTCGCCGCGGCCCTCGAGCTGGACGGCGAGGTGAAGCAGGCGCTGCTGGCGCTGACGAGTACCATCACCCGCCTGCGGCGGCTCGCCTCCCTGCTCATCCCGCTCTCGGCCGACGCCGAAGGGCGGGCGGCGGTGCGCGAGCGCGCCCGCGGGAACGGGCGCGGGGGCAAGCACCCGCAGATCGAGAAGGCATCGTGAACCTCGCCACCGCGCTGGGGGGACTGGTGGGCGAGCGCCACGTCCGGGCGGCGCCGGCCGAGCGGCTGGCGTACGCGATGGACGGCCTCCCCACGCACCGCCGCCTCCCCCGGCTTGCGGTACTGCCGGGCACGCGGGACGAGGTGGTCGCGGTGGTGCGCCTGCTCGCCGACCTGGGCGTGCCGTTCGTGCCGCGGGGCGCGGGCACCGGCCTCTCCGGCGGGGCGCTCGCCGATCACGACGCCGTGCTCCTCGTCCTCACGCGCCTGAACCGCATCCTCAAGATCGACGTGGCCAACCGCAGCGCCGTCGTCGAGCCGGGGGTCGTCAACGCGCGGCTGTCGGCCGCGACCGCGCCGCACGGCCTGCACTACGCCCCCGATCCGTCGAGCCAGACGGCGTGCACCATCGGCGGCAACGTCGCCGAAAACGCCGGCGGGCCGCATTGCCTCAAGTACGGTGTAACCACGAGCCACATCCTCGGCCTGGAAATCGTCCGCGCCGATGGCCGCGTGGTGGACCTCGGCAGCCCCAGCGGCGAGCCGTGGGGGCCGGACCTGGTGTCGCTGTTCGTGGGCTCCGAGGGGAACTTCGGCGTGGCGACGCGCATCAGCGTGCGGCTCGTCCCCCTGCCCCGCGCTGTGCGCACCCTGCTCGCCGATTTCAGCTCGCTGCGCGCCGCGGGTGAGGCGGTGTCGGCGATCATCGGCGCGGGCCTCGTCCCCGCCGCGCTCGAAATGATGGACCGCTCCTGCATCCAGGCGGTCGAGGATTCGGTGTACGCCGCGGGGTATCCGCGCGACGCCGCCGCCGTGCTACTCGTGGAGCTCGACGGGCGCAACGAGTCTGCCGTGGACGAGGAAGCGCGCCAGGTGGCGGCCCTGCTCACCGGCCAGGGCGCGCGCCAGGTGCGCCAGGCCGCCGATGCCAAGGAGCGCGAGCGGCTGTGGCAGGGTCGCAAGAAGGCGTTCGGCGCGATGGGCCGCCTGTCGCGCGACTTGGTGGTGCAGGACGCGGTTGTCCCGCGCTCCAGCCTGCCGATCGTCCTCGAGACGATCGCGGCCATCGCCGCGCGCTACGATCTCGTAGTGAGCAACGTCTTCCACGCCGGCGACGGCAACTTGCACCCCAACATCTCCTTCGACGCGCGTGACGCCGCCATGGCCGCCCGCGTCGAGCACGCGAGCGCGGAGATCATGGCGACGTGCATCGCCGCGGGCGGCACTATCACCGGCGAGCACGGCGTGGGGCTCGACAAGCTCCGTTACATGCCGCTGGTGTTCGACGGCGACACGCTCGGCGCCATGCTTGCGTTGCGCCGCGTGTTCGACCCCGATGAGCGCGTCAATCCCGGCAAAGTGATCCCCGTGCATGCGTGCCGCGAGTGGAGTGGAGTGCGGAATGCGGAATTCGGAATGCGGAATGTCAGGTCGCCCGTCGATTCCGCATTCCACATTCCGCATTCCGCATTGGAAGTATGAGCCTCCTCGACAAAGTCCGCGCCCTGCTCGGCGGTGACGCCGTGCTCGAGGGGCCCGCCAGCGGCGAGGTGCCGCGGGTCGCCCCGCCCACGCCCGACGCCGTCGCGCTGCTGCTCGGCACCGCGCACGAGGAGGGGTGGCGCGTGCGGGTGGAGGGCACCGGCAGCTGGCTGCCGCCCGACGCGCCGGCCGACCTGACGCTCACCACCCGCCGGCTCGACCGCGTCACCGCCGTGGAACCGCAGGACCTCGTCGCCACGGCCGAGGCGGGGATCGGCTGGGACGCCCTGCGCCAGCAGCTCGCCGACCGCGGCGCCTGGCTCGCCCTCGATCCCCCCGGCGTCGCGGGCCGCTCGCTCGGGTCCGTGGTCGCGACGGGCACGGCCGGGCCGCTGCGCGCCGGGTTCGGCCCGGTCCGCGATCACCTCCTTGGCGTCACGTTCGTGACCGGCGACGGCCGCATCATCCAGGCAGGCGGTCGCGTGATGAAGAACGTCGCCGGCTACGACCTCACGCGGTTCCAGGCCGGGGCGTTCGGCGCGTTCGGCGTGATCGTGCTGGTGCACCTGCGGCTGCGCGCGCTGCCGCGCGCGGACGAAACGCTGGTGCTCGAAGGACCGGCCGAAGAATTGCTCGCCGCCGCCGACGAGATCCGGGCGGCCGAGCTCGCGCCCGCCGCGCTCGAGCTGCTGTCGCCGGCACTCGCCCGGCGCGAGCGCTGGGTGCTCGCCGCGCGGCTGGTGGGCTCGCCCGCGGCGGTCGCGGCCGAGGGAGGCGACTTGCGCGCGCTGGCGGGCGGCCGCTTCGCGCCGCTGCGCGCCGAAGAAGCGCACGCGTTCTGGTCCCGCGCCGCGGAGGCGTTCGCGCTGCGCCCCGTCACGTTCCGCGTCGGCGGGCTCCCCGAAGGCGGCGAAGAGCTGCTCGACCTCGTCCGCCACCAGCTCAGCGACGAGTGGGTCTCCGCCGCGCCGGGCGTGGGCTCGATTCGCTGGGCCGGGGACGCCACGGCGGACCGGCTGCGGCGCCTGCGCCGCGCGCTCGCCGCCCTCGAGGTGCCGCTTACCCTGGAGCGCGCGCCGTGGGCGCTGCGCAGCGCCGTCGGTCACTTCGGGGCCTACCGCGAGGGCGTGGGGCCGCTCGTCTCCGGGCTGCGCCACACGTTCGATCCCAAAGGCACGATCGTTACCGCCGTCGAGGGCGATGAGTGATCGCGGCGGTTTCGCCGCGTTGGATTCCTGCGTGCACTGCGGGTTCTGCCTGCAAGCCTGCCCGACGTTCCTCGCCACCGGCGACGAAGCCGACAGCCCCCGCGGCCGCATCACCTTGATGCGCGCCCTCGAACAGGGCGAGCTCGCGGCCGACGATCCCGATCTCACCATGCACCTCGATCGCTGCCTCGGTTGCCGGGGGTGCGAGCCGGTGTGTCCCTCGGGCGTGGGCTACGGCCGGGGCCTGGAAGCGGCGCGCGCGGTGATCACCGCCCGGCGCGGGGTCTCGCCCCTCGCCCGGCTGGCGCTGTGGGCGCTCACGACGACGGGCGTGTCGCGGGTCGTGTATGCGCTGGCGCGGGCGCTGCGGAGCACGGGTTTACCCGCGCGGCTCGCCGGGTGGAACCGGCTCGGATTCGCCATGGGAATGCTCGCCGCCACGAAGGCGGACGGCCGGACGGGCGGAAGGGCGGACCAGAATGCGCGGAGAAATGCGTCCGCCAGTCCGCCTGTCCGCCCGTCCGACCTTGTTCTGTTCCGCGGCTGCATCATGGAAGGCCTCTTCCGCCACGTGCACGACGCCACGATCCGCACGCTGACCGTGAACGGCTACACCGTCCGCGAGACGACGGCGGGCGGGTGCTGCGGCGCGCTGCACGCACACGCGGGGCTCGTGGACGAGGCGCGCGCGCTCGCCCGCGCGAACGTCGCGGCCTTCACAGATGGCGACGACCCGATCGTCGTGAACAGCGCCGGGTGCGGCGCGATGCTGCGCGAGTACGGCCATCTCCTGCCCGACGACCCGGCGGCCGCCGCGCTCGCCGCGCGCGTCCGCGACGTCACGGAGCTGCTCGCCGAGCGCGGGCCGGTGCCGGGCGCGCCGCTCGACCGGCGCGTCGCCTACGATCCGCCGTGCCACCTGCTGCACGCCCAGCGCGTCGCCGCGGCGCCGCTCGCCGTCCTCGGCGCCATCCCGGTGCTGCAGCTGCTGACGGTTCCCGACGCCGAGCAGTGCTGTGGCAGCGCGGGGCTGTTCACGCTGGTGCAGCCGGCGATGTCGCGGGCGGTGCTCGCGCCCAAGCTCGAGCGGCTCCGCGCCGCCGCCCCGCAGGTCATCGCGACGGGCAACCCCGGCTGCGTGATGCAGCTGGGCGCCGGGCTCCGCGCAACCGGCGTGCGCGCCGCGCTGTGCCACCCGGTCGAGCTGCTCGACGCCTCCTACGCCGCGGCCGGCCATTACGCGTGACGGGCCGCCGCGTCGTCACGGCGGACGGCGTGCACATCGTGCTGCACCGGCTGCGCGAGACGTCGGGACGGCCCGCCGTGTTGTGCGTGCACGGGGCGTTCTGCAGCCACACGGTCTGGCGGCGCGGGCTCGCCGGCCTCCTCGACGCCCGCGGCTACGACGTCTGGCTCGCCGACTTGCGCCACCACGGCGCCAGCGACCGGGAACCCGCGCCCCGCACCTGGCGGTTCGAGGATTGCATCCTGCGCGACGCGCCGGCGCTGGTCGCGCGCGTCGCGGCGGAAACGATCGGCGCGCCGCTCGCCTGGATCGGCCACTCCTACGGCAGCGTGATCGGCCTGTGCTGGCTGGCGCGGCAACCGACGCCGCCCCCGGAAGTCACGGCGGTCGTCGCGCTCGGCACGCCGGGGCCGGGTGGGATGAGCTTGACGCGCCGCGTGCTGGCGCTCGGCACCATCATGCTGGCGCGCCTCCTGGGCAGGCTCCCCGCGCGGGCGCTGCGCCTCGGACCGGAGGACGAAGCCGCCCACGTCATCGGCGACTGGATGGGCTGGAACGTGCGGGGTCGCTGGCTGGGTCGTGACGGCTTCGATTACTTTGCTGCGCTCCGGCGCCTCCACACGCCGTTGCTGGCGGTCGCCGGGGAGGGAGATCATCTGATGGCTCCGCCGTTCGCGTGTCGCCAAGTGTTCGAGCAGGCCGGCGCGACGCGCAAGCAGTTCGTCGTCGCCGGCCCGCGGTTGAACCACTCCGGGCTGCTCATCGATCCCAAAGCCCGGGACCGTTGCTGGCCGGCGGTCGCCGATTGGCTCGATGCCACGTTTCGGCCTGGGCGGCCCGCGTGACCACACCTCCGTGACCGCCCCTCCCCCGTCCCACGGTCCGCCGGCGCTCGCCCGGCTCGACGCGGGCGCCGCGACGCCGGCGATGGTGCAGGCGCTGCGCGTGGGCGCGGTGCTCGCGCCGGCGGAGGTCGGGGTCATCACGCTCGTCGGTCCCGGCGCCGTGGACTGCGTCCAGGGGCTGCTCACCAGCGACCTCGAGAAGCCCGGCGACGGCGGGTTCGTCTACGGCGCCCTGCTGACGCCCAAGGGGATGATCGTCGTGGACGGGTGGGCCGCGCGGCAGGGCGCCGAGGTGCGCTTCACGACGCCGGCCCCGGAGGCGGCGCACGCGCTGTTCACCCATTCCGTCCCGCCGCGTCTGGCGCGCGTCGGCAACCGCAGCGCCGACTACGCGGTGCTGCGGCTGGCCGGGTTGCGCGCGCTGGCGATCGCCGAAACGGCGCGCCTCCCGGTGCCCACCGCACCCGGCCGGGTGATCAGTATCGAGCTGGAAGGTGCTTCAGTAGACGTCGCGCGCGCGAGCGAAGGCGCCCCGTTCGTGCTGCAGCTCACCGTGCCCCGCGAGGCTACGCCGGGGATCCAGGAGCCGCTGGAGCGCGCCGGCGCGCTCGGCAGCACGCCCGCCGCGCTCGAGCTGGCGCGGGTGCTCGCCGGGTGGCCTGGCCTCGCCTCCGAGGTGGACGAGAAAACGATCCCCCAGGAGGTGCGCTTCGACGAGATCGGCGGGGTCAGCTACACGAAGGGCTGCTACACCGGGCAGGAAACGGTCAGCCGCCTGCACTTCCGCGGGCACGCCAACCGCCAGCTGCGCGGGCTGGAGTTCGACGACGAGCCGCTCTCCCCGGCCGCCGCGGCGCCGCTCATCATCCACCAGGACCGTGAGGTAGGGCGGGTGTCGAGCGTCGCGTGGCTCCCCGAGAGTGCGCCGGGCGCCCCGCTCGTGGGCCGGTGGATCGGCCTGGCGGTGATGCGCCGCGAGGTGATGCCCGCCAGCCTGGTGCGGGCCGCGGGCGTGGACGCGCGCGTCGTCGAGCTGCCGTTCGCCCTGCCGCGCCTCGAGCCCGCGTGACGGTCCTCGTCACCGGCGGTAGCGGCCTGGTGGGGAGCCACGTGATTCTGGCCCTCAAGGCCGCCGGCGAGCCGGTGCGCGCCCTGGTCCATTCCCGCAGCCGCGACGCGGTCGTCGCGCTGGGCGCCGAGCCGGTCGAAGGGGACACGCGCGACCCCGATGCCTGGCGCGTCGCGGCCGCCGGCGCGCGAGCGATCGTGCACGCGGCGGCGATCGTCGCGGCGAAGACGTCGCGGGAAGAGTTCTTCGCCGTCAACGTGGGGGGGACCGGCCAGGCGATCACGGCGGCGCGCGAGGCCGGCGCCCGACTGCTGCACATCTCCAGCGTCGCCGTGTACGGCCGCACCCCTGGTGTCCCCGCGGGGGGTGTGGACGAAGACACACCCCTCGGCAAGCTGCAGCCGCACGATTTCTACGCGCAGAGCAAGCGCCGCGCCGAGGAGGTGCTGTGGGAGGAAATGGCGCGCGGCGGGCTCGCGGCGGTGGTCGTCCGGCCCAACGTCATCTACGGCGAGTACGACCGGGTGTTCTCGCCGCGCGTGGTGCGGGCGGTGCGGTTCGGGATCGTGCCGCAGGTCTTTCCCGGGACGAACCGGCTGTCGTGCGTGTACGCGGGCAACGTGGCGGCGGCGATCGTGCGGGCGATCGACGCGCCGGCCGCGTCGGGCCGCGCGTACAACGTGACCGACGACGGCCCCGCGTCTCACACCCAGCGCGGCTTCGTGGACGCGTTCGCGCAGGCGCTGGGCGTCCGGGTGCGACGTGTGACGCTGCCGTATGGCGTCGCCCGCTTCGTCGTGGACTGGTGGGCCCGCGCGCAATTCCTGCTCAAGCCCGGCACGTATCCCGGCATCGGCGGCGCAGCGGTGCGGTTCCTGAGCGGCGAGAATCCTTACTCGAGCGCGCGGGCGCGCCGCGAGCTCGGGTGGGAGCCGGTGGTAGATCCGATC
>WNGA01002128.1_pt1 | contig 45666 bp, 45 predicted proteins | sample 5400061 | NCBI WGS metagenome assembly WNGA01 (sample SAMN13153366, study PRJNA577476) | soil metagenome | isolation source: 100 cm soil or saprolite under grassland replicate 2 | place: USA:California | collected 2016-06-15 | reverse complement strand
CGTCGCCAACACCGACGATCCAGCGCACGTCGTCCGGCGCCGCCGCATCTATCGTTACCTGAACTACCGCCACCGAAAAGTCGGTACCGAAGATCATCCACTTCGTCGTATTAGGATGGTTAAGTTGGAACGGCACTAGCGGGAGCAATTGGCATGCCCACGACGACGGCCTAGCTGCGCTACTTCTTCAGCGCAAAGTTAGGTTCATAAACTCGCATGACAGCTTCGATGAACTCTTCCGATTTCTGAATGGAAGTCTTCGCTTCTTCAGCGTTACAGAACTCGCCCTGATGCACGATAGCATTACGCTTGCCGTTGATTTCCTCAGACATCGCCTTGAGTTTCTTGATTATCTTTTGGTGTTTCTCGCCCACGGTCAGAGGGATCAACAGATGATCGATTTTTCCGGCTAGGCCATTGGCCCATCGCAAGAGGCTATCTACGAATTTCACGTCAAACTTGCTTCGAGATCCAAACTCCTTGCGGATAGCAAAGTTGGCTGCAAGTTCTGCCGCGGTGGCTGCACGCACAATTGTCGCAGACCACTCTTCACGAGTATGAAGCCCACCGAGCTTGTTCCATTGCGACTGGATCCTTTCAAGATCGGTCCGTTCCTTGTAAGGCTTACGTGAGGGCATGGAGTTCTTCCTGCGCATTCGGCATTTGGCAATCACGCATTGGCGATGGGTTGAATCAGATCAAGCTCCATCTTGTAGGCCTCATGCAGACGGTCGTCTGCGCCGCGATAGGTGATTGCTTCCTCGGGCAATGACCGTCACTTGCCGGCATTCCGGAAGATCAAATACGGAACAAGTATAGCCCAGCACATACTCCGGCAGTCTGAGCAAAGAGTGTGCCCATGCTGTCGCCTCAAGCTGAGTTAAGCCGCCAGTTTTTCGCGCCTTATCGGGTTGTCGGCCAGGATCCAGCGGGCCACCCTGGGCCATGTGCTAATGCCGAAAGCTTCGAATGGATGGGATAGAGTTAGCGAAGGCAGTGACTATCCACAACAATGACATCTTCCAGGTAAACGCCCTACGGCGCCTTCTGAATTTGGGACCGACGTTACCTGGGACCGCGAACGCGGAACACCAAGCGAAGTTCGACGAAGCCCGGGAGAAGGCGAACGCCAGCTTCACAGAAGTTCTAGCTCGATGTAACACGGTCCAGAAAAAAGCAATGGAATTGATCGACGAGTACATACCGTAGGGCCAAGTACAGGAGCATCGTACCGGCTATGGACATAGTTTCTGCACTCATTCTTGCGGTCGTCGCGTATCTCGTCTGGAAATTCTTTGCCCTTGCACGCAAAGAACGGGAGCGGAGGATCGAGGGCACGACGGCTGAAGCTGAACGACTCCCGGCCTACAAGGCTCTATACCGGGAGCTCGACATAGTCGGGGAGAGCTACCGTCAGCACGTCCTACGTCAGCTATAGGACGACGGGGCCGACGATACCTTTACTGCAATCATGATCCCCGAGAACGACAATCCACACGACCGCAACGCGGTTCGCGTCGAGGTGGAAGGGCGACACGTCGGCTACCTATCGCGTGAGACAGCCAAGGACTACCGCGACTACATGAGCGATCAGCGATGCGCTGTGCCGGTGCACCTTGTCAGGGGCGGACCCGAGGGCACGATAGGTGTATTCACGGGACGCAAGCACTAGGGTTGCAAGCGTAACTCAACGACGCAGCCATCAGAAAAGCGGAAGGCCTATAGATGACGCCTCGAGCGAATCCACAAAATACAGGTGTTTGGAGTCGCTCGAGAAGACTCGGATATCGCCATCCTGCGAGACGACGATGGCAGTAGTTCCAGGCAGAAGGCCACAGAGAATGTAGGCAGAGCGGTGTCTTGTTCCGAACCGCCAGATGTCGCTATCCGATACAGGCTCCTTCGTAAATGGATTGGCGAGCGTTAGAGCCGCTTGTTTCTCCTCAGACTGCGAGGGAGCTTTAATCTTCGCGCCAAAGGCGACCACGTCCAGGTTTGGCTCCAGCACGACGCACCCGTCAACCCTGCTCAAGCTCGCGACACAGTCGGCGAATCGAAGAATCATCTGAAGGGCGTTTTGTCGCTGTGCGAGTGCAGAGCGAAACTCTTCGATCGCCTTCGCGGCACCCGCCGCTAGCGAGGACGCGTAGAAGCTATGCAGCGCATCGCCCAGGCCAGTGACGCGGGTTTTGAAGACTCCAGCTTCAATCCAGGTACTGTCCTTCTCGCTCGGGAAAATGAGCGCCCCCCCTCTTCCAGCTTCGCGCATTTTGGCAACGATGCGAGAGAGCGCGAAGTTGATCGGAAGGCCCAGTTGATGCGTCCGTCCGTTGATTCCAGCGAAGCGGGGAATTTCTGTACCCTGTGTCAGAGCGAGATCGATTCGGTATAGGAGTTCGCTGATCGGAGGCGCAACAAATAGCTCTACCGCTTGGCGAATGCGGCCGCCGTCCAAAACAAAAGTGGCCGACATGTAGGTGGCCCGAAGGACACCAGGTCCGTCGATGCGGACCGATAGGCCGGCGGGGGCTGCCTGGGGTTGGTGTAGCTCAGGCCTTCCAATTTGGACGGGGTATATGGGTTCAGAAACAGTCGCGAGGCCGACGCATCGCAATCCTTCACTTTCTTCTTCCAAGACGAGCGTAGAGTCGAGCGAGTCCGCGATTGGGGCCAGGCGCTTAAGCATCAGTACCCCGTCCTCATTAGCCAATATCCGCGCATCAAGTTCCGCGACGATTGTTGGCTTGGGCTGCCAGCCCCCGCCTCGGTACACGAATATCCTGGCCCTCGAGTACCTTCCTTCTTCAGCGACAAGGCTTGCCTGAAACGCAATCTGTATAAGCTCCAGCAGCCTGCTGTCACTCGGGGGCCCTGGCTCCCCACGTGAAGTGTCGGCCTCAGTGAACCGTCGAAAGTCGATGACAACGTCGGCTAGGTCCTTTGGTTCGGCGATTCGGTCGAAAGTTGGAAGTGTCCAGGTGCTCATGTTCGCCTCGGTCCCTCACCTGCTCCATTGGATTAGATCGTCGCAGGCGGTGGTCGCAGCGACCGGAGCGTGCTAGCGGACACCGAGGGACGTAGCGTAACCGTCGCGGCCTGATGCGTCCGGGTTGAACGCCAACTTAGGTTTTCGCGTCATTCCTAAGGTAGCGTGCAGCGGTGCTCCATGGCTCATTTAACTCAGTCTTAGTATTGGGCGTCATCCGTAGCACGTCGGAAAGAAAACCGCAAAGTTGATTGCGATGCTCTAGCGCGTAGGTGACCAAGTCGCTTCCGTTCGGCATCTCGGGGGGCAATATATCGTCGGGTGAGATTGTCGCTGGTCCGTTGGATATGGAAACGCGCATGTGACGAAAGCCAGGAAGATCGCGATAGTGCCCAAGGGCATCGCGAACGCCTATGGCAGCCGTGATCCACTGTTGGCTCGCGGCATGGATGCGACCGACAAGCGCGTCGCGATTTGGAAGCACTTCGCTGGGACGTCCGGAGAGCCAGTTAATGAGTCGGCCACCGGCAAGTTCGTGCCCTTCTATTCGCCCCTTATTGAAACCTGGGGGAGCGGGTTCTGTCGATACGAGTCGGCAGAGGAGCCGCGTAAACAAGTCGAGGCAAGCTTTGAGTTCGTAGAGAATCGAATGGAGACAGGCTAAATAGCCCAAACCGTCTGCGAATGCAATGTACTCAACGCCACTGCGCGCTTTGACAGTCACGTAGGACTCCCAGTTGCGCCGCAGATGTGCGTACAAGTCTTGACGCGATCGATCTAGTTCGAGAGGAAGCGCGTTAACGTGATGCAGAAAAATCGCAATTCGCCGAGCCGTCGTCGTGGCCTCTTGCTCCAGCGCCGGGGGGAAGGCATTCGCGTTAAGAATAGCTGTCGCGCAGACCATCGGCGGGCCACACACAACCAATGATACAAACGGGTCACCTTGCACTGTCGGCCTGATGAACGTATAGAAATGCAGCAGCCCGCGCGGCTATCGCGGCAAAGACGGTACGTTTCACGTGCGCCCCTGCGCCCAACTGTCCCCGTATTGTCCCCGTGGACCGTCCCCAAAATTAGTGAATGCTATCGTGGAGGGCCGCGAATTACTTGGTGATGGGGTACGGTCTGAAAAGTGGGGTGGCTGATGGGATTCGAACCCACGACAACCGGAATCACAATCCGGGACTCTACCAGCTGAGCTACAGCCACCGTTGTTGCCGCCTGCCGCGTCGCGTCGTAACGTGGCGCGCCCGACAGGACTCGAACCTGTTACCGCCGGCTTAGAAGGCCGGTGCTCTATCCCAATGAGCTACGGGCGCCCTGTGCATCGAAAAATCGCAACCTGAAGCCGACCCGCTTATCTGGTCGGGGTGGAGAGATTTGAACTCCCGACATCTTGCTCCCAAAGCAAGCGCGCTACCGGGCTGCGCTACACCCCGAGGAACGAGATTATGCCACCGCGGACGCGGCTCGGGCAAACCGGACGCGGCTCGCGAACGGTCGCGCGCCGACGCTGTCTTTATATTGCCCCTTCGAACGGCCCGCGGTCGGCATGAGCCTCGCTAAAACCAAGAAAGGAATCCCATGAGCACGACCCGCGATGTCGCAGTACTGGTTGGCAGCCTGCGCAAGGAATCGTTCAACCGCAAGATGGCCAATGCGCTGGCCGCGATGGCCCCCGCACCGCTCAAGCTCGAGATCGTCGAGATCAGGCAGTTGCCGCTCTACAACCAGGACGACGATGCCAATCCGCCTGCGGCATCCGCGGCGTTCAAGCAGCGCGTGCAGAAGGCCGACGCAGTTCTGTTCGTAACGCCCGAATACAACCGTTCGATGCCGGGTGTGCTCAAGAACGCCATCGACATCGCCTCCCGGCCGTACGGCAAAAGCGCGTGGAACGGCAAGCCCGGCGCGGTGATCAGCGTCTCTCCGGGCGCGGTCGGCGGCTTCGGCGCGAACCATCACCTGCGCCAGTCGCTGGTCTTCCTGAACGTTCCCGCCTTGCAGCAGCCGGAAGCCTACATCGCCAATGCGGCGAAGCTCTTCGATGAAAGCGGGAAACTGACCAACGATTCGACGCGCGACTTCCTGCTGAAATTCCTGCAGGCGTTCGCGCAGTGGATCGAGCGAATTATCGGCAAGTAGCTCGGGCGCTGCGAGGGCCGGTGGCCTGGTCAGCGCCGCGTCAGGACGTCGCCGCAGCGGGCGTCAGAAAGGTATCTTGCCGGCGAGGATGTCCCGGAACATCGCCCAATCGCCGATGAAGCTGTAGACCGGATGGCTGAACGTGGCGGGCCGGTTGTGCTCGAAAAAGAAATGACCGATCCAGGCGCAGCCGTAACCGCATACCGGCGCAGCGACGAGCCACCACGCGTTGCCGGTGATCACGGCGGCGACGATGGCTGCCAGCACCAGCACCGAGCCCGCGAAATGAAGGCGCCGGCACGCGCGATTCCCGTGCTCGGAGAGGTAGAACGGATAAAACTCGGCAAAGGATGCATAGCGTCGCGGCATATTCGAGTCCTCGCCACCGTAGCCCGGGCTGAGCGCAGCGATGCCCGGGAAAGCGTCGATTCCGTCCGCGGTCGCGGGCATCGCGCTTCGCGCTCAGCCCGGGCTACGCGACCTCGCCTCGTGATTCACGCTTCCGGCTTGAGCTGCGGGAACAGAATCACGTCGCGGATCGAAGGGCTGTCGGTCAGCAGCATCACCAGGCGATCAATGCCGATGCCCTCTCCCGCAGCCGGTGGCATGCCGTGCTCCAGTGCGCGAATGTAATCCGCGTCGTAATGCATCGCCTCGGCGTCGCCAGCCTCCTTCGCCCGCGCCTGTTCCAGGAAGCGCGCCGCCTGATCCTCGGGGTCGTTCAGCTCGGAGAAGCCATTGGCGATCTCGCGGCCGGTGATAAAAAGCTCGAAGCGGTCGGTCACCGCGGGGTCGGCGTCGCTCGCGCGCGCCAGTGGCGATACGTCGGTCGGAAATGCGACGATATACGTCGGCTGGACGAGTTTTTCCTCGGTCGTCGCCTCGAAGAGCTTGAGCAGGAGCACGCCGATTCCGTCCGTCGGGAAGACCTCGACGTCGAACGGCGCCAGCGCGACCTTCAAGTATTCACGCTTCGACAGCTCGTGCAGCGGATAGCATGGGTTGTGCTTTGCGACTGCCTCGGCCATGGTGAGCCGGTCGAAGCGAGCGCCGAAATCGATCGACACATCCTGATATTCGATGGTCGTCTTGCCAAGGACCTTCATCGCCACCTCGCGCAGCAACTCCTCGGTAAGGTCCATCAGGTAGCGGTAATCCCGATACGCCTCGTAGAACTCGAGCATCGTGAACTCGGGGTTGTGCCGCGTGGAGATGCCCTCGTTGCGGAAGCTGCGGTTGATCTCGAAGACCTTTTCCAGGCCGCCAACGACCAGTCGCTTGAGATAGAGCTCGGGCGCGATCCGCAGATACAGTTCCGTATCGAGCGCGTTGTGGTGCGTCACGAACGGCCGCGCCGCGGCGCCGCCGGGAATCGGATGCATCATCGGCGTCTCGACCTCGAGATAGCCGCGGGAAACGAAGAACTCGCGCATCGCCTGCACAATCTGCGAGCGGGCAATGAACACGCGCCGCGATTCGGCGCTGGTGATCAGATCGACGTAGCGCTGCCGGTACTTCTGCTCCTGATCGGTGAGGCCGTGGAACTTCTCCGGCAGAGGACGCAGCGCCTTGGCGAGGAGCCGCAATTCCTTGACGCGGATCGACAGCTCGCCAGTGCGTGTCTTGAAAAGCGTGCCTTTGGCGGCGACGATATCGCCCAGGTCCCAGTGCTTGAACGCTTCGTGGGTCTCGACGCCGACGGCATCATTGGTGATATAGAGCTGGATGCGGCCGGTCATGTCCTGCAGCGTGGCGAAGCTTGCCTTGCCCATGACGCGCTTGAGCATCATGCGGCCGGCGACGGCAACAGCGACCGGCGCCGCCTCGAGAGCGTCGTTGGTCTTTGCGTCGTGGGCCTCGTGCAGCGCGCCGGCAAGCGCGTCACGACGGAAGTCGTTCGGATACGCCGGGCCGCGCTCCCGCATCAGGCGCAGCTTTGCACGGCGCTCCGCGATGATCTGGTTCTCGTTCTCTCGCGCCGCGTCGTCGCTCATGGACTCAGGAGAGCTTCAGCGCGGGGGCGACTTTGGCGATGCTTTCGAAATCGCGATCGTCGTGCAGCAAGGGAACGCCTTGCTCGATCGCGATCTGCGCAATGAGGCAATCGTTGGTGGAGCGAATCGTGAGCCCCTTGCGCCGGCATTCGCAGTACAGCCGCGCCGCGTTCTCGTGGCTCGTCACTGGGTCGAGCGGATGAAGAAAACGCTGGCCCGAAAAGAACACGCAGAAATCGCGGAACGCTCTTTCAGAGTCCGCACCCTGGAGGATCTCCTGGTAAATCATCGAAGTGAGACATGCTCCTATGCCGCGGTCCAGCACTTCGCGCAGTCGCGCAACTGCGTCGGTTGCGCGTCCTCGAACGAAATCGATCCACACCGACGTGTCGACCAGGATCACGGCCGGTTACTTGCCAGTGCGCAATGCTTTGTAATCGTAGTCGTTGCGGATCCCGCCGCGTCCAAACAGCTGGCGCAAATCCTTGCGCTTCCGCGAGGCGACATATTCACGCAAGGCCAAATCGACGAGTTCACGCTTGGTCTTTACCGGCGCATAGCGAAAGGCTTCCTTCACCAGTCCGTCATCGAGAACGATATTGGTACGCATCATACACCTCCAAGGTGTATTATAGGGTGTATACGCGAGTGCAGCAAGGGTTTGCGCGGTCGCCGCCGCTCACGACCGCTAGACTCCCTGCTTCAGGCTGGCCGCGATGAAGTCGTCGAGATCGCCGTCGAGCACAGCCTGCGTGTTGCCGACTTCGACGTTCGTCCGCAGGTCCTTGATCCGCGACTGGTCGAGCACGTAGGAACGGATCTGGTGGCCCCAACCGATGTCGGTCTTGGCGTCCTCGAGCTTCTGCTGTTCGGCCTGGCGCTTGCGCAGCTCGAGCTCGTAGAGCTTCGACTTCAGCATCGCCATCGCTTCGGCACGGTTGCGATGCTGCGAGCGGTCGTTCTGGCACTGCACGACGATTCCCGTCGGAAGATGCGTGATGCGCACGGCCGAGTCGGTCTTGTTGATGTGCTGGCCGCCCGCGCCCGAGGCGCGGAAGGTATCGATGCGCAGCTCGGCCGGATTGATCTCGACATCGATCGTCTCGTCGACCTCGGGATACACGAATACGCTCGCAAACGACGTATGCCGCCGCGCGTTGGAGTCGAACGGACTCTTGCGCACCAGGCGGTGTACCCCTGTCTCCGTGCGCAGGTAGCCGTACGCGTAATCCCCGGTCACCTTGACGCTGGTGCTCTTGATGCCGGCGACTTCACCTTCGGACTCCTCGAGGATCTCGGTCCGGTAGCCCTTGCGCTCGCAATAGCGCAGGTACATCCGCAGCAGCATCGCCGCCCAGTCCTGTGCCTCCGTGCCGCCGCTGCCCGCCTGAATGTCGATGAAGCACGGGTTGGGATCCATCGGATTGTGGAACATCCGACGAAATTCCATATCGCCGACCGCGCGCTCGAGTTCCGCGACGTCGGTCGCCACTGCGGAAAGCGTCGCGTCGTCGCGTTCGCCGCGGGCGAGATCGAACAGCTCGGCGCTGTCCTTCAGCCGCGTTGCGAGCCCGGTCAGCGTGCCGACGACATCTTCGAGCTGCTTTCTTTCCCTGCCGAGCTCCTGTGCACGCTTGGGATCGTTCCAGATTCCGGGGTCTTCGAGTGCCTTGGCGACCGCGGCGAGCCGTTCCGCCTTGACGTCGAAGTCAAAGATACCTCCGCAGATCGGCAGCGCGTTGCTGCAGCCCGGAGAGGGAGTTGGCGATCTGATTGACTTGTTCCGCTTCCATGTCCATTAGGATCCATTCTGATTGCCAGACATTATACTCTGCGGCTGCGTCGTTGCTGCGCGGCAGCGGCGCTAGCGGCGGGGCGCGTTTGCACACCTTCGGTAATCTCCTATGATAAGCGGCGCGGCGCTTACCGCCGGTATAGAGATTCTGCTCCGGAGAAATCATGGCTCTTCTTTGCGCTAACAAGGTGCCTCGCACGTGCGGATGAACACGCCGGCCGGCTTCGAGCCGGCCTTCGCCGCGCCGCCGGAGCTTGCCGCCGACGCGGTGTGCTTCGTCTGGCGCGACGACAAGATTCTCGTCCGCGCCGGGGAGCCTCCGACACTTCCGGTTTTCGCCGACTTCATGCACCTGTCCATCGACGGCGCAAGGCATTATCTCGGACGCCTCGAGGGCAGCGATTGCATCGCGATCCGCGTCGCGGCGGACACGCCCGAACCCGCAGGCTGGCAATGGCGCGGCTTGCGCACGCTCTTCCTCCAGGTTCCGGACCCGCTGCTCGCGCTTGCCGGTCGCGCCTTCCAGATTGTCGAATGGGATCGCAGCCATCAATTCTGCGGCCGCTGCGGGGCGCGGTTGCGCGACAAGGCTCGCGAGCGGGCGAAGGAGTGTCCTGCCTGCGGGCTCGTCGTCTACCCGCGCGTATCGCCGGCGATGATGGTCCTGGTGACGCGCGGCAGGGAACTGCTGCTCGCCCGCGCCAACCGCTTCCCGCAAGCGATGTACAGCGCGCTCGCCGGCTTCGTCGAGCCGGGCGAGTCGATCGAGGATTGCATCCATCGCGAAGTACGCGAGGAAGTCGGCGTCGAGGTCGATCGTCTGCAATACGTCGCCAGCCAGTCCTGGCCGTTCCCGCATTCGCTGATGATCGCGTACACGGCCGAATACGCCGGCGGGGACATGCGCCCTTGCGACGAGGAGATCGTCGAGGCCGCCTGGTTCCCGATCGACGCGCTGCCGCAGCTGCCGAGCCTGGTCAGCATCTCGCGGCATCTCATCGACGCGACGGTCGCCCGCCTCGCCGCGTCATCGCGATAGGGCGCCAGGTCGCCGTTCGCGCTCAAGCCGGAGACGTCCGCAGCGGGCAGGTTCGGCGAGGCTGCTAGAATATGGCCGGCACTCGTAGCGCCGATTCTGTCTACGTTCCGCAGATCCCAGATGACCGCACGCATCGCCCGGTATGCCGCAGCGGCGCTGTTCGCGACGCTGTTGCAGCCGGCCTTCGCGCAGCAGGCGCCGCCGCCGCCGCCGACGTCCGCAACCGTGGTCCCGCAACGCACTCCCGGGCTCACGCCCGAGCTTGCTGAGGTCGCGCGCCTCATCCGCGAAGGACAATACGCACCGGCACGGGCGAAGATCGACTCGGTGCTCGCGACCGATGCGAAGAATCCGCAGGCGCGATTCCTGAAGGGCGTCGTACAGACCGACGAAGCCGAGACTGAGGCGGCGATTGCCACCTTCCAGGCGCTTACCGAAGACTATCCGGAGCTGCCCGAGCCCTACAACAACCTCGCGGTGATCTGGGCGCAGCGGGGCGAGTACGACAAGGCGCGCAGGGCGCTCGAGCTGGCGCTCGCGACGCGGCCCGACTACGCGATCGCGCACGAAAACCTGGGCGACATCTATGCGCGGCTGGCGAACGCTGAGTACGACCGGGCCGTCGCGCTCGACAAGACGAACAAGAGCGCGCAGACCAAGCTCGCGCTGGTCCGGGAGCTCTTTGCGGTCGCGCCATCGAGCACGGCGCCCAAGCCGCCCGTGCCGAAACCGGCTCCGGCGCCGAAAGCCAAGAAGTAACCCCCGCGCCGTCCGCCACCGCGACCGTCACGTCCGATTTCAGTCCTTGCAAAGGAGTTATCGATGTTCCGCCGCCATCTGTTCATGCTTGCCGCCATCGCCTTGTCTGTCGCCGCCACGGCCCACGCCGCCAATCCCCAGGTCGACCTCGATACCAGCGCCGGCAAGATCAGAATCGAGCTCTATCCCGACGCCGCGCCGAAGACGGTCGAGAACTTCCTCGCCTACGTGCAAGCGAAGCACTACGACGGCACGCAGTTTCATCGCGTGATCCCGGGATTCATGATCCAGGGAGGCGGCTATGCCGGCGACTTCAAGGAGAAGCCGACCAAGGGCCCAGTTCGGAACGAGGCCGAGCAGAGCAGCAAGGCGGGATTGCTCAACGCTGCGGGAACGGTCGCGATGGCGCGCACGGGCGATCCGCATTCGGCGACGGCGCAGTTCTTCATCAACGTCGCGGACAACAAGTTCCTGAACTTCCGCGAGCCCACGCCGCAGGGTTACGGCTACACGGTATTCGGCAAGGTGGTCGGCGGCATGGACGTCGTCGAAAAGATCGCCAAGGCGCCGACCTCCGCCGGCGGGCCATTCCCCAAGGATGTGCCGACCGAGCGCGTGTTCATCAAGTCGGCGACGGTCGTCGCGACGCCCTGAAGAGGAAGCGCATGGTCATTCTCTACACCAACTACGGCAAGATCACGCTCGAGCTCGATCAAGAGCGCGCGCCCAAGACCGTGGCCAATTTCCTCGACTACGTGCGCGCGGGCCACTTCAGCAATACGCTGTTCCACCGCGTGATCGACGGCTTCATGATCCAGGGCGGCGGCTTTACGCCGGACTTCCGGGCAAAACCGACCGGGCCAGCGATCGAGAACGAAGCCGGAAACGGGCTCAAGAACGAGCGTTATACCGTCGCGATGGCGCGGACCAACGATCCGCACTCGGCAACGGCGCAGTTCTTCATCAATGTCGCCGATAATGACTTTCTCAATCACCGCTCGCGCGACGCCAACGGCTGGGGCTACTGTGTTTTCGGCCGCGTCGTCGCGGGCACCGACGTGGTCGATCGCATCAAGGACGTGCCCACCGGCAACCGCAGCATGCATCAGAACGTGCCGAAGCAGGATGTCCTGATCGAGCGCGCCGAGGAAACGCAGTAGTCCGGCGCGAACCAACGCCTTCCTGCGATGGCGCCGACGCTGTTCATCTCCGACCTGCATCTCGCGCCGGAGCGGCCCGGGCTCGTCGCGGCGTTCCACGCGTTCATGCGCGGACCGGCGCGCGGCGCTGCTGCGCTGTACGCGATCGGCGATCTCTTCGACGTCTGGTTGGGCGACGATCAGCTAAAGGAGCCGCTGGCCGCGGGTGTCGCCGCGGCGTTCGCCGAGGTGGCAGCCGCGGGCACGCCGGTCTACCTGCAGCGCGGCAATCGCGACTTCCTGCTCGGCGAGCGCTTTGCGAAGGCTTGCGGCGCGACCCTGCTCCCGGACGAAGTTGTCCACGACCTCCACGGCACGCCCACGCTGATCATGCACGGCGACCAGCTCTGTACCGACGACCTCGCCTATCAGCGCTTCCGTGCGTACTGGCAGGATCCGGTCCACCGCCGGTGGTTTCTGGCGCTGCCCCACATGGCCCGCCGCGGCATCGCGGCGCTGATCCGCGCCGGCAGCCGGCGCGCCACTGCGGCCAAATCCGAGCCGATCATGGATGTCAACGCCAGCGCCGTAGCGGCGGCGTTGCGCGAGCACCGCGTCACGCGCCTGATCCACGGCCATACGCACCGACCAGCGCGGCACGAACACGTCGTCGACAGCCGATCCTGCGAGCGGTATGTGCTCGCGGATTGGTACGATGCCGGGAGCTACCTGCGCGTCGACGCAGAGGGTTGCCGGTCGATCGCGCTTGACTGATCACGTCGTAGCCTGGGCTGAGCGCGAAACGCGAAGCCCGGGGCGGCGCGGCGCTCGGATGCCCCGGGCATCGCTACGCTCAGCCCGGGCTACGCATAGCGATCGCGCGTCAATCAGCCAGCGCTTGAGCGAAATCGGCTATCAAGTCGTCGCGATCCTCGATCCCCACCGATATCCGGATGAGCGACTCGGCGATGCCCATGCTCGCGCGCCGCTCCGGGCCCATTTCCCAATAGATCGTCTGCGCGACCGGAATCGCCAGCGTACGGTTGTCGCCCAGGTTCGACGACAGCACGACATTGGAGAGCCGGTTCAAGAATTCGAAGCAATCGAGCTTAGGATCGAGCTCGAAGGACAACAGTGCGCCGAAGCCGGAGAATAGAGCGCGCGCCAGCGCATGCTGCGGATGCGAAGGCAATCCCGGGTAATACACCGCGCGCACCTTCGGCTGCACGGCGAGGAATTCGGCGAGCGCGGTCGCGTTCGCGCATGCCCGCTCCATACGCAGCGCCAGGGTCTCCGCGCCGGCCGCGAGATGATGCGCCTGCTCCGCAGCCAGCGTGCCGCCCCAGTCGCGCAGCCCTTTCTTGCGCATCTGCGTGATTCCCCACAGCGCTGGCTTCGGCGTCTTGTAGCTATCGTAGATATTGGAAAAGCGCGTCCAGTCGAAGTGTCCCGTGTCGGTGACGGAGCCGCCCAGCGCGTTGCCGTGGCCTCCGATGTACTTGGTCAGCGCGTTGACGACGAGGCTCGCCCCCACCGCCTTCGGACGAAACAGGTACGGCGAGGTCATCGTGTTATCGACGACATAGATCAGCCCGCGCGCGACGCAGAGTTCGCCGATGCGCTCGAGGTCGGCGATCTGCGTCCGCGGATTCGCGATGGTCTCGACAAAGACCAACCGCGTTGCCGGCGTCAACGCCGCCTCCACCGCGCGCGCGTCGGTTGCATCGACGAACGCCACACCCAAGCCCTGCGTCGCTAGGGTGGCGAACATGCTGTTGGTATTGCCGAAAAGGAACGCGCTGGAGACGATGTGATCGCCGGCTCGCAGCAGCGCGAGCATGATCGCGCCGATCGCGGCCATTCCGGTGCCGAAGCAGGCGGTGGCGACGCCGTCTTCCATCCGGTTGATCTTCTCTTCCAGCGCCGCCGTCGTCGGATTGCCCTGCCGGCCGTAGGCGTAGCCCTGAGCACGTCCCTGGAACACCGCCGCGAGCTCGCGCGCATCGCGGTAGCCGTACGCGACCGAAAGATGCAGCGGCTTATGCAGCGCGCCATGCTCGACCGCGGCGTCGCGATCGGAATGCAGGATCGCGGTCGTGAAGCCGCGCTTCCGGTGCAAATCGCTCATGTTTTTTCCCGTGCGCCGCCGACAAAAAACCCGTCGGGCTCGCCGCCAAACGGGTTTTGTGTGCCCCGCCTGGTATCCCCAGGCTGGAGCGGACCTCGCTTTAGCGGCATTTGTTACGCGCCCGCAAGCTGAAGCTCAAATCGGCGCAGGTGAGACTCTACCTCATTTCGCCAACGCGGTCAAAGCCTCCTCTCGCATCATCCGGCAACGGCACGCGACTCGAGCGCGAAATCGCCATCGTCTTCTCCCCGCGCCTCGTCACGCTCCGCGGCGAGATGCGAGAGGTAATCGGCGGTGATGTCGCCGGTGACGTAATAGCCGTCGAAGCATGACGCCTCGAAATCCCTGATCCGAGGGTTCGCGGCGCGAACCGCCGACTTGAGCGCCGCAAGGTCCTGGTAGATCAGCAGATCCGCACCGATCTCGTGCGCGATCTCCGCTTCGCTGCGCCCGGTAGCGATCAGCTCGCGCTGATTCGGCATGTCGATGCCGTAGACGTTCGGGTAGCGCACCGGCGGGCTCGCCGACGCGAAATACACCTTGCGCGCGCCGGCCTCGCGCGCCATCGACACGATCTCGCGGCTGGTCGTGCCGCGTACGATCGAATCGTCGACGAGCAGCACGACCTTGTCCTTGAACTCGACGCCCATGGGGTTCAGTTTCTGCCGCACGCTCTTCTTGCGGATCGCCTGCCCCGGCATGATGAAGGTGCGTCCGATGTAGCGGTTCTTGACGAAGCCCTCGCGATACTTCAGGCCCAGGTTGTTGGCGAGCTCCAGCGCGTACGGCCGGCTCGAATCGGGTATCGGGATCACGACGTCGATGTCCTGCGCCGCGGGAATGCCGGCGATCTTCTTGGCCAGCTCGCCGCCCATGCGCAGGCGCGCCTCGTACACCGACGCGCCGTCCATGACCGAGTCGGGACGCGCCAGATACACGAACTCGAAGATGCAGGGCGAAAGCCGCGGCTCGTCGGCACATTGTCGGGCATGGAAGCGGCCGGTCTGATCAACGTAGATCGCTTCGCCGGGCGCGACGTCGCGCAGCACCGAGAAACCCAGCGCTTCCAGCGCGACCGACTCGCTGGCGACGACATACTCCGTGCCGCCCATCGCCTCGTTCACGCCGACGATGAGCGGGCGGATGCCGAACGGGTCGCGAAACGCGAGCAGGCCGTAGCCGGCGATCATCGCTACGATCGCGTATGCGCCGCGGCAGCGTCGATGCACGCCGGCGACCGCGGTGAAGATCGCGTTGGCGTCAAGCCGGGCGTGATGCGCGGAGCGCTCGAGCTCGAGCGCCAGCACGTTGAGCAGAACTTCCGAATCCGAGTTGGTGTTGACGTGCCGGAAATCGAGCTGGAAAAGCTCGCGCTTCAACGCCTCGCTGTTGGTCAGGTTGCCGTTGTGTGCCAGAGTGATCCCGAACGGCGAATTCACGTAAAAGGGTTGCGATTCCAGATCGGACCAGGCCGAGCCCGCGGTCGGATAGCGGCAGTGCCCGATTCCGGCGTTGCCGGAGAGCTCGCGCATGTTGCGCGTGCGGAATACGTCGCGCACGTAGCCCGCACCCTTGTACATGTGGAAGATCGGGCCCTCGCTCGTGACGATGCCGGCCGCGTCCTGGCCTCGGTGCTGCAACAGCAGCAAGCCGTCGTACAGCAGTTGGTTGACCGGCGTATGTGTAACCGCACCGATGATGCCGCACATGCTCTCTCCGCCTTTCCTCTAAGCCGCTGCCTTTACGACCGGTCTCGCGGGCCGGCGTTCCCCGGGGCCGTAGTCGAGACGATCCGCCCAGGCCTTGGGCAGCCACGGCCGCAGGCTCAGCGCCGCCGCAGTCAGTGCCGGGCTGGTCAGCGCGTTCTGCCACCAATCCTTCTTCGGCAACGTCGTAAGCCCGGCGAACAATACCACGACCACTGCGATGAGTATGCCGCGCGCGAAGCCCAGCACGGCGCCGAGGAGGCGATCGAGAAATCGCAGGCCGACGGCGGACACGAGCCGCGACAGCAGATAACCGACGAGCGCACCGACGACGAGCACGCCAACCAGGATGAGCGCAAAGGCCAGGACGTAGCGGGTGCCCTCCGTCTCGCCCAGATCGGGCAGGAGGGTACCGACCGAGTCGGAGAAGCGGAGCGCGGCCAGCACGGCGATCACCCACGCAGCAAGCGAGGCGATCACGCGCACAAATCCGCGCCAGAAGGCGAATAAGGTCGACAGCCCGACGACGCCGATGACCATCAGATCGAACGCCGTCATCCGACGTGCGCAACCATGCCGTTGAAGCCCGCAGCCTTGAGCTTCGCCAGCGCCGTCGCCGCGGCCTCGCGCGATGCATAAGGGCCGACGCGAACGCGATGCAGCGTCCCCTTGTCTGTCGTCACCACCTCGGTGTAGCCGGGAAAACCGTCGCGCTTGAGCTTGGCGACAAGCGAGCGCGCACCATAACGATCGGAAAATGCGGCGACCTGGACGACGAACGCAGGGCCGTTTCTTGCGGCATCGGTCTTCGCCGTCGCGGTGGCCTTGGCGTCGTCGAGCGTGGATTCGGACTTGGGCGCGGCCGCGGCGGGCGTGGACTTGACGTCGGTCGCGCCCACCGTCGCGCCAGCCGCTTTGGTTTCGGGCGCAACCGCCGATGTCTGCGGCGCGATGGAAGTCCCCGAAGTCGGTTGCTCGGCCTCAGAGCTCTTGGGATTCGTAGCAGGTGGCACCATCGTTGGCGCATCGGCGGGCGGCGGCGCGACAGCGGACGTACCGTTCTTGCCCACGGCAATGCTCCCCTTCGCTTTCGGGTCCTGTGCCTTACCCGAGGAAAGCGGATTGATGAATTTCCCGCTGTCGATCGGGGGGATCTGGATCGACACGTCGTCGCCCAGCGGCTTGGGCTCGTTTTCCAACAGCAGCGGCAGCAGCACCGCCGCTGCGAGCGCGAGGATGATCGCACCGATCAGCCGGCGGCGCGCGCGGCGCTTCAGTTCATCGACTGCGAGATCGGGAGCGTCGGAGCGAGTTGCCATCAAGGAAACTCTGAGCGCCGTGGCGCCTTAAGCGAGCGCCGCCGCGACGGTGAGAAATGAGCCAAAAACAATAATTCTATCAGCTTCGGCAGCGATATCCTGCGCAGCGCGATATGCTGCACCGGCGTCGTCGAACGTACGGATTGCGTGCGGAGCGACGCCGGCCTGCTCGAGGCGCCGGCGCAACAGCACGGCCGTCGCACCCCGCGGCGGCGGCAGCGTCGCGACCAGCCACCGGTCGACGCGCGGCTTGAGCGCCGCGATCACGGCGTCGATGTCCTTGTCGGCCATGATGCCGAAGACGGCCAGCGTTTGTGGATGAAAACCCATTGCCGCGACCGTGTCGGCGAGCACGCGCGCCGCCTGCGCATTATGGGCGACGTCGAGCACCGTTACCGGTCGTCCGGGCAATACCTGGAAGCGGCCCGGCAATTCGATGCTGACCAGCGCATCGCGCACGGCGCCCATGTCGACCGGAAGGCGCGTGCGCAATGCGTCGAGCGCGGTCAGCGCGGCCGCGGCATTGGCGAGCTGGTAGACACCGCGCAGGGCGGGATACGGCAGGCCATGGCGTGCCCCACCGGGACCGAAGTAGCGCCATTGCCTCTGCTCTGCGACGAAACCGAAATCGAAGCCAATTCGAAGCAGGACGGCGCCGATCGCACGCGCGTGGTCGACGAGCGCAGCGGGCGGATCCGGATCGGCGCAGACGGCGACGCGGCCGGCGCGGAAAATCCCCGCTTTCTCGCGGCCGATGTCCTCGCGCGTGAACCCCAGGTAGCCGGTATGATCGATCGCGACGGTCGTGACGACCGCCACGTCGGCGTCGACGATATTGACCGCATCCAGGCGCCCGCCGAGACCGACTTCGAGCACCAGCGCGTCCGTTTGCACGCGCGCGAACAGCCACAGCGCTGCAAGCGTTCCAAATTCGAAATACGTGAGGGGTATGTCCTGCCGCACCGCTTCGACCGCAGTGAACGCTGCGATGAGCTCGGCATCTGTCGCCTCCACGCCGGCAATGCGCACGCGCTCGTTGTAGCGCAGCAGATGCGGCGAGGTATACAGTCCGACGCGATACCCGCCTGTGGAAAGCATGCGTTCGAGAAAGGCGGACGTCGAGCCCTTGCCGTTGGTGCCCGTCACCGTAACTACGGGACATGCGGCCGCGAGCGCAAGCCGGTCGTGAACCGCGCGTACGCGCTCGAGGCCGAGCGAGATCGCCTTCGGGTGGAGTGTCTCGAGGTAGGCGAGCCACGCGGCAAGCGAAGTCGGGTGACTCATGGCGCGTGCGCCAGCGCCGCCTCCGACCGCAGCGCCCTCGAGGGTCGCGTCAACTCGTCGGCAGCGGCTGCCGCTGCAAAAGGGCGAGCAGGCGCGGCAGCTCGTCGCGGAGCTGCCGGCGATCGACGATCATGTCGATGGCGCCCTTTTCGAGCAGGAATTCGGCGCGCTGAAAACCGTCAGGCAATTTCTCGCGCACGGTCTGCTCGATCACGCGCGGTCCGGCGAATCCGATCAACGCGCCGGGCTCGGCGATCACGATATCGCCGATCATGGCAAAGCTCGCTGATACGCCGCCCATGGTCGGATCGGTCAGCAGCGATACGAAAGGCAGCTGCGCCTTGGTCAACTCCTGCAGCACCGCGGTCGTCTTGGCCATCTGGAACAGGGAGCTCACCCCCTCTTGCATGCGCGCGCCGCCGCTCGCGGTAATGCAGACAAAGGCCACCTGGTTCTCGTACGCGACGCGCACGCCGCGTACGAAGCGCTCGCCGACGACCGACCCCATCGAGCCGCCCATGAAATCGAACTCGAACACCGCGAGCACCAGCGGCACCGATTTGATGCTTCCCTGCATGACGACGAGCGCGTCGGTTTCGCCCGTTTCCTCGAGTGCGGCCACGAGACGTTCCGGATATTTCTTGGTGTCCTTGAACTTCAGGCTGTCGACCGGCACCACCTCGGAGCCGATCTCGTAGCGGGCCTCCGCGTCGAGCAACTGCTCGATGCGCTCGCGCGCATTGATGCGGCCGTGGTGGCCGCATTTCGGGCAGACATTGAGGTTCTTCTCCAGATCGGTGCGATAGAGCACCGCTTCGCACGAAGGACACTTGACCCAAAGCCCTTCGGGCATCGATTTCTTGGTGACGCCCGGCGTCGCCTTGATCCGCGGCGGCAGGAGCTTTTGCAACCAGCTCATGCGTTTCCCCTAAAGGCTAGTGAACTAAAGTCAAGCCGCTCTCTTGGCGACCTTGTCGACCGCAATGCGTATGGTCGCGAGCCAGGATGCGGCGCGCTCTCCCGCTTCGCTCGCCGGGCCCGCTTCGATTTCCTGAATGATGCGACTGCCGATGACGACCGCGTCGGCATGCGCAGCGATCGCCTGCGCGCTGGCCGCGTCGCGGATACCGAAGCCGACGCCGATGGGCAATGCGACATGCTTGCGGATCTCGGCGAGCTTGGCGATGACCTCGCCCGTGTCGAGATGCCCCGCGCCGGTGACGCCCTTGAGCGAGACGTAATAGACGTAGCCGCGCGCCATGCGGCCGACTGCCACGATGCGCGCCTCCGGTGTCGTCGGCGAAAGAAGAAAGATCGGCGCGAGTCCGAGCGCGTCGAGCAGCGCCGCGAACTCGCCTGCTTCCTCGGGCGGATAGTCGACGACGATCACCCCGTCGACGCCGGCCTCGTTTGCGCGCGCTGCAAACATCGCGGCGCCCATCGCTTCGATCGGATTGGCATAACCCATGAGCACGACCGGCGTCGCCGCATCCTTGCTCCGAAACGCGGCAACCATGTCGAGCACGTCGCTCAAGGACACGCCTCGCGCCAGGGCACGCTCGGAAGCACGCTGGATCACGGGACCGTCGGCCATCGGGTCGGAGAACGGTACCCCCAGCTCGACGACGTCGGCACCGGCGGCGACGAGTGCATGCAGCAACGGCACCGTTACCGCCGGCGTCGGATCGCCCGCCGTGACGTACGGAATCAATGCGACGCGCCCGGCCGCGCGCAGCGTTGCGAACGTTTTGTCGATCCGGTTCACTAGCAGGCTGATGCAGAACCCGTCGTGGCCGCGCAGCGGCTTGGCGGGATGGGATGCCGAATTTGCCAACTAAGGCGGCGAGCGACGTGTGCCAAATCGCACACGAGCGAGCCGCGGCAAAGCAGGCCGCCCGCAAAGCCGCTGCCGACCGGGTTTCGACGCTCATTTGACAAATGAAGGCCCCGGCTGCGGCGTTGCTCGCCTTGCGAATATGCGAAAGCTATTCGACGCGGCTCGCGCCTTGCATCCGGGGCCATCTCGTCCGAAACGCGGCTCATAAGGGGTTCTGCATCAGCCTGCTATCGCCGCGAAGGATCGCAGTCCGGCCGGCAATAGAACTTGAGTCCCGAACGCTCGGCGACGGTCGCCATGTCCTTGTCGCCGCGCCCGGACAGGTTGACCAGCAACAGCGCTTCGCGCGGCAGCGTCGGCGCGAGCTTCGCGGCATGCGAGAGCGCGTGGCTCGATTCGAGCGCCGGGATGATGCCCTCGATGCGGCAGCACTCGTTGAATGCCGCGAGCGCCTCTTCGTCGGTGACCGAGACGTATTCGGCGCGGCCGCTGTCCTTGAGCCAGGCATGCTCGGGACCCACGCCCGGATAATCCAGGCCTGCAGAGACGGAATGCGTCTGCGCGATCTGCCCATCGGCATTCTGCAGCAGATACGTCCGGTTGCCATGCAGCACGCCCGGACGGCCTGCGAGCAACGACGCCGAGTGCCGCCCCGTGGCGATGCCCTCGCCCGCCGCCTCCACGCCGATGAGCTTGACGGCTTCGTGCGCGAGGTACGGATAGAAGATGCCCATCGCGTTCGAACCACCGCCGACGCAGGCGATGATGATATCGGGCTGGCGACCGGCGAGCTCCGGCATCTGCGTGAGACATTCCTCGCCGATCACGCTCTGGAAGTCGCGCACCATCATCGGGTAGGGATGCGGGCCCGCGACCGAGCCGATGATGTAGAACGTATTCTCGACGTTGGTCACCCAGTCGCGCATCGCCTCGTTCAATGCGTCCTTGAGCGTCTTCGACCCGGATTCGACCGGAACGACCTCGGCGCCGAGAAGCTTCATGCGGAAAACGTTCTGCGCCTGGCGCAGGACGTCCTCGGAGCCCATGTACACGACGCATTCCATGCCGAAGCGCGCGGCGACCGTCGCGGCCGCGACACCGTGCTGCCCCGCGCCGGTTTCGGCGATCACGCGCGGCTTGGCCATGCGCCGCGCGAGCAGCGCCTGGCCAATGCAGTTGTTGATCTTGTGGGCGCCGGTGTGATTGAGATCCTCGCGCTTGAAGTAGATCTGTGCGCCACCGAGCCGTTCCGACCAGCGCCTGGCGTGGTAGATCGGGCTTGGCCGGCCGACATAGTGCTTGAGCTCGCGCTCGAACTCCGCGATGAACGCCGGATCGCGGCGATATCGAGCGTACTGCTCACGCAACTCGTCGAGCGCGTGGATCAGCGTCTCGGCGACGAACACGCCGCCGTACGGGCCGAAATGGCCGCGCTCGTCGGGCAAGTTATAACTAGGAGCCTCTAACATGGTGAAGCGCGTATGCGTTGCCGGCCACAAACCGCCGCTGGCGCGGCGCAGGGCGCAGCGAATAGTGGAGCCTATTCGCAAGCCCGGCAACAAAGCCAGCGGCGGTTTGGGCCGCAACCCGGAGGGCTGGCCGCGATTTGGGCCCACCCGCATTGTCGCAAGCCACTTGCTTGGGCCCTGCCAAGCGGCGTGGCTTGCTTCGCGCGCTTGAGCCCAAATCGTGCCAGCGCATCACGCACTTCACCGTGTCAGAGGCTCCAGGATCACCCATCTGCACTGCGCACCTCGCGGATGAACGCGACGATTTTCGCAGCGCTCTTGATCCCCTTGCGCGGCTTCCCATCGGCTTCGGTGACCTCCACGCCGCTGGAAACGTCAACCGCCCAGGGACGCAATTGCCGCACCGCCGCCGCGACATTTTGCGGCGTGAGCCCGCCGGAAAGGATCAATCGTCGCGACATCGGGTTCGTCAGTTGCGGCGGCAATTGGCTCCAATCGAAGCGCTTCCCGGTGCCACCGGGCAAGCCGCCCGGGACAAACGCGTCGAAGAGAAGCCCGTGCGCGGCATCGAAACGCGCCGCGTATTGTAGCAAATCGACTTCCGGCCGGACCGGTACCGCCTTGATGTACGGCCGGCCGAAGCTCGCGCAGAGCTCCGGCCGCTCGTCGCCGTGGAATTGGAGGAGATCGAGCGGCACCGCGGCAAGCGCGGCATTGACCGCTTCCGGCTGCGGATCGACGAACAGGCCGACGACGGTCACGAAGGCGGGCAGCGCCGCCACGATCGCGCGCGCCTGATCGAACGTGACCTGGCGCGGCGTCCCGGGCCAGAAGACGAGGCCGATCGCATCGGCGCCCGCGTGCGCCGCGGCGATGCCGTCCTCGACGCGCGTGATGCCGCAGATCTTGACGCGCGTCTGCGCCGCGCCCGGGTTCAGCATCGCGGAATTGACAGCGGAACGACCGTCGGCGGCAGATTCCAGTGTTGCGGATAATCGATGCCGGTCAGATAGAGTCCGCGCGCGGCAAACGTGGGCGCTCCGCGCGTCCGATCCCGGCTCTCCAGAAGCTCGGCGATCCAGCTTGGAGCCTGCCGACCGTTGCCGACGTACACCAGCGCGCCCACGACGTTACGCACCATGTGCTGCAGAAAAGCGTCGGCATGAAAGTCGAAGCGAATCACGTCATCCTCGCGCGCGATGTCGATGCGGTCGAGCGTCTTCGTCGGCGATTTCGCCTGGCACTCTGCGGCGCGAAACGCCGAGAAGTCATGCTTGCCGAGCAGTGCCGCCGCGGCGGCGCGCATCGCTTCGACCGCCAAGGGGCGATGGTACCAGCCGACCCTCTGGTAGAGCAGCGCGGGGCGTACCGGACGGTCGAGCAGCAGATACGTGTAGTGGCGACCCGTGGCGGCGAAGCGCGCATGGAACTCCGCGCCGATAGTGAGCGCCCAGCGCACAGCCATCGACCCGGGCAGGAACGCATTCACGCCCCGCACCCAGGCGGTGTCGGGCCGCGCCGCGTCGGTATCGAAATGAGCGACTTGAAGCGTCGCGTGTACGCCCGCATCGGTGCGTCCGGCCGCAACGGTGGGTGTGCGCGCGCCGGCGATGGCAGCAAGCGCACGCTCGAGCGCATCCTGCACGCCGCTGCGGTCGGCCTGCGATTGCCAGCCGTGAAACGGCGCGCCGTCGTATTCGAGTCCGAGCGCGATGCGCATGCGGGAAAAAAAACGGCGGCTCTTCGCGCCGCCGTCCTTTAGAGTCAGTATTCCGTCAGGCGAGCTTGGATAGGAGTCCCTGCGCTTCCGCTTTCTGCTGGTCGTCGCCCTCATGCAGGACTTCCTGCAGGATCTCGCGCGCGCCTTCGACATCGCCCATTTCCTGATATGCCTTGGCGAGGTCGAGCTTGGTCGCTGCATCGTGCCACTGCCCGTCGAGCACCGATGGCGTCGGGTCCTCGAATGTAGAGCGCCGCGGATCGAAGGCGAGGTCGAGCTTGTCGAGCTCGATCGCGGCGGCGGGACGCGCGAGCTGCGGCGCCGGCGCACTCGCACCGACGGCCGCGAGCGCGGGTTCGGAGACGGGCTTCGGCGCAGCGGGCTTTGGCGCGGCCGGCTTCGGCGCCGTCGGCGTGATCGTCGGCATCACCGGCCCCGGCCTCGACGGTTCGTCGAGATTGAAGTCGAGATCGAATTTGGGAATCGATTCCGGCTCGAACGAAACGGTTTCGCGCTGAGCCGGCATCGACTCGGCAGCCTTCGCCGACGCGGCGCCGGCGACCGCGGCGGTTGCAGCGCCCGGCGCCGCAGCGCTCTTCGTCGCGTCCGCGTCGGTTGTGCGTGTCGACTTCGCCACCTCCTGCTCCGCGCCCGCGAGAATCGCGGCCGGCGTCTTCGCTTCGGGAGCAACACCGGATGTCGGCGAAAGCGAAATATCCTCGTCGAGCGTGAAATCGATGCCCTTGTCGGCCTTGGGCCAGGACGGTGTCGCCAAAGCAGCTTCGGCGCGCGGAGGCACGATCGAGAGCTCGCTGTCGCCTTCGGCTACAGGCGCGGCGTGCTCGGTATCCGCAGCGGCCGCAGCGAAGGCTGCCGTTCCGCCGGCTTCCGCAAACAACGGATTGTTGGGATCGAGCTGGCGGCCGAGCGCCATTGCTTTCTGCCAGACTTCGCCTTGTCCACCCGAGACCGAATAAAGCTCGCTTGCCACGGTCTCGAACGCGGACGGCTTGTTGTGCTGCGCGTGAATCTCGAGCAGCTTCAGGTAGATCTCCTGTCGCTGCGGATCTTTCTTGAGCGCCTCCTTCAGGATTTCCTCCGCCTGCGCATCGCGACCATACGCGAGATAGACCTCGGCTTCCGCAATGGGGTCCACTTCATCGGTATCGATGTTGCCGAGGCCTTCGCGGCTGAAATCGCTCGCCAGCGAATTGTCACCGGTGTTCACGACGCCACCGCCGGTCGAGCCGAACACCGTGTTGGTCTTGATGTCGGTCCCTGAAATGATGCTGTCTTCAAACTTGGTGGTCTTGCGTCGGCGCGCCGCGATGAGGCCGGCGATCAACGCCAGAATGCCGAGCGCGCCGGCGCCGATTGCCCAAGTCGGCGTATTGCCGATGAGCTCGTCCAGGAAGGAAGGCTCGGACGGCGGCGGAGCCTTGGCCGCCTTAGCTGGCGTCGTCACGGCCTTGGTTTCCGGCGCTTTGGTTTCGGCTGCTTTGCTCTCGGGTGCCTTGGTTTCCGGAGCTTTGGCTTCTGGCGCTTTGGCTTCTGGAGCTTTGGCTTCGGCCGCCTTCGTCGGCGGAACCGCTGCGGAGGGCGGCGGCACAACCGCAGGCGGCGGTGTGACCGTCGCAGGAGGAACGGCTGTCGGAGCCCGAGTCGTCGTCGACGGAGCCGGCGTGGTCGCCGCTGGCGCGGTCGTTGTAGCTTGCGGCGCCGTCACCGGAGCCGTCGCGATCTTCGCCGGCTCGGTTTTCGGCACTTCCTGCGCTTTCGCAGCTTTGGCCGCATCAGCCTGCTTTTGCAGATCAGCCATCGTCTGGCTCTTGAGCTCGACGGCTTTCTGCATGTCCTGCAGTGATTTCTCGAGCGTGGCAACGCGCGCATTCGCTTCGCGCAGCGCCCGGTCCTTCGCCGCGGCATCTTCGGCAACCGCCGCGCCTGCTGCCGCGCCTGTCGCCGCGCTCTTGCCCGCTTCGCGCGATACTCTGAGCTGATCCTTGCCCGCTTGCGTCGCGGCTCCCTTCTCCTCGACTGCGGTCGTGATCTTGCCGCCCGCGGCCTGGCGCCTCTCACCCGCTTCGATCGTCGGCGCTGCTGCGGCGAGCCGATCGCGATAGGCGCGCCAGTCGGTGGCTTGCACCCGCACGACTTGCTTCGCCTCGGTCGGTGTCGTCGCCGCCGCCTGGTCGACCGGCGGGACAGTCAGGATCTGACCGGCGCGCAAGCGGTTCATGTTCCTGCCGTCGAACGCACTTTCATTGCTGCGGAACAACGCGACCAGCATCTGCTCGAGACTGACGTTCTCGGGCTTGTATTCCTTGGCGATCTTCGACAACGTGTCGCCGCGGCGCACGGTGTACGTGTCGCCTTCTCCGGCCTTCGAAGCCCCCGCCGTTGGGAGAGTACGCTGGCTTCTTGCACCGCGCGCCGGAACGGCTTCGGCGCGGACCGGCGCAATGGGCTCAACAGCTTGCGCTACTCCAATCCCCGGTGGATCGAGCAGGAAGGTGTAATTGCGGATGACACGACCGGTCGCCCAGTTCACTTCGACGATCAGATCGAGATACGGCTCGTTGACCGCCTGCGTGGTTGTGACCTTCAAATACGGCGGATTATTCGGGCTCTGCTCGACCGTGACGCGGGCGCGCGACAGCGCCGGAGGGTATTGCACGTTGTTATCGCGATAGATCGAAAGATCGGCGACCTTCGCCACGAGCGAATCGAGCTCATCCTTCTGCGCGGCAGTCAACTCGACGCGAGCCGACAGCGGCTGGCCGAGGCCGGAATCCAAACTGAGTCTGCCCAAGCCCAGCGCCAGCGCTGACATCGGAAGCGCCGTGAGGCTCGCCAGCAGGCCCCAAGTGATCAAGGGTTTCGCTCGCATGCCGACCTCAGAAAGCTTATTAGCTAAGCTAACTTAACATCATGGAGTTAGCGGTGCAAGCTAAACCTCGGTATTAGCTTGATTTTCCGCCGCAAAACAACCGTTAACTACCATTCACCGCGGATTGCTCGGGTCCACAGCTTAGCCCCACCCATGGGGTGCCCCGGAGATTGAAGTACAAGATGTTGTGGACTGACCATCATCCCAGCAGGCGCGTGCTGCAGCTGTTGTAACCGCGTCGCGCCACGACTCCGCGCCACCGGCCGTCTAGCTTCGGGGCATAAAATTGAGCGAAAGCGATGGCAGTCAGGGATGCCGCCTTAGATGAGCCGAAAGCGAACACCGGCCTCGCGCGAGCGGTGTGCAGCTCAACGCTGCAGCAGGATGCGAAGCATGCGGCGCAGCGGTTCGGCCGCGCCCCACAGCAACTGATCGCCGACGGTGAACGCACCGAGGTATTCGGGGCCGATCGCCAACTTCCGCAACCGCCCCACCGGCACTTCCATCGTGCCGGTGACCGCCGCGGGTGTCAGCCGCTTGATGCTCTCTTCGCGAGTGTTGCGAACCACGCGGACCCACGGGTTGCCGGCAGCGAGCATGCCCTCGATTTCGGCGAGCGCGATATTGCGCCTCAGCTTGATCGTCAGCGCCTGGCTGTGGCAGCGCATCGCTCCGATGCGGACACAGACCGACTCCACGACGATCGTGTTGTCTGGCGAGCGGCCGAGAATCTTGTTGGTCTCCGCACCGCCCTTCCACTCCTCGAGGCTCATGCCGTCGCCGAGATCCTTGTCGATCCAGGGAATGAGACTGCCGGCGAGCGGCACGCCCGTATGCTCGGTCGGAAACCCCTCGTCGCGCAGGATCCCGGCTACCTCGCGATCGATGTCGAGAATAGCGGAGGCGGGGTCGTCGAGCAGATTCTTCGCCGCGAGGTGGGCCTCGCCCATCTGCTGGAGCAGCTCGCGCATACTCTGCGCTCCGGCGCCGGATGCCGATTGATACGTCATGCACGTCATCCACTCGATCAGGTCCTGCCGGAACAATCCCGCGAGCGCCATCATCATGAGGCTTACCGTGCAGTTGCCGCCGATATAATTTCGGATTCCCTTGGCAAGCGCGGCGTCGATCACCGGGCGATTGACCGGATCGAGGACGATGACCGCATCGTCCTGCATGCGCAGCGTCTTGGCGGCGTCGATCCAGTAGCCACGCCAGCCGGACTTGCGGAGCTCGGGGTAGATCTCGGCCGTGTACTCGCCGCCCTGGCAGGTGATGATCACGTCGTGGGCGCCGAGGGCGGCGATGTCCTGGGCATTCTTGAGCGCTCCGACCGGCCTGCCGATCGCGGGTCCCTCCCCGCCCACGTTCGACGTTGTGAAGAACTCCGGCTCGATCAGCGCGAAGTCGTTCTCTTCGAGCATGCGCCGCATCAGCACCGATCCGACCATGCCGCGCCAGCCTACGATCCCGACCCGCATCCTCGGTTGCTCTTTCGTTGCCTCGCCAGATGCGCCCGGACTCACTGCGACTCGATCATTCATGGGAGTGCGTCACCTCGTTCCGCTTGAACGCGGGGTGTAGCCGCGCCATCGCATAGGCGTCCACGTACGTGCCGTCGCGGAACGCGTATGCCCGGCAAGTGCCCTCGATCGTAAACCCGAATTTGCGATAGAGGTGCAATGCCGCCAAATTGTCCGTGTACACCGTGAGCTCGAGCCGCTGATAGTTGAGCCAGCCGTCGGCAAGCTCGATGGCGGCCCGCAACAGCGCAGTGCCGACGCCGCGCCCTTGTCTGTCGTCGCGCACAGCCATGCCGATGTCGCCCACATGCCTTCGCCGCGGCGATTTCGACGCCGGGTGCAGGCCAAGGTTGCCGACAACCTCACCGGCGATCGTCGCGACCAGCAGGTATTGATCGGCCGGAAATTCGGCGAGCCGCTTGCGCCAGCTCTCTACCGAAGGATACGGCAATTGCAGCGTGCCCGCGATCGCCCGCGGACCGAGGAACGTTTCGTGGATCGCCTCGGCGTCCGTCGGTTCGGCGCGCCGGACGACGATGGGATGGCCGGACGCGCTCATGGCTCTCGCTTCCGGTCTTGCAGATCGGTGCTGCTCCGAGCCCCTCTCCTCGAACGAGGGCGGAACTTCGTGAGTCGCTTCGCAACCGTCATAGGACTGCCGCGACGGCGTCGCCCATCTCGCGCGTGCCGATCGCGCGCTCGCCGGGCGCGGCGATGTCGGCGCTGCGATGTCCCTGTGCAAGCACCGTCTTGACCGCGCGCTCGATCCGTTCCGCAACGTCGTCCCGCGCGAAACTGTACCGGAACATCAGCGCCAGAGAAAGAATCGTCGCCAGCGGATTCGCCCTATTCCGTCCCGCGATATCCGGCGCGGACCCGTGGATCGGCTCGTAGAGGCCTTTGCCGCTCGCGTCGAGCGAAGCCGACGGCAGCATCCCGATCGATCCCGCCAGCATCGACGCCTCGTCGGACAGAATGTCGCCGAACAGATTTCCGGTTACGATGACGTCGAACTGCTTCGGTTCGCGCACGAGTTGCATCGCCGCATTGTCGACATACATATGCGAGAGGGTCACATCCGGATAATCGGCGCCGACCACGGTCACGACTTCGCGCCAAAGAATCGACGTGTCGAGCACGTTGGCCTTGTCGACCGAACAGAGCTTGCGCTTGCGCTTGCGCGCGATATCGAATCCGACTCGTGCGATACGGCGTATCTCCGGCTCGCTGTAGAGCATGGTGTCGAAACCTTCGGCCTCTCCCGCAGCGTTGGTCCGCCGCCCGCGCGGCGTGCCGAAATAGATGTCGCCGGTCAGCTCACGCACGATCATGAGATCGAGGCCGGCCACGAGCTCCGGCTTCAGCGCTGACGCCGCGGCGAGCTCGGGATGAAGCCGCGCCGGACGGAGATTGGCGAAGAGCCCCAGCGACTTGCGGATTGCGAGCAGGCCCTGCTCGGGCCGCAGGTGGCGCGGCAGCGCGTCGTACTTCGGGCCGCCGACCGCACCCATGACCGCGGCGTCTGCGGCTTGAGCGAGCTTGAGCGTCGCATCGGGGAGCGGCTGTCCGGCCGCGTCGTAGCCTGCGCCTCCGATCGGAGCGGTTTCGGTTTCGATAGGCAAGCCCTCGTGGCGCAGGCGCTCGAGCAGCTTCGCCGCCTCGGCGACGATTTCAGGCCCGATGCCGTCGCCTGGAAGGAGCGCGATCTTCACCTCAGGCGAGCCAGGGCTGCTCGGCGAGATGCTTCGCTTCGAACGCGCGAATCTCGTCTGCGTGCTGCAGCGTGAGCCCGATGTCGTCCAAGCCGTTCAAGAGACAATGCTTGCGGAAGGGCTCCACTTCGAACGTAAAGACCGTGGCGCCGTCGGTGGTCGCTACCGTCTGCCGCTCGAGATCGACGGTGAGCATGAAACCGGGAAATGCGGCCACCTCGTGGAACAGCCGGTCGACTTCCGACTCGGAGAGCACGATAGGCAGCAACCCGTTCTTGTAGCAGTTGTTGAGGAAGATGTCGGCATACGACGGCGCGATGAGCGCGCGGAAGCCGTAGTCGGCGAGCGCCCAGGGCGCGTGCTCGCGCGAGCTGCCGCAGCCGAAGTTGCGCCGCGCGAGCAGAATCTGCGCCCCCTGATAGCGCGGCTGATTGAGCGCGAAATCCGGATTGAGCGGCCGGTTGGCGGCATCGGTCCCCGGTTCGCCGCGATCGAGATAGCGCCAGGCGTCGAAAAGGTTCGCTCCGAAGCCCGAGCGCGCGATCGACTTCAGGAACTGCTTGGGGATGATGGCGTCGGTGTCGACGTTGGCGCGGTCGAGCGGCGCCACCAGGCCGGTAAGGGTGCGAAACGGCTCCATCAATAGGTCTTGGTCTTGTCCGCCGCCTTTTCGATGGCCGATCCAGTGGCTTTGACGTCCTTGCCGACGCCTTCGACCGTATTGCAGCCGGCGAGCGCGAACGCAATGCCGAGCAGCGACAGCAACGCAATGAGCTTTCCTGTCATGACGACTCCTTTCTTTAAGATGCGTGCGGCCGCCCGGCCCCTGGCGGCCTTCGAAATTGCGATTCGAGGTCGACGCACAACGCTCGCCGGGCCCGAGCCGGTCGTCGTTCATGCCGAGGCACATCGAGCATCCCGGCTGTCTCCATTCGAAGCCTGCGGCGGTGAAGACGCGGTCCAGCCCTTCGCGCTCGGCTTGCACCTTCACCGGTCCCGAACCCGGAACGACCAGCGCCAGCTTGACGTTGTCCGCCTTGCGCCGCCCCTGAACGATCGACGCCGCCGCGCGCAGATCCTCGATGCGCGAGTTCGTGCACGAGCCGATGAACACCTTGTCGATCGCGATGTCGGTCATGGCCGTATTCGGCTCGAGGCCCATATAGGTCAGCGCGCGTTCCATGTTCTCGCGCCGGACCGGATCGCGTTCGCGCTCGGGATCGGGCACGCGGCCCTCGATCGTCGTCACCATCTCCGGCGAGGTGCCCCAGGTTACCTGCGGCGCGATCGCGCTCGCATCCAACACGACTTCGCGGTCGAACTTCGCGCCCGGGTCGGAAGCGAGCGTGCGCCAGTACCGCACCGCGCGATCCCACAGCTCGCTCTTGGGCGCGAACGGCCGGCCCTTGAGGTAATCGATCGTCGTGTCATCGACCGCGACCATTCCCGCGCGTGCGCCGGCCTCGATCGACATGTTGCACACGGTCATCCGGCCTTCCATTGTGAGCGCACGGATGACCGGGCCATCGAACTCGATCGCATGACCGGTGCCGCCCGCGGTGCCGATTCTGCCGATGATCGCCAGCACGACGTCCTTGGCGCTGCAACCGAAGGGCAGCGCGCCTTCGACCCGCACCCGCATCGATTTCGCCTTCTTGGTGAGCAGGCATTGTGTGGCTAGCACGTGCTCGACCTCGGAGGTGCCGATGCCGAAGGCGAGACAGCCGAAGGCGCCGTGCGTGCTCGTATGGGAGTCGCCGCAGACGACCGTCATGCCGGGCAAGGTCGCGCCCTGTTCGGGCCCGATCACATGGACAATCCCCTGGCGCGCATCGCGGAACGGAAAGTACGCCTTGACGTGATACTCGCGCATGTTGGCATCGAGCGCGTCGACCTGCACGCGGGAAGTCGGATCGGTGATGCCCAGGTCCCAGTGCGTCGTCGGCGTATTGTGGTCGGCGGTGGCGATAACCGACTCGAGACGCCAGGGTTTGCGGCCGGCGAGCCTCAGGCCCTCGAATGCCTGCGGGCTCGTTACTTCGTGCACCAGATGGCGATCGATGTACAGGAGCGTCGTCCCGTCCGCCTCGGTGCGGACGACGTGGGAGCTCCAAAGCTTGTCGTAGAGTGTCAGCTGGGGCATGGCGGCCACGGCGGCAGAAGGGTGCTGAAACGTTGAAAACTAGCGTTAAACGCGCTCCAGCGCAATAGGTGGCCTGAACATTGCTTGATTGCAACTCTTGCGGTCTGTTTAAACAGCCATGCAAGGTCGATGCGCGTGCTTTCTCTCGAGAAGAAGATCCTGCTTGCCTTCGTCGCCGGCGGCTTGCTGCTGCTCGGCGCCCGATGGTTCGCGGTCGAGAGTGGCCGCGCATACCTTGCCGCAGACGCAAAGGCCGATCGCCTGCGCGATGCGGAGCGCGCGCTGCTCGCGGTCGAGTTATCGCTCCGCGGTGTGGAGTCGGGGCAACGCGGCTATCTGCTGACCGGCCGCGAGGATTACCTTGATCCCTACGCACGCGCCCTCGACGACGTCGGTGGCCAGATCGCGGAAGCGCGCGAGCTTCTGGCCGAGCAGCCGGAAGCCATGCAGCTGTCCTGGAAAATGGACTCGCTGCTTCGCTTCAAGCTGGCGGGCCCTCTTCGACCCGGCAGCGGCTTGCCGCAACCACCGCGCGCTCGGTTCTCCCGAGCAGCGCATCGAAAGCGTCATCCGCGTAGGGGTCGAGCTCCTCCGCCGCCGTCGCCCGCAGCCAGGTGAACTGGCGCTTGGCGAGCTGTCGCGTCGCCGCTAACCCTCGCGCGCGCAACGTTGCGCGATCGATCTCTCCTTCGAGGTAGGACCAGGCCTGTCGATAACCGACGCAGCGCATCGAGGGGAGGTCGGGCGTCAGCGCGTAGCGGCGCCGCAGCCCGGAAACTTCCTCGACCAGCCCACCGGCGAGCATGGCGTCGAAGCGCCGCGCAATCGCCTCGTGCAGGCGGGCGCGATCGGACGGAACGAGCGCGATGCGCAACGTGGCGCCGAGCGCATCGCCCGAGTGCGCGCGGCGTCCCTGCAGCGCCGAGAGCGGCGTGCCGGCGAGGTGCCAGACCTCGAGTGCGCGCTGAATCCGCTGCGCGTCGGTCGGTTTCAACCGCGCTGCGGTTTGGGGATCGACCCGTGCAAGTCCCGCATGCAGCGCGGGCCAGCCCTCGCGCGCGGCACGGGCATCGATTTCTGCCCGCAGCTTCCAATCGGCTGCAGGCAGTGCGGACAAGCCTTCGGCGAGCGCCTTGAAGTAGAGCATCGTGCCGCCGGAGACAATCGGCACGCGGCCGCGGCTGCGGATGTCCGCGATCGCCCGGAGCGCATCGCGCGCGAACGTCGCGGCGGAATAAGCCTCCGTCGGGTCGATGACGTCGAGGAGGTGGTGGACGACGCGCGCGCGTAGCGCATGGTCCGGCTTGGCGGTGCCGATATCCATGCCACGGTAGATCTGCGCCGAGTCGACGCTGACGATCTCGCCGCCGAAGCGCTCCGCGAGCGCCACCGCCCACGCGCTCTTGCCCGCTGCGGTCGGGCCCATGAGCAAGATGGCGGGGATCATGACGTGAGCAGTTTGATCTGCAAGATTTAGCGCATCACCTTCCCCGCATGAACAACCGGTCCAGATCCGCGAGCGTAAGCTGGTACCAGGTCGGGCGGCCATGGTTGCATTGTCCGGCGCGTTCGGTCGCTTCCATTTCACGCAGCAGCGCGTTCATCTCCGGCACGGTCAAGCTGCGATGTGCGCGCACCGCGCCGTGGCAGGCCATGGTCGACAGGAGCTCGTCCCGCTGCGCGGTCAACACGCGGCTGGCGCCGTATTCGCGCAGGTCGGCGAGCACAGCGCGGGCGAGGACGACCGCATCGGCATCGCGCAGCAGCGCGGGGATGCCGCGCACCGCGAGCGTTCCCGGCCCCAGCGCGGAAACCGAGAAGCCGAGCGAGCCCAGTACGCCGGAGTTTTCTTCCGCGGTCGCGACGTCGAGCGGATCGGCTGCAAACGTCACCGGCACCAGCAACGGCTGCATCGGCAGCGCATGATCGAGCGCAGTTTTCAGCCGCTCGTACAGGATGCGCTCGTGCGCGGCGTGCATGTCGATGAGCACGAGGCCATCGCGGTTCTGTGCGAGGACGTAGACGCCATGGAGCTGCGCCAGCGCGAAGCCCAGCGGATGCTCATCGTCGTTGGGAAGATCGGGGCCGCCGTCGCGCGGGGCCGGTGCGCGCTCGCCGAACAGCCGCGCGTAGAACGCCGCAGGCTCGGCGACCGCGAGCGCCATTGCCGATTGCGCCGGCGAAGCGGCAAACGGCGCGCGCACATCGCGCGCCGGCATGAGCGGCGGCGTCCGTGCCGCGGCGACACCGAGGCGTTCCGCCGCGGAAACGGCTGGCTGGTCAGCTGCGGTCATCGCGAGCGCCTTTTCCACGGCGTGACGCACGAACTGATGCACCGCGCCGCTTTCACGGAAGCGCACCTCGATCTTGGTCGGATGCACGTTGACGTCGACCTGCCTCGGCTCGATCACTAGCCAGAGCGCGTACGTGGGCTGGCGATCGTTGTGCAACACGTCGCGATAGGCCTCACGCAGCGCATGCGTCAGCATACGGTCGCGCACGAAGCGCCCGTTTACGAACAGATACTGCGCGTCGCGCGCGGCGCTCGCGTACGCGGGTCGCACCGCCCAGCCGGCAAGCGCCAGGCCGGGACCCGCGACGTCGACCATCGCGGCCTGCGGCCCGAAGGCATCGCCCAGCAGCGCATCGACGCGCGCGCGGCGGCCGCCGCCCAGCAACCGATAGCGCAGGTTGGCGTTGTGGCTCAACGTGAATCCGACGTCGGGATGCGATAGCGCGACGCGGCGGAACGCTTCCTCGCAATGGCCGTATTCGGTGCCGTCGGTACGCAGGAACTTGCGCCGCGCCGGCGTGTTGAAGTAGAGCTCCTGGACGGTCACCGTGGTTCCCGTCGCGAGCGCGGCAGGCTGCGGTACGCCGACCTCGCCGCCGTCGACCTCGATGCGCCACGCGTGCGGCTTGTCCTGCGAACGCGAGGTAAGACTCAACCGCGACACCGCGGCGATCGAGGCGAGAGCTTCGCCGCGAAAACCGAGTGTCGCGATCGCCTCGAGATCGGCGGGGGCCGCGATCTTGGACGTCGCGTGCCGCGCGATCGCGAGCGCGAGATCCTCACGCGCGATGCCGGCGCCGTCGTCGGCAACGCGGATCAGCTTAATGCCGCCGCCGGCCAGATCGATGTCGACCGAGCGCGCGCCGGCGTCGAGGCTGTTCTCCAGCAACTCCTTCAGCGCAGCCGCCGGCCGCTCGACCACCTCGCCGGCGGCGATCTGGTTGATCAGATGATCCGAAAGCGGACGGATCGTCGACATCAGCGGACGAGTCCCTTCGCCCAATGCGCATAGACATCGTCGGCGACACGCGACAGCGCCGCGAGCCGTCGATCGAGATCGGCGAAGATGTCAGCTCTGTTTTGCGTCGGACCGGTCGATTGCGCGGGCAATTCGGCCGCTCCAGCGCGGCACCAGGTCTCGACCATCGGCCGGGTCATCTCGATGTGACATTGGAAGCCGATGTGCTTGCCAAGGGTATACGCCTGATCGGGATTGTAGGGATTCGTCAGCACGCGCGCCGCGCCCGACGGCAAGCTGAAGATGTCGTAGTGCCACTGGAACGTCGAGAAGTCATCACGGCCACCGAACCACTGATCCGCGCTGTCGGCTGCGAGTACCTTCACCTTGCCCCAGCCGATTTCGGACACCGCAGTGCGCGTGACGGGCGCGCCGAGCGCCTTGGCGAAGAGCTGACCGCCCAGGCAATGGCCGAGTACGGGCACGTCGGCTGCAACCGCGCCGCGCAACAGCTCGAGCAGCGGCGCGTTCCACGGCAGGTCGTCGTTCGCGCTCATCGGTCCACCCATCATCGCGATGCCGGAGAACGCACGCGGATCGGCGGGGACCGGTTCGCCCTCGTCGAGCGCGAAGAGCCGGCACGGCAGTCCCCGCGCGTCCAGCCATTCGCCAAAATGGCCGGGACCTTCGGTCGGAGAGAAGCGAAAGATGGCGACAGGTCGCATCGGCAGCGGGCCCGCGAAACGTCGCACTATGCGGTGTCCGCTAGAATGGCATTTTAGCAGGCCGCAACCGAGACGCGTAATGCGCCGCCTTTCCGTCGTCGGCATATCGATCGAGGCGCTCACAACGATGGCGTTGGCGCTCGCCACTGATGTCGTCTGACCCAATGCCAACCTGAAGGCCGACGGGATCCGATAGGTTGCGCGATCGTCTATTGCCGATCGCCAGGCATGGCGAGTAATGCCTCCGTGATCGCCGCCGCAGTTGGGTCTGCGCGCGCGGACGCAATTCGAGCAAGCGAATTACCAAGATTATTGTGCGCCTCGACATAGCCGGGCTCGAGCGCGAGCGCCCGCCGATACGCCGCAAGCGCTTCTTCATGGCGGTTCAAGGCTGCAAGCGCCATGCCGAGATTGTTGTGAGCCTCGGCGGAATTCGCGTCGCGCTCCACCACCTTCTCGAGCAACGCAACGGCTTCGCCTGTCCTTCCCTCGCGAGTACGGACGATGCCAAGGAGCTGCAGCGACGGGGTATGGCCGGGATCGCGCCGCAGAATGGCCTGCAAGCGCTCGGCGGCGGCAGTCGCATTGCCCTCTTGCAGCAGCCGGGCCGCCTCTTGAAAGAGCGTGTCGAGCGTCGGCAATAACGGCGCCTCGGTCGAAGTCATGCAGCGGCCTCGCGCGCGCCGGGCTTACTCTGCTCGGCACCTGGCCTTTGCTTCCGCGCTTCTTCCGCGCGCGCCTTACCGCGGGGATCGGGTACCATCTCGAAGTAGTCGAGCATCATCGCAAAATCAAATAAATATAACTCATACCCTGGCCCCGTTCGGGCTGGTGCTGACCGCTCGAGGCTTGTCAGCGCAAGACTCGCGAGGGTAGGCCTCACTGCGGAGGCATCGAGCACGATGCTGCCTCGACCACGCCGTCGGTGATGAGGCGCTCGATCTCTTTCTCAGTGTACCCGCACTCGCGCAACACTTCGCGCGTGTGCTCGCCGAGCAACGGCGCGGGGCGGTCGACGCGCGCGGGCGTGGCCGAGAAATGCAGAGGGCAGCCCAACGCACGCGTCGCGCCGGCCTCGGGGTGGACGAGATCGACCACCATGCCGCGCGCGAGCGTCTGCGGATGCGTGAGCGCTTCCCCAAGGTTGTGCACCGAACCGGCGGGCACCCCCGCAGCATCGAAGGCGGCGAGCCATTCCGCTTTGTCGCGCGTGACGAGCACCGCGTCCATGAGCGCGGAGAGCGCGTCCAAATTTTCCATTCGCGCCGAGTTCGTCGCGAAGCGCGGATCGGCGCGCCATTCGGGATGCCCGAGCACCTCGGCGATGCGCTCCCAGTTCGCCTGGTTGGCGCCGCCGATGTTGATCCAGCCGTCGCGCGCACGGAACGCCTGATACGGCGCGGTCAGCACGTGCGCTGACCCAGTGGGGCCTGGCGACCCGCCGGTGGCAAAGTAGATCGCGGCCTGCCAATACGTCTGCTGGAGCGCGGCTTCCATGAGCGAGGTATCGACCATCTGCCCGCGGCCGGTCTTGAGCTTGTGCACGTACGCGGCAAGGATGCCGCCGAAGGCGAGGATGCCGGCGTTGATGTCAGCGACCGGATTGCCCGTTTTCACCGGTGGGCCCCCCGGCTCTCCGGTGATCGACATGAGCCCCGCGAACCCTTGTGCGATCAGGTCGAAGCCGCCTTTGTCGCCCAACGGTCCGTCGCGGCCATAGCCCGACACCGCGCAGTAGATCAGCCCCGGATTCGCCTCGCAGAGCACATCGTAACCCAAGCCGAATTTTTCCAGCGTGCCGCGCCGAAAATTCTCGGTGAGGACGTCGGCGGTCCCGACCAGACGCAGCAGGATGTCGCGGCCCCCGGGATGCTTGAGATCGAGCGCCAGCCCACGCTTGTTGCGGTTCATGATCAGGAACGGCGCGGACACGCCGTTGATGCGCGGCTCGCGGTAACCGCGCGCGTCGTCGCCACCGGGCAGCTTCTCGACCTTGATCACATCGGCGCCCAGGTCGGCGAGCATCATCCCGCAGGTGGGGCCGGCCATGATCTGCGCGAGCTCGAGCACGCGCATGCCGGCGAGCGGACCGGGATGCGGCGGTAGCCTCGATTGCGCGGCGGCGTCGCTCATCGGGCCTCCTTGCTCGGACCGTGCACGAACACGGCCGCGCGTCGGGTCGTCGCGATTCGCGGGCCGACGCGCCCAGCGGGCCTCGCTTCGCGCGGCGCGCTCATCGCCCGGTGAAGACCGGCTTCTTCTTCGCGAGAAATGCCGCGTAGCCGATGCGGAAGTCTTCGGTGTCGTAGCAGTCAAAGCACTCATCGGTCTCGGCTGCCGTGAGCGGCCGCGCATCGTCGAGACGGCGCGCGAACTTCTTGTGCCAGCGCGCGACCAGCGGCGCACCCTCGGCGATGCGCTCGGCGGTCGCGACGGCCTCGGACGCGACTTCGGCATCGGGGACCACGCGCGACACCAGGCCCTTCTCCTTCGCCTCGGCCGCGTCGAAGATGCGCCCTTCGAGCAGGATCTCGAGCGCGGTCGCAGCGCCGACAAGTCGCACCAGCGGCGCCATCTCGGCGTAGGCCATCGTCAGCCCCAGATTCTTGATCGGCGCGCCAAAGCGCGAAGACTCGCCGCAGATGCGCAAATCGCACAGCGCCGCGATCTCGAGCCCTCCGCCGACGCAGATGCCGTGAATCTGCGCAACCAGCGGATGGCGGCAGTCGGCAAGTGCATGCAATGTCGCGTGCATGAGGTGCCCGTACGCGATGGCCTGCAGCTTGTTGGCGCGCTCGGTCGCGAACTCGGCGATATCATTGCCGGGCGAGAATGCCTTTTCACCCGCGCCGCGCAGGATGATGCAGCGCAGGTCATCGTCGGCCGACAGCGCATCGATCGCGGCACCCAGCGCCTGCCACATTCCCTTGGTCAACGCATTGAGCTTGTCGGGCCGGTTGAGCACGACGGTTGCGATGACGCCGTCGCGAAGGACTTCGATGAGCTCGGACATGACCGATGCTCCTAGCGATAGAAAAGCTGGACGAGCCCCATCCCGGTCACCGGCACGTACGTCACCAGCAGCAGCACCGCGACCAGCACGCCGATGAACCAGACGTTGACGCGCGTGACCTCCCAGATCGAAACCTTGGCGATCGCGCTCGCGACCATGAGCACGCTCGCGACCGGCGGCGTCTGCTGGCCGATGCCGAGATTGACCGTGACGATCAAGCCGAAATGAACGGGATCGATGCCGGCGGCCTTGACGAGCGGCATCACGACGGGCACGACAAGAATGATCGCTGCAGCGGAATGCAGAAACATGCCGAGCAACAGGAACAGCAGGTTGAGCAGCGCCAGCACCGCCCACTTGTTCTGCGTGAACTGCGTCACCGCCTGCGCGAGTTGCTGCGGCGCCTGCACTTCGGTGAGATAAGTGCCGAGCAGCGCGCTCGTCGCCACCAGCAGCATTACCACCGCCGTCTGCACGGCGCCGTCGATCACCGCCTGCCTCAGCTGCGCCAGATCGAGCTCGCGATAGATGAAGAAGCCGACGACGATGGCCGCGACAACCGCGAGCGCCGCGCCTTCGGTCGCGGTCACCACGCCGCCGAAGATGCCGCCGAGGATGATGATCGGCAGCAGGAACGCCCAGAGCGCGTCGCGCGCCGTGCTTGCGACGCGCCTGAGCGCGAACGCTTCCTCGCGCGGCAGGTTGTAGCGGCGCGCGAACCAGTAGGCCATCGCCATCAACCCGAAGCCGCCGATGATCCCGGGCACGATGCCGGCGACGAAGAGCTGCACCACCGAGGTCTCCGCCATGACGGCATAGAGAATCATGGGGATCGACGGCGGGATGATGACTGCGAGCGTCGCCGCCGACGACATGACCGCCGCGGCGAGCGGCGCCGGATAGCCTTTCGCCTTCATGCCGGGGATGAGGATAGAACCCAGCGCCGCGATGTCGGCGACGGCCGAGCCGGAGATCTCGGCGAAGAACATCGACGCCCCGATCGACACGTGCGCGAGCCCGCCGCGCGCCCAGCCGAAGAGCGACGATGCGAACGCGATCAGCCGCCGCGAGATGCCGGACGCGTTCATGATCGCGCCGGCGATGATGAACAGCGGGATCGCCAGCAGCGGAAAGCTGGTCGCGCCGTTGTAGGCGACGATCGCGAGGTTCGGCAGGATGCCCAAGCCGTGGCTCCCCACCATCGCCGTGACCGCAACGATGCCCAGCGACACGGCGATTGGCACGTTGAGCACGACCAGCACCAACACGGCGCCGAAGAGGAGCAGCATCAGGCTCATCGCAATCTACGGTCGCTGGTTACTGCGTGCCTTCGGCGAGCGATACTTGTCCGGCGCGCGGCGGGGGTTTCTTGGCAGAGATGAGATCGACCAGATGCGTCAATTCAGCGATGATGATCAGTAGCGCGGTGATCGGAATCACCGACTGCACGACGCTCATCGGAATCCAGGGCAGGCTCACCAGTGTATCGGTGGCGAGAATCGGCGTGATCCAGACGCCCACGCCGCCCAGTAACGCGAAAAACGCTATCACTAGCAACTGCGCGCCGATGTTCACCGCGCGCCGCGCGGGCCAGGGCATCCTGTCGACGAGCTCCGGGCAGCCGATGTGGGCGCGCTTGACCGATGCGAGCGCCGAGCCGTAGAACGTGAGCCACGCCAACAGTACGGACGCGACCTCGTCGTACCAGATCAGCGAGTGGCCGCTGAACCGGAAGACCACCCCCAGCGTTACTTCGACCGCAAGGACCAGCATCAGCGCGACGACTACCCACTCGAGCAGCTGTCCGTACGCGGCGCGAAAGCGCGTCATCGCGCAAAGCCGTGCGTAAGTTCCCTCCCTTGCGGGGAGAATGCCGGGATAGGCCTGGTCACTGCCGCCGGTCCGATGGTCGCGCTCACTTGCCGAGCGCGACGGCGCGTTCGATCAGCTCCTTCGCGCCCGGCACTTCCTTGCCGAACTCCTCGTAGATCGGCTTGCTCGCGGCGATGAACGCCTCCTTGTCGACTTCGTTCACCTGCATCCCGGCCTGCTTGAGCTTGCCGAGCAGCTCTTCGTCGTCCTTGGCCGCGACCTGGTAGACGTAGACCTGGGTTTCCTTCGCAGTGTCCTCGAGAATCTTGCGCACGTCGGCGGGCAGCGTGTTCCAGTGCGTGGTGCCGACGGTAAGATACGCCGGCGTGTAGACGTGACCGGAAAGCGACAGGTACTTCTGCACTTCCTGGAACTTCGCCGAGTAGATCTGCGTGAACGGATTCTCCTCGCCGTCCATCACACCAGTCTGCAGCGCGGTGAATACCTCCGAGAATTTCATCGGGCTCGGGTTCGCGCCGTAGGCCTGGAACATCTTCACTCGCCACTTGCCTCCGGGCACGCGCAGCTTGATACCGGCAAGATCGGCGGGAACCTTGATCGGGCGCTTGTTGTTGGTGATCTGGCGAAATCCGTTCTCCCACACCGCGATCACCCTGAGGCCCTTCTTCTCGACCTCGGGCTCGAGCTTGGACCAGAAGAGCTCCTTCTCGATGCGCCCCATGTGTCCGCGATCCTTCACCAGGTACGGCATCTCGAAGACGCCGAAGAGGTCGACCTGCGAGCTCATCACCGTGGAAGGCAGCGCCATCTCCACCGTGCCCAGCTTGAGCTTCTGAATCAGCTCTTCATCGCTGCCGAGCTGGCTCGAGCCGTAGGTGGTGACCTTGGCCTTGCCCGCGAGCTTCGCGTTCGCACGCTTGGCAAACTCGTCGGCGCTCTTCTGGAACACCGAGCCCGGCTCGCCGACGTGTCCGAGCTTGATCTCGAGTTGCGCGAATGCAGGCGACGCGGCGATGAGCAGCGCGGCGCAGGTCAGCGCCGTCGCCGCCAGGGAACGCAGCGAACGACTGCCGTGGTTACCAGCGGGGCTTTGAGTGATGGTCATGGTCGATTTCCTCCATTGATGCGGGTTCGCGACACCGATCGTCGCGCCTGCGGTCTTGTCTTATCACGGCGCGCCGCCCGATTGTACGACACGGCAAGGGTAGATCGTACCCAGCTTTGTCGAGGCGTCGCAAGCGCCATGCCCGTCGCGTGCAAAGCGTATGATATCGACGCATGACCCTCAGCACGCGCAGGAAGAGTGCCCGTCGCGAAGATCTGGGGCTAACACGCGCCGAGTTCTCGATCCTGAGGCGGCTCGATGCGCCGCCGAAGATCCAGCTTTTCCTCAACGCGATCCCGGCCAACCACGAAATCGGTGGCGAGACGATTCTGTCGGTGCGCCAGGTGTTGCGACAACGGCGCGCGCATTGCATCGAAGGCGCGTTCGTCGCCGCCTGTGCGCTGTGGATCCACGGCGAGCCCCCGCTCGTGATGTTCATGGACTGCGACACGAGCGACCATCCCCACGTCCTCGCGCTGTTCCGCCGCGGTGGCGGCTGGGGCGCGATTTCCAAGCACAACGGGGCGCAGCTGCGCTATCGCGACCCGGTCTACCGCAGCCTGCGCGAACTCGCGATGTCATACTTTCACGAATACTTCGACAAGCGCGGCCGTAAGACGCTGCGCAGCTATTCGGGCGCGTTCGATCTGCGCCGCATCGATCCGCAGCTTTGGGTGACGAGCGAGAAGGCTTGCCAGGAGGCCAACGATCGGCTGACCCGGCTTCGGGTCTACTCGCTTGTTTCCAGCAGCCAAGCGCGTTTGCTTTCGTGCCGCGACGCGTTCGAGCAACGGACGGCGAAGATGGTTGAGTATCCGAAGCCGCCTGCGGCGAGAATATAGAGCGTGCGCCGAAGCGGGTTCACCAGCGAGTTTCGCTCCGTGACGAAGCGCCAGCCACCGCGTCGGTACGGCCGCGGATTCTGGGCAGACCGTCGTCTGTTCCGGGTGTGCTGCGCGGTGCTGCTCGGGTTCGCGGCGGCGACCGCCCACGCCAACGAGCTGGCCGTTCTCGGCGGCGGCATCTTCCCGCGCGGCAGCGATGCGCAATCGTTCACCTGGGCGCTCGATTATCGGCACGCGCTCACTGCGAATTTCGGCGTCGGCGGGTCTTGGATCAACCAGGGCCACGTGCCCAACCACCATCGCGACGGCGTCGCCGCGCAGCTCTGGATCGGCACGACCGCATTCGATCCGCGTCTGTCGTTCGCCGCCGGCATAGGCCCCTACTACTACTTCGACACCACGCGCAGAGCAGAAGGCGAAACCGAAAGCGACAACCATGGCTGGGGCATCCTGTACTCAGCTTCCGCGCGCTGGCAGATCCTCCGCGATTGGCTGATCGAGCTGCGCCTGCAGTTCACCGACACGCGCAGGAGCATCGATACCACGTCGGTGTTGCTCGGAGTCGGATACAAATTCGACGGTGAACCGACGGCCGATGCGGCGTCGGCGCGCGGCGCGTGGTCGCCGTCGACCCGCAATGAGGTCGCGTTCCTCGGCGGGCGGGCCGTCGTCAACGACTTCTCGTCGGAGCCTTCGTTCGCCATGAGCGTCGAGTATCGGCGCTCGCTGAACGATCACTTCGATTGGACACTCGCCTGGCTGCACGAAGGCCAACCGCGGCTCGCTCGCCGCCACGGCGTCGTGTCAGAGCTCTGGCTGGGTCGCACTCTCGGGGAGGGGCGATGGACCCTAGGAGCCGGCATCGGGGTCGACGTAGTCGTCGACGTCTATCCGGGAGACTTCGCAGAGGGCGGTCGCGAACGCTTGGCAGGCATCTTGAGCCTCACTGCCAGCTATCGCGTGACCCCCGACTGGAACGCGCGAGCCACTTGGCACCGCGTCAGCGCCGACCGCCCCTTCGACTCGGATGTTTTTCTGCTCGGAGTCGGCTACAACTTTTAGCGTTCGTGCGGTTGCGCCGTGAAACAGACCGCGGCCTGTCGCCGATCGTCCTACGCCGCCGGCTTGGCGATATTGATCACGACCGCCGGCGCCACGGCGTCGCCGTACAGCGCGCCGAAGCGCTCGGTGATCGATGCCGCGATCCCCTGCGCATCGAGCCCGCAGTGTTTGAGCTGAAGCGCCGGGTCGCCGTGGTCGATGAACTCATCGGGCAACCCGAGGTGCAGCATCGGCATGGCGAAGCCCTCCGCCGCCAGGACTTCCGCGACCGCGCTGCCGGCGCCGCCGGCGACGACATTCTCTTCCACCGTCACGAGCGCTTCGTGCGTACGCGCGAGATACGTGATCAGCTCGACATCGATTGGCTTGACGAAGCGCATATTGGCGACCGTCGCGTCGATCTCCTCCGCGGCGGCCAGCGCGGGATGCAGCATGCTGCCGAAGGCGAGAATGCCGAGGCGGTGTGCGCGTCGCCGCGAGTCGCGGCGAATCTCGCCCTTGCCAACCGCCAGCGGTTTGAGCTCGCGCTCGACGGCCACACCCGGCCCCGCGCCGCGCGGATAGCGCACCGCAGCAGGCGTATCGAGCGTGAACGCGGTGGTCAGCATCTGCCGGCATTCGTTTTCGTCGGCGGGCGTCATCACGGTCGTGTTTGGCAAGCAGCGCAGATACGTGAGATCGAAGCTGCCATGATGCGTCGGGCCGTCGGCGCCAACCACCCCGCCGCGGTCGATGGCGAACACCACCGGCAGGTTCTGCAGCACGACGTCGTGGATCAACTGATCGTACGCGCGCTGTAGGAACGTCGAATAGATCGCGACGACGGGCTTCAGCCCTTCGCAGGCGAGCCCGGCGGCGAACGTCAGCGCGTGCTGCTCGGCGATGCCGACGTCGAAGTAACGCTCCGGATACTCCCGCGAGAAGCGCACGAGTCCCGAGCCCTCGCGCATCGCAGGCGTGATGCCGATCAGCCGCACGTCGTGGGCGGCCATGTCGCACAGCCAGTCGCCGAAGATCTGCGTGTACGTGGGCTTCGTCGCTGGCTTGGGCACGATGCCAACCGCGGGGTCGAACTTGGTCACGCCGTGGTAGAGGATTGGATCAGCTTCGGCTTTCGGGTAGCCGTGTCCCTTGCCCGTCATCACATGCAGGAGTTGCGGGCCCGAGAGCATTCTGACGTTTGAAAGCGTCTTCACCAGCGTGTCGAGATCGTGGCCGTCGATCGGGCCGATGTAGTTGAAGCCGAACTCCTCGAACAGCGTGCCGGGTAGCACCATGCCCTTGGTGTGCTCTTCCCAGCGCTTGGCCAGCTCCTTGACCGGGGGCAGCCGCGACAATAATTGCTTGCCGCCACGGCGCACGGTGTTGTACACGCGACCGGACAACAGCCGGGCGAGATAATTGTTGAACGCGCCGACCGATTCTGAGATCGACATGTCGTTGTCGTTCAGGATAACCAGCAGGTCCACGTCGGCGGCACCGGCGTTGTTCATCGCCTCGTAGGCCATGCCGGCGCTCATCGCCCCGTCGCCGATCACGGCGACGACGGCACGCTTCTCGCCCTTGCGCTTGGCGGCAATGGCCATGCCGAGCGCCGCGGAGATCGACGTGGACGAGTGCGCAGTGCCGAAGCTGTCGTACTCGCTTTCGACCCGGCGCGGGAAGCCTGCGATGCCGCCCCATTGCCGCAGCTTCGCCATGCCTTCGCGGCGGCCGGTCAGGATCTTGTGGGGGTAAGTCTGGTGTCCGACGTCCCACACCAGGCGATCGCGCGGCGTGTCGAAGACGTAATGCAGCGCGATCGCCAACTCTACGGTACCGAGATTGGAGGACAAATGGCCTCCGGTCCGACCCACCGAAGCAATAATGAATTCGCGAAGCTCACGCGCAAGCTGCAGGAGCTCATCCGCATCCAGCCGGCGCAGATCGGCTGGATCGTTGATCTGTTCGAGCAGACGGTCCATCAATGCGTGCGCGCCACGACCCACTCCGCGAGCTCGAAAAGCCTACGCGCGCGATTTCCGAAACCTGCCAGCGCCGTCCGCGCCTCGACGCGCAGCGCTTCGATACGCTCCCGAGCAGCGGCCAGGCCCATCAGCGTTACATACGTTGACTTACGCTGTACCGCGTCCTTGCCCGCGGTTTTGCCCAGACTCTGCGCCGTGCCTTCGACGTCAAGGACGTCGTCGACGACCTGGAAGGCCAGCCCGATGGCCGACGCGTAACGGTCGAGTGCGTCGTTCT